>Ga0307374_10000663_pt1 | contig 65194 bp, 85 predicted proteins | sample OX3MG_FD_202532 | JGI IMG/M metagenome (GOLD analysis project Ga0307374, IMG submission 202532) | Soil microbial communities from Risofladan, Vaasa, Finland - OX-3 | ecosystem: Environmental > Terrestrial > Soil > Coastal area > Acid sulfate soil | place: Finland: Risofladan, Vaasa | collected... | reverse complement strand
ATGACAACGCCGGGTCGATCTCCCCAGACGGCCCTGCGAGGACGGCCAGCAGCTGAGCCAGGACCGACTTCAACTCACGCCTGTCGACCACCCGATCGATGAGGCCGCGGGCGTGGTGGAATTCGGAAGTCTGGAAGCCGGCGGGCAGCTGCTCGTAGGTGGCCTGAGTGATGACTCTGGCGCCTGTGAAGCCGATCATCGCCTTGGGCTCAGCCAAGATGACGTCTCCCAGCGCTGCGAAGCTGGCGATACTCCCGCCCATGGTGGGGTCCACCAGAATCGAGATGAAGGGCAGATGGGCTTCCGCCAGCTCGTGCAAGGCGGAGACACTCTTTGCCATCTGCATCAGAGAGAAGACCCCCTCCTGCATCCGTGCCCCCCCCGACGAGGTCACGCAAACGAACGGGAGCTGAGCCGCAGCGCTATGTTCGATTGCCCGGGCCAGCCGCTCGCCGACTGCGGTCGAAAGGCTGCCGCCCAGGAAGCCGAAGTCGAAAGCGGCAAGCCCGGCGGGAAGGCCCTCGATTGTCCCCGAGCCGGTCAGGAGGGCGTCCGGCAGCTGCTGGCGCGCCCGCGCCTCGTCGAGACGGTCCACGTAGGCCCTGGTGTCGAAAAAACCCAGCCGGTCGGTGCCGGTGAGATTGGCATCCCACTCCTGGAAGGAGCCCTTGTCAGCCAACTGGCGGATCCGCTCATGTGCCCCAACTCGGGCGTGGTGGGAGCATCCCGGACAAACGTAGAGGCTTCCGGCTACCTGAGCAGCGGGGTAGGTGGCCTTGCAGGCGGTACAGGTGAACGCGCCGACATCCTTGGTTGCCTGCGCTCCGGCGTAGGTGGGGCTCACCGACATCAGCGTCCTCCCTCACGAGTTTTCGACCCGGGCATGTCGCCGGTGCCCAGGCCGATTTCGGCCAAGAGGCTCACGCAGGCAGAGTCCCGTGCCGCCCGAAAGGTTACGGCTCCAACCCGGGTGGTGTCCGACTCCGTAACCTTGAGAGCAGTTTGAACCTTGCAGAGCCCATGGGGCCAGTCTGGCGTGCGAGCTCGAGCGGCTCGGGAACCAACCCGGGGTGCCGGATCATGGCGGTGGGGAGCGCTCTGCCGGCCACTCGCGTCACCAACTCGGATCTCGAACGGTTCCTGGATACATCGGATGATTGGATCGCCAGCCGAACTGGAATCCGAGAACGCCGAGTGGCTGCCCCCGACGAGACCCTGGTGGATCTGGCGGCCCGGGCGGCCCGGGCCGCCCTCGCTGCTGCTGGGGTCGAGCCCTCGGAAGTGGACACCATAATCTGCTCCAGCAGTTCACCGGATGAGACATTCCCCTCTCTAGCCTGTCGGCTGCAGGCGGAGTTGGGGTGCCCGCACGGGGCTGCCTTTGACCTTCAGGCGGCCTGCTCCGGAGCCATCTACGGCCTCGCGCTCGCCCAATCGCTGGTTCAGACCGGAATGAGTCGGCGGGTTCTGGTGGTGGCGGCTGAGATCTTCTCGCGGTTGCTGGACTGGTCGGACCGTTCAACCGCAGTCCTCTTCGGAGATGGGGCCGGCGCCTTTCTGGTGGGCGGGCCTGAGTCCACTGGGAGCCAGATCGTCGCGATTGACCTCGGAGCAGACGGTCACGGGGCGAGCGCCCTGGGGACGCTGGAGTTGCCAATCGAGCATCGACCGATCGAAGGAGGACCGGAGTACACAGCCTCCCCGCGAGCGCTGGGTAGGGTCGTCACTATGAACGGCCGAGAGGTCTTCCGCTTCAGTACAAAGATCCTGGAGCAGGTCGTACTGCGGTTGGCCGAGGCTGCCGGGGTCACCTCCGAGCAGATCGCAACGGTGGTGCCACATCAGGCCAATTCCCGGATTCTGGCGACTGCGGCCGGCCGTTTGCACCTTCCTTCCGAACGCTTCATGACCAACGTGGACAAAACCGGCAACACATCTTCGGCCTCCATCCCCCTAGCGTTGGCGGAAGGGGCCGCCGGGGGAGGCTGCGCCGACGGCGATCTCGTCTGCCTTGTGGCCTTCGGCGCCGGCCTCACCTGGGGGGGGCTCCTGCTCCGCTGGGAGGGCACGGCCATTGGCATCGACCAAGGGGTGGTCCCGCGATGAGCTCTCCGGGTAGCTGTCTTCGGGTGCTCGGCTTTTACCTCGCGCAGCAGGTGGTGGGGGCTTGAGTTCGCCCGCCGGAGTCGGACGACGGGTGGTCGTCACCGGCATGGGGGTAGTCACCCCACTGGGAGTCGGCGTGCCTGACACTTGGTCAGCGTTGTGCGCGGGCCAAAACGGGATCGAACGTATCCAGGCGTTCGACCCCGAGCCGTACGGGTCACAGATGGCGGGCGAGGTCCGAGACTTCGACCCCGCGGACTACATCGAGCGCAAGCAGATCAGCCGCACAGCCCGTTTCACCCAGTTCGCTTTGGCGGCGACGAGTGAGGCGATGACTCAGTCGGGTCTGGTGATCGACGACTCCAACCGAGACGAGGTGGGCGTCATCGTGGGCTCCGGCATTGGCGGCCTGAAGGTGACCGAGGAGGCCACCCACACGCTGGCGGACAAAGGGCCTCGACGACTGAGCCCATTTACCGTCCCCATGATTCTGGCCGATATCGCTGCCGGAGAGATTGCCATGCGCTTCGGAGCCAGTGGGCCCAACTTCGCCCTGGTCTCGGCCTGTGCCAGTGGAGCCCACTCGATAGGAGAGGCGTCGGAAATCATCCGCAGAGGTGACGCCGTCGCCTGCATATGCGGTGGCAGTGAGGCATCGATCACTCCCTTGGCCATCGGTGCCTTCAGCTCGATGCGTGCGCTCTCTCAGCGCAACGCTGATCCCCAGCATGCCAGCCGTCCGTTCGACGCGGACAGGGACGGCTTTGTGATCGCGGAGGCCTGTGGAATCCTCGTCCTGGAGGAGTACGAGCACGCTCGCAACCGGGGGGCGCTGATGCTCGCGGAGCTTCTGGGTTACGGCGCTAGCGCCGACGCCTATCACCTGACCGCGCCCGAACCGACGGGCCGCGGGGCGCGCCGGGCGATGCAGCGGGCGCTGGACAAGGCGGGAGCCACCGCCAAGGATGTCGACTACATCAACGCTCACGGAACCTCCACCCAGATGAACGATGCGGCCGAGACCGCTGCGATCCGGGAGGTGCTCGGAGAGAGGGCAGGACAAATACCGGTGTCGTCCACCAAATCCATGACCGGACACAGCCTGGGGGCGGCGGGCGCCATCGAGACGGTGTTCTCGGTCATGGCGATCATCGACGGCAGGGTTCCTCCGACCATCAACTACGAGACGGCCGACCCGGGTTGCGACCTGGATTACGTGACCGAGGGAGCCAGGCTGGTGGGACCGAAATTGGTGCTCAACAACTCCTTTGGCTTCGGCGGGCACAATGCCTGCTTGGCTGTCGGTGCCGTCCCCAGCAGCTGACCAAACGCGGCACGCTGAGAACTCCATCGCCGCCCTTAGGGAGACCATAACCTCGCCTTAGCATCTGCCGGTTATGGTCCCTTCATGCTGAGTTCGGGGCGCCAGGTGGGGGTAGCTAATGTGGTCGGTTCCAACGTGGACTGGACCGTTCAACTCGACGAGTTGACAGTCGGCTTCGGTCCCAAACAGATTCTGAAGGGGATCTCGGCCAACCTTCCCAAGGGCAAGGTGACGGCGATCATCGGCCCGACCGGCTGTGGCAAGACCACCCTGCTCCGGTCCATCAACCGTCTCCACGATCGGCGGCCAGGTTTCAACCTCAAGGGCCGGATCCTCCTCGACGGCGAGAGCATCTACAGCGGCTCCACCGACGTCCGCGAGCTGCGCCGGCGGGTCGGAATGCTGTTCCAACGTCCTAATCCATTTCCGCAGAGCATCAAAGAGAACGTCAGTCTTGGTGCTCGAATCCACGGGCTCTGGTCGCGGACTGACGTGGGCACCAAGACCGAGCACCTGCTTCGCGAGGTGGGCCTGTGGGACGCGGTCCACGACCGCCTCTCGACCACCCCATTCTCGCTCTCAGGGGGGCAACAGCAGCTCCTGTGCATGGCCCGGGTGCTGGCGGTGGAACCGGAAGTGCTCCTCCTTGACGAGCCCACCTCCTCGCTGGATCCGCACAGCACCACCCGCATCGAGGAGCTCATAGCGGCCTTGAAGCAGCGGATGACGGTCATATTCGTCACTCACAACCTCCAGCAGGCCGCTCGGTGCGCTGACGAGATCCTGTTTCTCGAGGCAGGAGAGGTGGTGGAGCAGTCGCCCGTCAAACAATTCTTCGACGATCCGGCTGATCCCCGGAGCCGTGCCTACATCAGTGGCTGGGCCGTCTGACCGCTAGGGGGACGCCCCTTCAAGGCTTGCGGCCAAGACCCGTTCATTCATGGGAGGATTCAATGCGCCCTCGACTTCTCGGATCGACCCGGCTCCGACTCGCCCCGGTGGCGGTCGGACTGTGTGCGGTGATTCTCAGTGCCTGTGGTGCTGCGACCACGGCCACGCATCCCAAGCACACAACTAAGCCGGTCGCGGCGGCTACCGGCAACCCCAGCTCCGCCGTGACCCTCAACGAGGCCGGCTCAACGCTCATCTACCCATACCTGCAGGTAATCGCCCCCCAGTTCAACTCGAAGTACTCGCACATCACCGTCGCTCCTCAGCCGGGTGGCTCAGGTCTCGGCATAAGCGAGGCGATCTCGGGTCTCGTCCAGATGGGTGGCTCTGACGCCTATCTCTCACCCGGCCAAGCATCCGCCAATCCGAACCTCCTCAACATCCCAATCGCGATTTCGGCGCAGGCGGTCAACTACAACGTGCCGGGAGCTCCGGCCAACCTGAAGATCTCCGGGAACATCCTGGCCCAAATGTATGGGGGAAAGATCACCGAGTGGAATGATCCCCAGATTGCCGCCATCAACCCCGGCGTCACGCTACCCGCCTTGAGAGTCGTCCCCGTGCGCAGGCTGGACGGGTCAGGGGACACCTTCATCTTCACGAGCCTGCTCACCAAGACCAACACTGCCTGGGCCAATGGCCCCGCCTTTGGGACCTCGGTTACGTGGCCAGCGAATTCCGCTGAATTGGGCGCCAATGGCAATCCGGGCATGATCCAGGTCTGCAAGGCCAACCCCGGCTGCGTAGCGTACATTGGTGTCAGCGTAGAGAACACGGCGCTGGAGGACGGACTGCAGGAGGCTCTCCTGCAGAACAAGGCTGGCAACTACCTGGTTCCGGATCTGGCGACCATCACCTCGGCGGTGACGGCATCATCCGGCAACACCCCGGCCAACCTGCGCCAGTCGCTGATCTACAGCTCGGGAGCGAACTCCTACCCGATCATCAACTTTGAGTATCTGATGATCAACCAGACCCAACCGAACGCCGCGACGGCGGAGGCCGTCCGGACCTTCATGGACTGGGCCATCAGCCCGACCGGAGGCGCCACCGGAGGGAACCTTTCGGCGGTGAACTTCGTCGCGCTACCTACCATCGTCATCCCCAAGGTTGAGGCCGCGATCAACAAGATCTCCGGGTAGACGGCCAAAGAGGCAGCTGCAGCGATGAGATTTAAACTCACCGCGGGTGGGGCCGGCGGCAACGCCGGTCCCACCTTTTTACCGTCGGCCCGTAAGTTGGCGGGAGCGGACCTGACCGCACGCGACCGGGCCGTCCGGTGGGTGTTGCTCGGGGCCGGCTTGGTGCCAACCCTGATGCTTCTCTTCCTCACCGCAGAGATGGTTAGGGAGGCGATCCCCGCCTTTGTCTACAGCGGCTGGAGCCTCTTCACGGGGCACGTATTCACCTTCGGCAATCTCTACGTGACCAAGCTCACGGTGCACCACGGAGTATCGGCCCCGCACGGCGCAGCCTATGGCGCGCTCCCATTTATCTTCGGCACCTTGGTCTCGTCCCTCATCGCCCTGGTGGTCGCTGTCCCGGTGGCGGTGGGGGCGGTCCTGGCCCTGACCGAGCGGGTGCCAGCTCGTCTGCAGCCCGGTCTTTCAGTGTTTTTTGAGTTGTTGGCGGGGATGCCCAGCGTTGTCTATGGCTTCTGGGGGATCCTGGTCTTCGGCCCGCTGCTGGCCAAGCACGTCTTCCCCGTTCTCGCCCATCTCGGTGGACTGCTCCCCTTCTTCAGCGGCAGCGTTGGCTACGGGGAGGGGTTGCTGACGGCGTCGCTGGTGCTCGCGATCATGATCATCCCGATCATCGCCGCGACCACCAGGGAGCTGGTAAGAACCGTGCCTATTCTCGCCAAAGAAGGTGCCTTGGCGCTGGGGATGACCCAATACGAGACCGCGAAGGTGGTCATCCTTCCCTACGTCAGGCGCGGAATTCTTGCCGCCGCCATCCTTGGATGGGCCCGCGCCCTGGGGGAGACGATGGCGGTGCTGATGATCAGCGGCGACCTTCTCAACGGCTTTCCGGCCAATATCTACTCTCCCTTCTCCTCGATCGCGGCGACCATTGTGGCGATGCTCGACTCGGCGCTGACCGACGCGACCGGCATGGCGATCCACGCGCTGGCCGCCATCGGGGTCATTCTGCTGGTCATCACACTCGCCACGAACCTCTTGGGAAGGTTAATCATCCGCAGAGTCAGTCACGGGGTCGTCCTCCCCATCGGACGCGGAGTCTAGCGGTGCGCGAGATTCTGCGCCGCGCCCGCGACACCATGTTCTGGGGGCTTTGCCTGTTGGCGCTGGCGCTCGTCATAGCACCATCGATAGCAATCATCGCCAGCCTCTTGCAGCAGTCGTGGCCGGCGCTGAACCTCAACCTGTTCACCAATACCACCGCCACCAATGGGCTCCAGAACGCGATCCTGGGAAGCCTCCTGCTGATGGCTGGCATTCTGGTCGTCGCCGGACCGGTCGGGATTGCCGGGGGCATCTATCTGGCGGAGTTCGCACCTCCCGCTCGGGCCGGAATCCTGCGTCTGGGCTACGAGACTTTGGCGGGGATCCCGTCGATAATCATCGGTTTTGTCGGCTATATCGTCCTCGCCCAGGAGTTGCATTGGGGCTTCTCTCTGTTGGCCGCGATTCTCGCCCTCTCGGCCATCGTGCTTCCCTATGTGGTGAAGACCACCGAGGTAGCGCTCCTGCAGGTGCCGGCAACCCTCCGGGACGGGGCTATCGCGCTGGGGCTCCCCCGGGTCACCACCCTGCGACGAGCGCTGCTCCCGCCCGCCATCCCGGCCATCGCTTCAGGGGTCGTGGTGGCGCTGGCAATTGCCGTCGGGGAGACCGCGCCCTTGCTCTACACCGTCGGGTTCACCAGTCAGGACCCCACTCTGAACCTCTTCCAGCACCCGATCGGCTATCTCACATATGTGGTCTACCTTAACGCCACCCTTCCCACCAAACTGGAGCATGAGGTCGCCGGCGCCGCCGGTCTGCTGATCCTGGTGATGCTTTTGGCCCTCATCGGTCTGGGGCGCCTGGTGGCGCGGCGGGCGGCACGATACGCCGCTCAGTTGCCGAGCTGATCCCCGCCGCGGCTGGAGTTTCACCGTCCGCGCTCTGCGCGCCCAAATGGTAGGTAGCACTGCCCAGTTGCTTATCCAAGCCTCCCCTCTTTGCTAACTCGAGCGTAGAAACCTTCCGCTAGCCTGGCGCCGGTTAGCTGACGGGGCGGCGCTTGATTCGTCAGGGCAGTGCGGCCAGGTTGAACCTGGGAGGGACGGATGAACCTTGCTCTAAAGCTGCCGTCCCGGCGGCGCCTCGGCGCAGCCGCAGCGGTGGGCACCGCCAGCGCGCTTTCGGGCTGCGGCTCGACGGCTGCGCAGGCCGTCACCAAGAAGGTCCCGCTGATCGTCTGCGCAGCGGAGGGCTATGACGCCAACACCGTGGCGGCGTTTCAGGCGAAGACCGGGACCACCACCCAGCTCGTCGACGACTCCACGGGGCCGCTGTTGGCTCGGATCCAAGCTTCGATCAACAACCCGCAGTGGGGGTTACTTGGGTCGACGGCGATAAGGCCTTCGCGACTCTTGACAAGCAGCACTACCTGGTGCGCGGCTTTGAGCCCAAGGCAGCCTGGACAGCGGCAGCGCTGAAAGTGGACTCGCTGGACCAGCGCTACATTCCGACTGGAGTGACCGCCATGCCGGCGGGCGTCTACCACAGTCAGGTGGTGTCGGCGCCGCCCACCAACTGGCTTCAGCTCCTGCAGCCCCAATGGCCGGGCGCGGTCGGGATGAACAACCCGGCGGTGTCGGGGCCCAACTATGCCTTCGTCGCCGACATGAGGCAGTATCTGGGGGGCGTTAGCCCGGGCGAGTCGTACTTCCAGCAGCTGAAGAACAATGGTCTCAAGACTTTTTCGACTGCCGAGCCCACCCTCGCGGCGTTGATTCAGGGACAGATCAAGCTGGCTCTCGTTCCAAACTCCGCTGGCCTTGGGGCCGCCTTCCAGGATTCCAACCTCAAGCTTGCCTACTTGGACCCGGTCACCCTGCTGCCCTCTGTAATTGGGATCGACGGGAAGGCGTCGAAGCAGGAGCAACGGGAGGCCAAGGCGTTCGGGAATTTCGTGTTCTCCGCCGCCGGACAGCACCAACGGCTCATCGAAGACCCGCATGGGGACTCGCCCTTCTGGCCAGCGGTGAAGGGGTCCCCGCAGCTTTCGGCGGTGCCTCCCTTCAGCTCCATCCCATATCAGGTGCTTAACACCTAAACCTGGGGCCCTCGGGAGGCGTCCATCGATGAGTGGTTCTCGAACAACATCGTCGCCTGATTCGGGGGCGGCCATCCCCCCATTCGTCGCCCCTTCTCACATGGCTCGCGGGCAGACTCATTGGTCAGCTGCTGGGCGCTGCCGGAGGGGGCCGATTCAGGGTCCGAACCAGCACGGCAGAGATTGTCGCCAGGGCCATCCAGGCCCCTGAGCCGCGGAGTTCGGTCGCACTGCTCCTCCGGCCGAACTCTCTATCCAGCTGCTCCTCGCAGCAAGCGGACCGGTTCTGTTCGCGACCGTCCGAGACGTCTCATTCCGCGCTGGGGCTTACGATCATGGGGTGGAGACGGCGGACGGCCAGCGGCTGGTTGGAGTGAGATCGACAACGCGCACCTCACGGGGAGTGGACGTGGGCCTTGCGGTCGACCCCGGTCGGTGCCTCGCCCTTCCGCTCGAGGCCGATCTTGGGGCTGAACTGAGACTTCTGACCGCTACGGTTTCATCCCCGTCGGTACTGGAGCTGTCACCACCCGGGTCGGTTGGGCTGGGGTCGAGTCTCGAGGCGCCCGGGTGACAGGGACTGTCCTGGTGGCGCTGGCGGTTTTCGGCGCTTCGGCGGTCGAGATGGTTGAGGCGCTCACCATCGTGATGGCGGTCGGCTTCACGAGAGGTTGGAGGTCAGCCCTGGAGGGGAGCGCCTTGGCGGTCCTCTGCCTGGCGGTCGTGGTCGCCGCGCTCGGTCCTGCCCTCATCCACTACGTGCCCCTCAACGTCCTGCGGCTTGTGGTGGGCAGCCTCCTGCTGGTGCTCGGCCTGCAGTGGCTGCGAAAGGCAGTGCTACGGGCCAGCGGCTACAAGGCCAAACACGACGAGGATGCCATCTACGGGAGGGAGGTCGAGCGCCTCTCGGGAGTCAGCCGGTCCGGATCGCGACGGGACGCCACCGGTTTCGTTATCAGCTTCAAGGGGGTCTTCCTCGAGGGGATGGAGGTGGTGATGATCGTTTTGACCCTCGGCCTCAGCTCCGGGCAACTGGGGGCCGCCGCCGCCGCCGCCGCCGCCGCGGTCCTGGTCGTGGGTGGGGTGGGGGTGGTGGTCGCGCGCCAACTCAGCGAGGTGCCGGAGAACGCCATGAAGATGGGGGTCGGGCTGATGCTGGTTACCTTCGGCACCTTTTGGGGTGGTGAGGGCGCGGGGCTGCAGTGGCCGGGTGTCGACCTAGCCCTCCTCGGGCTCCTGGCCCTGTATGGAGTGACGACCTGGGTTTCGGTTACGCTACTCACTCGCAGTCGCAGACAGTTGGGGGCCGCAGAGGCCGCATGAGATTGGGGCGCTGGCTCACCACCTTCGGTCGCTTCTGGTGGGAATTTATCGTCGGTGATACCCCTGAGGTCGCGTTAGGTGTCGCGGTCATCGTGGTCGCCGGTTGGCTCATCGCCAAGTCCGCGCAGGCCGCGGCGGTGGTAGTCGTTCCTCTGGCGATCATCGCCCTGTTGCTGGCGAGTCTCCGACGAGGGCTTCGGGCTAACTGAGTCCCCGTCGAATCGGATGCGCTAGTGACCTGCCAGGCGCCCGGTGTCCATTGCGGTCGGCTACATTCAGAGCCATCGACCCGATGATTCCACCCGCGGCCACTGTGGCGTTTCCACCCTTTCTGCGCCCGTTCATCTCCCGGACGATGGATGCATGAGGTTTGCCAGCGAAGCCCGAGTGCAATAGCAGGGGTCGGTTGGCGACCACACCGAGTAAGTTCGGTGCGGGTCCAGACAAGCGGGAGGCTCCGACATGAGACGCAAGACTTTCGACGGAATTCTGACCGCGGGAGGTGCCCTGTTGACCGTGGTGCTCCTGGTGGCGGGCGCACTTCTGATGTGGGGAGCGGTCTTCACTCAGACGCAAGTGCACAACCAGCTGGCTCAGCAGGAAATCTTCTTCCCCACCGCCGCGGCGTTTGCGAATGCCAAGCCCGGGACGGAGGTCACTCCAGGAATGAAGCCCTATTTGCTGCAGTACGCGGGACAGAAGGTGCTGACCGGCGCACAGGCAGAGGCCTACGCCGACCACTTCATCGATGTTCACCTCTCTGAGATGCCCTACCACGGGGTCTACTCTCAGATCAGCGCCGCGGCGCGTGCGAATCCCAAGGACACCGCGCTGACCGGACTCGTGGCGACATCGTTCCAGGGCACCACGCTTAGAGGCTTGTTGCTGGAAGCGTACGCCTTCGGGACTTTGGGCTCCATCGCGTTGATCGCCTCCGTAGTCAGCTTTGTGCTGGGCGTACTCTCCCTCCTGCTCACCCTTATGGGTTACCTGCACTGGCGGCGGACCTCACCGGCGGTCCAGATCTGATTGGGGTAGCAACGGCCACTCGGTCACCTCTTGCGCGGAGCCTCACCATGGCGGTGGGGCTCCTCCTTTTATCCGCCCCGGTGAGGGCGTCAGCCGCTGCTCCACGACCCGCGCCCTCTCCCCAGCAGATCCCGCCCGCGACGGCCATCGCCGCCGCCGCTCTCGCAGGAGCAACAACCCAGTCGGGACGGGGCCTCGCGTTCGCCGTTCCTCAGCTCGAAGGTGGAGGGCTCTTGGCTCGCAGGGGAGCGAGGGCTTGGGTCCACCGGTGCAGCTCGTCCAGCATCGCCACCGCCGCGACGTCCATGACATCGTTGGCGCGAAGCTTCTTCTCCGCGTCGAGGAACTGGGTGACGAAGGGGATGTTGACCGACTCGAACACCGGCACCATCTTGAGCGTGGTCATCACCTGCTTGAGCATCTGCACCGCGCGGGTGCCGGCTGCCACGCCTCCATAGCTGACCAAGCCCACCGGCTTGAATTGCCACTCCAGGTGCAGGTAGTCAAGGGCATTCTTGGTGGCAGCGTTGAACCCATAGTTGTACTCGGGTACCACGAAGACGAAGGCATCAGCTCGGGTAACGGTGACGCTCCACGCCTTGGTGTGAGGCTGGGTGTACTGGTGCAGACGAGGATGGTTGGGCTCGTCCAGCAAAGGCAGGTTCACGGCCAGCAGGTCGATCATCTCCACCTCGAATCCGCCGTGCGCTTTGGCCAGGGGTTCAAACCATTCGGCAACCGGCAGGCCCACCCGGCCGGGGCGAGTGCTTCCGATGACGATCTGGAGCAGGGGCTTGGTCAAGTGCGGACTCCCCGCGATAGTGTGGATAAGGGCGCGAGCGTGCGTGCGAGGTCTTTCCTTAGCGCCTCGGCCGGGAAGGGACAGCGTCTGATCAGGAAGCCGGGTGTTCCCCCGACCGGACAGATATTAGGTCGGAAAGCAGTTGGCTCCACGGGACCTTCTCCCAACCGATCGCCGCCGCCACCTTCTCCGCGACGTGGAGGGCCTCGTAGACCCAGGTGATCTCGACCGCGAACTCGTTTGAAACATGCCAGGGCGACGGCACATACTGCCCGAGTGTCGTGGCCGCCGTCCCCTCTACTAGGCGCACCGCCTCCAGGGACCTCTCCGCTTCCCGGATTAAATGGCGGTGTGCTGGCAGGGAGACCATCGCCTCAGCCCATTTGGCGCAACGGAACGCCCTCTGCCACTCCGCCGACGGGTCAGAGCCAACCTCCGCGGCCAGCTTGGTGAACTCCTCCAACTGGGGGCCTTCGGTGTTCGGTAGGACCTCCTGCAGGCCGTCGATCAGGTGGGTGATCATGAAGCTTGAGTTGTCGGTCACAGTCTTCACTTTACCCGCTCGCCATCGGCGCGGCGAGCCCGGCTGGCCGGCGCGGGCAAAAGGGGACGGGGTAGACCGAACCCGATTTGGTTCCCTGGCTGATTTTGGAGGTGATCCTTGACGGCCGTGGCCTACCTCAGGTTTCTCTACACACACAACCCCGCCGAACTGGATGGTATCGAGAACCTGATCGAAACCATCCCTGGGTGACCGACTGTTGCCGCCGCGGGCTGGACGCAGGACTGTCGCCACCAGCATTGGGGCCAGGTGGTGTGCAAACGCCTGCCGATGGGCCTTCGATTCGGACCGCCAACGAGTCACCACTCGTCAGGGCAGCCCTCGATCCACAACCCGTCACCCCGGACACCGCAGATATCGATCGGCAGGCGAGACATGCGGAAGAAGAAGTCGGCTGCCCTCTGTGTCACGATCCCAAATTAGGAAGACGGCTTGAAGCTCAGGGCCCTGGCTGCCGGTGCTGCCATGCGACGCCAGTCCGGGCCGTGCCGCTTGGTTGACTCCCGATTCACCGGCGCCGTGACATGCCCGATCCCGCGCTCGATAGCCCGACTCGCTCATGGTCGCGGCGGCTCGACCATGAGCGGTCCTTTCCCAACTCTCGCTCCACGGAGCCCACCGACTGGTCAGCGACCGGACGCTAGGTGGTGGCCGGTATTGTTTGGCGCGCTGACCCCGCCCCGGTAGTCGCGGCCGCACCAGATCCGGAAGGGTGGCGGAGGGCTGGGGGCAGTGGCCAATGCCAGCCAGGCGATGATCAGCAGCCAGCCGAGGGCTCTGGAGATGACCGGTCCCCAGCGGCTGGCGATGGACCTCACGGCGGGGTTCTCCGAGGCTGACTTGCCCGCAGCGCAGGCGTGGGATGCTCCGCCCGCTCGCGCGCGGCAGCCTGGACGAAGGCGCCGAACTCCGGGATGGGGACGGGATCATCCCAGGGGGCGTCGGGCGCTGGGTGCCGGCCCTCGCGAGCGAGGCAGGGCTGCCAGTCCCGCTGCAGGCTGGCCACGCCCGATGCACACCAGTCGGCGGCATCTCTCGGGTGGGCGTCATGGACGTAGGCGCGGACCTTCCACGACTGCAGGGCGGCCAGCCGGTGGACCAGCCAGCCATGGGTGTACCAGCAGCTCGGCGCCGGGACGTTCTGGTCCTTCAGCCAGGTGACAAAGGCCTGTAGGTCGGCGTAGCGCTGGGTGAGCAGGCCAGTTGGGCAGCGCTCGAGGTCCCAGGGGGACGGAGCATGAGCGGCGGGACCAGTGGACCGAGGCATGACGCCTCCCAGCGGCCCGTGGAGCGCTTCGCCGGCGGCCGCTGCCGGTGGCATGGGTGTATGCCGATCAGCCGGGGGGAGTCAAGCAGCTCCACACTCCCAACTCCCTCCGCCAAGGCGGGTGGTGCATGGGTGGTCTCGCCTGTGGACCCAGACGACGCTAGCCGGGGCCGCGTCCGAGGCTTGCCACCTCCCCAGCCCTGGCAGAGGGCACGAGGATGGTGAGAGTGTCGTCATGCTTGAGTTCGGTCTGACCGTTGGGGGTGAGCCGCTGCCTACCGCGCCGTAGCACCACCACGAGTGAGGCCGGAGGCCAGTGGACCTCGCAGACCCGCCGGCCTTCGTAGCCGACGGGAACGATCACATCCATCAGCCGATATCCCTCGAGTGGGTTGCTCGCCTGAACAGCGTTGGGCACGGGACCCGCGGGCAACTGGGTGACCTCCTGTGTCTCTGCCTCGGTGATCACCTGTCCAAGGCGGGCGGCGAAGGCTTGCATGACATCCCGGTTTGATATCCAACCAATTACGGTCTGTCCGTCTGATCCCATTACCGGGAGCCCCGACTGGCCGTAGAGCGCGAGCTGGCGGAGTGCCTGGTCCAGGGTCTCTTCTCCGAACACAGCCTGGGGGCTCGCGCCGGCTGGACCGCCTGTCTCAAGCGCCCCGGCAGGTGCGCCGATTGGATCCGGAGATGACGATGACACCGCCTCGGCCACCACCGGCGGCAGCCGTCTCATCACCTCCGAGACCCGCAGCTGCTGGAGCAGAGTGGCGGGCTTGGGACGGTCGACATCGACCCCCCGGCGCAGCAGCTTGGTGGTGTAGATGGTCCCGTAGCTGAGACGCTGGGAGATGGCGGTGGCGACCGCGACCGCCATCATCATGGGCAAGACCAGGGCGTAATCTCCCGTCATCTCCACAGCGGCGGCGATGGCGGTCAGGGGTGCCCTCGCCGCCGCCGCGAACACGGCTCCCATCCCGACCATGGCGTAGACTCCGGCCGCACCCGCACCAGAGCCCAGCAGGTGGTGGGCGATCAAGCCGTAGGCCATGCCCAGGGTGGCTCCAATGAAGAGGGACGGTGCGAATATCCCGCCCGAGCCGCCGATCCCCATAGTCAGGCTGCAGGCCACGATCTTGCCCGCAGCCAGAGCCAGTAAGAACCACAGCACATAGCCGCCTGTGATCGCCCTCTGGAGCACGGGATAGCCCACTCCGTACATCTGAGGTAGTGCCAGTAGCAGCAGCCCCAGGGCCAGACCTCCTACCCCTGGCCGCAGCCACTCCGGTCGGCCCCGCCAGAGCCAGTTCCAGAAGTCCTCCATGATGTAGACGGCCTTCTGAAAGGCGACCCCGGCAACTCCGGCGACCAATCCAAGGCCGATGCAGAGGAGGTACCCGCTGGTCGATGGCAGCACCAGGTGGGGCAGGGTGAAGAAGGCGTGAGAGCCGAAAACAGCCTGTCCCACGGCGTCCGCCGCCATGGATGAGATGAGGACCGCCACGAAGGCCTCGGTGGAGATCTCCCGAAGGATCAACTCCAGGCCGAAGAAGACACCCGCCAGGGGCGCGTTGAAAGTGGCGCTGATCCCGGCTGCCGCCCCACAGGCCACCAGCAGCCTCATCCGGGTCTCGGCCATGCGGACGATCTGGCCGAAGGTCGATGCCAGCGCCGATCCGATCTGCACGATTGGGCCCTCGCGCCCGACCGATCCGCCACCGCCTATGCACAGCGCCGAGGCCAGGGCTTTGACGACGGTGACTTGGGGGCGGATGCGGCCACCTCTCTCCGCCACCGCCATCATCACCTCGGGGACTCCATGCCCCCTGGCCTCGGGGGCCCAGAGATAGATGATGGGCCCATAGATCAGACCGGCGATGGCGGGCGCTAGGACTATGAACCAGATCCCGAGACCGGGAAAGTGAGGGCTTGGAACGAGCCCGAACTGACCGAAGGTGGCACGGCCGGTGGTCAGCCACGTGAACAGGTAGATCAGGTACCGGAATGCCACTGCGCCCAGTCCCCCGCCCAATCCCACCAGGCTGGCCAGGATGAAGAGGGCGAGCTGATTGCTCCTGATCCAGATGCCCAAGGCCCGCCACTGGGACGGGGAGACAGGGAGGGCAGCGGCGGACCGCTCGGCTACCAAGCGCAGGCGGGACATCGAGAGGGCTGGCTTCATGGCCGGGAGATCCCCTCCAGCAGCACATCGAGCGCCTGCCGGATGTTCGACCACCGGAATCCCGCGGGCGCGACAGCTCCGTGCAGCAGCAGGCCGTCTCCGAGCGCCAGCAGGATGGAGGCAAATGCGTTGTCAGGAATCGCTCTCAGCTCCCCGCTCTCCACCCCCTCCCGAATCCACTCCCGCAGGCGGGTCCTGCGCCTCTCCGTCGCCTTCACAAACCGGTCCCGGACCTCCACCTCAGTGAGCATGGCCGTCCATAGATCGGCGCGCACCTGCACTAGGGCGAGATCGTCCGCCCGCTCCAGCATTGCCCGGGTGAAGAGGCGCAGCCTCGCGCGCGATGTGGCACCGGAGCTAGCGTACTCGTCCATCAACCGGTCCCACCCAGCGGCCTCGTCATCAAGCAGGGCCAGCAGCAGATCGCGCTTGCTGCGGAAGTACACGTAGAAGGCGCCCTTGCTGACACCGGCCTCCGCGCAGACATCGTCGATCGTGAGGTCTCGGTAGCCGCTGCGCGCTGCACACTGCCATGCGGCGGCTACCAGTCGCTGGCGGTGGTGCTGACGCGTGGCTGAAGCGAGCTTGGGCATCCGGGCACATTATAATGCAAAGCAACCGACTGGTCGGTCATTATTTCAGCCGAACTCAGGTGCCACCCCCTGGTCTTTTGGGCACTCGTGCAGACTTCCCGCCCGGGCTCCATCCACCTGCGGGTGGAGACGCGTCGGGCCCTAATGGGTCAGGGCCACTCCACTTACGAGGCGATCTTTGGCGGTCTCTAGCGACCTCTGGCGACCTAACTTTGAGATCAAATAGTGGTGCCCGCACCAGGACGCGAACCTGGAACCTTGGGATTAAGAGGGCGACCAGGAGGCGCTCACTCGCGTCCGCCAACGTCCGTTTTGAACTCGCATCGCCTCACAGACAGCCCCTTAGAGTCCGCCAATGTTCGCCCCAGTGCGTGCCCGTTGCTGTCAAAATTGCTGTCAGATGGGGGCCCATTAGGAGGTTGGCGGCCGGGCTGTGGTGCGCTGTCACGGTGACAGGGGCAGGACCCTCAAGTGCCAGATGAGCGGCACTGCGATTATCGACAATCCGATATATTGCAATCATGGACTTGAACCCCTGCTCGAGTGCCGCGGTGCTTCCGGAGGCCCGGCTGCGAGCTGGTCTCTCCCAGTCCGAGCTGGCGCACCGGGCTGGGCTTGCCCAGAGCGTGATGAGCATGTACGAGTCCAGCCGCCGCCAACCCGCGCTGCGGACTCTGGCCGCCCTGGTAGACCCAACCGGTCTGGATCTCGTCCTGGAACTCCGACCCGCACCGGGTCTTGACTGCTTGACGGGACCGCACGGCCAGCGTGTGCTGGCGGGCCGGTCACAGCTCAAGACGGTGGCCGCCAGATACGGAGTGGCGGGCCTCGCGGTATTCGGCAGTGTGACTCGCGGCGAGGAGCGTCCGGACAGCGACGTGGACCTGCTGGTCGAGCTCCCTCCCGGGATGGGGCTCTTCAGACTCGGCCGGCTGCGGTCGGACCTCGAGGCGGCGGTCGGCCTACCGGTTGATCTGGTACCGGTGAGCGACCTCAAACCGAGCCTGCGGGGCCGGGTGGCCGCCGATCTGGTTCCCTTGTGAGCCGCCACGACGCTGAGCGGTCCAGGACATCCTCGCGGCGATAGATGCAATCGATGCTCATCTGCGCCGCGGCGACCTCGCAGACGGTCTGGTGTTCGACGCCGTGCGAGTGCGTCTGATCGAGATCGGCGAGGCCGTGAAGGGAATCGGCCCAGAGTTGTTCACTTCGGAAGTCGAGATTCCCTGGGCAGCAGTCGCATCCATGCGGGATCATCGCGCGCACCAGTACTTCGACACTTCCCACGTCATCGTGGCCGCGACGGTGGCCGAGGACCTACCGTCCCTGGAACAGGCGGTGCGTCGACTGATCGCGAGCACCACTGGCCCAGTGCCAAAGCGCTGAGCCCGGCCTGGTGCCCCCGGCCGCAACCTGTCGATTGTGGCCGGCCGTCCTGGGAGCCTTCAAGACATCGAGCATCAAGTCTCGGAGTAACCCACGAGGGCGACTCACTGGTGGAGGATCTGGGTCGGCAACCCCAGCTCCTCAAGCTGGCTGTACTGAGCCGTCCTCGATTAGCCGAATGGCAGGTGACGCAGTGGCGATGCCCGCTGCCACACCCAGCGCCAAGGCGAAGATGACCATAGCTACCCCACCGGACATCTCGGCGATGAAGAAACCGGCAACCACAGGCGCCACCACACTCACGGTTTGCCGAATGGGTGAGCTGAGCCGAGCCCTTCCCGGTACCATGGTGCTCCCTGCCAATCGGCGGGCGTGCGAACGGTTAGCTGTACGCCACCAAAGGTCCCTGATGGAACGGCCTTACATGTCAATCGGGCCGAGGCCGGTGACCGCAAGAGATACGGCCCGCTGCCGAAACTCATTGACCCTGCTCCACCGACCTCGGAGGCTCCCACGATCAGGGTCCCCGGGACTGATTCGATGGAGCAGTCGATAGAGGCTGGACCCCGCCCGATGATGACGACTCTGGCCGATACCTCAACCCAACCAGCCTTCACCTGAAGGGGAGCATTCAGGGCGCTGACCGAGGCTTCCGTCACCCACTTACTCGGGGTCGGGGGCGCAAAGTCCTGCTGGACAAGCACCACGGCTTCTGACAAGAGGGCGGCCAGGGCCAGACCGATAACGATGAACCACCTCCGTAGCGCCACGCCGCTCAGGATAGCCCGCCGTGATCCCGTAGAGCGGCTGGTCGGGGCGGTGAAGCTGTTCATGCTCGACCACCGCGTCCATCCCGCTCTAGCCCGGCGGCTCGCCTGATGCCCTGGCCGACTGGGATCGACGACCTCGGTCCATGACCCATGACACCGCCACCACCGAAAGCAACGCCAGGCTCAGCGGGACTGCGACCAGGACCCCGACTCCGAGCCCGATCGCGTATCCCTTCACACTCCCCCGGAAGCCAAACACGGCAACCAAGACCATAACCGCGGGCGCTATCACCGCCGTGGGGATCACGACCAGCAAGAGCGCCGACCTGCCTTTGCTCACTGCGCGCACGTTACTACCGGCACTTCCAGTTGGATCTTTGAGATCAGAAAATCGGTAGATCGCCGGTTGGCATTAAGCCACGCTACACGCGGAATGGTATTTCCCGGAGGAGGGTAGGGGAAGGCTCTTGTGACGTTTCCGTGGGTCGATAGTGATCTCAAACCGAGTGCAGAGAGACCCTTGGCATGCGCCTGAGGGCAGGCACCAGGTGCGGGAATCCGCAGCGGCCAACGTGCGGAGACGAGATGTTTCGTGGGCTCACCGGGGAAAGGAGCAACCGGAGCAGTGGGACGTCCAGATGGAGCTCCCCCACCGGGGAAGGAAGGCCACCGGCCTGCTGAAGCCTTCGACGGCTGACTCCTGGCACTGTCCCCGAACCGGACATCGGGTGTCGGTGATTGGGCTTGGCGACTGCTGATCTCGATTGTTCAGTACCAATGTTCGCTCACGGAAACAGCAGAAGACCCCCATAGATCCCCGCCTCGTTCCGGGCGCTTGCGGCCGCCCTCTGCTCCGGGGGTCCCACTGTCCTCAGCACGGCACCTTGGGTCGAGCCATGGAACGCCGGCGCGGTGCCCTTCACGACAGCAACGACCAGCACCAACTGCCAGGAGGCAAGACTCAGTAGCACTGCCACACCCAGACCACCCAGTTCCAGGCGACGAACGAGGTCGCTTACCAGCATCAGGGTCCGTCGGTTAACTCTGTCGGCAGTGGCCCCGGCCGGGAGGCGAAAGGCCATCTGGGCAATCAAGTAGAACGTGCCGACCAGCCCTGCCTTCAGGGGTGATCGTGTCCGCGCCAGCACCAGGAGCGGATAGGCGAGATCGGATACGTTCGAGCCCAAGGCTGACAGGCTCTGGCCGACCCAGAGCAGCTGAAAGTTGCGGTTGCGGCGCAGTGGCTGTGTGCTCAAGTTGGTGGCCTGCTGGCCCGCCGACCATCAGCGTCCAGGGGCCGCGTCACTCCTTGGCTTTCCTCGCCGGCGATGACGGAAGGGATCTGACCCCGGAGCCGGTGGGCCCGGACGAAGGCCAGCTGGTCACCGAGGCTGTGCTGGTCCAGCGCCCAGAGCTCCCGCTTTGAAAACCCGGTCATCTTCCCTGTGGTGTGCATGGGGGAGCACTCTAAGCCCAGTCAGGGCCAGCTCACCTCGTCTTCTCCTCAGCACCCTCGCCGTTACCAGGCCGAAATTCGAGCCTGGCCACGGCCTCCCGATAGACGGCATGGCCGCCGCGAGGCCCGACCGAGATCACTTCCGCTGTGTCAGGGCGGTCCTCGCTGGGGCGGAGGCGGTAGACGACGCGGTAGCGCTCAGGCCGCCGGCCAGACAGGTCGAAACGGAGCCGGCGGCAGCCTTCCAGGTCGCCGCTCACCAAGCGGGCCCCGAGCGCCTTGCCGATCCGGCGCCGGCCGGCCAGGTCGTTGATAGCTCGGAGTGCCGCATCGACAAGCTCCTCGTCGACTTCTGCCAAGGCTCGAAGATCGTCGAGGACTTGGGGTAGGAGCGTCCGGCGCCAGGCTACCGGCACCTCTCAGCGGTAGTGGCTCGGGTCACGGCCCAACGCCGCGGCGACTTCGTCGAAGTCGGTCCTGGCGTCGCCAGCCTCGGCGAGGCGATGCCTTGCCTCGGTTGCATCCAACAGGTCCTCGACGGCAGGAGCTAGCTCTGCCCAAAGCTCCCAGGGCACGATCACGCCCTGCGGCTTGCGGTGGCTGCCAAAGGCCACGGGCTCAGCCGCAGCGCCGAGCCGAGCGAAGTCGGCGACAATCTGGCTGAGTCGTGCTCTAGCCTCGGTTGTCGGCAGCACCTGCGGAGGCAGCTGGCGAAACATGGCTGAAAGTGTAGCGGGTAGCGGTACGTATTTCATCCCTGGTCTAGCCGTACCTTTGGCGCCGCGGCAGCTCGCAGCGACACAGGACTCCACCGGCGCGCCGCTGCCACTGCCTGCCCACATGGAAGGCCCATCTGCGGCTCGCTCCTGGCAACGGCGGGCAGGACGCCTCTGTCACGATCTCCGACCCTGGTAGATCTGCACACGGGCGGCCCCCCTGTGGATGGAAAGAGCATTCGGTTGGGGCGTGAGGACCCCGGTGGAGGCCAGGGCGTTGCCAATGTATCGACCGCACACCCAGACTCTGTCCTGCAGGCGACCCTGTGTGGCACCTCACATTCGGGCAGACCTGCTGGGACGGACCCCGGAAGTGGCTGACGGGCATGGCCAGCGTCTGAGCCACCATCCCGGCAGAAGTTCGCCCCTTCGGAAGGCTTCGCGAAAGTCCGTAGCGCCGTGTAGCTGAACCGGACCGAAGTGGTCTCCTGGCTCGCAGTCCGGCGGATAGCCTCACCCAATCGGCCGGGCACAGGCACGGCCTTGTGGCAGACGTGACCGGGTAGCTTTCGACACCGTGGGCCATCAAGAGGCCCTGGAGATATCCCGTCCGAGAGGGACTGGACCGCCGGCTGGCCCCGGTCAGGCGGCCCCTTGGTGGAAGAGTGAGGTGCGGCTGCCCCGGCCCTTTTGTCCTTGGATCCTTGTGGTGGACGTCCACCTCGTCTGGTGCACCCAGCGCTCCGACGCGGACGCGGTCGCGGAGCAGCCGAAACCTGACCTCGTACCAACGGGGCCTCCTGGTCCGGGGCGCGCAGGAGCATTGACCCGGTCCATGGCGACCAGCCGGTCCCCTGCTCGATGCACGAGTGCAGCCAACTGCCGGTCGGCACATGGGCGGACGGGGCTCGCCGCCGCCAGGAGGGCCCGTAACACCCTGGTGGCAAAGTACCTAGCTCCGAGATCAGGTTGAGATCGGTTGACAGTAGTCCACCTCCTCACCTGCGCCGCGGCCACCGTCCACACCGCGGGTTTGCTCCGCTCTGAGCCGATCTGGTAGGCGCGTGCCTGGAGTCGCGACGATCCGCTTCGTCTGACCACAATCGTCGCCGGCCTGTTGGTCCTCGATGGGCTACTCGGCAGGAGGGTCGCCCGGGGCACACTCGTCGCGAATGGAGCCACCTCGTGCTGGGTCATCCAAGTCCGGCGCACCAGGTCCGGCCACCGGGACAGATGCAGCCGCATCCCCGGTCAGGAGCTGGTCCATTTGGGTCGCGGCATCGGAGAGGAGATTCGGGAGCACATGGCTGTAGGTATCCATCGTCAGGCTGGTCTGGGAGTGGCCGAGCACCTCCATCACCACTCGCGGGCTGACCCCCGTGACATCAGGAGGGACGCGCAAGCATGCCGCAGGTCGTGGAACCGCTGTCGCCGTAGCCCCACCCGCAGCAGGTGCCGGCTGCAAAGCCGAGGTCACGCCGGTGGCGTCCAGGGGCTGGCCAGTCGCGGTCGTGAAGACCAGGCCGTGCTCCTGCCATAGCTCACCGGCGCGGGCTCTCTCCCTCTGCTGCCACAGGTGGCGCCTCCCCAGCGCTGATCTCGACACAGATGGCAGCATCATGGTCCGGCGGCTACGCGCGGACTTGGGCTCGACCAGGTGGTACTCATGCTCGAACCGTTGCAGTGCGTGGTGGACGCGCAGGGAGCCCGCGCCGAGGTCGATGTCGGCCCAGCTCAGACCCAGAAGCTCTCCCTGGCGCAGCCCGAGCGTTACCGCGAGCAAGTAGAGCGCTTCCAGGCGGTCGTCGCGGACGGCCTCCAGCAGGCGTCGAACCTCGTCGGGGCCGAGCGGCTCGACCTCATGGCGGGGCCCCTGCGGGGGGCGCACCAGGGCGGCGACGTGGCGCCCGATCAGGCCCCATCTCAGGGCGTCGTTCAGAGCCCGTCGTAGGGCCCCCCCCCCGCTCGCAGGTAGTCGACGCGACGGGCGGAGAGGCCCTGCGCCAGCTTGCGGTTCATCATCGCCTGCACGTCAGCCGGGGTCAGGCGGGCCAGGTGGATCCGCCCGAGCTCGGGCACCAGATGGCGTCGCACGATCGACTCGTAGCTGACGTACGTCATGGGGCGCATGCTGGGCCTGACGGTGGTGTCAAGCCAGCCGGTGAGTTAGTCACCGACCGCCTGCCGCTCAGGCGGGATGGGAATGTTCTCCTGGACCGCCTTCAGAGCCGCAGTCAGCTTGGCGGCGGCCTCGGCTCTGGTGCGAGCGTACCGGTCACGCGCCGACCAGAAGCTTCGGTCACAGAGGCCACCCAGCGGCCGTCGTGGCGCTGGTGGACGCTCCCCTCGCGGTTCCCCCTGCGGCCGGCCCTCGTCTGCGTCAGTCCGGGCGGGTTCGTCGTCGTCCGTGTGAGGTTGCTGTCAAAACTGCTGTCAACCGCGGCGCGCAGTCCGCTTTTCACTGATCTCAGACTAGCATTCTGAGATCAGAAAGTGGTGCCCGCACCAGGACTCGAACCTGGAACCTTGGGATTAAGAGTCCCCTGCTCTAACCAATTGAGCCATGCGGGCAGCGGTCAGAGTTTACTGCGAATGGGCGGCGACTCCGCTTCCGAGCACCGGCCCCGACTATCGTGGAGGAAACAGGAAGCTCAGGCGGAAGACCGAACCCGCCTCTGGGTCGCTTTCCACCGAAAGACTTCCCCCGTGCGCCCGGACGACGCTTTGAACGACCGCCAGGCCCAGGCCGCTCCCCACCTGGGATGCCTCGACGCCCTCAGGGAGACGGACGAATGGCGCAAAGATCCGTTGCCGGTCCCGGGGGGCTATTCCTTGGCCCCTATCCCAGACCTCGACTACCGCCAGCGATCCTCGGGCGGCAGCGACGACTCGGACCGGCCCAGGAGGCGGGGAGTACTTGATCGCGTTATCGACCAAATTGGAGACGGCTCGACTCAGCAACAACCGATCGCCTGGGATTGGCGGTATGTCAGGTTCAGCTTCCATCTGCAGCAAAAGACCTCCGGCAGCGGCAAGGAGGTCGAACATCTCATGGACTTCGGCCACGACGTCAGCAAGCGACACCAGGGTGAGCGGTCTCGTCTCTCTGGCCAGTTCTTCGGCCCTCAGCATGTCTCCAAAGCTGGATAGCACCCCGGTCAGGCGGGCTACCGCTCGTGACTGCAAGGAGAGTGCGGCTTGCACAGCTGGAGCCGCATCCCAGCACTCCTGACTTAGCCGGTCCAGCGCCTGTCGCACCGCCAGAAGGGGTCCGCGCAGTTCGTGCATGATCAGCGCGGGGCCAGGGATCTTGGGGACTTCGGCCCCACTTCCCTCAGCGCGGTGGACGATGATGGCGGACCATCCGGGCACCAGCCCGAGGGCCAGCAGTTCGACCATGGCTCCTGCTGTCTCGGAGTGGATCGCCCGCACCGCGCCGGGGGCGCGGCCACCCTGGATCGCCGCCAGCCGCAGCGCCTCGACCTCAGGGGCGCTGAGGAATCCGCGAGCATCCATCAGCAGCGAGCGAAGACCGCCCTCATCAAAGGCGGGATTGGCGAACTGGATCCGCCCCGAGTGGTCGAGGATGGCGATTGGAGCTTGGGTGCTCCACACGAGCTCGCTGGCGAAGTCCGAAAGCGGCTTCGCGCTCGCAGCCTCCACCGGGGTCCAATCAGGCCTCACCGGCTCACCTGGAACTTATAGCCAACTCCCCTCACGGTGTGAATGAATCGAGGCTGTGAGCTGGGGTCGCCCAGGAGTTTTCTGAGCTCGACTATCGAGTTGTCCACGGCGCGGTTGTACACGTCGGAGTTGACTCCCCAGACCTGATACACGAGTTGCTCTTTTCGAACTACGCAACCCGGCTGGCTCGCCAGGGCCTGCAGCAGGCTGAAGAGTCGCCGAGGCAGCCGGACCTCACTACCGTCGACCTCGCAAGACCAGGTTGCGGTATCGAGGACGAGCCCACCCATTTCAATCCGAGCGGAGTTGGACTGGCGGTGCTGCAGGACGCGACCGACTGCTGCCCGCAGCACCCCGGGGTCCTCGTCTTTGCCGATATAGATGTCTGCCCCACTGGCGTAACCGGCGGTCTTGTCATAGGAGTCACTCTTCGCGCTGAACATGATTACCGGAGTTTGGTTGCCACTCTCGCGGAGCGCGCGGACCACCTCCAATCCGGTCATTTCCGGCATCGCGTAGTCGAGAACGACGCAGTCGGGCCTCCGAATCGCAATTTCAGACAGCGCCTCGCGCCCGGTGCGCGCGGTGTCGACCCGATAGCCATCTGGCTCGAGCACCGCCTTGATCGCGGCGAGGCTGATGGGGTCGTCGTCGACCACCAGCAGCCGCCCTCTCTCCGGTCCCACCGCCCCTCCTGCACGTGTGCTGTGCCCAGCCTAAGCCCTGACGTTCCCCAGCACAAACAGTGCAGTGAAAGGGCCAAACCGGGGGCCCCTCCAAGTGCTGGCGGGGCTGGTTCCGAGCAGCCCTGGATCGAGACTCGGGTCGAGGGGTCGTGGGGCCCCACAGGGAGGGTCTGTGGTGAGCGAGGAGGCATTTGCCGACCGGATGGCGGCGCTGCGCCAGGGAGATTCAGATGCCGTCGCGTGGATGTTTTCCACGTTCCGCGACGATGTCGAACGATGCTTCAGACGGCGGCCTGCGGAGGATCGAGCGGACCTTGTGCAGGACGTCTTCGTCACCGCGATGCTGCGGTTGCACTCCTTCCGCGGCGACCGCGAGGTGGTGCTTAGGGCCTGGTTGCGCACTATCGCCTTCCACCGGTGGCACCATCGCTGGGAGGCGGACCAGGTCCGCCGCCGGTACGCGGGGATGGCTTTTGAGACTCTTTTGGAGGTCAACCCGAACCACTCAGCGCTGGCGGACCAGAGCGCCGATCCTCTTGGTGAGGTGGTGGCGCGAGAGGTGGTCGTCAGTTTGCTCGGTCGGCTCACTCCCGGCCAGGCCGAGGTGATGCGGGCCCATGTCCTGGAGGGAAAGTCCACCCAGCAAATCGCGGCGGACTGGGGCGTACCGCGAGAGCGTGTACGCGGGCTGTACAAGCGCGGGGTTGCGAAGTTGCGCATGTCCGAGGAGGCTCGGATGCTGCTGGGTGCAGCCTGAGCAGCCGGATGGACAGTTCATTGGATCCTGGCTTTCAGCTCCCCTCGAGACCCGGAAGTTTACGTAGGTGTAACAACGGGGGAGGTTCCCCCAAGAGGGTGCGAAGGCGCAGAATCCCATCCACCGGCGCGCGCGTGCCGGGGTGGCCCCGAGGGGGAGGGGCGGCCGCTATGAGGGAGGCGGGTCGGTGAGGCGGAAGTTGGCTGTCGCCGTCGGGGTGTTCACCTTCTGCGCCGCGCTTGCCGGCTTCCTCCTTCTCGGTCTCCAGGCGCAGATGGGGCAGGAGCGGGTTCTGGTCTCGGCCCGCAACATTCCGGCTGGGGAGTCCCTGCAAGCCAACACCAGCTTTCTCACGCCGGGTGGTGCGCTGGTTCACTTGCAGCCGGCGGCGCTGGCTGACACCTTTCCCGAGAGCCAATTCCGTCTGCTGCAGGGCGCCGTCGCGCTCGTCGACATTCCTCTCGGAGCCGTCATATTGCGTAGTGACCTGGCGATGAATCGGGGAACCAGCGCCCGCCAGATAACCCTCAGCCTCGCCTTCATGCCCGTGGATCTCTCTTCCGGCGACCGCGTGGATCTCCTGGCGGTATCCGGCGGCCAGACGGGGTCCGCCGCGGCCGGGGCTGACCTGTGTGGAATCTCCGGGGGCTCTGGTTGTGTTGCGCCTCTGGCCCAGTCCGTCCTCGTAATCGGAGTGAGCGCACCGGCACACCAGATCACCATCGATGTTTCCCCCTCCAAGGTCGCCCCCTGGCTGCTTTTGGACGCAACTCAGGCCATCTGGGCTGTCGACGCCAGCGGAGCTGCTTGTCCAGGAGCGGAGCAGGCGATTTCAAATCCTCAAGCAGCCCTCCAAGCGATTGCCGCTGCCGGCGCCTCTCCCGTCTGCACGGCCGTCACCGGGGTGCTTGGAGAACTTCCCTGATGAGCGGTCCGATGCGTTGGCGCCGGGGGCCGCAGTTCGTCCACTTGGTCGACGACGAAGAGCTGCGGGGGACCCTCGCGACTGATGGTCGTTTGCTTGGGATCACCGGGGCAGGCGGTGCCCCTGGGCGGACATTCCTCAGCTTGAACGTCGCGATGGCGCTGGCGATGGACGGCCTGTCTGTCGGCCTGGTCGAGGCCGGTCCCGGACTCGGGACGGTCTCGGTCCAGCTTGATCTACGAGAGAGTCGCTCTCTCCCATACCTCATCCACGAGAACGCGGTCACGAATCTTGACGACGACTTGCTCAACCGCCACCTACAGCAGAGCGGTCCGCTCGATGTGCTGACGGGTCGCTTCGACGCAGACCAGTCAGCGGCTCTGGCCCCGGAACTCTTCGACCAGGTTACAAACCTGCTCGCCCAACGCCACCGCTTGGTGGTCGTTGATCTCGGCCCGATGGATTCACCGCTCACCGTGTCCTTGGCGCTCCGGTGCCAGATGCTCTGCTGGGTGGTGGCACCGACTCCGGTTGGGGTTGACCTCTTCGATCGCGTCATGAGGTCCGGAATCGTCCAGCCACTTCGCACCAAGCCCAGCGTCGCGGTCCTGAATGGCTCGGGCGACGGTACTCTTCCGGCGGGAGAGGATGCGCTCCTGCGCCGCTACGGAATCTCGGTTGCGGCCGCGATCCCTTTCAATCGCCCAGCGAGTCTGCGTGCGGAGTCCAGTGGTCGCCCAGCGGTTCTGGGGGGTCAGCTCCGCGCACCGCTGCGCCAGGCCGCGCGCGCTCTGGCGTCGGCCGCGCTGAAACCGATCTCGCAACCGAAGGTGGAGTTGGGCGCGGATGACACCGGGGCGTCGGTGTTCGCAGCTATCGGGGCCGAGACGTGACCTCTAGTACGCCCCTGGATGTAGGGGAGATGGCGGCCTCGGTCAGACAGGTGGAAGTGACGCTACTCGCTGCGGTCCAGACCCAGGTGGCGGCGGAGCTCACGCGGCGAGCCGATCCGGAGCTGAAACCCACGGACCGGAATTGGATTGCAGCAATGGTTCGCCAGGAGATCGAGCGCTATCACGCCACCGCGCCGCACCGCCGCCTGCCTGTCCTCAGCGCTGCGGGCTACGAGCAACTGAGCCAGCGCCTCCTGGGGCGAGTGGCGCCGCTGGGTCCCTTGGCTGACCTCTTGGCCGATCCCCTGGTCGAGGAGGTGATCGTGAATGGTCCCAACGAGGTGCTGGTGGTTCAAGACGGAGTTCAGCGAACTTCCGAGGTTACGTTCGCGAGTGAGGAGGCGCTTCTGGCAACGGTCCAGCGCCTCCTTGGCTCCGGCTCCTCGCACCTTGATCGCGCTAGCCCGATGGTGACGGCGACGATGGAGGATGGCTCACGCATCAACGCGGTTCTGCCTCCGGTCGCGCTGCCCATGGCCGTTACCATCCGGCGCCACCAGCTGGCTCGTTTCGGAAGGCTCGCCGATCTCGCCACGGTCGGGACCTTGCCCTGGGAGCTAATTCCCCTCCTCCAGGCCGCGGTCCGTGGACGTCTCAACCTGATCGTCTCTGGGAGTACGGGATCCGGCAAGACCACGCTCCTGCGCTTGCTCATCTCCGAGGTGCCCAGCTGGGAGCGGATCATCACGATTGAGGATCAGCGAGAGTTGCACCTGCGCACTGCAGCGGGCGGCCGGTCCAACACCATCTCCTTGGAGGCTCGCGACCCCAATACCGAGGGGCGCGGGGAGGTCACCATCCAGCAGCTGGTCCGCAACGCGCTTCGGCAGCGCCCTGATCGCATCTTCGTCGGCGAGTGCCGTGGCGCGGAGGCGCTCGACGTCATCGACGCGATGGGTACAGGGCACGATGGGAGCGGTACCACCCTCCATGCCAACAGCGCTCGTGACGCGCTCCTGAGACTCGCCGGCTTGATCAGGCGACACCCCGCCCAGGCGCGAGCGGAGCCGTCGGCGATCGCGCGGGAGCTCGCCGCCAAGGTCGACCTCGTGATCCACCTTTCGCGCCTGCGCCGGTCCGACGGGAGAGACCACCGCGTGATCCAGGCGGTGGGGCTGGTCACGGGACAGGTGGAAGGGGACATGCCCATCATCGAAAGCATCTGCCATTACCGCCGCGCCCGCGACAGCTGGCAGTGGGACCTCACTCGGTTGGATGACCTCCCAGCCAAGATCGGAGAAAAGCTGGAGTCTTCCGGCGTTGCGGTGGAGCACCTCCTGGACAGGCTCCCACAGCCCATTGCGGACTGGTAACGAGAGTGGCCGAGCAGCTGGTCATCATGGCTGTGGCAGCGGCGGCGGCGGCTGGGGTCACGATAGCTGTGGCCCTTCTCCCGCGATCCGCCGGCCGGGACCAGGTGACCAGGTGGTCGCTGGGGACCTGGATCCCCTCGGGGGCCATCTCAGCTCGTGAGGTGGGCGAGTTGGTGCGGCACGGGCTGCCCGCCGCATTAGCTGGCCTGGTAGTCGGGCTAGTCTCCTGGGCGGTACTTGGCCTTCCGCTACCGGCGCTGGTGGTCGGCCTGCTCGCGGCTGCGATGGAGCAATCGCTGGGGCGCTGGCGGGAGGCGCGGGTCAGGGCCCGGCAGCGCGACGGGCTGGTGGCGGCGATCGATCTCCTGGCGCAGCTTCTGCCCGCTGGCCACGGAGTACGCCAATCAATCCAGGTACTGGCCGAGAGCGGACCGATTGAGCTGCGCGCCGAGCTGAGCCGGATCGTGGTCAGTCTGCGCGAGACCTCGCTGGAACGGGCGCTGGCGGAGGCTGACACCAGGCTGAAGCAGCCCCTGTTCACCCTGATCGCCACCACTCTGACCGTTGGCGGGCGGTCTGGCGGTCGCATAAGCCCGCTTCTAGACGAGCTCTCCCGAGCGGCTCACCAGATCCAAGCTGCCCAAGATCAGCTTCGAGCCGAGCAGGCACAGGGGCGGCTCGGCGCGCTGGTGATCGCCCTGATGCCCCTTGCGCTCATCGCGGTGCTGCGGGTTGTCAACCCTGGCTATCTCTCGCCGTACGACAGCTGGTCAGGGCAGCTCGTCCTCACCGGGTTGATGGCGCTGATCGTGGTGGGCTACCTGTGGATGCTTCGGATCCTGCGAATCACGGACCTCGACCTCCTAGTGCCGCTCAATCGCACCAGCCAACGAGCGACCTCCGCCTCACCCCCGAATGCGGTGGGGACAGCTGTGGATGCCTCCCGCACCGGCGGTTGAGGTGGGCCCCACTTCCCTATTCACATCGGACCTGGCGGGCCTAGCCCCATCGCTCAGCTGGGCAGCACTGGGACTCAGTCTGGCGGTGCTCTTGGCGGTCACGGCTGCGGTGACTGCCTGGAGTTGGCCGCGGCGTCGCACCTGGGACGAGTGGGTCGACTTCCGTAACCGGCGTAGAGGGGCTCGACCAGCCCCGGTTGGGACAACAGCGCGGTTATTGCGGTTACCGCGGGCGGCGGTGGCCACGTTCCTACGACGGGTGCTTCCGGTCGAGGTGTTCACGATGCTGGCAGCGCAGCTCCGCTGCGCTGCCAGGGACGGGGGACCGGACGAGGTCATAGCCGACTGGATGCTGATGACCGTCGTGGCAGGCGTCATCGTCAGCCTGCTCGCCTTGGTCGGGGCCATCCCCATCCCCCTGGTCGTCCCACTGGTGATGATTCCGGTTTTTCTTGGTTGGGCGCGATTGGTGCGTGCGGGCGCCAGACGCCGCACGGCCATCGCGGTGCAGCTGCCAATCCTGGTCGATCTGATGGCCCTGGAACAGAGCGGAGGCGGGGTCGGATCGCGGCGCGCGATGGAGCTGGTTGTGAGCCGGGTGGGAGGTGAAGCGGCAGCGGTCCTCAGGACCTGCCTAGCGGGCTCGGCTACCACCGGTACCGAGCCGCTGGACCTTCAGTTGGAGATAGCGTCGAGGGATCTCCAGATTGCTTCCCTGGCGTCCCTGGCGGCGGTGGTTCGGCTACAGCGGCAAGAGGGGATCGCTACGGCGGCTCCGTTGGGCCGCCTCGCCCGTGGCCTGCGGGACCGACAGCGGGATGACCTGACCGCTCGAGGTCGGCGGGCGCTGATCACGATGCTGCTGCCGATCGCAACCTGCATCTTGCTTCCCTTCGTCCTGATCATTTTGTATCCGGCCCTGCAACGGCTCTCGGGCGCGCTGTCGTGACCCGGTCCGGCCAGTCCGGCCAGTCGATGGTGGAGTTGGCGTTGGGGGTGGCCATCTTCCTTCTGGCTACCCTGGGTGCCGTCCAGGTAGGACTGATCGCCCTGGCTCAGGAAGGGGTTCAGAGCGCGACCCTGGCCGGAGCTCGGACCGCCTCCGGTGTGCCCGTGGGGCCCGACCCTGGCACCACCCTGGAGCTTGGAGCCTCGTCCGCCTTGGCCTCGCTGGCAGGAAGCGAACTGGGTATGGCCCGCGCCACGTTGTGCTCCAACAGTGGCGGCGCGGGGTGCTGGACACGGATGGAATGCATTCGCTACTCCGCGACTTTTCCGGTCCCAGGAACTGAGCTGCCGTGTTCGCGGGTTCCCGCGGCAGCTGGGAGCTCGTTCGGGCCCATCCCTGCGAACCTCGACGGTTCGCAAAACCCACGTTGCCACCGGGGTGACTGCTTCGGCGCAGCGCTTTCTATGTCCGGCTGTGCGACGACGGCGGAGCCGGGACATCTGCGAGTCTGTGTCGCGTACACCTCGTGGCCGCCCAGCGAGGTCGACATTTGGATCTCGGGGGGGCTGCGCCCTATCGTTCCCTGGATCGGCGGAGCGGGTCCGGACAACTTCCCGGTGGGAAGTGAGTTGAGGCTTCAGGTGGAGGCCTTTTCCCCTTGAGGAGCGGTAACGCTGGTAGCCGCGGGCAGGCGTTGTTGGAATTGGCCCTGGTCCTGCCGCTCACTCTGCTGCTGGGATGCGGAGCTGTCGCCGTCGTGCAGCTGGCACGCACGCAAATCGCTCTGGACACCGCCGCGAGTGCTGCCGCGCTTGTGGCGGCTCGCGGAGTTGATGCTGCGACCGCCTGTCAAGACGCCCACGGTGAGTTGCTCTCGGTGCTGGCGAGCAACTCACAGCTCCTCCCCGCGAACCTCCACGACGACGCGGGCGGCACTTGTACCGGATTGTCACCTGCCGTCGGCACCCTCCCCGCCGGGTTTGGAACCGGTTCATTCCGGATTTGGTTCGGCTACGGGGCAGCTCTGGACACTTTCTGTCGGGTTGGGGGCGCACCCAACGGGGCGGGGGTGACGGACGGGGACGTCGTGGTGGTGATGGCCTTTCGCCCGGACCTCAGATGGATTCCCTTGGTGGGTGGCTGGATGTCGCCCACCCTCCGGGCCTCTTCAGTCGACAAAATCGATCCCTTCAGGAGCCGTGATCCACAGCAGGACCCAACCGGTGACTATTGCTGATTGTGATCGACGGGCCGGGCAGATCCTGCCGCTCTTTGCGCTGATGCTCGCCTTGCTGCTCCTCCCTGTCACCGCACTTGCGGTCGACGGTGGTCTGCTCCTTCAGACCCACGCCAATCTCGAGGCCACGGCTCAGTCCGCGGCCGAGTCTGGGTCGCAGGCCGTGGACGTGACCGCTCTGGATCGATCCGGCCAGTTCGAGCTGTGTACCGGCCCCGATGGCGGCAGCACCTGCGGGAATGGGGTGGGCGATGTGGCGCAGGTGGTGGCTCAGTCCGCCTACCCTGGCAGTGGGGGCAGCTGCGCCATGGTTGCCCTTGCCCAGCTCGGGCCCGCCCGCGGCGAGGCGGCAGGGTGTGAGCTGGCGCTGCGCTCCCTGTGTCAACGGGCAGGAGGAGGGGCTGCTGGTGCCACCGGGGTGACCGTTCTCTTATGGCGGACCGTGGCGATGCCACTGCTATCCCTGGGGCCGTGGGCGTCCATCGTGGTGCGGGCGGAAGCGACCGCGTGGCTGGCCCAAGGCTACAGCCGTCAGATCTCCGGGGCTGCATCGTTACCGGGCCAATGCTGAACGCCCCCGGCGATGCGTCGCGGCTCGATCGGAGTGGCACCCGGCCACTCCCTCCACCTCCAGAGATAGCCGTGCCCCCCACTCTGAGCTGGAGGCGGCCGGGGGAGGGCCGTCCCGTCAGGGGTACGCCGCGCCACCCGCTCCTCATGGCTGCGGAAGAGGCTGGTCATCCGTCAGGGGGTGGCACCAGCAAGCGGACGCCAGGTCGGCTCGCCCTCTCTGGCGGCGCCCTGGTCGACGCGATCCGGCGCCGCGCCGTTCGGAGCCTGCCGTCGGCTTCACCTTCACCGGGGCCCGATAGCAGCGCCCCACGGCCTCGTCAGGCGGGATCTCCACTGGTCGTGATAGTCGTCGGCGGTCGTGGTGGCAGTGGCCGGACGGCTCTAGCTATGGACGTGGCTTGGGCTTTTGGTCGGGAGTCGGATTGCCGCGTACTGCTCGTAGATGCTGACCCCGTCAGCCCCGACCTGGACGTGGCGCTGGGTGTCGTGGAACCCGGCCGTGATCGCGGTCGCTCCGCTCGAGTCGATCAGGTCGTGCACCGTTTGGCGGAGCTCCAAGCAGGCCATATCGGCCTGGGGAGCTGTCTGTGGTCAGCCGGGGGTATGGGATTTCAATGTCTGCTTGCGCCGCTACCTGACGCAGGCCCTCAGGCGGTTGGGCGGGAGCACCTCGATTACCTGATGGATCACCTTTTGGCTCCGCGGTTCGAAGTCATCGTGGTGGACGCCGGGCCGATCACGGTGCCTCCAGCCCTGCAGTTGCGCTTCTGGGCCGATTGGGCAACTGTGGCGTTGATCCCTATGAGAACGGCGGCGTCGGACGTGAGGGCCACTCTGCGAACGCTGACCTTCCTGGAGCGGGAGGCTGGTCTGAGCCGGGAAAGCTGCTGCGCTGTGGCTCTGACTGAGCCCGGGGTCAGCGGGCGGCGGCTCTGGTCGCAGCTCTCCGCCGAAGGGCTGGACCTTCAGACGAGGCGATGGAGTCCGCGTGGCGCCTCGCTCTCGAGGGCGCGACACGTGCCCATGGCGGCCGTGGACAGGGGGATGGCATCCGCGAGTAGCGCCCTGGTGGATCAGCTGGGGCGAACCCGGCACCGGAGTTCTCGCCGTGGGTAGGCTCCGACTCTCCGATTGGGGGACGGGCGGCTTGCGAAGCGCACAGCGTGACGGCGCAGCCCAGACCACCGCACGGGTGAGGCAGTTGGTGGACGGAATCGAGGAGGCTCTGCGCGACCGCGACGACCTGGCGCTGGCCCGGTTCTTGGCCCCACCACTCCTCGCTAGGATGGCCGCGACTGCGGCATCTATAGCTGCCACCGGAGGAGTTCTGAACCCTGCGCGGTCTGGACTCAGGTGGAGCGAGTCCCGGCGTAAGCCGGGCGGGCCGGGGCGTTGCTGGCTCCGGTTGAGGTTCGAAGACCTGACCTACTGTCGTTACCCAGAAGGTGTCATCACCGCGCCTGCCAGGACCCACGAGGTGGAGGTGGAGATTGAGACCGTAGGTGCGCCCTGGCGACTTTGCAGAATCGTGGAGTTGCCCGAACGCACCTAAGTTACGGGCCGCGTGCGCCCCACCTCAGATATCCTCAAAGCACCAAGGTTGTGGCTCCCAGGCCAGCAGCTCCTCGGCGCGGCGCGCAATGTCAGGCGAGTGTGGCCGCACTCGGCCCGCACCGACCAGCTGGGTGAGACACCTCCTCCCCAGACAGAGGGCGCCGAAGTCGGACCAGCCCATGGTGATATCGGCTTGACCCGCGGAGGGCTGGCAGCTTCCGACTCCGTCTCGGACGGTGAGGTGCCAGGTGATGCCAGGCTCATCCAAGCTGGGGTCCAGGTGCAGGGTCAGATCCCCGTCGCGTTGATAACGACGACGCTCCAGAAGAGCTCGCGGGTCGAGGACCCTACACCAAATGGTCGTTCTCATGGTCGAGACCACCGCCTGCGGATCTTGAGCCAACCAGAGGAGGGGATCGTCGACCGGCCGGCAGCCCCGTCCGGAGGCTTCGATGCGGCGTATCAAATCGACCTCGGTACAGTACCTCCACATATCTGCGGTTGCCCTGGGAGAGCTCCCGACCATCTCCGTGATCAGCAAAGTTCCTTCTGGACCGCGCGGTGACCAAGCGCCGCGAATCCGGTAAATGAGGTACCCGTCGCAGCCGTCGCCGCTGTCATGGGCCAGGAGGAATAGATGCGACTCCTCGCGAGGCACCAGTGGATCGTCATCCGACAGGGCGTAGTCCCAAGCGATCTGGTCTCGACCAACCATCCCCGGACGCTGCTGGACCAGCTGGGCGTGAACCGGCGGGAACAGTCGCCTGGCGATCTCTACGGAGACGAGGGTCATTTGACCCGATCTGACCGCGGGGACCAAGCTCGCCTTGGGGTGCTCCAGGTCGATTCGCAGCGACTGCGCCGCGGGTCCGAAGCCGAATCGGGAATAGATCCCACCCTCCGAAGCCCAGAGTGCGGCCATGGAGAGGCCACTCTCCTTGGCTTGCAGCAGAAGGCGGTCCATCATGCCGCGCATAACACCCTGGCGGCGGTGGGTTGGGAGCACTCCCACCGCGGTTACACCGGCAGCGGTGACGACGGCGCCAGGCACTGCCACCTCCACTGGAAAGAACATCGAGCTGCCCACCATTTGACCTGTCTCGAAGGCCGCCATCGTCACCGACTGCTCCCGACGGCGCTGGAACCAGCTCTCGTGCCAAGGGTCCAGCCGTTCCCCGAACGCGGTGAGGTTGACGCTTGCGAACTCGTAGAGCTCGTCCGGTTCAATAGGGCGGAAGTCGACTGTCACATGCCGAGAATAGCGCTGGACCTCAGCCGAGGGCGCGCAGTGCCGGGCGGGTGGCGCTCCAGAGCAGGACCAGCCCCACCACCACGGCGCCACCAGCGATGGCGGTGAACAGCGGCACGATGTGGCTGAGACCGGCGTACAGGAGCGTGCCCAGCGGTCCTCCGGCTGTGAAAGCGAGGCTATATAGAGACAGGACCCTCGCTCGCATCATCGTCGGCGCGGCCGTCTGCAGGGTGGTCAGCATCGCCGTATTGGCTGCCATAAACCCGAGGCTGATGCCGGCCAGGCATGGTATCGCCAGAGCCAGGTCGGGGGCTCTCGTGAGGCCGAAGAGTGACAAGGAGTAGAGCGGTGCGGCGGCCAGCAGGAGCCTGTCACGGCGTAGCCTGCGACTGACCAAGCTCAGCGTCACTCCCCCCAGCAGAGCCCCGAGCCCTCCCACGCTGTACATGACCCCGAGCACCTGACCGCCGCCGTGGAGCTGATCTTTGGCAAACACCGGCAGATATGGCATGTAGCCGATGCCGAAAAGACCCAGTGTCAAGCTGCCGATCAGCACTCCTCTTACCGCTCGGTCCTGGCGACTCCACAGCAGTCCCTCAAGCATCCGGCGGACGGCGCCCATCTCGGTTGTTGGGCGGCTGGCCGACGGCCAGCGACCGCGACTGAGGACCAGGAGGAAGGGTACGACGCTCGCGGCCATCGCCAGAAAACAGCTGGCCGCTCCCAGCGTGCCCAGCAAGAGACCACCCACAGCCGGTCCCACAATTCGGGCGGCACTACCCACACTGCTGGTGAGCGTGGCCGCTCCTACCAGTTGCTCCTTAGGCACCAGGTCGGCGACCAGTGCCTGTCGGGTGGGTGCGTTGAAGGCGTCTGCGGCTCCGAAGCAGACTGCCGCGCCAACCAGCACAGGGAGTGACGCCCGGCCGAGCCCTGCTGCGAGCGCCAAGCCGAGGGAGGTGAGCCCGAGCGCTGTGGTCGCTACCACCAGGACCATTCGGCGCGGGTAACGGTCTCCCACAGCCCCGGCCGGGAGCGAAAGCAGGACCGCCGGTATTCCGTCCGCGGCCCCCACCAGTCCGACGGCGGTAACGGATCCCGTGACCTGAAGAGTGAGGTAACCGAGGGCCACCAGCTGCATCCAGGTGCCGAGAGAGAGGGGGCCGAGGCCCGCCAGGTACAGCCGGAATGCGGGCAGGCGCAGCGCCTCTGGGGACCGTCGCACCAGCCTCTCGAACATCCTGTCCGGGGGTTGCCCGGCAGCCTCGGGGGGCGATGCCAGGGGCAGGACCCCGCCCGGGCTCAGCGGCTCGTCGTCAGCGGCGGCAGATACTTTCACCTGGTCTGACATACTCGCCTGGGGGTTTCTCCTAACCTGTTCATCACATCGAGGCCAACTTTGCCGTCAGATCTCTTCCGAGGACGTCTGGTGAGGCTATGTGCGCCCCGTTCCGACGATGCCGACGACCTCTCGCGCTGGAGTGAGGACGGGGCCTACCGCCGCTTGGCTGACACGGACGCGCCCCGCCCGATGCCTCCGGAGCACTTTCGCGAACGAGACGACAGCCTGGGATCCGACCCCGACAACTTTGAGTTTCGCATTCGAACTGTGGCGGATGATAGGTTGCTGGGTTTCGTCGCGGTGGTTGGCATTGAGTGGGCCAACCGGCACGGCTGGGTCGCTATTGGAATAGGGGATCCTGAGGACCGACGTCGGGGGTACGGGCTGGAAGCGATGGCGCTGGTGCTGCGGTATGCCTTCCACGAGCTCGGGCTGCACCGGGTCAGTCTGGACGTCATCGCGGATAACCGCGCTGCGATCGCCCTTTATGAACGGTTGGGGTTTCGCGAGGAGGGGCGTCTCCGGGAACGAGTCCTTCGGGATGGGGCGATGTCCGACCTGGTTTACATGGGTCTGCTGCGCCGCGAGTGGGAGCAAGGCGCCATGGGTCCAGCGGGAGTCAGTTGAGCATGGCCCCCGAGCCCCCGCTTGGTAGTCAGCAACCTGGTCCATCCCTCTCGAGTTTTACCTTTGGGAGGCAGCGCGGGGCATCAATCAGGGCGTCTGACGAAGACCGCGACCGGGCCTCTGGTCAGCTGGCCGAGCATCACGCGGCTGGTCGGCTGACCACCGACGAGCTTCGAGAGCGAACTGACCGGGTTTACGACGCTCGCACCATCGGTGAGCTGAGGGCGGTCCTATCCGATCTTCCAGATGCTGTGCCAGTGGCCCAGAACCCTTGGGAGGCAGCGCTGGCAGATCGAAAACGAGGCCCCTTCCCCGGATACGCCTACGCGGGCTTTTGGGCCCGGGCCGGGGGCCTTTGGGTTGACCTGCTCGTGATTGGGGGAATCTTTGTCGGACTGGATCCCGTTCTCACCGCCTCTCATCTGCACGAGCTCGGGCTGCTGGTGGCACCTGTGTACTTCACCGGCTTTTGGGGCGCAGTAGCCAGCACGCCAGGGATGCTGCTGGTGGGTGTCCAGGTGGTGCGCGGGGAGGACGGGGGTCGGCTGGGCTTCCGTCGCAGCTTTCTAAGAGGGGCGGGGTACCTACTGGACCTGGCCTCGTGCTTCGTGGGGTTTGGTTGGGCCGCCATCGACCCCCACCGCCAAGGGTGGCACGACAAGATTGCCGGCAGCTACGTGGTCCGCCGGCGGCACTGATGCTCCGACTAGGTCTGGCGTCTCCCACTCCAGATGGAAGCGGCGCCCCACCCGATGCAATCCGGCCAGTATCGGAAGGCCGAGCAATAAGACCATAAGGGCGTTGCCGATGGCCCGGAAGGAGTCATATCCCAACGAGGTGACGAGGTAGTAGCGTAGGAAGCGGGCCATCGCAGAAAGGGGCGCTAGCCCTGGTTGCCAGCCCAGCTGGCCAGAGCCGGCGAAGAACGTCCAGTTCCAGATATCCATGACGACCCCGAAGCCAAAGCCGGTGAAGAGCCCGACCACCGCCAGCAAGCCCACATCGACTCCTCTTGGCCGGCTTCCCCGGTGCCACATGCCAAACACTCCTGCCACCGCGCCCACCCAGCCGAGCGCGAACAGCTGGTAGGGAACCCATGGCCCCAAGCCGCCGGTGGCGAGCGCCGACGCCAGCAGCGATCCCGCACCGACCAGAAACCCGAAGCTGGGCCCCATGGCATATCCCCCGCAGAGGACTAGGAGGAAGATTGGACTGAAGCCTCCGATACCGGTCACCAGGGCGGCCCGCAGGGCTGCATCGGCGGCGCTGAGCGCCGCCAGAAGGGAGAGGGATCTAGCGTCCATTCGCCTGGTTCCAATCTCAAATACCAGTAGACCAAGTGCTGTGCCGACCCCGATGGCCAGGGCTGGGGTGCTTGCTGGCAACCCCAAGCCGGTGAACGGCCACAAGAAGAGGCCCATTCCCAGCAAGCTGACCAGTAAAAGGATCACCCGGCCGCCCTCCGCCGGGGGCGGACATTCCGCTCCTCGGCCACCAGAACGGTATCTCCTACCTGGTCCGCGAACTCATGGTCGCTGGTGGTTACCGTCACCGCCGCACCTCGCTCGGCAAGGTGGTCCAGCGCCCGGACCAGCATCTCCCGGGCGGACTGATCGGCTGCCCGGGTGGGCTCATCCAGAAAGACTACCGGCGGATTCCCCACGAGAATCGCCGCCAGCGCAACCCGCTGGCGCTGCCCGGTGCTGAGGTCACGCGGATCCCGTCGTAACAGCTGCTCAATGCCGAACTCCTGCAGCAGGGGCATTGGGGTGCAGTCAAGGCCAAGCCACTTTGTTGTCTGAGCCACCTCGGCCAGGACGGTTGGCTGGTGGAGGAGCGCTCCCGGGTCCTGGGGCAGATAGGCCATTCGCCCGGGGAGCCTCTCGATGCTTCCCGCCAGCGGCGGTAGCAGCCCGGCCAGGGTTCTGAGCAGAGTGGTCTTGCCGACCCCGTTGGCGCCAGTTATCGCCAAGACCTCTCCGCGCCGGCATTGCAGCCTGATCTCTTCCAGGATCGGGAGGCGGTGGCCGACGGCGAGGCCGTCAGTCGCCCACGCCACCTCCCCGTAGGGTCTGTCTCCGCTTACTCGAGCCGGCCACTCCGGCGGATCTTGTGCCGCCACCAACCTGCCACTAGAAAGGGGAATCAACTGGTCAACTGCTCCGGGCAGTCGGTGTGGGCGGTGGTCGGCCGCCACGACTGAAATCCCCAGGCCGAGGAGCCGCTCCAGCTGCTGCCGCAAGGCGCGGGCTCCCTGTTCGTCCAGTTGTGATGTCGGCTCGTCGAGGACGAGAACGCTCGGTTCCATTGCCAAAGCCCCCGCGATGGCCACTCGCTGCCGCTCCCCCCCTGAGATCGCGCTCACCCGGCGGCCTGCCAGGTGCCCGATCTCCATCGTGGCCAACGCGTCCTCGACCCGTCGCCGCACCTCCTTCGCGGAGCAGCCGAGGTTCGCTGGTCCGAAGCCAACCTCCTGCTCCACCACCGGTAGAACCAGCTGATGCTCTGGCTCCTGGAAGACCAAGGAGACGTTGGTTGCCATTTGGCGCGGTGTCATACGGCGGAGGTCCTGCCCCAGAAGTTCTGCCTCCCCACGGGCTTTGCCACCGTGGAAGTGGGGCACCAGGCCGTTCAGTGCTCTCAGGAGCGTCGTCTTGCCGCTGCCCGAACTTCCGGTGAGCAGCGTGAAGCCATCGCCAATGTCGAGGTCCAGCCCGAGCAGGGCAGCGGCGTCTGTCTCCGGATACCAATAGGAGAAGTTGCGAAAGCGGGCCAGAGTGGTCACGCGATCAGCCCTGGCACCAGGAGCAGGAGGCAGGCGGCTGCTGGCACCCAGTCGATGCCAGGAAGCTGCAGTTGAGGGTAGGGCTGCCAGCCTCCGACCCGCCCGAGAATCAGTGCCAGGCTGAAGAGTCCAAGGCTCATACCCGAAGTCGCGGCCACCAGGACATCCCGTTTGCGCCAGCCCCAGTTCCAGGCGGGGGTGCGGCGGCCGCTGCCGAAACCGCGAGCTTCCATCGCCTCCGCCAACAGCACCGACCCCTCGATGGCGGAGAGGACCGATGGCACAGCCACGGCTCGCCAGGACCGTGGCCCGCGCGGCCGCCAGCCGCGCATCGACTGGGCCTCTCTGACAGCCATGAAACTCTGTCGGAGCCGGGGGATAAGCGTCAGGCTGGCCCCGAGCGCTGCGCCCGTGCGCTGGAGCTGGCGCGGTAGTGCATCCACCAGCTCCTGGGAGTCGATCACAGCGGCCAGCGCCGCGGCGGCCAGCAGGCATGCCCCGAGTCCGAGGGCGACGTCAACCCCGTACGCCGCACCTTCGACCGTGAGCTGGCCCCCGATCGCCGGTAGCCAGTCGGGCAAGGTCGCGATGACGTCCTGACCGGTATGGCTGAGCACAAAGTTGAACAGGATCCCGAGCGTACAAGCCGCTCCGATCCACCAGACAATGGGGGTCAGGCGAACCCCGGGTCGCCGCCAACGCACCAGCAGGAGCAGCGCTGCCACCAGGGTGAGGAGCCGGTAAACCGGGTCCTCACTGCCTAGTGATAGCAGCAGCACCGCACCCACCCAGAGCAGGAGCGCCCGGGGATTCACCCTGCCCTCAGCCGACCTTTGGGGGCTTGGGCGGCGCCCCCGGGGTGCCGTTCCCGAAGTGCCAGCCGAGGGCGTCGCCGTTGGCCAACTTGATGTCGGAGACACCCACCTGGGCTGCCTTCCAAGGCCCCTTGCCGCTCCAGGTGAAGAGCGCCCAGTACGGCTGGCCGGAGGCGAAGCACTTGCTGTAGGACGTCGGTTCGTGATCGATCTGGCAGATCGCATCTCCAAAGCTGAAGTGCTGGATCGCGAACTCGATCCCGCTGCGCTTCATGGCGGTCTCAGCCGGAATCTCCGCTGCTGAGAAAGAGGCGCAGCCGTCGACCACCTTCTTGCTGGCCAACTCCACCACCACCTCAGCGTGGTGGCCGCTGCCGCATTGACTGCCGGTCCCACCGGCGGTTCCTGCGCTGGATCCGCAACCCGCCAAGAGGGCTGCCGCGAACACCGGGGCCAGAATCGCGCTGGCCAACTGAGACGACCTCATCGTCCCTACCTCCGGGCGGCCGGTTGGACCCCACGCCAAAAATGGGCCTGCCGCCAGAGGCCTTCCTTCCCGTTGCGCGCGGGGGGTGTTCTCCACCCGCTCGGGCCGGTCTCCTGGCTTGCGGATCAACGCCCCCCTGCCGCCTTCCCAGGATCTCTCCCGGTGGCCTTCTGGCTAGGACTTCCCGCTCACAGTTGCGCGACAGCTCCGGATTTGGGACCTCATCCCTCACCGGATTCCCATTCGCCCGAGGGGCTATTCAGTTGTGGGGGCAATCTTAGAGCAAATGCCGACTGAGCGCGCTGCGTCTGAACGCCTCGTGGCCGTTCGGGCATGGGGTCGGAACTGGCTAGTGACTCAGCTCTGGAGGGGTGTTTGCGGATAGAGGCAGATGTTGCCCCAAAACCCTGCCCCACACGACCAGTATCAGGGATATGAAAGCGAAGATCAGCCACATCGAGGGCCGCAGGAAAGACCCCACCAGCAGTCCACCGACGCTGGGCCCAATTAGCAGGCCCACTGACCAGGATAGGTTGAAGGTCGCCATATAGCGACCGCGCGCATGGGGCGGAGCGAGGTCTGCCACGAGCGGCCCGATGGTGGAGCTGAGCAGGCACTCGCCGAGGCCGAACACGACGGCGAACAGTCCCAGCCAAGCAGCCGCCACCAGCCCCCGATTGAGACTTGCCACCTCCCCTATTAGCCATGCCCCCATCCACGCCATGCCCCCAAGCGACATGGTCCGAGACCGCGGCAGCCGCCGCACCGCCCGGGCGACCGGCAGCTGCGCCACGACGATGAAGCCAGTGTTCGCGGCCAGCATCAGACCGATGGCGGCGGTCGGCACCGCCAGGAAGACTCGGGCATACAGAGGGACGGCACTGTCGAGCTGGGAGTAGGCGGCGATCACCACGATCCCGTTGAAGCCAACGACCGCCATGAACCTGAGGTCGCGCAGGACAGCCCGATATCCGGAGCCACCCGTCTGCCTCACCCCCGGACGACCGGAGGGAACCAGAATCACCACCAGCATGGCGAAGGCGACGAAGGTGGCGGCATCGATAAGGTAGACCGTCGTGAAGCTGGCCGGGCGGCTGGTCGACACGATGATGCCCCCCAGGATTGCACCCACTCCGACTCCCAGGTTGTTGGCGGCGTACTGCAGTGAGGCGGCCGAAGTCCGCTCGGCTCGGGTGGTGATCGCCGCCAGCATGGCGGCGATCGCGGGGAAGTAGCAGCCGGCGCCGACCCCGATAAGGAGCATCGCCAGGGCGGCCTCCGGGAGGCTGACCACGAACCCCAGGTAGCCGAACCCCGCTGTCTGAGCCATCAGCCCGACCAGGATCAGCGCTCTGGGGCTGATCCTGTCCACCAGCGGCCCCCCGATCGCAGCCATCATCAGGGAGGCAAGCGCCGAGAGCGACAGGATCCCCCCGACCACTGGGATTGGGATGCCCCTGACCACATGCAGATAGATGGAGCCGTAGGGCATTACGAAGCCGTTTCCCAGTGCTGAGACCGCACCTCCTGCGACCACGGTCCAGACCCTAGGCGGCAGGTCCGGTCTAAGGCTGCGCAGATACCCCGCGGTAGATCCCAGCAGACCGCCGCTGTTGCCCAGGGTCTCCGGATCGATCTCTTGCAGCTATTCGCCCTCCGCAGGGGAACAGATCGCGGCTCTGTCCGGTCCCGGAGTTAGCGGGAGGCTGCCAGTAGCTTGCTCGAGCCGCACCGACTTCCTTCGAGCCACGGGCGTCATCTCCTCGAGCCCACTCTCGGGCGGGTAGGGGGTGTGCACGCAGCCGGTCGCCGCTGGGCCCATGGAGCTTGTCGGCCATGACGGAACCTCGGGACTTCGCGGACCCCAGCCGGACCGGCCGATGACTCGAGTACTCGGGCGCGGCTCGCCGCTACAGCAGCCAACTTGATGGCCTCACTCGGGTAGCTCCGCACCCATTGCAGCCGCGTCCTCAGCGTGCACTCGGAAGAGCAGCCTGTGCATCTGCTGGGTGAGCTGTAGACGCTCCTCTTCCAGCCGATGGCGTCGGCGGGTCTGGTGGATGAGGTGGAGGGTCCCGCCCGCGGCTATGCAGGCACCGATGTCACTGGTCACGTTCGTGTAGTTACCCCCGATCAGCTCGGCTTTGGCACTAACGGCGACGCCCACAATCGGCAGGATGACCAAGTACAGGCCCAATCCAAGCAGGAAGAAGATGTGGGGCTTGCTGGCCAGAACCCGAGGTACGTACCCCAGAGCCCGGTCGAGCCGAGACTGGGGGACAGCCAGGTCGGCGAGGGAATCGAAATCGGAACTAGAACTATCGGCGCTCTCGGGCACTGGACCTCTCCTTCGCTTGCGTCACCTCTTGGCGGGGACGATCTCCGGCGGCCTCCGCCGGTGAGCTGTCGCGAAGGGTGGCCCCAATCCTAATTGCGCTGGGACCAGCTTGATGCCCCGGTCTGGTTCGAGCTAGTAGAAGACCTGGGCGAGCCGGTAAAGCTCCTCTGGGACCTTGCGCTGGCCCGCCGCCACCTCGGAGAGCCGGGCGATCGCAACCCCGTCACCTCGCTTGACCGGGATTTGCCCAAATTGACCGGCGCGGGCGAGGTCGTACCCGGCCGACCCCACTCGCGTAGCCCAGATCCGGTCGTAGGCGGTCGGTGCGCCTCCGCGCTGGGTGTAGCCGAGCACCGTCACTCTGGACTCGAAGCCCGTCTCGGCCTCGATCCGGTCGGCGAGTTGGGGCCCAACCCCACGGCGACTGAGGAGGATGTGCCCGAAAGCGTCACGGGGCCCGCCTCCTTCTTCCAGGTCCGTCAGCCCGGCGATGCTCGCTCCCTCGGCGACCACCACGATGCTGAAGTCGCGCCCCCGCTGCCGTCGCGTGCGCAGATGGGTGACGATATCGTCGAGGCTGACGGGGAACTCGGGAATCACGATCATGTCGGCACCGCCGGCGAGACCCCCCATCACGGCCACCCAGCCAGTGTCTCGGCCCATCACCTCAACCACCATCACCCGGTGGTGCGCGGCGGCGGTGGTGTGGAGACGGTCGAGCGCCTCGGTGACGATGGCGACGGCGCTGTCGAAGCCGATGCAGTACTCGGTCACTTGGAGGTCGTTGTCCATTGTCTTGGGCACGCCTACCACCGGCAGACCGCGGTCCGCCAACGCCCGGGCTACCGAGAGAGTGTCGTCCCCACCGAGGGTGACCAGGGCGTCGAGGCCGGCCGCCTCGAAATGGGAGATCACCGAGCTCATGGCCTCGACGTCTGAGAGAGGGTTGACCCGAGATGTGCCGAGCATGGTGCCGCCGACAGCCAGGATTCCCGAAACCTCGTGAGGATCGATCGGTCTTAGCCCCCCTGGCTCAACCAGCCCAGCCCAGCCGTTCCGGACCCCCAACACCTCGCCACCGTCCGAGATTGCCCGGCGCGCCACAGCGCGAATAGCCGCGTTCAGACCCGGCGCATCGCCGCCACCGGTCAGTATTCCAAGTCGCATCGGCGCTCTCCCAAGGGATTCGCTTCGGTACGTCGCACTCGAGCATAGCCCCCGGCAGGGTGGATGGCGGCTGCTGCATGGCCCATGCGGGAGCTGCGTCCAAGTGGTTTCACCTGACCGGGCTCGCGGTTACCGCCCTGTTGGAGAGGTCGCTGCCCCTCCGAACATGGAGGGGAGCCATCAATCAGGAACAGGTGAGGGACCGTCATGCCAGTAGCTGGTGACCACAAAGATAAGGAAACTACCCGGGAACCCGGGATGTGGGTGATGGGGGCAGCCATCATGGCGGTCCTGGTGTCGGCCGTGGTGCTTGTCGGCGGTTACGCATCCGGATGGGGTGGGCACCTGCGAATCTCTCAATCCGCCGTGCCTGTATCGGCCTCAACCGGGACCGCCAACGCCACTTTGAACCTCACCATCGTCACCGGACAGATGATGGGTTCGGGCGCCCTGGGGCCCGCCTATCTTCCATCCGACTTCACCGTACCCGCCAATTCCACAGTCAAGGTCACCGTGACCGACTTCGACAATACGACCCCGCTGACTGGCGTTCTAACCAAGTATGCGAAGGTGACCGGCACGGTCGGTGGCACCATGCTGGTCCAGGCGATCAATCCGCAGGCACCCAACACAGTCATCGGCGGTGTGCACCAGATGAGCTCCCTCGCTCCCACGCTGGTGGCGCACACCCTGACCATCCCGCGCCTTGGGATCAATGTCCCGATGGCGGGACAGTCCCGGATAACCTTCGTAATCCACACAGGTCGAGCTGGCACGTATCAGTGGCAGTGCATGGATCCCTGTGGCGATGGGGACACCGGTATGGGCGCCCCAATGGGGATGGTCGGGTACATGGCCGGCACCATGACGGTTGCCGGATGAGCCAGACCCCGGGGCCTCTTCAGGAGCCCCGGGTCCGCCTGCCCTTCGCGATCGGGCTGGGGGAACCTCGCTAGAGGAGCTCCCCCAGCCTCAGCTCTCCGGGATCCCGGAGCGGTCCGGCGGAGCGCTGCTTACCCGCCCAGCGGTTTCCGACCTAGTGACCGGAGGATCAGCCAGAGTTCACGGGGACTCCTGGGCGGTGTAGTTCGACGGCAACCGCGACTCTCACCGGGGAGCCCCTGGTCCGGCCGATCCGCTGACCGCTTCTTTGGCGGCCTGTCCCTCCAAGAACATCGAGCGCTTCTCGGAGATGCTCGACTTCAAATACTCTCGAGCGCCGGTGGCAGTGGCGATCGAGAGTCAGCCGTCACCGCCCCGCTTGATCCCCGGGTTCTATTCGACCCAGCCGGACACTGCTGACCCTCGGTGGCGCCTGGATCTTCTCCTTCGCAACCTGCTCGAATACGGCACCATCACCAACACCCTGGTGGTGGTGTTGCTGCTACGAGGTGAGTTGCGGTCCCAGGACGACTGAGATCAGCCGGAATAGGGTCGGCCCTGGGCCGACCATTGGCCATCTACCGCAGTCCCCATCACCGGCTGGGTGCAAGCTGCTCCGTCGCGGCCTGAACGCGGCGATCAGCCTCATCCATCACTTCACCCAGGTCCGGTTCGGAGGAGAGATCTCCGATGACCGTGGGGCTCAGCACGTGGACCTGAGAGTGGCTCCCCTCTGCTCTTACCACCACCGAACACGGCAGCATGACGCCTACCTCAGGGCTTATGGCGAGTGCCCGGTCCGCCAATTGCGGGTTGCAGATCCCGTAGATGCGGTACGGGGACACCTCCTTTTGCAGCTTCTGGCGCATGACTTCCTGCACGTCGACCGTGGTTAGAACCCCGAAGCCTTGCGCTCGGAACGCCTCCAACACCTGATCGCAGACCTGCTCGAACGGCGCGTCCAACCTCAGCGTCTTCACGAATCTCATGGCAATCTCCCTCCTACCCGCTAACGGCCAGCTGGGGATCTCCAGCCGGCTCCACTCCAACACAAGTTGTCTGCGTCACGCTCCGAGGATCGGACCTGCCCTTCTCGACTGGCCCGGCCACCATTTCCAAGAGCCGCTCCTTTGGCACTGCTCCCTCGAGGGAGAGGTCTTCGTTGCGGACGGTCTCGGGCACTCCTCGTACCAGGGACTTCCGCACCAGCTCCGGGGGGTCCGTCGCCTCGAAGGCCTCGGCTGTCACCTGAGGAAACGCGATCGCGGTGGATAGAAGGGTCAGCGCCAAGGACCTCATGTGATCTCTGCTTCTATCATCCTTGATGCGCGAGGGGGGCATTTGGTGCACGGCCCACAATCCGAAGACCGTTTTTCCGGGCGAGGACGGTCGAGCCGCTCAGCCTTCTTCGGCGAGGTCACTCCCAAGGCGGACAACTACCTCCGCCCTTAGGCGGATACGGGACCTGTGCAGTCGAGACCTCACCGAGCTCTCGGTGGCCGCGGTCAACTGGCTGATCGCTTTGACGCTCAGTCCTCGCCCCTCCGTGAGGAGTAGCACCGTTCGATCCTGGGCCGAAAGAGTCCCGAGGGCACCAAGCACCGCTAACCTGAGCTCGGCCTCCGCCGCCGCTGCTGCCGGGTCAGGCCCGGTCGCGGGCAGAGCGCTCCGTCCGCTCGGCTGTATGGCTGGTTTGACTCCAGCAGCGACTCCAACGACAAAGGCACCCTTCGGCGGCGGAGCTGGCGACATTCGTTGGTAGCGATCCGGTGCAACCAGGTTCTCAGGCTAGCCTCGCCTCGAAAGCCCTCCATGTGGGAAGCCGCCTGCACCAGCGTCGACTGGGCAACGTCCTCAGCATCCTGCGGGTGGCGGCAGAGCTGCGCAGCCGGTCTTTGCACCTCCGCGCCATAGTGCCAGACAGGGTCGGCGCGGTCGGAAAGGGTGTCCACCTGGATTCTCCCGGGCGTGCGATTGCCACTTCATTCTCGCTTGAACCACAGGGGCGAAGCGCCAAGCCGGACTCCGAACCGGCATCATTGGGGCTCGTGAGGCCAAACTTGACGGTGGTCACTCACCCAACCGTCGCCCACCGACTGGCGGAGGTCCGCGACCAGCGCACCGGACGGGACCGTTTCCGCGATCTAATCGCGGAAATCTCGATGTTCCTCGCGTACGAGGCTCTGGGCGAGCTCGGGACCTCGCCCCGTGCCATCACCACGCCCGTCGGGACGGCCCAGGTGTTGGTTGTGACGGAGGAGGTGTTGGTTATACCGGTATTGCGGGCCGGGCTCGGCATGGTTCCAGGTGTGCAGCGGGTGGCGCCGAACTGCGAGGTCGCACACCTGGGGATGAAACGCGACGAGAGCACCCTCGACGCCGTCTGCTACCTCGACGGACTACCGGCGGACCTCGCCCAGAGACGGGTCGTGGTGTGCGATCCCATGCTGGCGACCGGTGGGTCGCTGGCCCAGGCCTGCCGTCTGATCGAAGGGCGCGGAGCCACCCGTATCACTGCCCTATGTCTGGTGGCCTCCGAGCCGGGTCTGCGGAACTTCTCGACCCAAATGCCTGGCGTCGCAGTCTTCTGCGCGGCGGTGGACGTGTCGCTCGATGACCGAGGCTACATAGTTCCCGGGCTGGGGGACGCCGGTGATCGGCTGTTCGGACCTCCAGGAGACGGACTCTCAGCGCTGCATGGGCAAGTTGCCAATAGGCGGGTTGACTGAGAGCTATGCTCCGGTCCATTCGCCTGCCTTGGTCTGGTCCTCGAAGCCGAGGAACTGCTCAGCATTGGGTGGCCCAACTCACCACGCACCATCTTCACCTGCCGGTGGGGCTGCGGGATCGTCCGGGTCTGAGGTCGGCGCCCGTGGATTCACGCCGCGGGCCCTCGCGGCCACCCAGGGTACCGGGCCCGGAGGCCCGGACCTGCCTCTGAAATACCCGTTAGCGCTCTCCGGTCGCAGACCAGCGCCAGCCGCGGTCTTGAGCTTCGGGCTAGCGTGCCTAGTTTCCGGATGTGGATTTACGGCGACCTCAACAGCAGCGCCCGGTGTCGTCCCCACCAGTGTCCCGTCGGCTGTCCAAGCTGGGACCGGGCTGACGGTCACCGCGGGCGTCTGGGGAGGTGTCGGGCGGCTGGAGCCGCCGACCTCAACAACCTGCTCGGCGGACTCCACCACCGTGACCGTGCGCGGGTCGCTTGGCCTCGAGTCAGTCGTGGTCAAGCTCACCGGTTTGGCGCGGGGCAGGAAGTACACCTTTGTTCCCTTCCAGGCGCCGGTACCGCCTACGGTCACCCTGACCGAGACCGGCCCGATCCCGCTCTCGTCTAGCCCTGGTCAACCGTACACCGACGTTCTCGGCCCGAGCCAAGGACTCGAGGCCGATGGCAGCGGACACATCAGCGTTGCCCCGAACGGCCAGTCGGGATCGCTGGCCGTGAGCCTTCCAGGCGACGATCTGATCTCTGGTAGCTGGCGCTGCGGCAGCGCGATCAGCGGCACGACTGGCGTGGTACAGGAGCCAGCGCTGCAGCCTGCCACGGTCCCGCCGGTCGTCAACGAGTGCTTCCTGATGGTAGCTACCTTGGCTGTGCCCCCCCTACAATGCCCATCGGGGGATCTCAACATTGCGGCTTGGGACGACTACCGAGGCTCGACGGTGGCGGAACTTGGCGCGAGTCCGACACTGAGGGGAGTCGAGGCGGCTATCTGTCATGACCAGAGCACCTATTCTCTTCCCCGATCGGAACTACAGCAGGAGTACAGCCTGGCCGCGCTTTACTATGGCTGGCACTTCCGCCTCGCCCCAGCAGCAGTCGTCGCTGACGCGCGCTGCGCCAGCTGATCCCGGGCGTCAAACGGCGAAACTGCTGCCACCTCCCGGAACTGTGTCCCCCACGCCGATCGAGCTCATGGGGCACGACGGCTCCCCCGAGTCTGCCCTGGTCCGACGCCGCTTCCCGCGCCTTTTAGGGGTTCTTTCCAGGGAGTTAAGTGCTCCTATTGAAGTGGAGCGTTGGGACGGGAGGGGCCGAACCTCGGATCTCCTGATCCAGAGTCAGGCAGCTTATGAAAGCTCCGGTGGCCGAGTTCGTAGCAGCACCTGACCTTGAGGTAGCGCTACACAATAGCTCTTGTCACCGGCCATTTCAGGTCATCTTCGGTTGAACTCGGAAACTTGACAGTTCCCGGTGCTGTCACCGTCGCCCAGTCTGCCGCGATCGTGGGCTCCGATTCCCCGGATCAGCGTCTGCTACGGGATCGTCATCAGCATTTGTTGGCGTGAGCACGGGCCGCCCCATTTCCACGCGGCCTACGGAGACGCCGGGGCCTTGATCGGCATCAACCCGCTCGCTGTGCTCGGGAGCACGCTGCTGCCACGGCAGCTGGGGCTGGTGATGGAGTGGGCCGCGCAGCACCAGGACGAACTGTCCGCCAATTGGGACAGCGCCCAGGAGCGCGGCCCGCTGGCTCCGATCGCGCCCCCGCAGTAGGATCGTGAGAATGGAAGCTCCTTATCCTCACCTGATCTCGGTGGAGCCGGTCGCCCCCTATACCTTGAGACTGCGCTTTGCTGATGGCGTCGAGGGGATCGTGGACCTCTCCGGAGATCTGTGGGGCGAGCTCTTCGAGCCCCTCAAAGACCAGAAGTACTTTGCCCAGGTGCACATAGACCAAGACGGGGCTCCAGCGTGGCCAAACGGCCTCGACCTAGCTCCCGATGCGCTCTATGAGGACCTTATCGCCCTGGTGAAACGCTGAGCCGCTGGTAGCCCACGGCGGACGCCACCGCCCGAGAACTCGAGTGTAGCTACGGCACCTCAGGGGCGACCGTCCCATCAGCTACCGCCCGTCGCCCATTAGTCGTGCGCCACTGACGGGCGCTCTGGGGCCAGCCTATCGGGCGCTCGCCGGGCCGGCGAGGGCGGCACTCGGGAGGCAAGCCAAGCCCCGTGACACGAGGTCGCGTACGTCACAGCTCACTAGCCGGGCCCTCGCGCCCCGAGCGGCCGCCACATAGGCGGCGTCGTAGGCCGAGATCCCGTGCTCTGCGGCGATGAGCGTGGCAGTCGCGAGGAGCTGCGAGTCGGCCCGGATCAGACCGCCATCGTCCGCCACCGCACTGATTCGGTCACACAATCTGCCAGCCGCCAGTTCGTCGTGCCAGGAACGAACCGCCACGTTGGTCACCTCGTAGAACGCCAGGTCCAGGGTGGCAAGGGGGTCGGGACCGGCGAGCAGCTGGACGGCCGGGTTGTGGTTGGCGTCATCCAAATCCTCTCGAGCGAGAAGGACGCTCGCATCGACCAGCCAGAGGGTCAAGGTTCCGGCCTGGTCGTCTTGACCAGTTCAGCCACATGACCTCCGTGCCCCTCAGGATGGCCACCAAGACCGTCGATCTCGGCCATGCGCTCCGCCCTCTTTAGGCTGCGGCTTCGCATGGCGCTCTCAGCCAGTTCCCGCAGGAGCCCGCTGCGCGTGGTTCCTCGACGGCTCGCCTCCATGTCGACGGCTCTCAGCACATCATTCGGGAGTGACACCATGACCTTGGCCATGGCCCCAGTATACCCGGTATTGCCACTCACTGGTCGCCGCTCGGCGCGCATGGGTTGAGGACGCATCAGCCTCCCGCAACCTGGCCGGACGCCCCCCTCCATGGCTACAAGCCCGCTCACCGGACGCCTATCTTCGTCAGCAAGCGCTCGAGGTGCGATACGGTCAGCGCCGGTCCGTTACTGACCGCGCTGCTTTCTGCTATCGTTACATGTAACATGGGAGGTTGGCGATGACGAGTGCAGGGTCCGCTAAGAGGGTGCGCGAGCATCGCTCACGACTGGCGCAGCAGGGTCTCCGCCCAGTCCAGATCTGGGTACCAGATGTCCGCGCGCCCGGATTCGCCGAGGAGGCCCACCGCCAGTCGCGAGCGGTCGCCGAGAGCAGCTCTGCGGTCGAGGATCAAGCGTTTGTCGATGCTGTCTCCACTTGGCCCGATGAGTGAGACGGGCTGAGATCTGGACCGTTGCCGGGGGGTCAGGTTACGCAGGCAAGCCTCGGCCGGCGGTGATCGTCCAGGACGATCGCTTCGACACCGACTCGGTGACCATCTGCCCGTTCACCACCGATTCGACGGACGCCCCGCTGTTTCGCCTCGAGATCCAGCCGACCCCGTCCAATGGCCTTCAGGCAACTTCCCGGCTGATGGTGGACAAACTGACGACCGTCTCCCGTTTGAAGGTCGGGACGCGGGTCGGCGTTCTCGACGACCTTGACCTCACCCGTCTCAACCGTGCTGTCCTCGTGTTTCTGGGCATCGCTTCGGCTTCCTGACCGGCGTGGCGGCGGCGATACTCCAAGCCGTGAGCCACAGATTGCCGGACCGCGACTTGGACGCGGCCACCGTCACGCTCTTGGTGGCTGAACAGTTCCCTGGGCTTGCCGGTGGCGCGGTGCGCTGGCTCGGCGCGAGGTGGGACAACGAGCTGTTCGCCGTCGGATCCGAGTGGATCCTTCGCTTCCCAAAGAGATCGGAGCGGGTCGCGTGGCTCCTTCGCGAGGTGGAGATCATGACCGTCGTCGGAGAGGCGATGGGCGCGCTGGTGCCACGATTCGACTTCATCGGCGAGCCATCTGGCCGCTTCCCTTACCCATTCGTCGGCTACCGTCGCATCCCCGGAGTGGGGGCTGATCAGGCCCACTTCGCTTATACGGGTGGCCTGGCGGAAGAGATCGGGCGAGTGTTGAGCTGTCTTCATGGGGTGGACCCAGCCCGGATCCCGGGGACGCCCAAGAGCCCGGAAGGTGAGGCTTGGCGGAGTGCAAGAGAGCGACTGATCAGCGTGGCGGGGTCGGTACGGCCCTTGCTTGGCAACGACCTGCTCGAGAAGGCCGAACCCTACCTCGCCGGCGCGATTCCAGAGCCGGCCCGGGAGGGCCCTCGACGCTTCATTCACAACGACATCTGTCCCGATCATCTGCTCGTCGACCCGGACACCGGCCACCTGACCGGGCTGATCGACTTCACGGATGCGATGGTGGGCGACCCTGTAGGTGACTTCGTCGGGCTCATCGGCGTCGGAGATCGCGCCTTCATCGATCAGGTGCTGGCCAGCTACGACCAGCCCCTTGGCGACTCCTTCGCGGAGAAGCTCTCGTGGCAGACCCGAGTGCTCACCCTGACCTGGCTGGCGGAGGCCGCAGCTGACGACCCGGACGATGTGCCCAAGCACCTCACATGGGTGGGGCGAGCGTTCGCGGAGTGAAGCAATTGGTGGCCAAGAGCCGGTGTCCCTCGGCAGCGGCAATGACTGCCAGCCAGCGACCCGCGACTACAGACGTGTTCTCGGCCAACGCAAGCTTCACCGGTTGCCCGCACCCTGTGGGGGCGGGATGCGGTCTCGTTGGGTCCGAATTGCCGGCACGCGCCAGCCTGGCGCGCTTACGGTTCCGTGCCCTGGGGATGTGGCCGATCAGCAACGAAGACGACGTTGTGGCGGGCCGCCCGGAAGGGGTAGGAAACGTCGGGGGCGCTCAGCGACCCGTACAACTCCGAGTAGGCGTCGAGATAAGTCTGGAGATCGTCTCGCTCTTCCCAAAGCACTTGGCCCCACACTTCTCTAACCTCGACGGTGGCGAAGGACTGCTCGAGCTCGCCGGGTCCGTTGATCGAGTTGAAGTCGTCCGCATCGTCGCCGAGGGCAAGTGCTGACCACAGCTCGCCGAGGTGGTCCGGGGCGTTGTAGCAGCCAACGAACCGTCCAGATGGTGTGAGCACGCGGGCGAACTCCGCAATGGCCTTGCGGCGATCGGGGACGTGGTACAGCACCCAGTTGCAGGCCACCGCATCGAAGTATCTGTCGGGGTAGGGGAGGTCCTGGACATCGGCGACTCGGGCCGCCAACCCCTTGGCCTCGGTGGCTTGCACGGCCGCCTCGGATGAGTCAACGCACAGAACCTCTGGCGCTGCGATGAGCGTGGCGAAGTCTCCGGTGCCACACCCCGCATCGAGGACTCGTGAGGGACCGATCGCGGCCAGCGCCTGCAATGCCAGCGATCGCTCGTCTTCACCCCGTAGCCATCCGGTGCGATCGAGGCGACGCTGCGAGAGCCGGTCCGTCGTCCGGTACTCGCGCTCGGTCAGGTCATGGTCGCTGAGTCTGGTCACGGAGCTTCTCCTCGACATCGCTCCGCCCTAGCGGTCTGTGCCAGTCTTCCGGGTGCGAGGGCAATGTTAGAGGGATCGCTGCTCTTGGCCCCCCCACGCTCTGGGCTGCCCGGTGACCTCTGTTACCAGGTCGAAGGCGACGTCGCAGTGGAGGACGGCGCTGGCCGCTTCGTCCGCGGCGGCTGCGATAAACAGGTCGGGGATCGAGGGGTGCGAGGGGGGCCCTTGTGCGCCGCAGCGGCCCGGACCTCGACGCCCCGTTCAAGTACTGTCGTCACCGACGCGGCGAGCCTCCCCAGAAGCCTGCACTGAGGGCTACGGTTGCCGCCATGACCGACAGCGACTACCGGCGGGCTCTGCTCCCCGCCCGCGCGGAGCGTGAGTCCTGGTCGGTGCGCTCGACCGCTTGCGCATCCCTTCCCCGCTGGAAGGCAAATTACTGGGACTGTGACTGAGTTGCAGACCCTGGGCCGCCCTGCCGCACTGGCCCGCGATGACCTGCTCGAGCATCTCGTCCCTGTGGCTGGCCATTATTCACCACCAAGGGGAGCGGTAAACCAATCAAGGCTTTGTGGGATGCGATGGAGTGGTACGGCGATAGCCGATGGGAGTTCAGGTCCGCCGCGAACGACACCCACGAGCTCTACGCTCTCCGGGCCGGCGCCGTCGATGGGCACTGCTCTCGGGTCGAAGCTGCGGCGGCCAATGGTGGACCGGTCGGTGGGGCCCTGCGGGCTGGACCGCCGTCACAAGCGAGGTCACCGCACCGCCGCAGGTGGCCGTCGTGCTGAGCGAGCCCGACGGCTGGGACATTGATTTCACCGGCGGCCTCTGGTACTGGCGTGGCCCGTCCCCGTTCTACTTCGTTTCGGTACCTGATGAGGAGAGCTGCGAGCTGCACGCCTTGTCCAGGGCCGTCACCTATGGCTGGGGGATGATCCCGGTCCGGGCGCGAATCGGCGCCGCAGAGTGGGAGACCTCGCTGTGGCCCAAGGACGGGCTGTACATCGTTCCTGTGAAGGACGCGGTGCGCCGTGCGGAAGGGCTCGACGTGGGTGACACGGTCACGGTGCGGCTGACGGTGGCAGCCCGGAAGTGAGCGGGCCTGCGGCAGCAGCTGACCCCGAGCCGATATCGTTGGCTTGGGGGTATCCATTTTGCCGGAGCGCCTCCTCTGGGGTGGCGGGTGACACCGCGTCGCGGGAGCGAGCTAGACTGCGCGGAGCGTGGCTCGGCTGAGCCCAGCCACGCGGGGAGGCTGAATGAGGCTGTACGTCGGTTCCACGGTGATCAACACTCCGGATATCCCGGGGGCCATCGACTTCTGGACCGCTGCTTTGGGCTATGTGATCCGCAACGTGGACGAGACGTTCGCGGTGCTCACCGACCCGGGACGGCGGTGGTCGAACGTCTCTCTGCAGCGCACGGACGAGCCCAAGAGGGGCTTCAACCGCGTCCATCTTGATCTCTACACCGCGGACCGGGAAGCCGAGGTGGCGCGCCTGGAGGGGTTGGGCGCGACTCGGGCGGCGCCGTGGGAGTACTCCGACGACCATGACCACGTCGTGATGGCCGCCCCCGACGGCAACGAGTTCTGCATCGTCCAGAGCCCGTACTTGCAGGACTGACCGAGAGCAGTGCGGAGTCGCCCCCGCGATGAGAGGCGCCGCCTACACCTACTCCGTCAAGACTGATACCCCCATCGTTGGCTATTCGGTCTGACCCCAGAGCTTGCGCTTCACCGACGCAATAGGCTCCCGTCGGGCGGGAAGGATCGGCGGGGGGCCGGCACGCGGACTGTCTGGCATGATCCGATCCGTACCACCACCATCATGGGCCGTGATATGCCAATGAGCGTAAAGAGTTTCCGGCTGGATCCCGAGTTGGACAGTCGACTTCGGCGCGCGGCGGCGAACCGAGGGGAGTCGCTCTCGGAGTTCATCCGTCGTGCCGCGGCCGTGCCGCGGCACGACGTGCCGATGCCACCTTGCTGGTCGGCCACGCCGAGGACTTGGCGGACATGGTGGGCATTGTGCGCGGCAGAGGTTGTAGGGCCCGGCGGACAGGTGAGGCGTTTCGGGAAGCCCTAGTCGTGCGCTCGCATCGAGGGTAACCGTGACGGGCGTAGGTCTTCCCGTTGCCCGCGACGTTGCCGGCCGGGGCAGCCAGCGCGTTGGACGTTGGTGCTGAGTCGGTGGCTGGAGACGGTCAACCTATCTCGTCTCGGCTAGTCCTTGAGCGCGCACATCGCGGCGTTTTCAGTCTGGGCGCTGACTTGAACCGCCCCGGGTTTTGTAGAGACTCGGGTTAGTGTGAAACAACCATCTGAGCTGGGAAGAGGCAGCATTCGCGCGATAAAGTACTCGACCATGTCATACACGATCCGGCCGCTTGACGTCTCCACCTGGGATGCTTTCGCGGAGCTCGTGGAGCGCAACAACGGGATTTTCGGCGGATGCTGGTGCATCAGCTACCACCCAGAGTGCGGACAGCGTGAGCTCAGCTATCGGGCGGTCAAGGAGGACCGGGTCCGGACCGGTCGCGCTCACGCTGCCCTCGTCTTCGATGGTAGCGGTGCCGCCCAGGGTTGGTGCCAGTACGGCAGCCCCGAGGAACTCTCAAACATCAAGCACAACCGCGAATACGCGAAGGATGCGCCGCCACGCCCGGACTGGCGGATCACTTGCTTCTACGTCGACAAGAGACATCGCGGCCAGGGCATCGCACGGGCGGGGCTGGAGGGTGCCCTCGATCAGATCGCTCACTCAGGCGGCGGGCTGGTTGAGGCCATCCCCGAGGTGACCGTCGGCCGCGAGGCACCGGGGCGTTTCTTGTTCAGCGCAACCGTCGAACTCTTCGAGGAGTACGGATTCACGCGCGGCCGCCAGGTTGGCAAGCACGCATGGATCGTGAGCAGAGTGCTCGATCCAATTTGACCGTTTGCTGCCGCGCCGCTGCCAAGTCCTGGTGTCTCTGCCCGCCAAGCGGCCAGCGCCTCGGGAGGCTTGGCGATGGGCAGTAACGCGGGACGGCGATTTCCGCGTGTTCACAGTGGGGTTGACGGGACCAGAGGTGGGAGCGGCAGTCGCCCCCCCATCCTGTGGTCTCGCCCGGAAACGCGTCTAGGTGCGCATCGGATCGTAGAGGGCGATAACGGCCCGCTCCCCCGCCGCCCGCACCCGCGTCACGGGGTCATCTTGAAGCCCGACCACCGCGCCGATGGCGTCCTCGATTCGATGCCGAGCGATCACCTTGGCCGCCATCTCGCGGACCCGCCACGCATTGTTGCCGGTCGCCTGGACGACCGCCGGCGCTGCCCCTTTCTCCCATGCGTAGAGAAGTCCGCGGCACGCCCATACCCGCGGCCAGTAGCCGTTCCTGCCTCCCGCTCCACCGCCGAGCACGTATTCTGCAGGCGGTCCCCCCAGCGCCAGCACCAGGGCATCGTCTACTTCCCGTCCCTGGAGCAGGTCAACACATCCTGAGACCACCGCTGACTTTCCCCTTCGTGCGCACTCGGCCTCTATGCTCTGCCGCGGGGTCATCCCCCAGATGCTTGCCATAGCCCCAGTGTGCCAGGGTGGGACCGCAACCGGACTAACCTTCCGCAGAGGGAGCTCTGGCCACCCCAGCCGCGCCGGAAGAGTGTCAATGGAGCCTCATGGGGTCGTCCGGTGTCCGTTTATAAACCAGAGCCCATGCCGCGCCGGGGCGGACGGAGCGGCTGGTCACCCAAGCCGACTTCATCTTGGCAATGGCTGCCCTGGCCAGAAGTTCTTCGAGTCTAACCAAGGTGCGCACCCTGGGCGCTCTGCCCACGGTGGCGACCCCGGAGAGGTGGTCCCCGTCGAACCCGCTGGTGGCACACGAGGCCGTTCGACTGACGGTCCGCGATCACGGTGACGGTAGAGCCGCCCGCGCTGCCGATCAGGCGACCAACCGGCGGCTCCGGCTGGATGCCCGCTTGTGGAGGCTGTCAACAGCTGACTCGTGTGCTGCCTTCGCGACGCCATGCTGGTGCGGAGAGGCCACCACTCCATGGCTGCCAGATCCCGTCTCAGGTGAGCGCTTGGGTGAGCACCTTCTGTGGACTCCGATGATGTGCGTCAGGCCCAGAGGCCCGTCGGTACCAGGCGGAGGCGCGCGGCGTTCGGAGATAACTCTGACCGCCGGCCACTTGGGCCGGATCGGGGCTGGCTCACCCGCTACGGGCCTTGTCACACAGTAGCGGCAAAATACATCGGTAACGTGAATCTGCGCCTCCCCCGGCCCAGGTAGAGCCTGTGCTCTGGGGCGCACCCGCTTAGCCCAAGTCGGTGTCGAGCGTGGACACCACTTCAGATCAGGGCACCCTGAGTCGTGGTCAGTCTTGCCCGAGCAGCACGCGCATGGCCGCCTGGTAGTCCTCTGAGGAGTCGAGGTGGCTGTAAACCCCCTGGATCATCGAGAGGTCGGAGTGGCCGAGAATCCGCGGGAGGGAGATGATGTTGCCGCCCTCGTCCAGGAGGCGGGCGGTGAACCGGCCGACCAGAGCCGGCGTGAGCTGGGACGGATCGGTGATCCCCTCCCCAGCGCACCAGGGCAGGAACGCCCGGCGGACCGGGTAGTCGTACGCCTCCACGGTCCGGATCGAAAGGCCGCGGGCGCGGCAGTCGGCGAGGAAGTTCTGGGCCAGGTCGCCGAGCGGCGACGGTCGCTGAGGTTCCACGACTGTCAAATCGGCCATTTTGATCTCCGGTAAAGAGCTTGACTCTTTACAGCACCTTTTTGGAGAAGGTGATTGTCAACAGCGCTTGATACCCGAAAGTTGCACACTTCTTGCAGCGCCTTTTAGTGGTTCTTTCCAAGGAGTTAAGTGCTCCTATCGAAGTGAGGCGCTGGGGCGGGAGGGGTCGAACCTCCGATCTCCTGATCCAGAGTCAGGCGCCTTACCACTTGGCCACGCCCCACTGATGGTCCCGACCGTAGTCCGCCCGACCATTCAGCTAGTCGTTGGCGCGATGGGACAACGACGATACTACTGCGCCAACGTCCGGCGGCTCTTCTCAGCCTTCGGTCAGACGGAAGCAGCCATAACCGCCATCGCGTCCTGCAGACGGCTGCGAGCCACTTCCAATCCGATCAGGTCGACCGACTCTGGCAGGGGAGGCGAGATGCGCTGACCAGTAATGGCCACCCGTACCACCTGCATGCAGTCTCTGACATGGCGCTTCGCAAGTTGCGCATCTTCCGGGCCGGTCGCGGCAGCGGTCGACTTCAACCCTTCCATCAGAGCCTCGGTCCCTTGGTCCAGCAGTGCGATAGCTTGGCCCAGGAACTCAGCCGCCCGGTTGGCATCCAGCCGACCCGCCAGCTCCTCTTTGCTCGGGTGCGGCTCGGAGAAGGCGAATCTCACCAGGTCGGGAACCTCGTCCAGGCGATGGATTCGCTCTTGGACCATTGCCGCGATCTGAGCCAATTGGGAATCACCTGCCCCGGGCAGGAACCCCTTGAGACGGGATGCGAGATCGGCAACGGGGATCCGTCGGATCCACACCCCGTTCAGATGATCGAGGCGCTGCTGATCGAAGACCGCGGGACTCCCCTGTAGCCGGTCGAAGCTCATCCGCGTCCGAAGCTCGGACAGGGTGAAGATCTCCTCCTCTGTACCCGGAGACCAACCTAGAAAAGCGATGAGGTTGACCAGTGCCTCCGGCAGGTACCCCATCCCTCGGTAGTCCGCGACCGCCCCTGTGCCGTGGCGCTTGGCGAGCCGCTTGTGGTCTGCGCCCAGGACCAAAGGGACATGGGCGAACCGGGGCGCCGTCCACCCGAGCGCGGAGTAGATAGCCAGGTGCTTGGGGGTGGATGGGACCCATTCCACGCCGCGGATCACCTGGGTGATTCCCATCATGTGATCGTCGACCACCTGGGCTAAATGGTAGGTGGGGAAGCCGTCAGATTTGATCAGCACCTGATCATCGATCTCCGAGTTCTGAAACTCCTGTGGTCCCAGAACCAGATCAGTCCAGTTGCTCTGGCCCTCCGGGACCAGAAGCCGGATCACCTCCTGGCTTCCTCGATCTAGCTCTTCCTGAACCTCGGTTGATGACAGCCGCCAGCACCGTCGATCGTAGCGAGTGGGTTGACCCGCAGCCTTCTGGGCCGCGCGTAGCTCGTCCAGGCGCTCCTTCGAGCAGAAGCACCTGTAGGCCGCGCCCGATTCGAGCAGCCGCGCGGCCGCTTCCGCGTAAAACTCCAACCGCTCCGACGCGGTGTACGGAGCACATGGCCCCCCGATGTCCGGGCCCTCGTCCCAGCGCAGGCCCAGCCAGGCCAGGGTGTCCAGGTATCCTGCAACCGCCTCGGGGACATAGCGCTCGCGGTCGGTGTCCTCGATCCGAATCAGAAATCGGCCGTCAGGGCCAGCGAGGCAGTAGCTGAGCAGGGCGGTGCGCACGTTGCCGATATGAAGCTGACCGGTGGGAGACGGGGCGAATCGCAGCCGCCTCACCCCGGGAAGCTCTGGGCCGTAGACCGGGCTCAATGGTGCAAAACTACCAGGTAAATCCCCATCGCCAAACAGCTAGCCAGCAGCAGGGCCGCGGCCACCACCCAACCTTCCAGCGGAGAACCGGATGAGGTGATCTCCGCCCGGGAGTCGCTGCTGACCGTCACCCCGGTAGTTCCGAGCCTGCTGTAGCGCAGGGCCACCGCGTCGGGGTCGTCGGGGTTTTCCTCGTTCTCGGGTGATCTTCTCTGGGGCACCTTACATCCAGCCGTCAATATGAACGCTGCCGCGCTTTCAGCCTTTCCTGCGAGTATAGGCGTCGCGCTAACCCTTGCCCGCATCGTCTAGCGGTCAGGACACCACCCTTTCAAGGTGGTAACCGGGGTTCGACTCCCCGTGCGGGTAGCTTGGGTGGGGGGAGGGCTCAAGGACTCACCAACCGGTGGATTCCGGACCGCAGGACAGCCGCACCCAGGATGCCACCTGGGAGGGAGCGGCGCCTGCCCTTCCGGATTCTGAGATGCACCGCCAACAAGGCCACATTGCCGAGACCGCACAGCAGCGCCAGGGCAGCTGAGGCCACACGGATCCGCTTTCCTGCAGGTCTACGGGTGGCCATACTACTGGTCGCCGCGACCGCCAGCCAGATGGCCAGACTCGCCACGGAGCCGCGAGCGCGCGCTGGTGAGGCTGCAAATATTTCTCGCCTGCGCAGCGCCAGGAAACTGGCCACGTCAGCCGCTCCCAGGAGGGCGAGCGCAGTCAGATGATCGCCCCTTCGCAATGGTCTTGACCGACTCAGATCCGTTGGACGCACACTCCAAAGTATGGCTCGCCGCGATCTCGCCAGCCACCACTCATCTCAGGGTTCCGATCCGCCCAGCTACCTGGGTGTCGGGCCGGTCGACTGCCAGTAGCCATCTCCAGGGCGGGGGGCGTTGCTAGGCGATCCCGGCAACCGCGGTCGTCCGCTCCGGCGATTGCGCGGAGATCGCCTGCAGCAATCGATACCCCCGCAGCGCCAGCTCCACGCGCAGGCGATCGTCGGAGTGGCTCCAGGGACCTATCAGCTTCTCAATCCGTTCCAAGCGATACAGCAAAGTGTGGCGGTGAATCCCGAGCACGCGCGCCGCCTCGCTTAGCCCGCCTTGGGCCAGCACCGCTTCTAGGGTGTCTATGAGGGGCGTCTTCCGGACTCGTTCGCGGGCGAGGATAGGGCCCAGGGTGGCCTCCACGAAGCTCTGCAGTCCGACCAGATCGTGGAGCCACCCAAGGTAAGGATGGAGCTTGCTTGCGTCGTGGAGATGCTCGTCCGGCATCAGTATCTGACCCACCACCAGGGCATCCTTGGCAGCCCTCACCGCGGACGGTACATCGGGTAGCTCCTGCGCCATCGGTCCCTTGGCGATGTCCCACGGGATCAGGTCGGTCCCTACCGCCACCCGCAGGAGGCGCTGCAACGTCCCGATCTTCACCTGCGCTGGGACCAGGGCGACGACGTTTGATTGATAGAGCGTGACCTGGGCTCCGACCACCATCCACGCAGTCGCGATGGTGGCCTCAGCCGAGGTGTCATTCGCGGAGGCCACCACGACCTGGTACGGGAAGTCCAGGACCGTCCCCCCCGCCGCGGCCTTGGCCACCATCTCCTGGTCGGCTGTCCCCTGGAGCACCTCGGCGAAGAACTGGTCGTACTGGCGGTCCTGTTCTCGGCGGGTGCGCTCCCTGGTCTCCAAATAGCTGGTGCTTACCGCCACGCTGATCGCGTCCAGATAGTCGAAGAGCGGCCCCACCGCGGTCAGGACCGACTGCGCCTCTATCTCCGGGTGGTTTCGGAGAACCTCGATCACATGCTGCCAAATGACCAGGGCCGCCACCCGGTACGCACGCAGGATGGCATCGAGGGGAACCCCGGTGCTCGCCAGCCGTCCCCCCATTCGTGACAGCTGTTGGAGCTCGAAGTGGGAGGGAGGCCTGGACTCACCCCAAAGGGACAGGAGTGTCCCCACCCCCTCTCGACATGCGGCGAGCACCTCGCTCCCGAACGCGGAACCGCCGTCGACTCCATCCGCCACCGGTATGGTGCGCGCCATCTCGATCGCCATCCGGCGGGAGACGCGTTCCATCCTCGCCCTGAGCGATTCGATGATGATGGGGCTTACCGACGGCATTCCCTCATAGGTGCGTCGGTCGCGCCGCGCGGGTCGAGGAGCGCTCTGGGTGATGGCCACTGTCAGCTCAGCATAGATCAGCTGTCGAGGTGGCGCGCACTGTCACGGGAGCGCTCCCATTTGCTTCCACCGCAGGGCCCGGCCGGAGACCGAATCGTCGGTCGGGCCCGGCGCGGGAGATTCCGGGAGCCTCAGGCGCCTCTGCGGACGCGCTCCAGGTGGATCGCGACCACGAAGGGAGCGACCAAGAGCAGTACCACCGCCGGAATGCCTAAGGCGGGCGGGAGGCTGACCCCGTTAGTAACGCAGTGGATGACCGGCCGCTGCCCAGCAGGGGCCACTCCGCCGCAGCTTTGGGTAGCCAGCCACGCGCTGCTTAAGACCACAAGCCCCCCAAGACCCCCCGGCCATATAAGCGCGCCGAGGATCTTGTCCCTCAGCCGCCAGGTCGGGGAGGCCCAGAGCAGGCCGACTCCGATGAACCAGCCGATGAAATAGACGAAGCCCCCCAGCAGCAGCAGCCACGGCACCAGCATGTCGCCCCAATGGTTCTTCGGCTGGGGCTCGCCGGCGCCCGCCTCCGCCGCGATCGCCGCCGGGTCCCCCACTCGATCCAACATCGAACGGATGGACACCTCGTCCTCGATCCCCACCGTGGCCCGCGCCTCGGTGATGTGCGCCGAGATTTCGTCCAGGATCTGCCGGCGTCGAGGCTGGGGGACTTTCCGCAGCTCGCCGCGCAGCTGCCCTAGATAGGTAGCGATCATTCGATCGGCGGCGGTCTTGGCTGGCATCTTGGCTACCCACCCTCCAGGATCGCGTCCACGCCGTCGCGGAACCGCTGCCAGTGATCGATGAATCCGCTGAGGGTGAGCTCCCCCAGCTCGGTCAATCTGTAGTAGCGCCGCGGAGGGCCCTCCACCGACTCGCGCCAAGAGGTGTCGACCAGCCCGTTGCGCCGAAGCCGGGCGAGCAGGGGATAGATCGTCCCCTCACCAGCCAGCAGCCCGCCGGTGTCTGCGAGGGTACGCGCCAACTCAAAGCCGTAGCGCTCTCGGCGCCGTAGCAGGGCGAGCACACAGTGCTCGACCGCCCCTCGTCTCAACTGGGTCAACCAGACGGTATCGTCACCGGGAACCATGCACCGCAAGGTACCGCGTCCGCTGCGTGACGTCAAGCGAGTTATCGGCGAGGAGTCGGCGGCCCCAGCCCTCGACCACGAACCCGCCCCGGCCCTCGGTCGTGCCGGCCGCGGCTAAACTGGCCCAGGAGAATCAGGGCCATCGACTCGGCACTTCGAAGTCGACCCATCGATCCGGAGGTGGACGAATTTGCTCGCGGCATATGCGACCGGCGTTGACGCCGATCAGCCGCTCTCAAAGCTGGAGGTGGGGGAAAGGGAGATTCCCGATCCACCCAGGGGGTTCGTCCGCCTTGCGGTCGGCGCAGCAGCCCTAAACCACCATGACCTTTGGACGCTGCGGGGGGTTGGCGTTGCACCGACGTCATTCCCGAGGACCTTGGGCTGTGACGTCGCGGGCCGGGTCGACCGATACGGCCCTGACACTCCGGAGACCCATCCTGTCGGGGCGGAGGTGGTGGCCCACGCCGTGATCACCTGTGGCACCTGTGACGCTTGCCTCGGTCCGGACGAGACCCTGTGTCGGCGCTTCGCGCTCCTGACCGAGGGCACCTATGAGGGAACGCTGGCCGAATACTGCCTGGTCCCGGCTCAGAATCTCTTCGCCATACCCCGCGGCCTGACGTTCGAGGAAGCCTCCTGCCTTCCCACGGCCTATCTCACCGCTTACCGGATGCTGTTCACCAAAGGTGGTCTCCGGCCCGGCGGGACGGTGCTCATTCAAGGGGCCGGCGGAGGTCTCTCAACCGCTGCGGAGAGGCTGGCTATCGCTGCCGGGCTCCGGGTGGTGGTGTCCAGCCGCAGCGCCGAGAAGCGCGAGGCTGCGCTCAGCCGTGGCGTTCATCACACGGTTGCGACAGGAAGGGAAGCGGTCTCTGAAATCCTCGCGCTCACGGGGAGCGAAGGGGTCGACGTTGTGATCGAGTCGGTCGGAGGGGCCACCTGGGCGACCAGCCTCAGAGCGCTCAGACGGGGTGGTGCCATCGTGGTGGCGGGAGCCACTGCCGGGGCGGATCCCCCTTCGGACCTGAGACGAGTCTTTTGGAGGCAACTGCGGGTGCTCGGATCGATGATGGGCTCCCGGGCCGAATTCAAGGAGCTACTCGCCATGGTGGAGGCGGCGCGCGTGCGACCGCTCATCGATTCGGTCGTGCCGCTAGGGCAGGCTCGCCAGGCCTTCC
>Ga0307374_10000662_pt1 | contig 65195 bp, 58 predicted proteins | sample OX3MG_FD_202532 | JGI IMG/M metagenome (GOLD analysis project Ga0307374, IMG submission 202532) | Soil microbial communities from Risofladan, Vaasa, Finland - OX-3 | ecosystem: Environmental > Terrestrial > Soil > Coastal area > Acid sulfate soil | place: Finland: Risofladan, Vaasa | collected... | reverse complement strand
TAAACACAATGTGCCTGTCTTTTATACCTCACCTCTCTATTATATCTCCACCTAGAAGATTCTGGAATCACTCCATCCCTGGGCTTACGCCCTCGAGGGAATTAAGTTAGGTGAGATTAAAAAAGAATCGAGTACCTTCTTCTTTTATGTATGACAAAAAATAATACATACATTATTTTTTGATAAAAGGAAGTATACAAATTGCCAGATGATAAAGATATTCCAAACGACAAAAATAATTGAGACAATAGTTATTTTTCTTTTTGCCATAGTAGCCAGAGTTTGCCTCTCACCAAAAATGAATGAAACGACATCATTAAAGCTACGACCAAACCAGGCAAACCGTCTAAAAAGCCTCCTTTGAAAAAATAATTCACTATGAATTTTGCTTTTGGATATGCTATGATTGAAAACCAATTTGATTTGGTTTTATTTTTAAACAGTTCTTCGGCACGCAGGTCGGTATAAAAATTTACCTCTTTTAGAAAGTCAGCTACAGTGCTATGGGGAAAATGATCAAGAGGATTTCTCAAGATCTGTGTTCTGCCTTGTATATTCCATCGTTCATGGACACGTCCTTCCCACTTCCCTGAGCCTTTTTTGGCAAGTCGAAGTAAAATCACATTTCCCGTCTCACCATGTTTTAATATCCTTCCCCACATTGTATCCTGACGCTTTACATAATAACCTATGGTATCAGCTATTGATTCACTCGTATGCTGCATAATTTCATACCATAACGCACTTGAAACCCTTTCATCCGCATCGATAAAGAGTATCCAGTCACCTTTCGCTTTTTCTAAACCAAAATTCCGTTGCTCAGAAAAATCATCATACATCGTATGCGTAAAAACACTCGCTCCTTTTTTCTTTGCAATATCAATGGTTTTATCTTGAGAAAGATCATCAATAACGATCCATTCATCACACCAGGAGACACTGTCGAGACACCGACCGATATTCTTCTCTTCATTTTTTGTTATTATTACAGCAGATATCATAATTCTTCAATCTTATATCCTTAATCTTTAATCTCTTTTAGATAAATGTATTCCCTTATGATCTTCTCCAATAAAGAAAATTAACTTTTCTGGCTTATCGGACGGACCATGTCCAAGCCACCAGGTTAGATAATCATAGTTTAAATCAAAGTTTGGAAACCAGCTTCCAGGCCCTTTCGCTTTAATATTATAGTCTCTACCATTTGCTTCTTGGGTTACAATTTTAGCAATGTGCAGTCTCTGCGCATATGTAATATATTCAAAATAATTATTTTTTAAAAGTGAATATATATTCAGTATACCAATAGCGATGAGTAAAAGAATAGTTATAAAAAAATATCTTCTTTTGAATTTATCTACAACATAAGCTGTTAATAACAGAATGAATGGAAAAATTACCGGCACATAAGCACCCGAAGTTGTTTTATTCGCCAGATATCCTAGTATCAGTAACGCATTCATAACACCAACCAGTATCATACCGATATGATATTTTTTATGTTTAATAGTTTGATAGAAACGGTAGTAAAAAAATCCAAAGGTGGTGATTAGGATGATACAAGCAATGATGCCGCTCATCGCGAATATAAGCATCTGGTATTGTTGCAAAGCGAAGGCGAAAACTTCACTCCATCCTGTCGATTCAGTAATAGTATGAATACTAGGAAAACCAAAAATAAGCAGTATATGATAGATGATCCATGCGGTAAATTTCAATGTCTGAGGAAATCCATGATGGATATCATACAATAGCATTGGAGACATTGGAACAAACCAAGCAATTATAGATAATAAAATAACTTTTTTATCTCGCACTATTTTTATCCAGGATGTTTTCTTCCAAATCCCATAAAACAGAACAATAAAAAAAGATATACCGAGCGTGGTTGTTGCAAGTTCAAAATTATAAAGTACTGCAAGAAGAAATATACAGATAGAAAAATAATATCTGTTCCCTTTTACCCATTTTAAAAGTGCTAAGAGAAATAGAAGAGTAAAAAAGGGTATCGGACTCGTATGATAAGGCGTCCTGGCATTGATTATCACCAATGGAGAAGTTGCATAAAGAAAAGATGCAATAGTACCAACATTTTCTGAAAAATATAATTTTCCAACAAGATATATGAGATATACACTAATTACACCTAAAACTATAGTCATATAAGCACCACTGAGTGGTTCAAAATGAAATAGCCACAACATAAAAACGAGGATATATGTCCAATACGCACCCTGATGAAGCCACAGATGACTTGCCGTAATACCAACCAACGGATAACTTTTTCCAAAAACAACATCTCTTGCGGCTAAATAAAACCACCCTTGATCACCGATAAAAGGCATCAATTCATTAATCCTAAAAATGAGAAGAACTGCAGCGAGGAATAATATAGAAAATAATAATAATTTCCTCATGGAAATATTATACAGTACGTCTTTCATAATATATCAAATTTGTTCCGCAATATAATCTATTTACAAACGGCAGTCTTTCCATAACAGGCTGTATTACTTGTAAGATAGATACCGCAAAATCTGGGCAGAAATAAGGAACAATACCGAAAAACTGTTGGTCTTTCACAATAAATCCAGCATTGATGAACCAACTATTAAGTTTTGGTGGCCAAAAGGATTTTTCTTCATGCTGCTTATGATAGGGGGAAAGCTTCTCTATTAATTTTATAATAGGATTGTAACCATTTGGCTCCAACACAATTATCCTTTTTGATAAAGGACTTAGAACGTTAACCGCTCTTTCAGGATCATAAAGATGATGTAATACTCCACGGATCACGATGACATCAAAGGAATTTGTATCAAATACTTTATTTGCATCATATACATTAATGGTTTTAAATATAATATTCCTTTTATCTTTTTTTAGTACCAACCGTCGAGCCGCTTGTATAGCATTTTTTGCATAGTCAAAGCCTACTATTTTTTCAGGGTGTGCTCGCAGAAGAAGTTCAAGTGTAAAGGTACCATCACCACATCCGACATCAAGAACAGTGGTTTTTCTGCCAACCTTTGACTGTAAAATTTTGATAAGTTCATCGGATTGTCTTTTTGTCGCGCTATATGCCGAACTTTTTTCAAAATTTGTATACCGATATTTACCGGTAGCTTGAATATCATCATTAAATACATCAATGTTTTTTTCTTTTTTTCTTTTCATGAGAATAATTTATCTCTTTACCAAGATTCCGATATTGCCAGCACTGATAGTAATTGAGGCGTTATCCAACGATAATAGCTGAAGAACACTCGTTATAAAAATTTTTATACTATTATGTAATGGACTCATACGGATCCAATATCGTAATGGATATCTATTTTTAACCGTAAATGTTTCCAGGACAGTAAACCCGTTTTTTTCAAACAATTTTGCAAGACTTTTTTTATTGAATAGATAAATATGCTCTATATCAAAAATCGGAGACTTTTCGCCAAATATTTTTACTGATAATCCATCAGTATCATGGACAATAAATAACGCTTTTCCTTCTTTTTTCAAAACCATATGAACTGCTGATAAAAATCTATTTGGATCGATAATGTGATCAAGCGTTTGAAAACAACACACAATATCAAATAAATTTTTTTTAAAGATATCTTTTTTAAACATGTTCACTTTTATATTTTTTTGTAACCATTTCGGTGCCTTTTTAACAGATGCTTCTCCTGGTTCTATCCCCCATACATTCTTTACTCCCATTGTTATTGCTTCTTCAAGAAAAAACCCATTACCGCAACCAATATCAAGAAGAGAAATGTTGCTCCGCTTTTTTTTGTTTAAAACTTTTTTTAAATAATACCCATATGTTTTCTTTAGATAATCTGATTCAACTGTATAAGTAAACTTACTCTTTGCATACAATTTCGTAATCTCTCCCGCGGACAAAATAGGATTTGAAAATAGTAAACCGCATCTTATACATTTTACGAATCGAAAATGTATTCTGTCCGGTATTCTTCTTGCAGAAAATGTTTCTGAAGTGATTTTTTCTGGAAGAAAATTTGCTTTAAATAATTCTTGTATTTCCTGATCTTTTCCGCAAATTGCACATTGAAGTGTCGTCATAATTTCTCTATAGTAGTAACCACAAGTATACCGTATGACTTTTCAGAAAAAAAGCCGTGTTTTTATAACAGGAGCCAATGGATTTGTCGGTGCCAACATTACCCGAAAACTGATTCAAAATAATTATGAAGTACATGTCCTCAATAGTTCAAAAATACCTACCTGGAGACTAAAAGATATACAACGTATGATAACTATTCATCACGGTGACATAACAAATTTTCCCCAACTTAAAAAAATTCTCAAAAAAATCCAACCTGAATATATTATCCATCTTGCCGTATACGGCGCATATCACTATCAATCTGAACTTGAAAAAATGATACAGGTTAATATTGAAGGAACTAAAAATCTCCTTGAGGCTTCAAAGGATATTCCTTATCGGTGTTTTATCAATACGGGCAGCTCCTCAGAATATGGTTATAAAGATACATCGATGAAAGAAACAGATTATTGTGAGCCAGTAAGCTATTATGCGTCTACAAAACTTGCTGCAACACACCTTTGCAAAGTATTTGCACTCGTCAATAATAAACCAATAATGACATTCCGTTTATTCTCCGTGTATGGTCCTTATGAAGCGCCGACTCGGCTAATTCCAGTTATTATGAAAACACTTATTCAAAAGAATACAATAAAACTTACTCCGGGCACTCAGCGCAGGGATTTTATTTATGTAGAAGACGTTTGCAATGCTTACCTCAGTGCTTTAAAGCTAGGGAAAAAACTGCAGGGAGAGATATGTAATCTCGGCACAGGGAAAGAATATACGAACGATGAAATAGTGAATACGTTATTTAAAGTAACAAACAAAAGTACAGTTGTTGAAAAAGGCGCGTACCCAAAAAGATCATGGGATACACCCCATTGGAAAGCGAACATTATTCATACGAAAAAAGTATTGTCATGGAAGCCAACCTATACTATTGACAAAGGATTGAATAGCACTTATTCTTGGTTTGAACAAAACGCTCATTTTTATCAATAAAAACCAATCATGCAGCACTTTTCGCTAAAGAAACTTACTCGGGATCAAAAAAAACTGAGGAAACGTATTCTTAAAATAAGTCATGAATCCCGTCTTTCACATCTTGGTTCCTGTCTCAGCGCTATAGATCTCATCGATACAATTTATAAAGTTAAAAAGAAAGATGAAAAATTTATTCTTTCAAACGGCCATGCAGGAATCGCCTGGTATGCAGTCTTGGAAAAATATGGTTATATTCAAGATGCAAATAGTATTAAAAATTTACACGTCCATCCAGATAGAAATACCCAGCTCGATATTCACGTCTCAACAGGGAGTTTGGGACAAGGACTTCCTATTGCGTTAGGTATGGCTCTTGCAGATAGAAAACGACAGGTGTACTGTATGCTTTCGGACGGAGAGTGCGCGGAAGGGAGCATTTGGGAAGCTCTTCGTATTGCTGTTGAAAAAAAAGTTACCAATTTAAAAATTATTATTAATGCTAACGGCTGGTCAGCATATGATAAAGTAAATCTCACCTATCTTTCAAAAAGAATTAAAGCATTTGGTTTTATTATCCATAAAGTGAATGGACATGATAATAATCATATTTTAAAAAAAATTACTATAGGACAGACAAGTCCCACAGTTTTATATGCTTATACTACTGTTGAACAGTTCCCTTTTCTTACCGGTCAAGATGCTCATTATTACACAATGACCGATGAAGATTATACAAAAGCAAAAAAGTTACTTTCATGAAAATAATCCCGCTACACAAAAAAATTATGAGGGCAGCATTTTCTTATGAAATTCATAAGCAAATGAAGAAAAATAAAGATATTTGGGTGATTGTTGGTGATTTCGGCTACAAAATGTGGGATGCCGTCCGCAAGGATTATCCCGACAGATATATCAATGTTGGTGCTTCCGAACAGGCAATGCTTGGCATTGCAATTGGTTTGGCATTGGAAGAGAAAATTCCTATCGTCTATACGGCAACAACCTTTCTTCTCTATCGTCCATTTGAAGCAATTAGAAATTATCTTCATTATGAAAAAATACCGGTTAAATTAATTGGGTCCGGGCGTGATAAAGATTATTTTCATGATGGTATTTCACACTGGGCTGAGGACGATAAAGATATTATGGCTGTACTCAGTAATATTCAATCTTATTGGCCAAACGAAATAAACGAAATGCCGGTTCTTATCAATAAGATGCTGAAGAGTAATGAGCCGTGGTATATTAATTTAAGAAGATAATGAAGAAAAAAATCTCCGCTATTATAGCCTGCTATAAAGATGCACAAGCAATACCGATAATGTATAGACGCATTACAAAAACTTTCCAAAAGCTAAAAATCGATTACGAAATTATTTTTGTAAATGATGGGAGTCCGGATGATACGGAAAAAAAACTGCTTATCATAACATCTAAAGACAAACATGTTATCGCCGTAAATCATTCGAGGAATTTTGGTTCACAAATGGCGTTTACTAGCGGTATGGAAATAGCCAAAGGAGATAGCATTGTTTTTCTTGATGGTGATTTACAGGATCCCCCTGAATTGATTGAAAAATTTTATCAAAAATGGATCAAAGGCTATGATGTCGTGTATGGAATTAGAACAAAACGTGAAGCACCATTACTAATGGCAATTGCGTACAAATTATTTTATCGAATATTCCATAAAATTTCTTATATTCAGATACCTCTTGACGCTGGCGATTTTTCGCTCATTGATAGAAAAGTAGTCGATGTGCTCAAGCAATTTCCGGAAAGAGACCGTTTTCTTCGTGGACTCAGAGCATGGGTCGGATTCAAACAAACAGGAATACCGTATGTGAGACCGGAAAGGATGTTTGGTAAAACAACAAACAGTCTTTTGAAAAACTTTCAGTGGGCAACAAAAGGAATTTTTTCATTCTCGTATGTCCCGCTGCAACTGATGACAATACTTTCACTTTTTGTCTTTCTTATAGCACTAATAGGTATGATCATACAAATTATTCTTAGATTTCTGTTGCCGAATACTCCTGTCGGAGTCACAACAATACTCGTTGTTGTCCTTTTTATTGGAGCAATCCAACTCTTGGGAATAAGTATACTAGGAGAATATATAGCAAAGATATTTGAAGAAGTAAAACAGCGTCCAAAATTCGTAGTAAAAAGTATATTTAGATATCCATCATCAAAAAAATAACTAATAATTTTCAACTAAGTCACATTCGTATATGTTGCATCAGTCAAGATTCCAATTATTCTTTTGCTTATTGTAACGATATTATAATTCTTTAAAGCCTTCTTATAACCATTTTCAGCAAACAGCTCTCTTTTTTTGCTGTCTTTGTATAAAGAAATTACAGCTTTTGCTAACTCTTTCTCATCCCCTGTCTTAAAAAGCAAACCCGATTTTTGATCGTCGATAATTTCTGGTACCGGCCCCATTTCACTACCAACGGTCGGCAATCGATGCATCATCGCTTCTATAAGAACAACCCCAAACCCTTCCATATCCCAAACAGTCGGAAATACAAAAAGATCCATACTGTCATAATACCGCTGTGTATCTTTAACAAAGCCTGTGAAATAGACATACTTTTCAAGTCCTAGATTCGTAACCAGCTGGCGATAATAATTCAAATCAGGACCGTCGCCAACGATAAGTAATCTTGCCAAAGGTGCTTTTTTAATCACATAAGGCATAGCTTTTATGAGAATATCTTGCCCTTTTTCTCTTGTCTGTCGGGATATATTGCCGATGACAATACAATTGCTCCATTCGGGTATTAATGCTTTTTTAGTACTCTTTTGTTTATTTACAACTTTTGTGCCGCACGGAATAATATGAAGTTTTGCAAGAGAAACTCTAGCATCAGTAATGAGACTCTGCTGTGTATTTCTCGTTGGGACAATGACTGCCGCCGGAAGATGTTTTGTGAGTCGATACGCAACTTTTGGAAATTTCATCAGCTTATTAAATACCGTCTGTAACGGCCCATATTCAATCCAGACAACAGGTATATCAAAAAATGATGCAATCCATGTCACTAGTAATTTTTCGGAATATCCGCTCATTAGAATGACACCTACATGATTTTTTTTATACGTTCTAAGTAGTTTGGAATAAAATAGCAATGCGTACGGAAGAAATAATATACTTTTTATCAGTCCTCGGTAATTTCCTATAATATCGAAGATAAATGGTATCTCGGTTGTTTTGACGGGAAATTTTTTCGCTCTGTCAAAAAATTTCCCTTTATTGCTAGCAATGAACACTTTTGAGTCCGCTTTGAGAAAGTTTTCGACCAAAGAAAGCATATATGTCTCAGCCCCACCCAAATCCGGCGATTGCATAACTATACCAAGGTTGAGTTGTTTTTTGGAACCTATTTTATTCATATTAACCACAAGCGTATTCTAGCACATATCACCAAATCACCATTTGAAAAGTTAAGAATATCTTATAGATATTTATATCTTTATTTTGTAAAATAAATTAATTCATATGAATCTATTTAGTAAAGTTATAGCAAATCTACAAATCTACAAAAAAGATCTTAAGACAAAAGGAATTTATTGGTCAATTGTCCATAGACTTTATAAAGTCCCATCACTAAAAAAACAACTTGTACCAATCGTCAACAAGTTGAAACCGGATTTTGTAATCGCGCAAAACCATAAGATTTATATTGATAAAAAGGATTCAATAGTATCTGAAGTTTTATTGTCAGAAAAAATATGGGAACCGTACGAGACAAAAATTATCAAAAGGAAAATAAAAAAAGGAGATATCGTTGTTGATATCGGTGCCCATATCGGATATTATACATTGATTGCAGCGAGTATCGTTGGTGATAAAGGAAAAGTTTACGCATTTGAACCGGATCCGAGTAATTTCCACCTATTAAAGAAAAACATTAATGTAAACGGCTATACAAATGTTGTCACGGTTAATAAAGCCGTCTCAAACAAAAACGGCAACAAACGCCTTTATTTAAATGATGAAAACAGAGGAGATCATAGAGTATTTGATTCAGGGGACAAAAGAAAATCTATTGCAATTGCTGTAGTGACACTTGATGATTTTTTCAAAGATAAAAAAGAAACCATAGACTTTATGAAAATGGACATTCAAGGTTCTGAAGTATTTGCAATGAAAGGTGCAAGGAAAATAGTAGATAAGAGTAAAAAAATAAAATTCATCACTGAATTTATGCCGTTCGAACTGGATCAAAGTGGCAGTAGCGCAGAAGAATATCTTAGGCTACTTAAGAATAATAAATTCAAAATATACCGGCTTGATGAAGTGAGAGAGAAACTAATACCGATAAATCCCGAAAAACTACTCAGGTTGTATAATGACAATAAACATTACCTTACTAATTTATTATGCTATCGATAATTGCTTTTTCTTTTCCTCAAAAGTAAAACAAGGAAACCCCATATACCTATTGAAATGAATGTCGTTACAGCACCGACTACAAACCGAGATGAGTTAAATGTTAATACATACGTATGAATTCCTTTAACTGCATTAAACTCTAGAAACCGCGAAGAGAATAATTTTGCTGATTTTCCATCTATTGTAATTTGCCAGCCTGGATAATAACTTTCAAGCATTACTATTTTATTCAGATTATCATTGCTTTTCGCTTTTATAGTAAATGTATTCAAACCGATTTCTGTAGTTAAGATATTATTCGTAATCTTCTTTTTATTTAACTCTGAGTAAACAAAAGGCGTATCACTGGTCACGCGAAAAACCGTAGTATCTTTATAGGTAAAATATTTTTTGATGTTAAATACAAACGGTTCGGATAATTTAACGCTACTGTCAATAATAAAGTATTTCGGTGCTATGTCATTATATGTTTTAGTCTGGAAAAAATCGTATGGAGTAAAATGTTCTGCTGGACTATCTTTCATCTGCAATCCGTAATTATCTTCAAGAAGAAGCTGTTGATTATCAACTGCAACATTCTGTGGCAGGCCGCTTTGGTCAAGAAATGCTCCTATATAATATTTTGACGGATCTTTCTGTTTAAGCATCGATAACGTTACTTTATATGATGGGTTTATTATCTTAAGTTGTTTTCGGATAAGAATATATTCAGAAAAGACAAAAGTTATAAGCAGGTTGACAATAAGTAATGCCAGGACATAATTTTCAATTCCTATTCTTCTTGTCGTTTTTTTTAACTGTGTAAATTTTTGAAAACCTATCCCTGCCATAATAATAACGATTACTGACATGAACGCAAATATATTCGAGGGAACATGGAAGAGTTGGAGCTTCGAAAATACAATAAGCAAATAATGATACGGATTGAGATTCCAAGCTGGCATAGATACCAGAGCAAATGTCATCAATAATATATACAATAAATGCTTATAATCATTGGAGATTTTCTTAAAATAGTAAAAGAAAAAGAAAATACCTATGAGAAGCAATGGACCTATAAAAGTAATCTTCCCCCACCATGCAAAATCAGTCGTTATGAATTGTTTGGTGCCGGTTAAGATAAACGGAAGTTTTATAGGTAAAAAAATATAATAAAGCATGCTGATCGGATTTTGCGATCCAGTGTATGGTTCGATGACATGGTAAATATAACTTGGTAATTCCGTAAATGGAAATAATTTTATTGCTGAAAAAAAAGGAATCAATAAAATAGTTACTAAAACGATAAAACTTTTTTTACGGCCTAAAACAAGATAGTAAAGAAAAGTTATCCCAAGCGCAATACAACCATAAAGAAAATTATAAAAATCTCCCGAGAAATAAATCAATGTTAGTACCAAAGAAGTTAACCCGGACCACAATATCGAAAACTTTTGGACTGAACGGAAAAGACAATATAAAAATAAGGGTAATAAAGGATATGATAGAATTTTTTCTGAATGGCCTGCAGTTATTCTTGAAACAAAATACCCACTGCTTGCATAAATTAGTCCCAAAAGAAACGAGATATTCTTATTTATTACAAAATAGCGGCAGAGGATATAAATTGTAAAAATTGCAAATATTAGTGAAATAGTGTAAATAACTTTGAAAGCAACATCTATTGGAAAACTCAATACCGACAAAGCGACAAGAGGGTTGTAAAAAGAATAAGTTGGATCAGCTATCATTGGCAGACCTTGATCAATATATGGAACCCACTGTGGAAAACTGTGACTTTGATAAATTACGTTTTTGGTATAAACAAGAGGAGTGATATTATCATTAATATCATTGCTTCTTAGTATATGTGAATCTAAAATTAAAGGAGCTAAAAAAATAAGTACAAATATTATTGAAGCAATTATATATTTCATTATTTATAATTTATAAATAGCATAAAAACTTATATGAATAATAAAATAACAAACTTTACAATGCAAGTCACTTCTCGATATTCCCTTTACTGAAAAAAATTCCAACGAACATACCTAGGTCATAGATAAACTTAAAAACCATATATTGTAGTGGAGCTCCCATTATAATTTTTCTCAACGCGTTTCTTAAAGAATTAATAAAACAATAACGGAACAAATTCGTAAAAGTCTTTTTAGACATCGCCCCCCTCCCTATCCAACGGGAAGAATAATACACTTCACTTAATGATTCAGGATTATAATGATATGATATCGCTCCAGTAGCGCAGAGTGCTTGCTCATGCAATTTATCCGCAATTGTACCGTCATCAAAATAACCTTTCTTCGGATCAAAACCTCCGACTCTTATGAAAGAACTTTTCAAAATCGCACGAAAGACAACAATTTTATCGGGTAAAATTTCGGGTGCATGTCTGCCAGGTGGTAAATCTGAATTGATTCTCCAGCAATCTGCCCAGATATTATCAGGATTTGCAATTAGCTCATCTTTATTAAAGGTACCTACTACGCCTTTTTTTATTATTGGATCTATAAGTTTTTCTATATACTTTTTGTCATATTTCATATCTGCATCAAGAAACGCCAATATCTCACCTTTTGCCAGTCCAGCCCCATAATTTCTTGCAATTCCTGGTCCTTGATGTTTTTGCCGAAATAACTGAATATCATATTTATTTGCAATATCCAGACTTTTATCCGTCGAGCCGTCATCAATAATAATTATTTCAGTATATTTATACGTTTGGTTTATTAAAGAAGATAGACAATAAGTAAGATATCTTTCTTCGTTATAGACAGGGATAATTATTGATACCAGAGGAGACTTTTTCATACTATCTTTTTAGCAACACAAACAAAACTCCATTGTTTGATACAAGGAGTAAGTTTAATAATTTTGAAACCACCTATCGTTTCAAGCATGTTTTTAAAACTTTCTTTTGTAAATGCATGTTTGTGTGTCGGATCCAATTTTATTGTATCGAGAGCTCCTTCATCAGGAATTACAATCCCAAGTATACCTCCTTTTTTTAGAACACGCTTCCATTCTTTTAAAGTTTTCACCGGATCTACATAGTGTTCTAGATTGTGTCTTGCTACCACATAATCTAGCGTACCATCGACAAACATATACAAATTATCACCAGATGCGCAAATATCTGCCTGACTGAATTGTCTTCTTTCCGATCCATGCTTTCCTGGTACACCCTTTGGTGTAAGATCTACACCCAAGGCATTAGGGTGAGTTTTCCTTGAACCACAACCCACATCAATGCCTAATCCTATGCAATATGGATAAAGAGACATTCTTTCGGGATCATCCGGCAACTGCGTATTTTGTTGAGGAAACGCATCAGAATAAAAATAAAGAATAATACGTTTTATAGCGCCATTTATTTTATGTAATAAATTTTTCATTGCTCTATTGTAACAAATTTACGTTCTTTTATTACAAGCACTGCTGAATATAAAGATGTTAAGAAAATTATTAGTTGCGTCACGACTGTCACCCAGCTAGCGCCAATGAAGGAGTACTTGGGAATCAATATAAGATTAAGTCCGATATTGATAATTGCAGCGATAACAGCGAATTTGAATAAAAGAAACTGTTTGTGTCCTACGACACCGATATTAAGAAAAAAGCCAGACAAAATGCTCACTGTTAATGCAAAAGATAATATCTGTAGTGATGGAATTGCGGGATAATATTTTTCCCCACCCAAAAAATAGAGAAACGGCTTGGCAAGAAAAAATAAACCGATATTACCAATTACGGCGATTATAAATGTATAGAATATATACTTACGAAAATCTCTTTTAAATTCGGCCTTACTTCTATGTGCTGAAAAAAGTGGAAAGAGCGTCTGCGTATATAATCCGCCAAAAACCATAAGTACTTCAAATATTTTATATGAAATGCCATAATACCCGACATCGGGAAATTGATTTGGATTATAAAAATATGGCAGGATAAGTGAATCAATTTTAAAAAAAATAACACTTGCTAATACTCCTGCACCGAGAGGCCATGATTCATTAGCAATACCGATCATTCGTTTTTTATCAAACAGATACTGTATCTTCTTATGTAAAAAAGATTTTGAAACAAAAAAACCAACAACCATCCCGATACTTGTCGCAAAAATAAACGAAAGAAATGGTAAATGGAAATAAGCAGCAGATACCAATAAAACAGTATTAATTACTGCAATGGTAATTTGTGCAACAACAACTTTACTGAATAGAAATTTTGCTTGAAATACTGACCAGATAAGAGCAGATAGCATAGAAAAAATATTCACAATCGCATAAATAATTACTCCGATTTTGACTTCTTCAGAATAAGGAAATATAAATATAGACAAACTCCCAAATCCAATAAAAATAATGCTCAACAATAATCTCAATCCAAAAACATAAGATATCAACGTATTATCTGCTTTTTTAGCAGCGATATCCCGCAGCAAAACAGTTCCCAACCCAAAGTCAGCTAATATCGTCAAAAAGCTAACAAAATTCAAAACCAGGTTATATTCCCCCATGTGCTCTACATCAAAATAATGAGCTAACACACCAAAACTAACAACTCCAAGTCCAGATGTAACAATTTTACCAATAGATAAATAAAAGGTATTGAGAAAGACTTTTTTTTCGTTATTCATATTTCTTAGTCCTCAATTCTTTCCATACAAATATCCCGGTAAACGGTAAAGCGATAACAGAACTTATCAACGCGGCAATTGCTGCACCAACAATTCCGTAAAGAGAGACAAGAGGAATAATTAAGAGGACTAATCCCAAACTGGTAATAAATGTTGTGATCATTGGTATTTTTTGTTTTTTCATACTATAAAAAAGTGCCGATGATGTACCAGTAAGTGCGCGTAATAATCCAACACCTGCCAGAAAAGGCAATACTATTTCAATACCTGACCATTTATTACCCAGTAACCAAACGAAAAGTCCCGGAAACAAAATAATGATAAGCACAAACGGAATGGTCAGCGTTAAACTGATAAAGATTGACTTCGAAAATTCGTTGCGCAAATGGAACATATCATCTGAAATCTTTACAAGAATTGGCATGCCGACATACTGAAAAACTTTCCCAACTTCAGTCAGCGGCATAACAGCTAATGAATATGCAAGCTGATAAATACCTAAAGAAGAGGCCCCCAACAACCGCCCAACAACGATATTATCTGCATTCTCAAAAAGGTAATCAAAAATACCCCCAAAGGTAATCCATTTGCCGCCATGAAATATTTTTTTGATATATTCTTTTTTGAAAGATAGCCAGGGACGTGGTGAAATTACGGCAAAGGATAAAATTACCTCAACTATAACACCTGACAGTAATCCGACAACGATTCCGATCGGATTTTTCGTCAGGTAAGTAACGATAACAGAGGTTACCGTATCAACAACAAGAACTGTAAACCGATACGAGAAATCTTTTCCGAACTGTAAGTTTTTTTGCAATTTTACAACAGCAGGATTGATAAACCCTCTTAAAAGCGGCACTATACTCATAAACTGCAACAATATCAAAGCTTGCGGTGAATGAAAAAAACCAGCAATAAATGGAGAAGAAAAATATAACGCAAATGTTATCACAATTCCTCTTGCGATGGAAACAATCCACGCAGATGAAATAAAATCTTCAATCTCTTTTTCCTGAACAAGTACGATATTGACACCTGTTTCAGTGATTACCTCTAGTAAGCCGAGAGTCAAAAGCGCTATCCCATATGCACCAAATTGTGAAGGAGCAAGGATGCGAGCAAGGATTATCGTTTCTAAAAATCCTATACCTTTTGTTGAAAACCGCAAAAACCCAATAAGTGAGATCCCTTTAATAACATCTTTTGTATGACTCATATTTTTTTATCAATCGGTATATCCCTAGAAAGGGTATATTTTCAACATACCCAAAATCGTTCCTTTAATAACTGCACTATCAGCAATAAGCTGCAATGATGGCAAAAAATATATTGCTTGCCATTCTTTTATGTATTTATAATTTTTAACTATTGACCAATAGAGATATCCAATTATGAGAATAGACAAACAGACGAGCGGCAAAACTGATTTCATTATTATAGCCGATAAGAGAAGTAAAAGCGCGACTGTATAGCGAAAGAAGAGGAAAACTACTTTTGGACGGTAAATTCCTGCTTCCGCGTCTCCATAAGCAAACCTGAAGAACATAATAAATGCTTGTTTGTAACTGCTTCTTGGTATCCAATAGACAACTGCATCTTTTCGAAATATGATTTTTACATTTTCCTTTTCCAGTCTTTTAGCAAATGCATAGTCTTCATTGTGTGATAATTTCTCATTAAATCCCCCTATCTTTTTCCATATATCTTTGGTAAAAGCAACCGAGCGTGTTGCTGGTAAAAAGTGGTCTGGATCGACACGGTCCGGCATCACAAGAACATAGGGAATAAGACATTTTTGAAATACATTTTTTGCGAGCCCTTTATAATATCCAGCAACAACATCTACGGTAACATCTTTAAACGGCTCTGTTATATTCTTTACCCAGTCCTTATCCAGAACATTACCTGCATCAGTACATATTATAATATCACCAGTTGCATTTTTGATCGCTTCATTTCTTCCTACTGCCCTATTCCCCTTTTTAACTAAAATAATAAACTTACCCTTATATTCCCTGACTTTCGATCTAAAATCTTTAACCTTAGTTACTGTCGAGTCAATACTCCCTCCATCGGTAATAATAATTTCGTCCGGCGGCTTTGTTTGCGACAAAATGGAATCAAGAAACCTGTCAATAGTTTTTGCTTCGTTAAATACCGTAGTAATAAAAGATATTTTCATTTCACCAGGATAAGATAATCATCGATTTTTTTCTCTACATGATAGTGCGCGATAATATATTTTGAAAGAAGATCTTTGTTCACGTAAATAGATTTATTAGCAATAACAAGAGGAGTATTTTTTACTTTAATTTCTTGTATCATTTCCGTCTGAACATCTTTAGTAAATATTTGTCCGGAGAAAAAGATGAACTTCGTCGGATTTCTTTTATCTGTCACAAGATAAAATGATGGGGAAAATGAATCAACAAACAAATAATTATTTGATACTGGATATTTATCAATATAATTATCAATTCCTGCAAGCAGTTCATGAGTCTTTTGATCAGTTAAGATACCCAACTTTGGATTTTGTGTATAAATATTCTGTTGTATTAACGGTGTATACCATCGATAATAATTACTAAATAGTGCTGTATAAAAACCTAAGATGAATAATATAATAAAGAAACTAAAACTCACAATTTTAATATACTTATTGTTATTTAAAACAAGTATTACTAGTAAAGGAACACCAATGATAGATAACAGTGGTACGAGATGGACATAATCGGTCGTCGGTCGGATGCCGATCATATAATAGAGTGCAGTAAATGATGCGAGAAAGATAATTTTTTTGTTCTTCTTAAATGCCAACCATACTGCATAAAGTGATACCAATAATGGAGACAGATAAAACAATGTTTTAACAATTTGTTTATACCAAACGCCAGGATAAATAAATGGCGTATTTTGATTGCCTTGAAGAATGATTTGCTGAATCATGAAATAATACATATCATTGACAAACGGAATAAACGTGTTGGTAAAAGCAAAATAAACAACCATAACCATAGGAAACATGCATATTCCAAGAATATGAGCTACTATGAATTTCTTTTTCTGTGCATTTTTCTCAAAGAAAAAGAATATTAAATTATTCAGAAGTAATGCGACACCAAAATTCTGCTTGAATAATATTGTAAGTCCTGTTGTTACACCAGCAATAAAATAGAGTTTGGAATTTTTTTTACTAATCAAGAGGAGAAGCACTGTCAGTATACCACTCCATAAGGTATACATGACCGGCCAGGCAAAGTTCACATGCATCGGTCCCCAGACAACAAAAAGCAAAACAGGAATCAAATAAGCAAATACACTCTTACTATTACTAATAGTATTTGAAATCTTGTATAAAATATAAACTGTTAATAATGAAAAACCCATTGTTATCAATCTTGCAGAATTAAAACTTACCCCAATCAATTTGAAACCAATGGCAATGATATAAATAAGACCTGGCGTATAGATAAAGTGAAAATCACGGTATGGTAACTGCCCATCCAGAATCCGTTGTGCAGGACTGAGAATCCATCCTTCATCATCGATAATAAATCCTCTGGTAAAGACATATCCCAAACACAAAATTATAATAAGAAAAATACAATAAGTAAGAACGGAAGCTACTTTTTTGGAAGAAATGAACTGTATCACTCTATTTACAAACATGGTTAATCTCTCTATAATTCTACCATATCTGAACTAAATGACGAAAAAAATTGTAACAGTAATCGGAATTGGAAGAGTGGGATTGCCTCTGGCATTGGTAATTGCGAATGAAGGATATACAGTATATGGCATCGGTAGAGACAAAACAAAAATCGAACAGCTGAAAAATCAAAAGATGCCATTTCTCGAAGAAGGAAAGGAACTGCTCAAACTGTATGTCAATAAAACTTTTTTCCCCACAACTTCCTTTGATAGTATTAATAAATCTCATGTTATCATTCTGACTCTCGGAACGCCAATCGATGAGAACATGAATCCGGTTCTTGATCAGATCAATGCTGTCATAGATAAAATTATTCCTTACTTAAAAACGAACCAATTAATAATCCTGAGAAGTACGCTTTCCCCAAACACCACAAAATACGTTAAAGATATCATTGAGATGAAAACAAAACTAAAAGTAGGCAAAGATTTATTTATCGCGTTCTGTCCGGAACGGATAGCGCAAGGAAAATCGGTACAGGAGATCAAAGAAATCCCGCAAATTATCGGTGGTATCGATATAAAATCATCCAAACACGCTCGTCTCTTTTTTGAAAGCCTCGGCATTCAGTGTCTGACAACCGATGCGACAAGTGCCGAACTTGCCAAACTCTTTACCAATATGTACCGCTACATCTCGTTTGCCATTGCCAACGAATTTTTTGTTATCGCAGAAAATTTTAATAGAAACATCAGTGAAATCGTAACATTGGTAAATGATGGGTATAAAAGAAATGGACTTGCGCTACCAGGATTTACCGCTGGACCGTGTCTCTTCAAAGATGGCTTTTTTCTTATCAATGACAATCCGTATCTTGATCTCATAACAGCGAGCTGGAAAATAAATGAAGCAATGCCGCTGTTTTTGGTAAAAAAGCTCAAAGAAAGGATAAAACTCAAAGGCAAACGAGTCGTGATTCTCGGACTCGCATTCAAACCCGAAATCGACGACACTCGGGAGTCTCTGAGTTTCAAACTCCGAAAATCCCTCTTGCGTGAACACGCTGATGTGATTCTTCACGACCCGTATGTCAAACAGTATTCGCGACAAAAAATTCATCATTCTTTGGAAGAAGCATTGGAAGGAGCACACGCGGTCATCATCGCAACCAAACATAATGAATATGTAAAGAAGCGGTCTGAAATTTTGGAAGCTGTCAAAGGACAAACTTATATATGCGATGTTTGGAATATGTTTGAAAGCAACAAACTTCTTTTTCGCGCAAGACAACTAAAATAATATGAAAGTACTCGTCACAGGTTCCCAAGGATTTATTGGCGGCTATCTTGTTGAGGAACTTATTAATCAAGGACACAGTGTCGTTGGAATCGATAATTATTCAAAGTATGGACGCGTTGATAAAAACTATGATAAAAATCCAAATTATCAATTCGTCAAAGGTGATGTCAAAGATATCGAACTCTTAAAAAAGTTACTGAAAGACTGTGATCACGTAATCGCCGGCGCAGCAAGAATTGGCGGTATCAGCTATTTTCATGAATTTGCGTATGATCTTATCGCTGAAAACGAAAGAATTACCGCTTCCACCTTTGATGCAGCTATCGACGCATTTCTTCATCATAAACTCAAAAAAATAACTATTATTTCATCAAGCATGGTCTATGAATCAACAGATGTCTACCCTACTCCTGAAGACATATTGAAAAAAACGCCTCCACCGCAATCTACCTATGGTTTTCAAAAATTGTCATGTGAATATTTTGCCAAAGGTGCTTGGGAACAGTACAAACTCCCGTATACAATTGTCCGGCCGTTCAATTGTGTTGGTATTGGAGAAATGCGTGCAAAATCTGACAAACAGATTAAAAGCAGCAATGTCAAACTCGCAATGAGCCATGTCATACCAGATCTTGTACAAAAAGTTTTAAAAGGCCAAAAGCCGCTTCATATTTTGGGTCAAGGGAATCAGATCCGCTGTTATACGTATGGCGGAGATATTGCAAAAGGTATTATACTTGCAATGAATTCTACAAAAGCAAAAAATGAAGATTTTAACATCTCTTCACCCGAAGAAACGACTGTCCTAAAACTTGCAAAACTTATCTGGAAAAAAATCAATGGAGACAAACCGTTCAGCTATGTCAGCGACAAACCCTTTGTTTATGATGTCCAGAAGAGAATACCGGATACAACAAAAGCAAAAAGGATTCTTGGTTTTGAGGCGACAACATCACTTGATGCAATGCTTGATGAAGTAATACCATGGATCAGAAAGCAAATTGAGTTAGGAACAATCTAATGAAATTATCAATAATTATTCCTGTTTATCATGAAGAAAAAAATATAGAAAAAGTGATCAAGCAGCTTTCTTTAAAGGTCAAAACTCCACATGAGACACTGATTGTCTATGATACAAAAAAAGACCCGACTTATGCGGTAGCGAAAAAGATTCTTCCTAAATACAAACTTGTAAAGCTTGTTGAAAATAAAATCGGAAACAAAAGAGGTGTCATAAATGCTATAAAAACCGGCATACAAAAAGCGAAAGGATCTGCATTGGTTATTGTCATGGCTGATCTTTCCGATGATTTAAAAATCATTGATCCCATGATCTCTCTAACAGAAAAAGGTTATGACATCGTCTGCGGTTCGCGGTATATGAAGCAAGGGAAAAAAATCGGTGGACCCTTTTTTAAAACACTCCTCTCCAAAATTGCCGGGTTAACATTATTTTATTTCTTTCAAATTCCTACTCATGATGCAACAAATGCTTTCAAAATGTATAAAAAAAATATTTTTGAAACTATTCACATTAAAAGCACTGGTGGTTTTGAATATTCCCTTGAGATAATAATTAAAGCACATAAATTAGGTTATAGAATAACCGAAATCCCATCAATCTGGAAAGACAGAGAAGCAGGAAAATCAAATTTCAAACTTTTCCGATGGCTTCCGAAATATATCATGACTTACGCGCTTATTTTCAAACATATTGAGAAATGATGAGGTATGCAAAAATTAACTATTGAAAAAAAACTATATAAAAATAGATTTGGCAAAGAATTCAAAAAAAGAAACGCTCTATGGAGTATTTTGTGCAAACAATTTTTTCAACAATTTATTTTCACAAATGATATCGTTCTTGATGTGGCAACAGGATACGGCGAATTTATCAATAATATTACCTGCAAGAAAAAATTTGCGCTTGATATTAATCCTGATTCAAAAAAATATATGCAGTCCACTGTCACTTTTTTACTTTGTCCTTCAACTAAGATCAAACTCAAAGAAAAGTCAGTCGATAAAATATTTCTCAGCAATTTTTTCGAGCATATAACCCGTGAAGAAATTTTACAAACGATAACAGAATTTCATCGAATACTCAAGCCTTCTGGGAAAATTCTTATTTTACAACCCAATATCCGGTTTTGTTCCAAAGATTATTGGATGTTTTTTGATCATATCACTCCTATTGATGATCGTGCACTTGAAGAAGCATTTTCGTATGCAGGATTCAAAACTGATTTGAGAATAGAAAGATTTTTACCGTTTACTACCAAAAGTGCGATGCCGCAACACCCTTTTTTTGTTCACCTCTATTTATCGCTGAAACCTGCATGGCGAATCTTTGGCAAACAGAGTTTTTTAATTTTTGAAAAAACATAGATGAGCATTGAATACAAAATTCTGTTCATCTATAATCAAAAACATGCTGAAAGAAATATCGGTTGTTTTTCCGGCGTTTAACGAAGAAGGAAATATCGTAAAAGCGGTAACCGATGCAGATAAATATCTGAAAAAAACTTTCAAGCATTACGAAATAATCGTTGTTAATAACGGAAGCCGTGATAAGACAAAGGCACACGTAGTAGATATTATTAAATTAAACAAGCATATAAAACTAATTAATTTGCCAATTAATAAAGGATATGGCGGAGGGCTGCGTGCAGGATTTGCAAAAGCCAAATATGAACTCATATTCTATACTGATGCAGATAATCAATTTGATATAAAAGAGATCAAACTTCTCCTTCCCTATATTCAAAAATATGATCTCATCTGCGGATATCGAAAAAAACGCAATGACCCATTGATGCGTGTTTTTACCGCCGGTGTATACAATATCATGATCAATGTACTTTTCAGACTCGGCATTCGCGATGTTGATTGTGCATTCAAAATATATAAAAAAAATGTGTTTGATACTCTCAAACTTCATTCCAATACCGGATTCATTGACGCAGAGATTCTTATCAAGGCAAAAAAAGCTGGCTTTACTTTTTCTCCCCAGGTCGGTGTATCACATTACCCAAGACTAGTCGGTGCAACAACATATGAACTAGGTCCACGAGGACAACTTTTTGCTTTTGTTAAACCACAAGTAGTAATTGATATCCTGAAAGAAATAAAGACGCTCTGGAGAGAACTATGAAAATTGTTGTAACAGGTGGAGCCGGATTTATCGGCTCACATATAACTGAGCTACTTTGTGATAAAAAACATTCAGTAAAAGTTATCGATAATTTATCTTTTGGATATGAACGCTTTATTGACAATCGAGCACAATTTATCAAAGGCGATATAAATGATGAAAAGCTTTTGAAACGCGTATTGAAAGGTGCAGATGCAGTTGTTCATCTTGCAGCATCAAGCATCATTAAATTCTCTTATGACAATCCCCTATCGTATTTTGAAAATAACCTCATAAATGGTGTTAAGCTTTTGGATGCAATGAGAATTAACAGAGTAAGCAAAATTATAAATTCATCAACAGCAGCAGTATATGGAAATCCTCGAACTATTCCGGTTAAAGAGGACGACTTTAAAGAACCGATGAATACATATGGTGCATCCAAACTCGCATTCGAAGAAGCACTTTGCGCATACTATCATGCGTATGGCATCGATAGTGTTTCTCTCAGATATTTTAATGCTTATGGACCTCGTGATGAACAAAAACCCGCTACCCGCGCAGTACCTATGTGGATGAAAGCAATTATCACAAACAAGCCGGTTGAAATGTATTGGAACGGTAAACAAATCAGAGATTATATCTTTGTTAAAGATATTGCAAAAGCGCATATCGATGTTCTAAAATTGCGAGGATTACACTATTATAATATCGGATCAGGTAACGGTATTATGATGAAAAATATCATCACAACTATAGAGAAAATAGCCGGAAAAAAACTAAAAACAATTGATAAAGGAGAAAGAAAAGGAGATCCAGCCAAACTCGTTGCTGATATTTCAAAAATCAAGCGCGAAGTCAGCTGGGAACCGCGGACTACACTATTTGAAGGCTTACAAAAAACATTTGAATATTACAATCAGACATTATCTAATAAAATATGATCATTTCCAAAACTCCACTTCGTATCAGTTTTGTCGGCGGCGGATCCGATATGGCTTCGTTTTATCAACATGAACCGGGAGCTGTAGTCTCGACTACAATTAACAAATACGTATACATAGCTGTTAATAAAAAATTCGATGATGCAATCCGGTTGAGTTATAAGGAAACAGAGAATGTACCTGATATTTCAAAACTTAAACATAACATCGCTCGAGAGACTTTGCGATTTCTCAAAATAAAGCAAGGGATTGAAATTTCTTCAATTGGCGATATTCCGGCAGAAACAGGGCTTGCAACTTCAGGTGCCTATACTGTTGGCTTGCTTAATGCTCTTATTACCTATCAAGGAAAAAGGATGACAGCGGAAGAATTAGCAAGAAACGCTTCAATCATTGAGATAGAAAAAGTAGGCCGTCCAATCGGCAAACAGGATCAGTATGTAGAAGCATATGGAGGGTTGAATTATATACAATTTAACCCGAACGGGTCTGTAAAAGTAGTGCCGATAAAACTTACTCCTGCAAAAAAAAAGAAACTCCAGTCACATCTCTTGCTTTTTTACACTGGATACGTTGCCTCTTCAGCAAAAGTTTTATCTAAGCAAAAGCAAATCATGGCAAAACAAATAGACAAACGGGCAATTATGTCTCAAATGGTAGGCTTGGCAAAAACATTAAAAAAAGAATTGCAGAAAGGAAATATAGATTCTTTTGGAAAACTGCTTCATGAAAATTGGCTACTTAAGAAAAAAATGGCAGGAGGAATAACAAATCGTAAAATAGATGAATGGTATGAGCAAGCGATAAAAAACGGTGCAATAGGTGGAAAAATTTGTGGTTCAGGCGGGAGAGGATTTCTGCTCCTCTATGCACCCCCACTTTCGCATAAAAAAATTAATGCAGCTTTATCAGAATTACAACAAGTAGACTTTTCATTTGAAGAAAAAGGGAGTACAATAATATACAATCAAGCATGAAAAAAAAGAAATCAGAAATAAATGCTTTTATTCAAGAATACCTCAACGAAGTTAAAAACGCTCTTACAACTCTTGATACCAACACAATTCAAAACGCACTGAACATGATTATTAACGCGCATCAAAAGGGAAAAAGAGTATTTATTTTCGGCAACGGAGGAAGTGCATCAACAGCTTCTCATATGGCTTGTGATTTGGGAAAGGGTACGCTTTCAAGATTTTATGACAATAAAGAAAAACGACTTCGCGTCATGTCACTCAATGATAATATGGCACTTCTGACAGCGTATGCCAATGATCTTTCTTTTGAACACGCATTCGTTCAGCAACTGAAAAACTTGGTGGAAAAAGGAGATCTTGTTATCGTTCTTTCAGGCAGCGGCAACAGTAAAAATCTTATCAAAGCAATAAAATACGCAAAAGATAGAGGAGCGAAAACGATCGGCATACTTGGTTTTAAACACGGCGGCAAACTCGCTGAAATGGTTGACTGCGGCATCATTGTGCAAAGTAGCCATTATGGACCAGTCGAGGACATTCATCTGGTATTGAATCATCTCCTGGCGTCTTGTTTTGCAAAAATCAAACGTGAGTATGAAATAGATAAACCGGCAAAAAATAAAGCAGTTCCCTACCCAAATAATTTTCTTGTTGAAGATGTAAAAATAAAAGATACAAAAAAACAGGATAAAAGAAATGCTACAGTACTCTAATTCTACATGCGAAAGATAAAACAGGCAGTTATTCTGGCAGGCGGTCAAGGAACCCGACTTCGTCCTCTGACGAATAACACACCCAAACCCCTAATTCCAATCAACGGTAAACCATTTGTTCAATACATACTAGAAAACTTAAAAGAAAATAATATAAGAGAAGTTGTGTTTCTTGTCGGGTATCTAGGTGACAAAATAGAAGAATATTTTGGTGACGGAAGTAAATTTGGGTTAAAAATATCCTATTCTTATTCACCTATTGAATTCGATACCGGATCACGTATCAGAGAAGCGAGAAAACTTTTTGATGATACGTTTTTGCTTCTTTTTTGCGATAATTACTGGCCGCTTGACCTAAAAGAGTTATTAAAATTTTATAATAACGTGGGTACTCCGGCTTCTGTAACTATTTATAAGAACTTTTATAATTATACAATTAACAAAATAAAAGTTACTGATAAAAATTTGGTCGAAATTTATGATAAAACAGGCAAGTCAGCGGGATTAAACGGAGTTGATATCGGATATTTTATTCTAAAAAAGAATTTATTACGAAATCTACCCAAAGAAAACTTCTCTTTTGAAAAAGTGATAATGCAAAAATTAATTACCGAGAAACAACTCGCAGGCTTTATGTCAAGTCATAAATACTATGGTTTAAGTAATTTGGAAAGGATACAGGATATAGAAAATTATTTCAAACCGAAGAATGTAATCTTCCTGGATCGGGATGGTATTATTAATAAGAAGCCTCCGAGGGCTGATTATGTCAAATCTTGGGATGAATTTCATCTGTTGCCACATGCACTTGAAGCGCTCAAACTATTGACGAAACAAAATTATGATATTTATATTGTGACCAATCAAGCTGGCATCGGCAGAGGTATGATGACAGAAAAGGATTTACAAACTATCCATAAGAATTTTCTAAAAATATGTAATGATAACGGAATCACGATAAAACAAATCTACTTTTGCCCTCATGATTGGAATACAAATTGTGAATGCAGGAAACCCAAACCAGGTATGTTCTTTCAAGCAGCCGCCGAACATAATTTTGATCTCACAAAAGCCCTCTTTATCGGCGATGACGATAGAGATAAGATCGCAGGAGAAGTAGCAGGATGTAAAACATATCTCATGAAACCAAATTCCAGTCTCTTAAAAAAAGTAAAAAGTATTGTTGATCCTAGAATTCTTATTTAATTTAGTATAGAATATAAAAAATCTTGATGATAAGATCTCTTTGAACATAATTCATATTATTCTTTAATTTATGAAAGTAATTATACTCTGCGGTGGAATAGGAACACGACTTAAAGAAGAAACAGAATTCAAACCCAAGCCAATGGTCTATGTCGGGAACAAGCCGATCATCTGGCACATAATGAAGCATTATGCGCTTTTCGGACATAATGAATTCATACTCGCATTGGGCTACAAAGCAGATTATATAAAAGAGTTTTTTCTCAATCAAAAAGCGTTTACTACAGATTTTACTCTCGATACAGTAACACATAAAACTAAATTTTACCTCAAAAACAGATCTGAGAATGAAATAGATGATTTTAAAATTACGTTTGTTGATACCGGTTTGGATTCATTAATTGGAGAGCGTTTACTCAGGTGTAAAGAATATGTTAAAGATGAAGATACATTTATGGTAACGTATGGTGACGGTGTAAGTGATCTTAATATCAATAAACTAATAAATTTTCATAAAAAACAAGGTACAATCGGCACAGTTACTGGAGTACATCCTCGTACCAAATACGGTTTAATAAAAATCGCAAATAACAATATTGTAGAAAAGTTTCAAGAGAAACCCGTGCTTTCAGATTGGGTAAGTGGCGGCTATATGGTATTTAATAAAAAAATCTTTTCGTATATACGTTCCGATGAAATGGAAATTGAAGCACTTAAAAAATTGATTAAGAAAAAGCAATTATCAATCTACAAACACCAAGGATTCTGGTTCGCCGTTGACACGTATAAAGAATTAGAGGATCTCAATAAAATCTGGAACGAAAATCCTCCATGGAAATTATGGTAAAAATGCTCAAAAATGAAAATATATTAGTTACAGGCGGAACTGGTTTTGTTGGATCACATCTCATCGAGGAACTTATTAAACAAAAAGCAAGTATTGTGACTACATATCAATTTCAGAATCCGAAATCATATTTTTTTACACAAAAAATGGATAAAAAGGTCACTTTAGTTAATACTAACGTCTGTGATTATAACGCTCTTTTTCATATTGTAACAAAATACGACATACGCTACATTTTCCATTTAGCTGCACAGCCTTTGGTAGACGTTGCGTATTATAATCCTGCACAAACAATTAAAACTAATATTATCGGCACTCTTAATATTCTCGAAACCGCAAGACAATATCCTCATTTAAAAGGAATCATTATTACTTCTTCAGATAAAGCATATGGAAAAACAAAAAAGAATAAATATATGGAAGATGATTCACTTTCAGGAGACCATCCTTATGAAGTATCTAAATCAGCTGCGGATCTTTTATCAAATACATATTTCAAAACATATAATACTCCTTTAGCAATCGTCCGGTTTGGAAATATATATGGCGAGGGAGATATGAACTTTTCCAGATTAATTCCCGGCACATTAAAAGCCATAATAGATAAAGAAATACTTGAAATAAGAAGTGACGGTACATATATCAGAGATTATCTATACGTAAAAGATGTTATTAAAGGGTATATTGCGTTAATGACAGATATAGAGACACTCAAGGGCAATGCTTTTAATTTCGGATCTGAAGAAACGTTATCGGTATTGGAAGTCATAAATAAAATTGAATCAATACTAAAAAGAAAAGTCGATGTTAAAATTCTCAAATCAGCCAAGAACGAAATACCGCATCAATCCCTTGATTATGCAAAAGTACGTAAAATGCTTAACTGGAAACAAAAATATACATTTGATAAAACAATTCCAAATATATATAAATATTACAATAAGCTCTTAACGTAATTCCATTGTATTTACAAAAAGACATTTTATAACGCACTGTTATAATAAAAGGAATATTGAAAAAATAGAAGCTAACTGTTACACTGTTTGGACAAAATAAACAATAAAAATTATTATTAAAAATGAAACAAACGATCAGTATTGTTATACCAGCTTTTAATGAAGAACGCGTTATCCTCAAATTAACTACTGCACTTATCCATGCTATGAATGCTCTCCCCCAATTTGAATTTGAAACAATTATTGTTGAGCACGGATCAACAGACGATACATTTAATCAACTTCTAAAAGCGAGAAAGAAGGATAAAAGAATAAAGATTCTCAAACTTGCAAAAAATGTCGGCTGTGACGGTGGCATAATTGCGGGATTGACGTATGCAACAGGTGATGCAGCTATTGTAATGATGGCAGATTTACAGGATAATCCGAATGCAATTCCACAATTTATCAAAAAATGGCAGGAGGGATATCATGTTGTGTATGCCGTCGTTACTAAACGTCCTCATGTCAAATTCTACAAACAACTCGGTGCTCTTATTTTTTATAAAATTATGAATTATTTTTCAAATGGTTTAATGCCTGAAAATGTCAGTGATTTTCGACTCATGGATAAATCAGTTTATAGAGCACTGACAGCGATGCCAGAACATAATAAATTTTTTCGGGGACTAGTTGCTTGGAGCGGCTTTCGACAAACGGGAATACCGGTACCACGAGCAGAAAGAGCTGCTGGTGAACCAAAGTCAGATTTCAGAACTCTTTTCAAAGTAGCTTCAAATGGGATTATTTCTTTTTCAAATTTCCCATTACGAATTCCCTGGTTATTTTCAGTACTTTTTTTTCTTGGAGGAGTTATTGCATTACTGTTCACCAACACATTAATAAGTATTCTTTTATTTTCTTTTGCCTTTTTAATGATAGTAATGGGTATACAAGGAGAATATATTGCTAGAATATTTGAAGAAACCAGAAAAAGACCAAATTTTATTGTTCAAGAACTGCATGGTCTTAAAATATGAAAACAAAAAGAGTTAAAGTCGGTATCATCGGTACTGGGAATATCGGTAGTGATCTTTTAAAAAAAGTATTGCGGTCTCATTATTTAGAATGCGGGATATTTACCGGACAAAACCCGGATTCCGAAGGAATAAAACGGGCAAAAAAATTAGGAGTAACGACTTCATTTACTTCAATTAAAGCCATCACAGAAAATCCTGACTCATGTGATATCGTATTTGATGCTACAAACGCCGAATCACATCTAAAACATGCACCTATTCTGAAAAAAATGGGGAAATTTGTTATAGATTTAACACCTTCTCGAATAGGCAAAATGTGTGTACCTGTTATCAATATGACCGAATGTCTAAATGAACAAAATATTAATATGGTAACGTGCGGAGGACAGGTCACTATACCTATAATCTCAGCTATTATGTCAGTTCATCCGAATACCAAATATGTAGAGATTGTTGGAAGCATTGCATCTAAATCTGCAGGAATTGGTACAAGGAATAATATCGATAAATATACACAAACGACTAAAGATGCGATTGAAATGCTTGCTAAGGCACCTCTGGCAAAAGCAATTATTATACTTAATCCAGCTGATCCTCCAATAACAATGCATAATACGATCTATGCACAAATTGATAACCCTAATCTTGATTTACTAAAAAAGGCAATAGATGTAACTGCGAAAAAAGTCAAACAATATGTTCCTGGGTATCATGTTGTCGTTGGACCAATCGCTGACAATGATAAAGTAACGATTATGATAGAGGTCCGTGGTGCAGGAGATTTTCTTCCGGCATATGCTGGCAATTTAGATGTTATCAATGCAGCTGCGATAACGGCTGCAGAAGCATATGCACAAAAAAAACTTCTTGTTTAAGATATTATGGAAAATAATTTACTTATTGTCGATTCAACTCTCAGGGATGGCTCACACGCACTCGGTCATCAACTATCTGCTGAGATTATTACAACATACGCAAGGGGAGCTGAAGAAGCTAGACTTCCGTTAATTATAGTTGGTCATGGAAACGGTCTAGGCGCTTCCTCCCTTCAACTTGGCATTTCATTATTACCTGATAAAGAAATGCTATTGACTGCAAAAAAGCAGTTAAAAAAAACCAAACTAGGAGCTTTTATGATACCGGGTTTTGGTACTATTAAGAATGATTTACAACCAGCTATTAAAATCGGGATTGAAGTGCTAATGGTCGCAAGTCATTGTACTGAAGCAAACATTACAAAAGAGCATATCATGTATGCAACAAGTACTGGTATAGAAACATATGGTGTACTTATGATGTCTCATATGATATCAGCAGAAGAGCTCTTACAACAAGCATTATATATGCAATCATATGGCGCAAAAGGTGTATTGTTAATGGACTCTGCCGGTGCATATCTTCCCGAAGATGTAACAAAAAAAGTTTCTACTTTGGTGAAAGGATTAAAAATCGCTGTTGGATTTCACGCGCACAATAATCTCGGAATGGCCATTGCAAATTCTGTTGCAGCGGTAAAGGCTGGGGCTACAATTATTGATACGACATCTCGAGGATTGGGAGCGGGTGCTGGAAATTGTCAGCTTGAAGTATTTGTAGCGGTGATGGAAAAAATGGGTATCAAGACTGAACTTAATTTATATAAACTTATGGATAATAGTGAATATATTGCAACAATTATGAAAAAGCCGCAAGAGATAAGCAGCATTGGGTTAACGAGCGGACTTGCTGGTGTTTTTTCAGGTTTTGCACCTCATGCGCTGAAACATGCAAAGACATTCAACCTTGATCCTCGTGATATACTTATGGAATTGGGACGCAGAAAAGTCATCGCAGGACAGGAAGATATTATTATTGATGTAGCGGTATATTTGAAGAACAAAAATGATATAAAAGAAACAACAGATGAGATTGAGGCGTTATTATAATCTATGAATGTCGCAGACTTTATTATTAACTTTTTAAGCAGTAAAGGCGTTAATACTATTTTTATGGTAACCGGTGGTCAAGCAATGTTCTTAAATGATGCCGTCTTCAGGAATAAAAAAATAAAACCAATTTTTACTCATCATGAACAAGCTGCCAGTATGGCAGCAGAAGCGTATGGGAGAACAAAGGGAGATCTTGGCGTTGCAATGGTAACTGCCGGACCAGGAGCAATAAACGCGCTAAATGGCGTTGTCGGCGGATGGGTTGATTCTTCACCAATGATGATCATTTCGGGACAAACAAATACTTCAGTAAGTCAATATATGATAGACCATCCAATACGCCAGTACGGCGTTCAAGGGATAAATACAAAAGCACACGTAAGTGCATCAACGAAATATTTTAAAACTGTCGACGATCCTGCAAAAATATTATACTATCTGGAAAAAGCCTATTATCTTGCGACAACAGGTCGAACAGGTCCTGTTTGGTTAGAAGTTCCCCTGGACATGCAGCGTACAGAAGTGCCTCTCAAACTCTTAAAAAAGTTTGAAAACCCAAGAGATACTATAAATGAAGTTTTGCTGAAACGTTCCACTGAAAATGTCATATCATCATTTTCAAAAGCAAAAAGACCACTCATTGTTGCCGGACAAGGAATACATATTGCCAAAGCTGAAAAAGAATTTGTTAAGCTTTTAAAAACACTTAAGCCTGCAGTTGTAACAACGCGGCTAGGTATTGACCTTATTAACAGCAATAATCCCTTATTCGTTGGACGTCCCGGTCTCTATGGAGATAGATATGCAAATATAGCAGTACAAAATGCGGATCTTATCTTAATTTTGGGAGCCAGAATGGACACTGGTATTATCGGATATCATCCTCAAGACTGGGGAAGACATGCAAAAAAAATAGTAGTCGATAACGACGAAGAAGAATTAAAAAAACCTGGAATACGAATTGATCTTTCTATCAAAAACGATATCAGTGACTTTCTCCAGATATTAAATCAAAAACTGACTAAGAAAAAAATGCCAAGTTATACAAAATGGATTACTATTTGTAACAACTGGAAAAAGAGATATCCTACTGTACTGCCTTCTTATAAAAATGAACATCCTGTTAACAGTTATTATTTTACTGAGCAATTATCACTTGCGGCAGATAAAAAAGACATGATTCTTGTCGATACAAGTTCTCCTTTTCATGTCGTTTGTCAGGCATGGAATATAAAATTAGGTCAGCGTTTTTTAACTACCGGCGGAATTTCCACAATGGGATACTGGCCCGCGGGGATAGGGATGGCGATGACAGATCTTAAAAAAAGAACACTTATTCTTACAGGTGATGGTTGCTTGCAGATGAATCTTCAAGAATTGGCAACGATAAAACAAAATAACTTGCCAATCAAATTATTTATCTTTAATAACAATGGATATCTTCTCATCAGACATACACAAAAAACACATATGGAAGGTCGTTTCATGGGAGAAAGTCCTAAAACAGGTCTCTTTATTCCCGATTCAATCAAAATTGCAAAAGTGTATGGAATAAAAGGAGTAAGAATTCATAACACTAAAGAACTCGACAAAAAAATTAAAGAAGTTTTGGAATATCCAGGTCCGGTTATTTGTGACGTAATGACTCCGCAGTGGCAACTGATCATTCCACGAATCTCGTCTCAGAAAGCATCTGATGGAACACTGATTTCAAAACCTTATGAAGATCTGTTTCCTTTTTTAAGTACTGAAGAACTGAAAGCCAACATGGTTGCGGAAAAGAGTAAAAGTGAGGTCTCCATAATCGATGAAGAATAAATTGAAAGTTTTATTATTAGGAGGTTCTGGTTTTGTTGGTAAAAATATTTTGGAACAACTTTCTTCTAAATATATTATTCTCTCTCCTACACATCAAGAACTTGACCTTTTGAATGAAGAAGCAGTAGTAAAATTTTTTAGAAAGAATAAGCCTGATGTCGTTATTTATGCTATCAATCTCGGTGGAACTCGTAAAAAACAAGACACTGCCGATACGTTTAGTGATAACTTACAAATGTTCTTTAATGTTGTCAGATGCAAAAAATATTTTAAAAAAATGATCTTTCTTGGTTCTGGAGCAGAATACGATAAAAGAAATCCTCTTATCAAAGTAAAAGAAACCGATTTTGATAAAAGTATTCCTACGGATTATTATGGATTATATAAATATATTTGCTCTAAGTATATTGAGGGTTCTAAAAATATTATTAACTTAAGAATCTTTGGTCTATTCGGAAAGTATGAAGACCATACAATAAGGTTTATCTCAAATGCAATTCGAAATGTAATTGATAACGGTTCAATTCTGATGAACCAAAACGTATATTTTGATTATGTTTACATAAACGATTTTATTCGTATTCTCGATTATTTTATTTCTAATAAGCCAAAATATAAATTCTATAATATCGGAACTGGTAAACCTGTGGATCTTATCAAAATTGCTCAAATGATAAACAAACTGGATGGGAAAAACAAGAAAATTATTATCAAAAAAACCGGGTTAGGCAAAGACTATACCTGTGACAATTCCCGGTTGATAGAAGAACTACCTAATTTTTCATTCACACCTTTTCAAAAATCTTTGAAAATACTTTATCAATATTACTCTAAAAATAAGTAAGTATTATTTGTATATTTTTATAAACTTGTTAAATGTATCTTCTATTTTCTTGAGGTGCTTTTCTTCTAATCCTTGATGGCAACCAATTAAAAATCCTCGTTCCATTACTTCCTCTGTCATAGGAAAAGATTTCAAAAACGTTTTATGCTTTATGTTGCTAAACCCGGGTTGTTTGGTAATTACACCGGTAAATATCGGTCGAGTCTGAATGTTATTTTTTTCAAGAAATGTCAAAAGATCTACACGGCTGAAAGGAGCTAGTTTTTTTATTGTTAGCGGAAAAGCTAACCACTGTGTCTGAACAAGTGGATCTTGTTCCGGGAGTATAAATAGATTTTCATATTTCTTAAAGAATGAATGCAATTTTTTAAAATTAGTCTCTCTTATTTTTTTAAACTTATTCAGCTTTTTCAGCTGTGCATTACCAAAAGCAGAACCTATTTCCATTGGTAGAAAATTATACCCGATATCGGTGAAAATAAATTTAGCATCATACGGAAGTTGACCAATTTTAGTCTTATATCGAGATCCTATATCTTCTGTTTCCCCTATGAGAGCAGACCCTCTTCCCCACCCGCGTAATGTTTTTGCTTTATCTGCATACTTTTGTGAATCAACTAAAAGCATTCCGCCATTTCCCCCTGCAGTAATAATATGCGATCCATAAAAACTGGTTGTACATATGTCCCCAAATTCGCCAACCTTCTTTTTGTTAAATGTCGCTCCCAATGTATCACAAGAATCAAGAATAACAAACAAATTATGTTTTTTCGCGATCTTCTTAATTCTAACAAGATCCGGAACATTTCCGAGAAGAAATGGAATCATAAGAGCACGAGTCTTAGTGGTAATTGCTTTTTCAACTTGATCAAGATTGAGTATATAACTTCCCTTTTCGACATCAACAAATACTGGAATAAGATCTTTCATAATAAGAGGAGCAACAGTTGTTGAAAAGGTGAGAATCGGTGTTATTACTTCCGACCCCTTTTGAATATTAAGAATTTCAATAGCAAGTAAATTAGCAGATGACCCTGAATTGACTGTAATACCAATTGATTTCCCAAAGAGAGAGGCAACTTTTTTTTCAAATTCTGCCGTTTCTTTCCCCATGATGGTACGGTGTTCACGTAAAACAGCTAGCACTCGTTCTTCTTCTTCTTTACCGTGGACCGCTAACCCATATGGAACTCGAAGATTATCTTGTTGTTTCGGCATAAATAGATTATATGGTTAAGAATATAACTTTGCAAGTAGAAATAGCTAAATTTTTTCATTCAAGCGATGCAATTAATGCAGTATCATAGGTATTCCATCTGGCGATAGAGGTATAACCTTTGAATTTATGAATATCTTCGTTTTGAACCATAACAAGCGGTTTATAAGCATAAATATATTGAGAAAGTTTTTGATCAAATGGATACAAGCCTGAAGTAGCACCGCTGTAATTAACATAGAGAGGCAAAACATTAATCGAACTATCAGTAAAAGTCAAATAGAGTGGATCAGATGTATCTATTACAAAATGCTTATTTGGATGTTTTTTTAAGTAATCATTCATAGTTTTTGATACATCCGCATAATATAACGCTTCTTTTGATGATACGTGCATACCTTTAAGCACATAAGGATAGGTCATATAAACATTATTCTTCTTAACTTTATTTATGGCATCTGAGATTCCACTAAGGGAAACAATTATAATTGAACATACTGTTACTAGTAAAAAAAATAAAGATAGTATTTGTAGTAGCTTTTGTCTTTGTTTAATATAATTAAATTTCCTAAAAACGTCCGTTTGGTTGTAGGCTTTATTTAAGAAATATACGAATAAGCCAATTGCAGGAGTTATAGCCCAGTACTCATGAGAATCATCTACTGTCGGATATATTTGAATTAATGATGAGATACAAATAATACTGACGCCAAAATTTTTGATTGAATTTATATCTTTATTATTTTTTAGTGAAATAAATGATTTGATGAAAAATAGTAAAACGCATAAATTGATTAGTAAATACAATGGATGAGTATAAAAATAATAACCAGCAGTTATTAAAAATGAGTTCCCGATTATTCGACCCTCAATATAACCTTCACGGATATTTTGCAACCAATAATCCCACGTGGCATTATTTGCAATTAACCAAATAAAAAATGTGCTATAAGTTGTCAGGAATCCTGCGGTAAGTGTCCTAATGCTTTGTAAAGCAACTTTTTTATTCAAAATTTTAAAAAAGTATAATATGATAAAAAAAGTATTGAGTGCTAAAAAAAGTAGTAAATAAGGCTGTTTTGATAGAAATGCAAGACAAGCAACAATTCCCAAAACAAATATATCGAAAGATGATTTAAAAATTTTTCTATCTTTTATAAATTGAAATTTGTCTAAAAATATAAAGAGTGCAATGGTAGTAAATAACATTCCATAAACGGAAGCCCATGGGAATAGAATACTATAATAATAAGGCGCTAAAAATACCCAAAGAATTAATGAAACAACAGTAAGTTTAACCGAAAGATACTTCTCCCAAATCAGCCAAAGGAATAATCCGGTAATTGCATAAAGTATCGCAGTGGTTAACCGTATAACTAATACATATTGACCAAATAAATAAACCGAAATTCCTTGAATAAATGACGGTATTGGACCATAATGCGTATAGGTATCTCTAAAAAGTATTTTCCCCTGGGATATGTCAACCGCTGTTTTAAACATTATGCCGTCATGATGAGAATCGATATCAAATTGTGCGAAAAAAGAAGCAATTGCCAAAACAGAGAAAAATATCACTATCATTAACAAAATCCTGAATATATTACTGTTTCTAAAAGTCTGTTTCATAAAAAAATTTCATAGAGTCACATCAATAATCTATACATCGTTTAAACATATTTATCCAAATAGCCTATTTGACCAATCATTGACTCATCATTTATTATATCTCATCTGAAACGATCTTGAATCATCCATTCTATTTACTCACTACTATAATTTATAATATTTCCAAAAATATATTGATGTGTTATAGTTAGTGAGTAAATTGATATATATAATTAAACTATGGTAGATCCATATCACATGGTACTGGTAAATGTAATAGCAAGCATAATCCTATTAATTGGTATCGTTATTTATTATTACATTTACCCAAAAAAAAAGATTAATCTTCTTTTTTTATTAATTATTATTTCCCTTTTGCCTCTGATAAGCTTACTCAGGAAAGGAACATATGAGAGCGGACTTTTATCAGAAAATGTTGGTGTTGTAATTTCATTTTATAATTCACTCATGGATGGTATTTTGAAGCCGATGTGGTCTGCAAATGCTTGCTCAGGATACGGATGTCCGTTATTTATTTTTCAATACCCGCTTCCCTTTTATGTCGCATCTTTTTTCCATTACGTAGGATTTTCATTTATATCAAGTGTAAAATTAATGCTCGCTGTAGCATTTATTGCATCCGGCGTGGCAATGTATTTCTGGGCTAAAGACGAGTTAGGAAAAATCTCAGGATTCAGTGCCTCGATTTTTTATTTATTTGCACCATATCATCTCGCTTCGATGCATTTTAGAGTTTCAGTCGGTGAAGTCCTTTCATTTGTTTTTCCACCACTCGTACTTTTATTCTCAAAAAAAATAGTTGAAACTGGTAAATTCTATTGGATATTTTTAAGCGCTGCGGCTCTTGCTTTATTAGTACTCTCACATCAAGTAACGTCTTTTGCCACATTTCCTTTTATTATCGCTTATATTATTTTTATGTATTTCAGAAATAAAAATAAAGAAATCAAATATTTTCTTTACAGTTTTATGTCAATTTTATTAGGAATATTTCTATCTGCTTTTTACTGGATACCTGTACTGGCCGAAAGGAACTATATGAAATTAGCGTTAGCTAACGAAGTTGTGTTTCAACCCTTTTGGTATTATATTTATTCACCATTTCAATATCGTTTTGGCTTATTATTTCAAGGACAACATGGTGAGCTGTATACAAATGTTGGATATGCTTCTCTTATAATCTTAGCAATATCTTTATTTCTTCACTTTACAAACAGAATAAATAAATCAAATAGAAGTTTCTACTTATTTTTGCTCGTATCTTTTTTTATCTATTTCATCATGATGCAACAAATAACAAGTCCTATATGGTACTCAAATCACATTTTAATTGATATTGAATTTACTTGGCGTTTTTTAATTGAAATTTCTTTTATTATTGCTATGATTGCTGGAATTACTCTCAAATCTATTAACAAAAAATGGTTTACAATACTAGTTTGTATGTTTGCGATACTAGTCACAATCCTTAATTGGGGGAACAGAAAAATGCTTTCGCAGGTTACAGATACAAATTTTATAAATGCTCCTATGTATATTGAAAAACCATGTATAACAGAGCTATCAACTCCAATTTGGGTAGATAATTGTGCTTCTTGGATAGGTACATTTCCCAAAAATCATCTTCAAGTTTTAAAGGGTAATGCGACTGTCAAACAAATTTATCGGACATCGATAAAACATTCTTATGTTGTTGATGCAAATACACGTGTACTATTAAAAGAAAATACCTATTATTATCCGGGTTGGACTGTTTATGCAAATGATAAGGAAATTCCTATTATTAAAAATAATTCACAATACAAAGGAATAATCACGTTTAATCTTCCAAAGGGGTTATATAAAATTGATGTTGTATTTAAAAGAACTCTTGACCGTATAATCGGAGATACTATCAGCTTAATTACGTTTATTTTACTCATAATAATCGCTCTTTTAAAAAAAATATTACTTTTATTAAATAGTAAAAAGTTTAAAAAAAGTAAACGATTAATAATTAAACTATGATTGACTCATATAAAATGATTGAAATAAATATTTTGACAAGTTTGGTGGTCGGTATTGGAATTATTATTTACTATTATATATTTCCTAAAAAAAAACCAAAACCTCTGTATCTTCTTATTCTCATTTCTCTACTGCCATTAATTAGTATTCTTCGGAGAGGTACTTACGAAAGTGGAGATCTTTCATTTCATATAAAGTTAGCGATGCAATTTTTTGAAAACTTACAACAAGGAATTTTAATCCCTGAATGGATTCCGAGACACTGTAGCGGATATGGATGCCCAATATTTATCTATATGTTTTTTTTGCCATATTATGTCGTTTCTTTTTTTCATGTTATTGGGTTTTCATTTATTGCAAGCATGAAATCTTTGATAGCTCTTTCCTTTATTTCCTCTGGTGTTGGTATGTTTCTATGGATAAAAAAAGAACTCGGTGAAAAAGCCGGTTTTACTGCAGCAATATTTTATCTCTATGCACCTTATCATCTCATGGATATGCACTTTAGGGTTGATATCGGCGAATTATTATCAATAGCACTTCTTCCTTTTATATTTTTATTTACCAAACTTTTTATGGAAACATCCCGGCCTATCTATTTTATCAGCAATGCGGTAGTCTTGGCTCTTTTGATCCTTTCACATCAAGTAACTGCATATGTTACGTTCCCGCTCGCAATTCTCTATATCATATTTATCTTGAAAAGAAATAAAAAGATAAAATTATCAATTATATTATTTACTTTAACTTCATTTTTATTTGGACTTCTCTTATCAAGTTTCTACTGGATTCCGATATTATTTGAAAAGCAGTACATTTTATATAATGCCGATAACATAATTCAATTTATTCCTGTAAGCTACTTTTTTTATACTCCCGGCCGTTTTGGACTTCTCTATCAGGGACATCATGGAGAATTATATTATAGTATCGGATATACAGAGTGGTTCGTTATCATTTTAAGTATATATCTATTACTAAAAAAGAAAATACATGGAATTACCAAAACATTTCTTATAATTAACCTATTATTATTCACAGTATTCTTCTTCATGATGCTGTCAATTTCAAACCCTTTATGGCAGCATCTCCCTCTTCTGAAGAGTTTCCAATTCTCATGGAGATTACTTATAGAAGAAATCTTTTTCATCTCAATTATAGCTGGTATCCTTGTAAAAACAATTAATCAGAATACGTTTACTCTTTTTCTTTGTTCAATCACGGTTCTTTATACCATACTGAATTGGGGTAATAGAACTATGCTGCCTAATGTTACAGATAAAACCTTAAACAATGAGCTTGTCTTTAAAGAATATCCGGGACAAGTTGATATAACTACTCCAAAGTGGGTTGATCAATACAAGCCTTGGATTGGGACCGTACCCGAAAACCATATTGACATTTTATCTGGACAAGCAAAAATCAAAGAGCTTGAAAGAATTACTACCAAGCATAAATATATAATATCTACAAAAACGAATGTCAGTCTGAAAGAAAATACGTATTATTATCCAGGATGGGAGGTTTTTATAAATAATCAACAAGTGCCGATTAATTATAGAGATAAAAAATATCCTGGTGTTATAATGTTTAATCTTAAAAAAGGATTATATTATATAGATATCGTTTTCAGAGATACCCCAGACAGATTAATTAGTAAGTGGGTAAGCGGAATTACTGCAATATTTTTGCTTTTATACACAATTTATCTACTAACTATGAGCAATCTACCCAAACGGCTACGATTGTCTCCAAAGCGATAAATATATTGTAACCATTTTTTCCCATGTTTGGTTTTTGACCCACTGATGTCCTTTTTCGATCATTAGCTTTTCTTCCTTGGGATGTTTTAAATAATAGACAATTTTCTCTACCAACTTTCTCGGATCATTTTCAATAATAATCCACTTTGCGTACGGAGCCATTCGCAAATAATCTTCTTTTATAGGGTTGTCATAAACTGCAAAAACTAATCTACGAGCGGCTAAAGCTTCAAGTATTGAGAGATACCGTGATACAAAGGCATAGTGATAATTAACAAAATACTTTTCAGGATCATTTTGAAAACCAAGTACATTGAATTTTTTTACTAATTTGTCCTTATCTTTTCCATCACCGACAAATGTGAGATCGAATTTGGGATATTTCTTTCGCAAAATTTCAACAGTTTTTGCGTACATCATCGCACCTGTTTGATCATCAAGCCTCCCAATAAATACTGCAGAATAGTTATCTTTAATCTTAAATCTTAAATCCTTATTCTCATTTATATCCGTTGCTCCATACGATACAAACGCCGGCATCGTCCCATACCATTTCGGAATAAAATCCCCTATACAAATATTCCCCCAAGAAAGTTTCTCAGAAATTTTTCTCATCCAAATAGCTCTTTTTCTAATCGGAAAGCTCTCATATCCATGAAAGGTTGCATAGACTGGTTTGTGTGGGTAAAGAAAGCGAAATGGTAAATACCAAAAGAAAACATCATGACAATGTACAACATCTGCACCTTGTATCAATTTTCTCAACCGCAACATCTCTTTCCATATTCTAAATTTTTTAAACCAGTTGTTTTTACCAGCATTGATTCTAAAAATTTTAATTGTATCTTTCTCATCTGTTAAACGAGTCTTTTCCGATATCTCTGTAATGACAATCACTTCATGTTTGTCTTGTATCAATCTTTTTGATATTTCCATTACATGTTTCTCTACACCGCCGATATGAGGATAGAATCGTCTACACAAAAAAACAATTTTCATATTGTTTGCATTATACTAGAATAGACACGCAAGAAACAATTTTGTATACTTATCAACAATATGCGGAAGAAAAAAACAAAATTATATGAGAATTTTCATGATGACAGAAAACTGCAAAAGAGAATTATTAACGAGAATAACTTCACATACCGAGAATTAATAAAATTGTTAAATCCATATTTAAATAACGTACACAAAGTACTGGATATTGGCTCAGGGGTAGGTACGATCGATTTTTACCTGGCATCTAAAGGGAAAAAAGTCACTGGAATTGAAATTTCCGAAAACGCTGTTGAAATAGCGGGAGCAAATGCACAACTTTTTAATTTGGACAAAAAAATTGAATACATCACTGCGGAATTTCCCAACAAAGTTAAGAATAAAGATTATGATCTTGTGCTATTTTCAGAAGTAATAGAACATCTGGAAGATGACGCCAAAGCACTTAATGATATTTGGAAAGTATTAAAACCGGGAGGTATCTTAGTTATTACTACGCCTTCAAAAAATGCTCCGTTATATCGCATGGGATTGTTAAATAAATTTGATAAAGATGTCGGGCACTTACGACGATATACTTTACTTGAAATAGAAGCATTAGTGAAAAATAGTGGTTTTAATATTATTAAATCTGGAGTCCATGAAGGCATCTTGAGAAACTTTTTATTTACCAATCCAAGCGCAGGAAAACTACTTAAATTTGTAAAATGGCAAATTTCAGATATCGTAACGTTAATTGATTATGCAACAATTCAGCTATTTGGAGAATCAAATATCCACCTCATCGCAAAAAAATAATATAACTACTGTAAAAATATAACTCATCCATTTTGATATGTTTTGTATTCTTGACAAATTCTAACTCATCTATATAAGCTATTATAGATGAGCAAAAACTACTATAGATTTGACATAAGAACCATTTGTTTTCTTTTTACTTTGTTTTTACTATTTCTTTCTGCGGTTCCTAAAAGCTATGCAAGTGTTCTTTTTGAAGACGATTTTAATGATACAAATGGTACACAATTATCTGCACATAATCAAAAATGGCAAGGGTATCCGGGACTGAATTATGGAATTATTAATAATAATCAAGTTCAAAGTAGTAATAACTCTAATTCTAGATATTTTCTTTTTTCATATAATAATCTAACAGATTACTGTGTGCAAGCTAATTTCTCATATCCTTTACCTCAAACGCAAATTGGTGATTTCTTTGACCTTAATACTAGAATGAATACAACACAACCAACGCATGACTATAATTTAAGTATAAACACAAATAATAACTTATACTTCAGTATAGATTACAGTTTAACACTATTCTCTCAAACTATCAATCTTTCCAGCGGAACACATACTGCAAAGCTTTGTTCTGTTGGCTCCAAACATAGTATTTATATTGACAACAACATCATTACTACTGTCACTGATAGTACTTACTCATCAGGTGCTCCAGGATTTGACTTAGGCAATAATACTCCTATAGATAATTTCATAGTTACTTCTGCTACCCCAGCCTTTCTCTCCGTACCGTATTTCAATCAGAATTCATTACCCTGGGGAACGACTGAATACGATCATGCGAAAATGCTAGGAGCAAATGATTCGACTATGCAGCGTTGGGGATGTGCAGTGACATCTGTTGCTATGGTATTGAACTATCATGGAATCACGCAATTTGCTGATGGAACGCCAATTGATCCAGGATCACTGAATGAATGGCTGAACGATCCTAAAAACAATGGCTATTTATATGGATATGGCATGAATGGTTGGTATTCTTATCTCGATTGGGCTTCAATCGGCACATTAACCCAAAATTTATATGATGCAGGGAAATCACCAGTAAAGCTAGAGTATAATGCTATCGTTGGCTCGCCAACGCAACAAGCAAAAACAACTTTGGATAATGATTTGATGACAGGAAATGATCTTGGTTCATACCCAGATATTCTTTGGGTAAGCAACGCGTCTACTTCTGGACATTTTGTTGTTGCAAAAGGCGTAGAAGGCAATACTTATACAATAAACGATCCTGAATGGAACGTAACAGATCTTTCATCGTTTAATAATACCTATATGCAAATTGGCCGTTACATCCCCTCCCACAGTAATCTTAGTTATTTGAATCTTGTCGTAAATCCTGATGTAGAAATACTCGTAACAGATCCTCAAAATCGCAAAACCGGTAACATGATTCAGAACGGTCAAATGCAGAGTTTTAATGAGATACCTAATGCTTCTTATGAGTTTGCTCCTCCTATTAGCAATCCCGATAATCACGGAAAACTAGAACAATTAGGAACTGGAGTAAATGAGTTTTTGTTACCCAAACCAATAGATGGTAACTATATTATCACACTATCCAGTAAAACCAATCAGTATTACACTATTAATATTGCTTCTTTTGAACAAAATGGCATGAATAATCTCAACAAAATATATGGGTTGGTAGATCCGAATATGAATAATAACTTTACGATCGACTTCTCCCAAACCAATCAGTCTAGTGCGCATAAATCCGTTACTTTCGAAACTACTATACGAGATATTCAGGATGCTCAAAAATTACATCTTCTCAATAAAGTCATCGCGGACGGTCTCATAATTACTGTAAAGAATGCTCAAAGACAATTTGGAAAGCATAATGATGTAACTAAAAAACTGCTTGATCTGGGTATTAAACTCCTCAAGCAAAGCAATAATCATAGTTACGCTATCTCGCCAATTGCATATTCTATACTTCTAGACGACTTTACAACGCTTGAGAGTTCAATCCAATAAGGACTTTCCGTACTCGTTTCTCCGATAATACTATGCTATACTCTGTTAATATGGGTAGGTTATGATAAATAATTTGCCCTTTTTTTGTTATCCAGTCACATAAAATCCAACATAATGAAAGTATCAGCGATTGTTCCGGCATATAACGAGGAAAAAAAAATCGGTCATGTACTCGACACATTAACAAAGTGTAAATCAATCGATGAAGTAATATGCGTCAATGATGGATCAAGCGATAAGACTGCTGAAATTGCAAAATCCTACAAAAAAGTTGTCGTAATTGAGCTGCCAAAAAATTGCGGCAAGGCATATGCAGTCATGCAGGGTGTAATACAAGCAAAAGGAGATATAATTCTTTTTATCGACGCTGATCTTGTTGGATTAACAGCAAGTAAAATAAATTCTCTTATTGATCCACTCAAAGAAGATACGCATGATGCTGCAATTGGATATAAACTTGGCAGTAAATTTGACATATTTTTTATTCCGCTTGGCGGAGAGAGAGCTTATTTTAAAAAAGACATACTCCCTCTTGCCGAACACGCAAAAGATAAAGGATTTGGGCTAGAATTATATCTCAACTATGCGTTTAAGGAAAAAAGGGTTAAACTTTTGGGACTAAGAGGTGTATCACATACATTAAAACATGTAAAATATTCTTATAGAAAAGCAGCAACAAATACAGTAACTGAGATTGTTGATATAATTTCTGAAATTTTTAAACAAAGAAACCCAGTCAAATTTTTTATCCATGCCTATCTTTACCCTTTTTATATAAAACAACGAGTAAAATAACTCTTCAAATTTCTAAATGTTATCGCTATTGTAGTTTGACGCGCATCATAGTAAAATATACACTACATAGTATGAAAGATAGCTTCTTAAAAGTTTCTGTCGTAATCCCAGTGCACAACGAGGAAAAATATATCGGACGATGCCTGGACAGCCTCATGAAGCAAAATATCAAACCCGAAGAAATTATTATCGTTGATAATAATTCGACTGACAGTTCTGTAGAAATCGCAAAAAAATATCCTGTCAGAATAATCAGTGAAAAACAGCAAGGTATCACTCCCGCAAGGAACCGGGGATTTAATGAGGCAAGATTTGATATTATTGCTCGAACTGACGCTGATACGATACTTCCAATCAACTGGATAAAACGTATCAAAAATGCTTTTGCAGATGAACAACTAGTAGGTATTTCAGGTCCGGCTTCCTTTTATGATTTGCCCAAAATTTTTAAACGTTCATGGCAATCGAAAACTACCTCAATCCAGTTTATCAAATCTTATAATTCAATTGTGAGACAAATCCTCAAACATGATTGCCTGTACGGACCAAACCTAGCTATCCGAAAAAATGAGTGGAATAAAATTAAAAATTCGGTATGTCTTGATGACAGTAAAGTCCATGAGGATATTGACTTAGCAATTCACCTTGCTCCACTGGGAAAAATTAAATTTATCCGTACATTGACGGTAAAAACATCTGTTAGACGGTGGAAGAGGCCGGAAGCGTATATAGAATACCTCTACAGAGGCTTGAAGTCCATACAAAGGCATAAACAGCTTGCAGTGAAACAGCGAAGCAAGCAGTTCGTTAAAAAAGTTGTTGAGAAAGCATTCTTTTTTGACCAAATACCTTCAGATTTTAAGTGACGGGAATTTCAACTATATAACGAGTTATAATAAGAAAGCAATTTACTTCCTACCTCTTCAATAGAAAAATCTTTCGCAAGAGACAAGCTCAAGTCCTGTGCTTTATTATATTCTTTCTTGTCAGATTTTAATTTTTTAATTATTTCTACAAACTGAGCATTTGTTTGACAGGCATAATAACTCTTGTTATAGAGATAACGATATTCAGTCAGATCCCGTAAGATAAGGGGTAATCCACACGCCGCAGCCTCAATAATTACCAACCCTTGGGTTTCCTGATAGGAAGGAAAAAATAATATATCCGCTATATTAAAAAGCTCTGGCATTTCTTCATATGGAAAATTTCCTAACAAAGAAAGATTTTTAGGCAGCTTCTTTTTCAAAAAAGATTTTTCTATTCCAGCGTGGATGAGACTTGCCGAATTTCCTCCAACCCAAACGAATTTGTAAAATGGAAGTTCTTTTGCAACAGCAATAAAATCTTTTATTCCTTTTCGTTGTATTAATTGCCCCGCTCCCAATATAACAAATTCATCTTCTTTGATACCAAATCTTTTCCTTACTTTTTTTCTTAATTGTTTGTCTTGTTTAAAAAAATGAGTATCGACAGGATTTGCAACAATAGCCATATTTTTTGTAACTCCGAGTTTTTTCAATTCTTCCTCGATTAACGAACTAAACGGTAAAATTAAATCTGCTCTATTATAAAAAAATGTGAGATATTTTTTGAATATACCGCCCCAATATTGACTGCCTTTAAAGGTACCTACCATAGTCGCAGGAAGTGTATGTGAACTGACTACGGTACGTTTGCTGGTAAGTAATTTATATAACGCAAATAATCCAAGGCTGTGTATGTGCGTTATATCAGCTCCACCAAAAGAGTTAATTTTAACGGATATATTATTTTTGCGGAGAAGATTGACATGATTGGTAAACGCGATATGCATTCCCCGGAAGAAATTTGGGAAATATTTAGATTCAGAAATAACATTTATAGTCATAGATAGCGATTTATCAAAACCAACATTTGTGACGCATATGTTATTTTCCAAATATACTGGTTAATATACTTGGTAAGTGGCCATTGAGGGATTCGAACCTTCGACCTTTCGAATGTGAATCGAACGCTCTAACCAACTGAGCTAAATGGCCAGTAAAACTTATTCTACCATATTATCGTTGACAAATGAGGCTTCAAATTGAGATAATCAACAGATGGAATTCGCAAGGAAGGCATACTTTTTTACTCTTGATCTTCTCCAAACAGTTCTCCTTGCTGCTTCAATTTTTCTTGTTATCTATATCTTTTTGTTCAGACCGTTTCAAGTGAGTGGAGATTCAATGTATCCGACTTTTAAAAATGGAGAATATATTTTAACCAATCTTATTGCAGTCAAAACCAACGGCATCCAACGTGGCGATGTTATAGTCTTCCAAGCGCCGCCGGATCATGAAAAGGACTTTATCAAACGCGTTATCGGTCTTCCAGGCGATATTGTGGAACTCAAAAAAGGCAATGTCTATATAAATGGCAAAAGGCTCGATGAAAGTGCGTACCTCTCAAGCGATGTCAAAACATATGGGGGCGCTTTCTTAAAAGATGGCCAACCATTCACTGTTCCACTAGACAATTATATTGTATTCGGTGATAACAGACCATTTAGTTCTGACTCACGTGAGTGGGGGCTTCTTGCAACAAAGGCAATTATCGGCAAATCTTTCTTTGTTTACTGGCCGATCAACCATATGCGTCTCGTTCATAATCCATTCCCCGCATCCCTGCAGAAGTAGTAATAAATCAAAAAATCTTGCTGTACTTGAAGTTTTTGTAACCAATAGTTTTATTTCGTGAGGATATCGTGGATTTGCTTCAGTTTTTCTGTAGTTACTTCCGGATTTCCTTTTATGATCAAAGTCACGCGTGCGAGTTTGCTGGATTGGAATATCTGTACTTTATCAAATGTGTGCTTCTCTTCTATTTCCTTGGCCATTTGGTCTTGTTCAGGTACCCATAATTGATCTTTGGGGCCTGGAGGTTCTTTCTGCTGAACATCTCCTTTAACTTTTCTTGCCAGTTCTTCAGTCTGCCGTACTGTATAGTTATCACGAAGAATTGTCTTAAAGACATCCAACATCAATTTAACATCTCCAAGGGACAGTAAGGGCCTTACATGACCTTCTGTGATGACTCCAGCAACCAAAGCGTCTTTTATCGCATCTGGTAGTGATAGCAATCTAATCGTATTAGAGACGGCAGGCACACTTTTACCGACTCTTTTGGCAACTTCCGTTGTCCCAAGACCAAACTCATCAATAAGTCTTCGGTAAGCAAGTGCCTTTTCAATAGGATTCAAATCTTCTCGCTGGACATTTTCGACGATAGACATTTCAAGCATTCGCTGCGGTGTTGTTTCTTTTACTACGACAGGTACATATTGCAGTCCTAGGACCTTTGCTGCTCGCCATCGTCGTTCTCCAGCGATAATCTGATACCCGGCAGGAGTCTTTGCCACAACAATCGGCTCCAATATCCCTTGTTCACGGATTGATTCGACTAGGTCTGTCAAAGAATCGGGTGTGATAACTCCACGAGGTTGAAGTGGATTTGACTGTAGTTGATTTGTTTCCAGCTCGTAAATTCTTTCTCCTGTTGCGTTATCCATGAATTACCTCAACATATTTCTTGCCTTTTAGTGTTTTGAAGTTGACTTTGCCTTCCTGCATTGCAAAAAGGGTAAAGTCCTTCCCCATTGCTACGCCAGGACCTGCGTTGAATTTTGTGCCCTTTTGACGGACAATGATATTTCCAGTAGTTGCAGATTCGCCGCCATATAATTTAACTCCACGGCGTTTCGATCGAGAGTCTCTATTTCCTTTTACTGATCCTTGTGCTTTTGTATGTGCCATAGTATTCTTTCTAAAATTTTTCTATATGTGAAAATTTCTCTTATATTACGACAACTTTTCACAGTTGTCAAGCCCACTCGTTGTAAATGAATAATTTAATAGATCTTATATTTTATTTTAATTTTGAGGGACAGTCTTCTTATCAGGTTTGCCCGACAAACTCGTGATTTCGACTTTGGTCAATTGAGCTCGAAATCCTTGTACTTTCCGGTATCTGGCTTTTGCTTTAAATTTGGCAACACGCACTTTGTCACCTTTTACCTGCTCCAGCACTTTCGCTGTTACTGCAACATTTTCAAGATACGGAGTGCCAACTTGCACGGTTTCACCATCAACCGCCAGTAACACTTTATCAAGGGCATAGTTGGACCCCGGCTCTGCTTTTATTTTATCAAGTTCAAGAACCTGTCCTTCTGTGACTTTGTATTGTTTTCCCCCGCTTGTGATAACTGCATATTTCATAGTATGTATTATACCAAAGCTTCTATCTAATTTCCAGCACGTTTTTATGTTTCTCACCCGAACTCATCGCAGATAGTAATCCAAGAAAAATAAAGCTTGATAACAACGAACTCCCGCCAAACGAAACAAACGGCAAAGGGACACCTACAATAGGCATGATTCCCAGGTTCATGCCGATATTCACAAAGGCGGGGATAAGAAAAAATCCGAATGCACAGGCTGCAAAAATCCGATTAAACCGGTCACTGGTAGTACTAAATATCCGAAATATTCGATAGCAAAGAAATAACAAAGCTGCAATAACTATTAGTCCTCCGACAAAACCAAGCCCTTCAGCAATTGTTGCAAAAACAAAATCTGTCTGCCGCTCCGGAAGAAAGCGCAATCCTGATTGGGTTCCCTCAGAGAGACCTTTGCCAAAGAATGCTCCCGATCCAACAGCGATCAGTGCCTGGATGCTATTATATGAAACTCCGAGCGGATCGGATTGTGGATTCAAGAACGTCAAGATTCTATTTCTCTGATACGTATGTAATTTTGTCCAAATAATTGGCATAAGAATTAATACCGGCAAAAAAAGTAAGACAAACCAAAGAATCGGATAGCCATCAATGAGCAGGACAAATAACGCAACAAGCAGATAGAGCAACGCACTCCCCAAATCGGGCTGAAAATAGACGAGAAGAAAAACAGGGAGAATAAGAAAAACAGATAAAAGGAATGATTTTACCGATACTTTTTGTTGTTCTGCAAGCATTGAGGCAAAAATCAAAGCCAAAAACGGCTTAAGAATTTCAGAGAATTGCAACTGTACGCCGAAAATATCAAACCATCGTACAGCTCCATGACTCTCAATACCGATCGCAAGTGTAATTAAAAGTAAAATCAGAGACGTAATGTAAATTGGCCACTTGAGCTGCTTTATAAATTCGATATTGATTTGAGAAAAAAAGAAAAAAGCTCCTGCGGCTACAGCAAGCGACAGGAGTTGGTTTCTGAAGAAATCAAAATTCAACGATAATAATGTCACCAAACTTACCGAGACAAGAACGACAACAGGAAGTAATAACAAAAAATCAACTCGGAGAGCCTTTCTCATACAATACTAAACCATATCTAAAAAACTATTATTCAAATTCTTTTTACCGCAAATGTTCCTTTGGTTAACGATTTTACCAGCGCCTGCTGTTTTATATATGACTCAAATTCGGTAGGCCAACTTTCAAGTGAAACAGCAACCTGCTCATCGAGTGCTGTACCAATTTTCTTTCTTTCATCCTGAATCTTACGGACAATGTCTCGAGCTTCACCCTCGGCTTTTAATTCGGGGGTAATTGTTAAATCAAGATCAACAGCAAGTTCACCTTTTTTATAAGTAACCTTTTTAACATTTAATTCTTTAAGCAACAGTTCTTCCAAATCTTCGGACAGTTTATTTTTTAAAGAATAGGTAAGGTTGCGGAGTGGTTGGCGAACTTTAATTTGCGATTCTTTTCTCTTTGACAAAGCAATTTCAACAATTTTACGAACCATATCCATTTCCAGATTAATGTTTTCATCAATTGATTGCACTTTTTCAGGCCAATTTGCTAAATGAACTGATTCTTCTCCCGTTAGATTTCTATAAATTTCCTCAGCGATAAACGGCGTGATAGGAGCAATAAGTTTGCAAACAGTCGTTAAAACTTGATATGTCGTAGCATAAAAAGCATCTTTATCAGAGTTATTTTCAACTCTTGGTCCAACTCGTTCCCTGCTCCGGCGGATATACCAAGTCGATAAATCATCAACAAATACTTTTATCGCATCAATCGCGGAAACCGTATCATAACCATCAAGCGTTACAGTAACCATCCTCGTTGTCTCATGCAATCGTGCCAAAATCCATTGATCTAGTATATTATTACTTTCCTTATTTGAACCTTTCTTATTATCCCAGCCATCAAGAAGCGCGTTACTGACAAAAAAATTATAGACATTCCATAATATAAGCATTGTGGAACGAACTTGCATTTTGTACTGTTCTTCGGAAATAAGAATATCTTCCCCATGCATCACAGGACTGCCAAGAAGGTACAAGCGCAGTGCGTCGCCTCCGTATTTCTCAAGCATTTCTCTCGGATCAGGATAATTTTTAAAATTCTTACTCATCTTCCGCCCATCTGATCCAAGAATGACTCCCTCAACCAGTACATTTCGGGCAAGAATATTTTTCCTGTCAGGATTGAGCTCCAACGCATTTGCGATCACGTGCAATACATAAAACCATGCACGGATTTGCCCTGTATATTCACCGATAAAGTCAGGCGGATAAAAACTCTCAAGAGGCGGCTGTTTCCCAAATGGATAATGCCGTTCACCAAATGACGCTGATCCTGCTTCAATCCAGCTGTCCAAAACTTCCGGTACTCTATGCGCCTTCTTGCCGCACTTATCACATGTTACAATCACTTCATCAATATCAGGCTTATGCAATTCTACTATCTTTTGCCCTGATTTCTCTTCCAATTCCTTAATCGATCCGGGAACGAATCGTTCACCACATTCACATTCCCATACGGGCACAGGACTCCCCCAGTAGCGGTTGCGTGAGATATTCCAATCAGGTGCATTTTCCAAACTTTTCAAGAAACGACCATGTTTGAAATGCTTGGGGAACCAATTGACCAATTCATTGGTCTCTTTCATCTGTTTTTTGAGCTTCTGGACATTGACATACCATGCGGTAATCGGCGCATAGTACAATCGCGTATGACATCTCCAGCAGAGAGGTACACGATGTGGACGCTTTTCGTTTTCGTAAACTAATCCTCGTTTTGTAAGATCCTCGTCAACGACCTTGTTCGCTTTGAGATAATACAAGCCGCCGAATTGCGGGACATCGGATTTGATTTGCCCTTCTTCATCTACATGCAGCTCAATATGAATATTATGCTCCTGCATGACTTTCAAATCCTCTTCACCATAAGCTGCAATTGTCACAATGCCAGTTCCTTCATCATCAGTGACAAAATCACCAGGGACGACGACAAATGCTTTTTCTCCATCTTTGATCTTGTCTTTATAATAGTCATAATGAGGCTCAAAAGCTTTCCCTACCAACTCTGATCCTTTATATTCCTGAACAATCTTATATGGCCTTTTGTTACCCAACTCTTTTACTGTCGACTTTGCCAAGATATAAAACTCGTCTTCTTGCTGTACTTTGACATAAATAAATTTCGGATTGACCGCAAGTGCTGGGGTAACAATCTTATTCCATGGTGTTGTTGACCAAGCTAAAAAATATGTATTAGCTTCATTAATAACTTTATATTTATATGTTGTCCCATCTTCTTCGATCTCTTTATAATTATCAGCGTCCATAGCAACTTCAAAATTAGAAATCGGTGTGGCGCAATGGGGACAATAGAGAGAAACTTTCAATCCTTTATAGATATAATCCTTATCGTACATCTGCTTGAATACCCACATGACCGATTCCATATAGGGTGTATCCCACGTTTTGTAAGCATTTTTGAAATCTACCCAGCGGCCAATACGGTCAACATACCATTCCCAATCAGATGAAATAATATTGACATAATGCTTGCATTCATCAATAAATTTTTTAATACCGACTACTTCTTCAATATCTTTTTTGCGTGCGATTTCAAGCTCATTTTCAACCTTATTTTCAATCGGCAATCCATGTCCATCCCAGCCCCAGACACGACGAACTCGATAGCCTTTCATCGTCCAATATCGACCGAAAACATCTTTTGGAAGACTTGAAAGAAGCGATCCATAATGCGGCATCCCGGTCACAAACGGCGGCCCATCAAGAAATGTCCAATCACCATTCGGTGCGTCTTTTTCAACGGACTTTTCAAATGTTTTATTTTTCTTCCAATACTTGGTGATTTCCTCTTCTACTTTTGCAAAATCAACTTTTGGAGATACGGATTTTAGCATAGGTCTAATTGTAGTTGAAAAACAAAGCTAATTCAAGAGAAGCTCTGATATTCTGAAAATCTGACTTTCTGATAATCCGAGTATTCCGAGTTTTCTAAAAACGATATATCTAGAGAATAAATGGAGGTTTATTGTGCACACCAGTAGCATTTCGTTGACCCGCCTTGTGAGATACAACTTGAATTCCCTGTCGTTGAGCCAGCATCATCGACATATTTTGTATTTGAATCGACTTGCTGCGCATGTGATTGCGGCAGAAAGCATGCCATGGTATCGTTGGCATCTCCGGTAGTATTGGTAACATAAATTTTACCTAAGTTTGATGCATTAATAAATGAACTCTTTAACTCACCCTCTGGAATAAGAACATTCGAGAGACACCCTTTTAAGCTTGTTAGGGATACTGCTGAAAACGTTGTGCCACCCGAGTAGCACCCACTGCTCGTCCATGGGAGCTCATTATGAGCGGAGTAATATTGAACCGTTGAGCTGATAAATTCTGAGGCAGTATTTTTAAGACTTGTATCCTGAGCCTTATTGAGCTGTTCAACAGGATTGATAGCTGCAAGGAGAGCAGCAGCCAATATGCCGAGAATTCCGAGTACGACAAGAAGCTCAATAAGCGTAAAACCTTTTTGATATGATTTTTTCAATAACTTAGACAGCGTTCCCAACATATATAGAAATTTAACTTATACTCATTACAACACAGACGGGCAAAAATTGTCAATAGCAAGAAAAGTATGAATTCTGTGAGAATCATTAGCTCTTAGCTTTCTTTGTCAGAATAAAGGAACTGTTCTTTCCCAAACACATAATAGCTCACCAAAAGTATACATAATTGTAAGACACTAATAATGTCAAAACCGGTTGTCTCCGACTGCGGTTGCGGAAAAATCATTCCGAACATGATTGATCCGCTGTAGAGGATTGCGTTTGCAATAAGCGTCGTTCTCCACCAATTCCACTTGTATTGTTTAAACCCTAAAAGCACCCACAGCCAAAAAATGAGCAATGGCGAAACCATCATGATGAAAAATGGGTTAACAGACTGTTTTGTATCAACAGCGTCACCTTGCGGGAAAAAAGCTAAGACAAAAAAGCAAAATGTAAGAATACTTGAATATCCCCACAATGCCATTTGTATCATCCCCCAATGAAATCTGGTATTTTTTTTCGTTTTCTTTTTTGCTTTTGGTTCATATAATTCTCCTTTGGATAGTTTGAAAAGTGCATAAAGAAACGGAATATCTATCGCGGTATCAATCAGTGCATCAGGCACTGAATAATCTGGATACACCAATAAATACGCTACGTATTTGAGATATGCTGGAGGCAAAAAACCAATCAGAAAATATACTGCGTCGAAAATAAGATAGTATAAAAAAACATATTTCCATATCGTTTTTGAAAGATTATGTTTTTTAAATGCGTACGAATATAATCCAAACAGCGCAGGAACAGTGGCGAGAATTAAAAAACAATGAAGAAAAATATTTTGTTTGGCATGATCAAAGAGACTTAAGATTGATAAACAGTCAAGAATGACTATAATCCAAAAATAAATTTTCCACCACATAAGCGTGCGTAGATTATACCAGAGAAACGCGCTTTATGTTTATAGTTTATTTGATGCAGTTTGCAGTAATTTGATTGAGCTCAGTAGACCAATACGCTGGTAAGGTATTGTAGGGGTTACCACTGTTGGAATTGTCAGTAATATATACAGTTCCTGCATTTCGCTGTTTTGCAAGATTAAGAGCCGATGTTACGTTATTCGCAGAGGTTGCATAGACAACTACCGACATTTTACTGGCAGCAGTGGTCTTAACATAGCCTGGCACGCTATCATTTACGAAACTTGTATAAGGCCCTTCAAAAACATTAAATGTCGCATCTAAATTCATATATGCCTGATCAGGATACGTCCCTGGATTGAGAATAACTTTTGAACCGGTTGCGCTATTGTGTACATAATTAATAAGAGTCTGATAGTAAGAAAGCCCAGTTGCATTTGAAGACATTTCATCAAACATAATACTTGTCAGGCCATATAATTTTTTGTAACCTGCAACAGCTGTCTCTACAGATGAGATACTCTTTTTCCCATACGCTGTATCTACATATGCATACATGCTCATTTTTGCTGCCTTTGCTTTTTGCACCTGCGCTAAAAGATTCTGATCGACATTCGTTCCTGGACCGGAGGCTGGATTAAAAATAAAGCCGACGGTTGAAGGCATATCTTTACTACTCAATAATTCAGGCCAATAAGATGGTGGATAGAAATAGGCAGGATCAACCACGTTGGGACAAGCTGCAGTATTTGTTCCTACTTGGGTCCCGGAGGGTACTGTTTGCACTATAGTCGGTTTGGTCGCAGAATTTGTTACTGGTATAGGTGAGGTGGATGCACCCGATGTTGGATGGGTAGTATTAGTAGGTTGAGGACAGGGTGTCGTGGTAACTGGGAAATTGACACCCAATTGCTGGAATAGCAACTGCAGAATGAGCAGGAGTAATTGAATAAACTGTTGTAAAATTCCCCTCTTCGTTGCTGCATGATGTTTGTAATGATACGATTGAATTTTTCCAATATTTTGCGAATTCAAGGATTTTGCTTGTGTTGTTGTACACGGATTAATCGTGATTGACGGAAACTGTACTCCTGAAGGGCTACCTGGCACTGAACTTACTGAAGGATTATCAGATGGGGTAGTCGAAATTTTCTTTGTAGGTGATGGAGATGGACACGAACCAAGACAGACAAAGTTGGAGGGTATGGGATTTCCAGGAGTTGCTTTCGCAACTGTTGGCGTATTATTTGGAACTGCAAATGCTGTTAAATTATTATTATCAAGTGCAAAAATATGTCCGTTAACAACTGCCGGGCTTTGCCAATGCATACTACCGATTTGCCCAGTCCATAATATCGTCCCCTTCGTAGGATCAATCGCTTTAACTGCTCCGTTTGATTGCGTGAACAGAATGCCATTCACCATAAGTGGGGAGGTATTCCCTGTACCGTTTTTTGTATAGACTTGCTGTAAACGATTATTTGAAACTTTGTAAGCGTAGAGATTGTTACACATATCAGTCACAAAAACCCATGTAGTATTGCTGCTGTCTGCCCAGGAAATTGGATGAGAAAAAATATTACAGTTAACGGAAAGTGTCTGTAATTCACCACCAGTATGATCCGGACCGCCTTTCCCGGAAAGATTTTTAAGATTGAGAACGCGTACTTTATTATCTTTCCCTCCCTGAATACCCAGTTCCAAACCCGGAATTATCCCAACAACGGCACTTCCAAGATCTGCATCATCGTCCTGCAATTGTTGGAAATTTGTTGGGGTGTATGTATCAATAATTTTAGAAAGGTCTGAATTAAGCTCAACAATTGAGTCACCCAAATTATTTGGAGGCGCATATATGCCGTTTCCACTAGAAATAAATACATTGCCGGTATTCACATCAACTACAGTACCGGGCCTTGCCCATACTCCGGATTGATGATTAGAACAATTTCCGCTTAGTAATGATTTATTATTGGTACATAACGTATTAAAAACTGTGACTGCACCGGTTGACAGATTTTTCGAGACAATATGGCCCACATATTGTCCTGCATCTCCGACGTAAGCACTGATAGCCACATATAAACGGCCGTTTCCAATAGCAAGGGCTGATGATCCTTTTTCAACATTTGGGATAACCGTTGCAGTGAGTGGCCAGCCGCCTGAGGTATCTTCTATACCAGTGCCAACACGATATTTATGCACTTTTCCATCTTTTCCATAATTGTAAATAAACTGATCGCCAGGATCGATTGCCGGAGAGCTTGTGGTAATCCCTCCACCTCCTGATGTCGACACACTCCAGACCTGCTTGCCTGATGCATCATCAATAGCAACCAGTCCGCCATTTTTTGTTGTCACAAAGACAAGATTTTTTACCCCCTGCCCTGTTGATACTCCAGAAAGATACACAGGTGAACCATCTGATGAAACCGGCGCCTGCCAGACCTTTCGCAATGATGACAGTGTTGATCTATTGATATATGGATCATTGCTGATTCCGCTTTTTTCTGCGTTACCATCAAATTGCTGCCACGCGACTGAACCTGCTGCACTTGCATTGTAGGTTGTGTCATTTTGGTTTGTTTGCTGCTGAGGATTTGTAAATAAAATAATTATAATCAAACTTAACATGAGGACAAAAAATGCGACGATATAATGAGGTCTTTTCAACTTTTTTCTTTTCATGTATTCTCAGAATAGGAATACCTGAACTATTTGTCAATGCTATTCGTCGAGGCTTGATATTCTTTGTTCTTAAGAGTTTATGACAAGAAAAATATTTTTTTTTATTTTTGGAATAATTCTTACTATTATCCTTATTATTATCGGCACTGTATTTTTTGGCAGGAGACAGACACTCTCTCCAAGTCCCAAAATGCAAAAAACTCCGCAAATAGCAAACAGTCCATCATATACAATAGTAGACTCTTCCTCATCACCGAAATCAGCCAAAACAGTTACCCAGGATAAAATTTTCAGGGAAGCTGGTACCTCAGATAATTCACTGCAAAGATTTGTTATTAAAAGCTCTGTTGATGGGTCAATCAGGGAAATTTTTGGAGTGAATGAATCAGATATTACCTTTGAAAAAATCCAGCCGGAAAACTGGTCACCGACAAATAAATTTCTTTTTGTGTTTATCGATTATTCAAACAGACGGGATGTGATTTTTCTTAAAACGGATGGAAAATTTACCAATGGAAACTATTATCTTCACTCAACTGGTCTATATCCGAATATGAATGTCCTGAGCGCGACATGGATTGATACCCAAACGTTGGAGCTGCAGACAAAAGATATAAACACAAATCTTCCTCAAAAATATCTGGTCAATTTTGATGATGACACAGGAATTGTAACACCGGAGTCGAAGTAATACTATCTCAATTTAGAGACAAGAATAGTCGTAGTCAAAATTTGTGGAGTATTGCGTCATGACTACAAATCCGCCGGTTGTAAGTGGAGTTAAAGAACAATTCGATTGTGCGCTGCTGAGATCCGTTGCACCTGGCCGCCAATTTCGTAAACCGTTAAGATTGCTGTTTGATGGGACAGACCCTACGATTGTTCCCCACTGAAAATTTGTCGAGTAGATACCAACCACTATCCCTTTTGACTGGAAATATGTAACCATTGCTTCCAGATCAACACGGTTTCTATTCAACGCATCACTCGAGCCGGAGTCCCAACTGTTTGTCGTCTCAACATCAAGCCACCATGGATAATCTGATGGTATCGCATCTACTCCTGCTGCTATTGCGGCAGGAATGAATTTTTGCTGTACATCTGCAACCGCACGATTCCACCCATACTGCCATGCACAAGCAGTTGAGTCGGTTCCGTCACATGTACCATATGGATTTGGTGATGTATCACCCAATGGATCTGTATTATTTACCGGCCATGTCCCTAACAATCCCGGATTGCCTGTATTAACGTACAATTGAACCTTGGCCTGATTTGCTGTACCAAGTGATTGCCCTGCCCACAATAATTCAGTGCTGAGACATGGATTGGTAGTCGTGGCAATTCCGCCATTAATGCCAACAATGCCAAACCCCTGTCCTGTCGGGAATGTATTCCCGCATTGGGGATAAGAGATATCATTGCCTACTTTTGTAATTGTCGGTGTGGGGGTAGGAATAGTTGTTGGAGTCGGCGTAGCGGTTGCTGTAGGTGTGGGAGTCAAAGTCATTGTCGGTGTGGGGGTAGCAGTTGGTGTCGGTGTCAATGTCATCGTCGGTGTTGGGGTAGCTGTTGGCGTTATTGTAAGAGTCGGCGTAGGGGTATCCATTACAGAAGGAGCGGGTATAGCGGTTGGTGTAATAGTATTAGTTGGCGTTGGTGATGGCATGGCGGTTGGCGAAGCTGTTGGTGTAAGCTCATCGGTTGGTGTCGGCGTATCATTTGGAGTTGGGGTTGGAGTGGGCGTAAATGAAGTTGTTGGTGTGGGGGCTGCTGTAGCGGTTGGTGTCGGTGTCAATGTCATCGTCGGAGTTGGGGTAGCTGTTGGTATTACCGTAGGGGTAGTAATCTCACTTGTCGGTATAGGGGTATCGGTAGGTGTAACCGATATAGCAATAGTGGGGGTAGGAGTAATTTTCACAGTATTGGCGGATATAAGAAAAGGGAAAGGAGAAGCAAAATAAAGAGTTAAAAAATGAAGGCAGGCGAGCAGAATACCGAACATAGTAAAATTAAACCATAAAAAATCCTATCCTGTCAACCCGAATATTGCGTTCGTAAAAACTACACTAAATACAATTACCAATTTTCGCGTTATCACTAAAAGCTTAATACGTAGACATTGATTGAATTACTGGAACTGCTATATTTACACTTGTCGTTAAATTCCCTGAACTGTCAGGACTAATTTCAAACCAATATCCATCAGTTGTACTGAAAGTACGGTTTATCTCATCTATTAAATCTTGAGAAGTTAGTCCATTTGTTTTTGCTCTAATTTCCAATAATATAATAGCTTTATTGTTTGCACTTCGTGCTAAAAATATAACTTGTTGTGCAAATTGATAATATTCAGCTGACGAAGGTGCATTTTCTGCATGTATATCAAATATATCAGAATATTGCGCCAAACTCGCTATTTGTGCTTGAAGATACCCAGTATATTTATCGGGAGCGGAAGGTTCAAGTACATTTGAAAGATCTGCTGCAGGCGAATTCATAAAGAGTAACCCATGCTGATGTACCAACTGTTCTGCTTGAGGAACATATGTAAAGGGATGTTGTTGTTCATCAGGAGGTGTTCCTGCCCAATTCTCGTTATCATAAAGTATCACTTTTATATTTGCTGGTATTTGATTTTGTGCAAAAGCATTCATTATTTCTTGGTAACTCTGAAAACTTTCAACATGAGTTGCGTTTGGTAATGGATCAACACCAGATTGTCCTTTAATAATAACCTCATATGTTTTTGGTGTATTTATCGACTGTATAAAATGTGAGCCGACAGGCGTTGCATTCAACGCAGTTGCAGCATTTTGTTCTATTACCCAATATTTTGTTTGCGCAGTAGGCTGAACTGTTATTTGAGGTAACGGTTGCGACGAGCACCATCCACCTAGCGGTGCAACGGGTAAAGTACAGAAACCAGGCTTACAGGCAGGTCGAGGGGTACAAGTAGGCGTGGGAGTTTCAGCTGTAGTCTGTGAAGGGGATGGTGTTCCTTCTTTTTGTTCTATTACCCACCGTAACCGCGAAGATCCGTCATCCTGCCACTGCTCTATAGGCGCTCCCCTGCCTTGGGTACAAGATGTAATACCAATTGCCATTCCGCTCTTCTTATTAATCACCGTATAAGTATTATTACCATTTGAAGAAGGCACAATCTCCCACTCTTCACTTAGCGACGGAGAAGTAAGATTTCGTTGTATAATAGGTATTCCTTGCTGCGGAACATTTTTTTCAAGAGATAAATACATAAAACTACTCATTGGTCGAATTGTATAATTTCCATCACTTAACTGAGTAATCTCCCATCTTCTATCTTTATTCCAACCATTATCTGTCCACGGCCATTGGATGATAGGTGCACCATCTTTCATCGAGTTATCGCTTACATCAAGTGTCTGACCACTACACTTATTTAAAAACCGATAGACATTACCTGATACAATTCCTGAATACGATGCATGACTGGCTGCATTGTGTTGTTGTAATGCCCCGTTAACAGTGACAAAAAGTGTTATTAATAAGACTACTCCACCAAGCATAGACAATTTGGTGAATAATGATTTTTTCGGACCAATCGATTTTATCGGTTCATAAGAATGGTCATTGGAATGAGGTGTAGAAAACGAAGGCGGAGGAGTACTCTCAAAATTTTGTTCCATATTGTCAACTATTATAGTAGAGCATACCGTGATAATCATGTCAATACAGTTTTTATAATTGGCAACTAATTTCTTTTATAAAAAAGGGTTTCTGGAATAATTGTTATTGAAAACCAAAAAAACGTAAATGTGGTGAGTGAAGTTATTCTGCCAGATTATTCCAGTCTTCTGAAAATTTCTGCAGGCCTTTATCTGTGAGCTGATGTGAGATATCGAATGTGCTCCAATCTTTTGACAAATCTAAGGATGTATACATAATTGGGGTAAGATTATCAGATTTATATTCAAACTGTGTATCAGGAACCGGCATGCCTTTTTCAGCCCATTCTATATAAATTTTCAACGGCGCAGTCACCATATCTGTCCCATAGGCAAAACAAGCCATCAAATGTTCATAGGTACGGATACTTGCCGCCAAAACAGCCACATGATGATCCGAATCCTGATACATCTGCATTAAATTTCTAATAAGATCCATCCCGTTCTCTCCTCTGTCATCAAGTCGCCCGATAAACGGTGAAACAAAAACGTTCTTAAGTCCTGAAAGAGATTGAGATTGCGTTTTGTGTGTTGCAGCATAGACGGCAGCTGCCTGCTCCTGACTAAAAACAAGTGTCATATTGACACGAATACCTTCTTGTATAGCCCGCTCTGCAGCCTCAAGTCCTGCCGCAGTTGTCGGATATTTAATATGTGCATTGGGAATCCAGGTATACATGTCTTTTCCTTGAGCAAATAATTCATCTGCATCGGACTGTGCATTGGCATCGACTTCTATTGAAACTGAACCATCAGGGATCATTGCGGAGATCTCGCTCACGACATCTTTATAGAATGACATAACCTCTTCTTTTGAGAACTTTTTCCCATTTGCTAATCGTTCCTGCGCCTGAGGATTTTTCGCAATTAGAGAAGGATTGGTGGTCTGTCCGTCCAAAAAACCAAGTATCGATAATAACTCACGAGTCTCCTTCGGATCGCCACTGTCTAAAAGTATTTTCGTTTGCAGATTCGCAGGCCTCATATCAAAATATATTGTACCACAAATAAGAAATTTTATTGGCAGTTGAAGAAGAATGTTTAACTAATTCCTCTGTCTTAAGAATACGAAGATTCTTTAGCACTATTTTTTAAGATCAATAAAGTGTCAATTTTTATTTATTTCTCTCGCCTCTCGTGTATACCAACCCAAACAAAACCATCCCATCCCAAAAACAGTAGAAACGATAAATATAAGAAGAATAAAAAGTAATGGTATGTAATAGAACTCACCGTACTTCACTCACGCTTCTATATTACATACATTCCTTTGGATGTATACGAATAGTAGTATATAAAAATCAAGCTCATATGTATATGATTCGCATCACATACTTGTTGATGTATATATAATGCTCACAAACGTTTGCAAGGAACAGCTGTTATGAGGTAACAAAAGGGAAAATAATAAATACTACTTCAAAACTAATTCCTCTGACGTAAAAAAATGAAGCTTTACTGACCGGCTGCTTTGAAAGCAACTACTTGCATAACCTCATCACCGCTTTGTGCTGCAGTGGCACTTGATAGTGAGAGTGACGGACACAAAGAACATGCAGAAAAACTTTTAACCCTTGTCGGTCTTGAAGACAGATTGCATTATTATCCAAATGAATTATCAGGAGGACAACAACAACGAGTCGCTTTTGCACACGCGTTGATTAATCATCCAAAAATACTTTTTGCAGATGAACCAACAGCAAATCTTGATACCACTTCTTCCAAAACAGTGCTTGATATTTTTTTGAAGTTAAATAGGGAGGAAAAATTAACAATCATCATGGTAACGCATGAGCCTGACTATGCAAAATTGGCAAAACGGAATATAGAACTTCTCGATGGTTTAATTGTTATAGATGCTAAAATAAAAAATAAGTAGTTATATTAAAATATCCTGTCAAGAAATATTACCTTGCTTTTGTTGTATAACTTTCATTACTTCGCTTATCTGCATCCATAAAAATGTCCAAATCCACACAAACCCTATCTCCCCAAGTGTTAATCTACCCGACATCAGAAAACCAGTAAATGCCAATCCAGTGGCAATAAGCTGTGTTATTGATGTTGCCCAAATGACTTGTTTACTTGGCAGAAATTTCCACCACCTTTGTTTCGTGTGTGCCACATAAATAAGCATGTGTCCTGAGACGGTAAGTTTTAAGAAGTACATAGTCTGAATAACTGTCCAATCCAGATGCCAGATATTTCGTACAATAAAAAATAAGAGAAGACTATTTACAACGCCAACCATTCCAAAAAGTGAACTCAAAGTAAACCGCTTTTTTACATCTATCTTTGATGGACTGTTGGTAATTTTGACATTATCATAAGCAAGAGAAATAATTGGAATATCATTAAGAAGTGCTATGAGGATAATTTGCAACGCTGTCATAGGATACACACCATACAAAATACCCAAAACAGCAATGGTAATAATAAGCCTGAGGCTTTCTGAGATGCGGTAAAGTGAGTAGGTATAAATGCGCTCAAATATCTTTCGGCTTTCAATAATAGCGTCCCGAATAACGCTGATGCCGTCCGATAACAGAACTATGTCTGCTGTGGCTTTAAGCGCTGTCACAGCATTTTTAACGGCTATGCCGACATTTGCTGCTTTCAGTGCTGGCAAATCATTGATGCCATCACCATTGGAAGCGACAATAAAAAACTTCTTTGCTTGTTGGACAAGTCTGAATTTATCTTCCGGCAATATCTCGGCAAACGCTCCGGTACTTTGGAAAAATGTGACATTGACGGTGTCCCAGTTGGTTTTATCCAATACTTCTTTTGTGACAATCTTGCCATCAGTAAGAGCAAGTTGTTTGGCAATATTTTCTGCAATGGCTCTGTTATCTCCTGTTACCATCGCAACGCCAATACCGTTTTCTTTCAAAAATTGTACGACAGATTTGGCGTCTGGGCGTAACGTATCCGACAAGGCAAGTAACCCTACCATCTTCATTTGCTTTTCTTCTTTGCTATTTACAGCAAGAGCAATAGCAAGAGTTCGGTCCCCGTTATGTGCCAGAGTATCAACTTCTTTATTAAACTTTTCCAGCGTCGGTTTATCCTGTATGCAAAGCCTTGCAATAATCTGTGGTGCGCCAACAGAAATAACCATGTCCTTGTTGTCTTTGTTAATAACAATAGTGCTTCGTTTTCTTTCCGCATCGGCAGGAATAAAATCAGCTTTGGTGAATGCCGCAATAGTCAGGTTGAATTCTTTTGTCTTCTGAATGATTGCCGCATCAATAGGATTGTCGCTTTCTGATGTCGCAAGCATTGAGGCATACCTCAACACATCGTTATTGGTGAAACCATCATACGCATGGATGTCTTGGATAGTAATTTTATTTTCTGTGAGCGTTCCTGTTTTATCGGTAAGTAAAAAGTTGACATTTGCCAAATCCTCAAGAGCAGAAAGACGACGAACAATGACATTTTTTGTCGCAAGTGCTAATACACCAAATTCAATAATAAGCGTCATCACTGTTGGTAGACTGATAGGAATACCTGCGATAAGAAGGCTTAAATCGAGCGTGAGGAGTTCTAAAAAAGATGCTTTTTTCAAAAGAAACACAACGGTTAAAATGACGACTGCAATAAGGCTAAGTACGGTGAGAAATCTGGAAATGCTGATGATGTCTTTTTCTAGTAAGCTCTTTTTCTTAACCAGCTCAACTGAGAAGAGTGTTTTCCCGAAATTAGTCTTTGCCCCTGTGGCTGTAACTTCAATTACAGCAATACCACTTGCGATAAATGAACCTGAGGACACGGTATCGTTTACTTTTTTATCTTTTGGTAAAGATTCCCCCGTTAGGGCAGATTCATTCGCTGATACGTGATTCGCTTCGACAATCTTTCCATCAGCAGGAATGACTTCCCCTGAGGCAAGTTTAATGACATCACCAATGACAAGCATGCGTGAAGCGATATCTTGCCATTTATTATCTCGGAATACTTTCGTTTTTTGTTCCAATGTTTCGTTGAGCTTTTTTATGGCGCTGTCTGCTTTATTTTCCTGCCACAATGTTATGAGTATATTGAGAACAAGTAAAACTAATATGAAGTATCCGTCAAATGTTTTGCCGAGAACAAATGATAATCCTGAGGCAAGAAGAAGCATGAGAGCAATAGGAGATATGAGATTTTTGAAAATTTTGTGAAGCAAGCTGACATGCTTTTCTGGAATTTCATTATATCCGTTTTTTTGAAGGAGTATGCTAGCTTGAGAGGTGGACAATCCTGAATACATGGTTATCTTAAGTATACAGCAGTTACCTACACTTGTTATATATAATTATATTGTGAAAGACTATTAAAAGGCAGTTTTTAGATTGATTTGACGTACTAAATTCTAGTTTCTTTGCCTCAAAAAAGCGGGGTTTCCTAAGACAGGTAT
>Ga0307374_10000660_pt1 | contig 65265 bp, 63 predicted proteins | sample OX3MG_FD_202532 | JGI IMG/M metagenome (GOLD analysis project Ga0307374, IMG submission 202532) | Soil microbial communities from Risofladan, Vaasa, Finland - OX-3 | ecosystem: Environmental > Terrestrial > Soil > Coastal area > Acid sulfate soil | place: Finland: Risofladan, Vaasa | collected... | reverse complement strand
CACGAGAGAAGAGAGGGGTGCTGGACAAGGAAACCTATCAGCCGTAGAAAAACGGGCGTTTTTGTACTGACTGCTACTACACCGGCACGCTCAGGGACGATTCTGGGCGTTTTTTTGAGAGAGGCCGATTGGCATAAGGTCGCCGAAAACCATTCACCCGTGAGACAGAAAATGATGTATACTCGTTGGCAAAGAAGCGGTTGGAAGGGAGAGGCGATAACAACGGACGATTCTAACGCTAAGGGTTTGAACATGACAATGATCTTAACCTGCTGTTTACGCTATGCAACAAACTACCCTTTTGTTACGCTTGATCCTACCCAGGAAGGTGTACATTTCCTCAACCTGTTAATCTCCCAAACTACCCACTGTTCACCAAACTATCCACCTCTTCCGATGAGTTTGGTCAGCCGAGGAGAGGCCAGCCAAAAAGGGAAGAGTTTCGTGATCTCTTCCCCTGGTGCGGGCCATTTTCACTTGTGCGAGACGATGCTGATCAGCGCGCGTGAACCACCCACATCGTGGTTAGCGCGATGTGGGTGGGATGTGGGTCTCCTGGTCAAGGGCCATAACACTCACCGTTGTGCAGTTGGACGACCGGTGCCGCTGCTGCTTGTAGGGGTGGTAATGGGGACCGTTGTACCAGAAGTGTCGTGCGACCTCATCGGCGGGCCATCCCAGGCCCTCGAGTACTAACGGAACGAAATACAACGATAAGCATGTGAAATGGCTTCTCAAGCCACTCGAGAACATGCTTTCATCATGCTTTACTCGGCCTGTCGCTCTCTGTATCGCTCTCGCTAACGAGAGCGTCTTTTCTCATCCATCCGCCTGTAGAACCAAACGAGCAGGAAAAGCAGAAGAGCAAACTTTTCTTATCGTTGTATTTCGTTCCGTTAGTACTCGAGGGCCTAGCCCACTCCTTATGATGAAAGATAATCACCCAGGAGAAATATTTCTCCTGGGTGATTGCTTAGGGCTCTTACGGAATTAACTTGATGATTCTCGCAAGGGAAGGCCTTTCTAGAGACCACTCCAAAGGTGATTCCCTGATCATATTATTTCCGTATATTCCCTTAGTTAGCTGCCTTCCCCTTGCTGGGTAGTGCTGGTGGTAACACTAGCTGTGCCTGCGCCGGACTGCCCTGAATTAACTGCTGGGGCTGGCTCGGGAGTTGCTGCTGCTGTTGCGCTGGTGCCTGGCCCTGGGATGTAGGGACTCCGGTAGTGGAGAGGGAAGGCATCTGAGGCTGGTTCGACAAGTGGGCCGTACTGTTTACGCTCGATTGTTGTTTGTTGCGTCTGCTGAACGGTCCCTTGCTGTACCTGCTGAATAGTTTCATTGATGTTGCCGCCCTGATTGGACCGCGTATCTTCTGCCATAGATTGCTCCTTTGTATGAGAGGTGCGAGTTGAGCAGCTGGAAGCTCAACAAGTTCGACAAAACTGCATTCGTCCATAGAGATGAGAGCGCCAGAGCTGCCCGGCACGCGATCTATAACGCCTCCTTGCGCATCGAGCGAACACAACTGCTCCACATAGACTTCCTTGGGATGAGGAAAGCTCGATACACGAGAAGAAGCCCCATAGACACCGGCCAGCGTACTACTATCCTTCATGTGAAAGATAAGGCAGTAGCATTTATAACGATTGGAGAAGATGTGATCCCAGGGTGCCGGGATAGGATCCAGGAATATCCCGCGAAAGAGTCGCTTTACGAATCGCGATCGTCGTACATGTACACTGAGCAAGGCCATACCCACAGGAATGAGCAGATCGAGAAAGATCAGCGCCGTGCCATTCACCTTCTGTGGAACGATGAGTAGCGAAATCTGGAAAACCGGGAGAAACTGTATCAAGAGCGAGAGCAGGCTAAAGATGAACAGGTTAATAACTCCGTAGGTGACAAGTACCAAACCCATCCCTTGCCAGTCTCGCTGCTCAGACGCCACCATCGAATCATGGATAGCCACAGCAACCACACCAGGCACAACAAAATACAACACAAACTGGACCGCATCGCTGTTAAACAGATTCATACCAGATTCCCTTTCTACTCAGTAGAACGAATGAACGAATATAAAATGAACATCAGATGAAAAATTGGCTACCTATCCGAGGACCTTATCAGCGTAAATTTATACTCTGTGCTGTGTGGTACCCCCTTGCCTTCATCGCAATGATTATAGTGAACACGGCTCCCTCAGCTGGTCTATAACCTACCTGCATGGGGCAATCTGGACAGCTCTAGTAGAAGGATAATCACGCCGAAAGAGAAACGTGCGCACTGCGTCGTTTTGTGACGCCCTGAACGGGCTATGAGCTGAATGCTCTTTGTATTTGTAGAGTAAATGGTGTATTATCTTACCTACACGTTATGAGGAGGTTGACATTTGACTGAGCTAGTATGGGATGGCAAGTATAAAGATGGGAAGAAGGCCGGACCTGTGCGGATCGTCCTCCCCTTCCAGGCAGTAGAAACTGTGAACGAGACGGCCCAACAACGCCAACTGACGCTCGACATGTACGCTGCAGGCCGTGAAACAGAATGGCGCAACAGCCTCATCTGGGGCGACAAGAAGTATGTGCTGCCAAGCCTACTTCCAGAATTTGCTGGTAAGGTCAACCTGATCTATATTGACCCGCCATTTGCTACAGGTGCAGATTTCTCATTTATGACTACTGTTCCAGAAAGTGAAGAGAGTTTTACTAAAAATCCTAGTATTATTGAACAGAAAGCCTACCGTGATACCTGGGGACATGGTCTTGATAGTTACTTGCAATGGTTCTACGAAACAATAATTTTGCTTCGAGATCTAGTCACAGCTGATGGAAGCATCTATGTGCATCTGGATTGGCATGTGGGCTACTCTGCTAAAGCACTTATGGATGAGGTGTTTGGAGCAGATAGCTTTAGGTCAGAGATCATCTGGAAGCGTACTGCCGCACATAACGATTCACACGGTATTGGAAATATCACCGATATGATCCTCTATTATGGTGCGTCCGGTAATGCTATATGGAATCCTCAGTATGTTGCTTTTACCCAGGACTACATAGAAAGTTTTTATCGGTTTACTGAGCAGGACGGACGCCGTTATCGCTTGCATCAGATAGAAAGAAACCCGGCAATAGGTATTCGCCCAAATCTTATTTATGAGTACAATGGTTATACACCAAGACTCGGGTGGATGGTTGAACGGGAGAAGCTAATTGACTTTGATAGAAAGAATATGTTGGTGTGGTCGAAAAATGGGAAACCTCAACGTAAAATCTATTTAAACGAGGAACAAGGAAGGCCGATCACAAATCTGTGGGATGATATTCCCCCCGTACAAAGTCAATCTATTGAACGTGTTGGTTATGCGACTCAGAAACCCGAAACTCTCCTTGAGCGCATCATTAAGGCCTCCTCCAACGAAGGCGATCTTGTACTCGACTGTTTCTGCGGAAGTGGTACAACGGCAGCCGTTGCCGAAAAACTCAAACGTCGCTGGATCACCTGTGATTTAGGACGCTTTGCCATACACACTACACGCAAGCGTCTCCTCTCAATAGACAATGTAAGACCGTTCGTTGTGCAAAACCTGGGCAAGTACGAGCGACAGGCCTGGCAAGCCGCCGAGTTTGCTGACCCAACACAGAGATCTAATCTTCAGTTGCGTTACCGCAATTTTATTCTGCAACTCTATTCTGCAACCCCGATTGATGGCTATGGCTGGATACATGGGGTGAAAGGCGGACGGCTGGTGCATGTTGGCTCGGTGGATGCGCCGATTGCGCTGGGCGAGGTGAGAGCGATCGTCAATGAGTTCTGGCGCGTCAGGGGCAAAGACGCAGGAGAGCATAGCAACGGTATCGATATCCTAGGTTGGGATTTTGCCTTTGATCTGAATGAGACGGCCAAGCAGATGGCGGCGGACTCGAACGTCAGGCTGGCATTCAAGAAGATACCGCGTGAGGTACTCGAAAAGAAAGCGGTTGAGCAAGGGGACATCAGTTTCTACGAACTGGCGGCGCTCTCAGTCGAAGTGAAGCAGGTTAAAAAACCGGTTGAGGTTGAACTCTGTAACTTCTTTGTACCGCCTGATGATGTTCCCGAAGACATAAAAAATGCCATCAGGCATTGGAGTCAGTGGATCGATTATTGGGCCGTTGACTGGGATTATCGCGAGGATACCTTCCACAACCAGTGGCAAACCTACCGCACCAAAAAGGAACCGAAAATACTGCTCAAAGCTTTGCACGAGTACGAGCAACCAGGCACCTACACTATCGTCATCAAGGTCATCGATATCCTGGGCAACGATACCACGAAGGCCGTGACGGTAGATGTGAAATGAGACAAACGTTTGAGGGGAAACAGTGATGGCTCGTGGCGATAGAACGAAGAAAATACAGGAACAATCCAGTCTCTTTGACCTTTCTCCCTTCCTCAAGACGGCACCTTGCGTGCCGCTGTTGCGCAAGCTGGTCACGGAGTGGAGAGCCAGCGGATACCAGGGAGCTACCAGGACGACGCACACGCTGCTCAATTACTGGTTTCGCGCCGACCACAAGTTACGCAATGGACAGCTTTTCAGGTATCACGATGCCCAGCGCGAAGCCATAGAGACCCTGATTTATGTGTATGAGGTCGCACGGGTACGCACCCGTAAGGACCTGTTGGAGCAGTATGGTACCTCGAATAGTGAGCTGCATCTGCCCAGCTATGATGAGTTTGCCCGCTACTGCACGAAAATGGCGACCGGTAGCGGCAAAACCAAAGTTATGGCGCTGGCCATCGTCTGGCAATTCTTCAATGCGGTGCGTGAGAATGAGGATGATTACGCCAAAACGTTCTTGATCATCGCTCCCAATGTGATTGTGCTTGAGCGGTTGAAAAGCGATTTTGAGGGTGGCCGTATCTTCAACGTAGACCCGCTCGTCCCACGCGAATTACACATCTCCTGGGAGTTCGATTGCGTCATGCGCGGAGATGCCGAACGCGCTCCCGCGGAGGGGATGCTCTTTCTCACCAACATCCAGCAGCTCTACGATAGGACCCAGCGCAAGAAAAACAGCGATGACGAGCCTGACATTATGACGGAGATGCTTGGCCCGAAGCCCAAAAACGATGCGGGCAGCGATCTTACCAGCTTTACCGAGATGCTGGCAAAGCGCACCGGCCATGTACTTGTACTCAATGACGAGGCACACCATACCCATGATGAAGAAAACGAATGGAATACAGTCATCCGCAACCTGCACACCAGTTTACCTGTAGCTGCCCAACTGGACTTCTCGGCAACGCCCCGTTTCAGCAAAGGAGCCCTGTTCCCCTGGATCATTTCAGACTACCAGATCAGGCAGGCTATCCTGGACAACATTGTCAAAAGGCCGGTCAAGGGGATTGCTAACCTGGACGAAGCCAAAAGCAGCATCGCCAGCGAACGCTACCAGGGCTATCTCACGGCGGGCGTGGAACGTTGGCGGGAATATAAGGAGCAACTGGAGAAGCTGAATAAAACGCCTCTCTTGTTCATCATGATGAACACAACAGAGGAGGCGGAAGACGTAGGAGACTGGCTGCGCCACAAGTATCCGGCTGAATTTGGCGGCGACAAAAGGGTGCTGGTTATTCATACCGACAAGACCGGTGAAATCACCAAAAAAGACCTTGACGTGGCTCGGAAGCTTGCTCGCGAAGTGGATAGCCCGAACTGCCCGACCAGGGCGATCGTCAGCGTGCTGATGCTGCGCGAAGGCTGGGATGTGCAAAACGTGACGGTCGTGGTGGGTTTGCGCCCCTATACGTCTTCCGCCAACATTCTGCCGGAACAGGCCATCGGTCGCGGCCTGCGCCTGATGTTCAGGGGCCAGCATTATGCTGAACGAGTGGACATTATCGGCAACAAGGCCTTTATCTCCTTCGTCGATGACCTGGAGAAACTGGAAGATATCAAGCTCGATACCTTTGAGGTCGGCAAAGACAAACTCAAGATTATTGCTATTGCACCACAATTGCCTGACAAAGCAGACTATGATCTCTCCCTGCCCAGGCTCTCGCCGGTCCTGGTGCGTAAAAAGACGCTGGCCGAAGAGATAGGATCGCTGGATGTGATGGGCTTCAGGTTCAGTCCAGACCCCTTGCCCCGCAAGCCCACCAACGCAGATGTCAGGAAATTTCAGTATCAAGCGTTCGATATCCTGACGATGGAGAAACTGTTTGAGCGAGAATACGCCATCCAGGATGTGCAGCGGCCCGACGAGATCGTCAGCTACTACGCCAAATTGATTGCCAGCAACGTGAAGCTCCCGGGACAATTCAGCGCGCTCGCACCGAAAGTGTGGGATTTCTTCCAGGACCGCGCCTTTGGTGAAAAAGTCAACATGGAGAGTCCAACCATCGTCCAGGCCATGAATCACCGCGTCTCTGGTTACGTGGTACTCGATGTGTTCGCGAGAGCGTTGAAAGAGAAGATCATTGAGCAATTGGAGCCAAGCATTGAGGGGGAGAACCGGCGGCTCTCCCTGATAGAGCCATTTGCATTCTCGCGGCCAGTCCTTGAAGCCAGGAAGTGCGTGCTGAACCTGGTTCCCTGTGACAACGAATTTGAGTATGAATTTGCGAAGTTCCTCGAAAGTGCAAAGGACGTGTACGCCTTCTCCAAGTTGCCACAGCAATTTGGTTTTTCGATTGAATATACCGACAACAATGCCAATTTACGCTATTACTATCCAGATTTTGTCGTCAAGACAGAGCAGAGAGAGATGTGGTTGGTCGAAACAAAAGGACAAGAATCGCTGGAGGTCAGATTCAAGGACAGGGCTGCGCAGATGTGGTGTGAGAATGCAACACAGTTAACCAGCGAGCTATGGCAGTATGTTAAGGTGCCGCAAAAGGAATATGAGAAGCTCCAGCCAGTGGAGTTTTCTGATCTGCTGATCTTTGTCGGCTGAACTGATTGCGGGCGCGGCCTTGGCCACAACCTGCGACTACCTGCAAGAGTAGCTGGGCTACACCAACGCCTACGCGCACAATCTGGAAGCCGAACTCGGCATCTAGAGAACGAATCAGGAGAAACCTTATCGTTGTTTTTGGAGTTCTGGCAGGCCCTTCCTTATACTCAAGGGCCTCCATACTGCGCTGCTGCGAGGCGAGAAGTTCTTTTGAGGTCACTGTATTATTTCGGGAGAATCCTACGTTAAGGTGTAAATTTGGAAAGAAGCTAGTGGAAACTTGCCAATAGAATGGCTCCCCAGGCGAAAAAAGGAGAGGTGCTTTCAACAGAGGAATGGCAAAGAAACCACCAGCTTCTTTCCAAAATTTACACATTGACACGTGACAATTTAGTTGCTATTGTATACTTCCCAGGATAGTCGAAGTCCTGGTGGTTTACCATGTTTCTTTTTCCGTTCTTCGGATGGAAGTGTAGGTATTATGGGTAAGAATAAGAAGAAGCCTTCTCCTAGTCATACCTCTCCGTTAAAGGAGCATCAGCAGATAGGCAAAAAACTTCATCCTCCGTTAGCGAGGCTTAATATTAAGCCAACTCGCTACAGTATTGATATGCTTCCTGAGTTGTTGCTCATAGATGCGGTGGTGTATCAATTATCGTGGAGTGCTGCTCCAGATGCGTTGCATCAGGCCTTTGACGTCTTAGACCAGTTCGTTCCGTCTGGTTCGAAGGATTTTCTGACAGGCCTTATTTCATCGATGAACCTCATTCCTGAGGATCGTCGAGCGGATGCACGGGCTGCTCTGGTGGATACTCATCTGGATGCTGTTATTTGGCCTGAAGGTCTCCGTCATGGGCTAGCCCTTTATTCAGAGTGTCCGGCTGCATGGATTTTTGCCGATTGGAGGAAAGAAAATACAGCTGATTGGCAGGAAGGTATTTCCTATCTTAAAGATGCTGTACGACGGCTGTGGAATTCAAAGGGTGCCCATTCTACACAGTGTCGTATGTTCCCTGTAGCAAGGATGGCGTCACATGGCCAGCTGCATTTTATGCGTACTCCCGAACATGCGCGTTTGATCGATCTCCTGGTAGGCTATCCAACAAAACTGACAGTAGATGAGCAACGCCAAGTTGAGGCGGCGTCCCGATCAATGTTTGGAGCATTTTTTGAGCTAATGATGGGGGAGAGGGTGCCAGATTGGGTTCCTTACTTTTGGAGGAAGAATTATGCTCTGTCGCTCTGTGAGCAGCCAAGTGATACTCAGAAAGTGTTTGTTGTGGAGGGTGAGGTGAAGCAGGTTCTCTCTGCAATCAACGTTTCCGCAGAGGCGATAACTTCTGTGTTTCGGAAAGCTATACAGCAGGCGAAGCTCGATTTATATGATACCGATAGAGATGAAGTTCTCTTTGGACTGCTTGGCCGACAGAATCGTCTCTTCAAATTACTGGTGACGAACCCTTCATTATGGACCGCTGATTTAGGAACCATGCTTCATCGCATTATGGTTGATGCTTTAATTACGTTCAAGTGGTTGATTAAGAAAAATGACCCCTCGCTCTTTTATCAATTCAAACAATACTCACTAGGAAAGCAGAAGCTTCTTCATCTGCATGTCCAGGACCTTACAAATGAAGGAAGAGAGGAGTTAGAGCAATTTGCAGAGGAGCTGGCAGACGAGGTGAATGAAGAGATATGGGAGGCGCTTTTGAGCGTGGATCTCGGGGGCAATTTCGCAAACATAGACATGCGGAAGATGGCGTATGAAGTTGATCTCCAGGAAATCTATAGGTTAGTCTATTCTCCTGCAAGTTCGGAGCTCCATGGCGAATGGACCAGCCTGAAGAAGTTTAATCTGGTGCGGTGTGCGAATCCACTTCATCGTTTTCATCGATTGCCGCAGCTTGATTCTGAGAACTATCTGTCGCCTCAAGTAGTTATACGTGCTGGAAGTATTCTCATAGATACATTCCTGGTCTGGTTGGATGCTTATCAACTTCAACATCTCTCTGCTGATGTAAAGGATTTTATCCCTGGGCTAGAAGCGAGTTTCTCTTCTTTAGTCGGGTAGAGAGAAGCCTTGAATTTGGATAATTGCTAGTTTGCCTGGATATTATCGCAATGTTGTCTGAATAGAGTTGGATATTAGTCATATCTCTCTATGAATTGCCTGGCATTTTGGGAGCAACAACCAGGGCGCGCAACACGGCATAAGAGGCGACATCAAACAGAGTAGGGTACCGTTTTCGGTACCGAATGGCAAAAGGTACCGGAGACTCAGAGTTCGTCGGGTTCATCGTCATCGACAGCCAACGCGGGTGGTGTCGGCGGCTGTGGTAGTGATGGCGGAACTGCTAGCGTCTTTGGCGCGGACCCCGGCTGCTGCTTCTGCCCCTGGCCCTGTTTCGGTGGCCCGTTCGATGCCGGTAGCCTCGGCGACGGTTTGGACGTGGGCGGCGGCGGTGGTGGTGTCGGCTGCGCCTGATTCTTGCGCTGCTGGCGCTGCTGGGCCTGTTGCGCCAGCACAGTGCGCTGCAGGTCTTCCTGGCGACGGATCTCACTCCAACCCTCGTTCACCTGCGCCAGGGTGATCGGGACCTGCGCGGTCTGCACCTGCTGCGCACGCCCCTTATAAATCCAAAAGGCCTGTCCCTCGTCCTGTTGCATCACGGCCGTCTCCGGCACGCGCCAGTCATGGCGCAACCGGTGATGCGGGCGGGGATTGCCATCCGCATCCTCCGTGTAGGTCGTCTCCAGCTTCCAGCACTTGCCGGCGCGCTTCGACACCTGGAACGGATCGCTACAGGCGTGCAGGACGTAGGTGCTACAGGCATCCAGGATGCGATCCGCGTACTCACGCGGTCCCAGACCGGTATAGCCCTGCGATGAGATAATGACACACCCGCCGAAATCACGCACTTGCTCAAACAGCACGCTCGGCGCTTCTCTCATGCTGAGCGCGTTGAACTCATCGATGACCAGCAGCGTCTGGACGCCTGCCCGGCGCCGCTCGGCGACATAGTGCATAAAATCGGCGACCAGGAAGCGCCCCAGCCGCGGGGCCTCGTCGCGCAGCACAAAGCCGCGCACGCGCAAATACACGGCGTCGGCGTCGGCGTAGTCGAGCGTGCCATCCAGTTGCCCGTTCATGGCCGCGAAAAACACCTGATAGCGCATCTCCACCTCTTTGAGGAGCTTTTTGTTCAGGTCCAGGACGCGCCGATACTGAAACTGATCGCCTGCGTGGAGTTGTTTCAACCGCTCGAATTGGAGATTCGCCAGAAAGTGCCGACTGCTGCGCGGCGTGGCCTGCGCACAGAGTGCCAGGTCAAGCGCGTTGGTAGCCACATCGCCGTAATAGGCCGACTCGCTGGAGTCAACCACGGAGAGCAGCCGGTTCTTCAGTTCGGCGGGGCTGCCCAGCCAGCCGTTGTAATAGGTCGATGGGAAGACCTTGATCGTCTGCGCCCCGGCGGCACGCATCGTGGCAACAAAACGCGCCGCGCTATCCTCGCTCTCCTCGTCGTCCTTTTTGGTGTTGCCCTTGGCATCAATATGGATCACCTGGCGGCGATACACCTTGTGCGCGCCATACTCCGCCCGGCGGATCGTCTCGCTCTTGCCAGAACCAGAGGACCCGAGCATCACGGCACTGGTGCGTAGGGCCTTTTCTGGGAACACAAAGTGCTTCTTGCGTTTGCGTTTGCGTATCCAGGGTAGATCTCCCATGCCCGTTCTCTCCTTACTCGTGTTCTTCGTCGCCGTCAACCGGCACGCCCATCACCATGTGATCGGCGACCGCATCGGGCAGGCGCTCAGGACGCAGCGTGCGCTTCCGGGCACGCAACCCGGCGCGGGCCACGCGGCGCTGGCGGTCCTGCTCGCGCTGCTCCAGCATCCGGCCCGTCCGGCCCCGCATGTTGGCCGTGATCTCAAACCACAGCCCCCACAGCGGCACCCCGGCCAGGAATGTACGCAGCCACACCGGCCAGGTCTCCGACCACAGCCGCCCAAGGGGCCAGCGGCCCACGTCAGACTGGTAGTGCTTGCCACTCTGTACATAATCCCACACCTCGCGCTGCATCAACAACTGCAAGCCATGCTGCATAAAGCTGTACAGCAGCGGCATCGCCAACGCTACCAGCACCAACCAGAGAGCAGCGCTCCACCGCCAGCCAAACCGGGCCAGATGCCGATAGGTGAAGCGCTGACCGAAGAACGCGGCGACAATGGCAGGCAGACTCACAAGCACGAGGCACAGGATCAGGAGCGCGGTCAGGATCAGCCAGAACGGATCGCTGCCAATGACTGACTGACTGGACGAGGAACGTCCCCGGTACCGGTACTCACGAGATTCCATAGGCGGTCCCTCCGTGTTCGATCAGGCTATAAATCCGAAACGGCTTGCGCATCTCCGGGGTGAACTCCTCCAGCCTGGCCTCGACCTGGCGCTTTGTGGCACTGCTGGCGAAATACCAGACGGATTTATACGAGACGGCCAGCTCGCGCAGGTCATTCACCAACTCATTCTCGGTTTTGGAACTACGCTCAATCTCCAGCGCAGTGACCTTGCCATTGCTCATATTGGTCAGGGTCGCGTCAGGCAAATGGGGGAGAGCCTCGCCTTTGCTTGCCGCGCCCGCGCCTCGCCGGATCTGCCGCTCAGATGTCCAGAGATCACCGGGACGCTTCTCTTCAATGTAAAGCCTCACCTGGTTGATATAAAAAAGATGCGGCACCCGACTTGGTGCCGGTTTGCCGCTGGAGGAGAAAGGGAGTTGGCAGGCACGCATTCCCTCACGTGACGCCCATATCCAGAGTTTGTCGTGATGCAGAATACCCCCTTTTTCGATACAGCCAAGTGCCAGCCACTTCGCGATCACTTCGTAGGTGCGATCGAGGGAAAGACGATCTGAGCCAGGCTTGAGTTTGTAACGGTCAGTTTCCGGGGTGTGGCGAAAGAGGAGGCACTGCAGTTGATCCAGGCGGATCGCGTACTGCATAGCAATCCAGGTCAGACAGATGAGATCGCGCGGTGTGAGTTGATGAACCGTTTCCTTAGAAGAAGAAACCGCAGACATTCGCTATCGGCCTCCATACGCACATAGGCGTGTTACAAAAACGCCCGTTTTTCTACGGACTACACCGTACACTGGAAGCACTACGCGGAAGATTAGAACCTCTACTCTAATACTACCATCAATCGTCAAGTTGCTTCCTTCTCGCCATCCCCCAATTTGGCGGCGAACCAGGGCATGTTTTTCTCCCTTGCTTGGCATTTTTCATCGGACGCAACACAGCACGAGACGATGCCTGCAGCGCGGATCCAACAGCGAACAGGTACCGAAAACGGTACCGAATGACAAAAGGGACCCATAATACACTCACTGCTCGCCCCGGCGCGTCCGCCTGCAACACTCCTGGCGCGGCGGAAAGGATAAACACGAAGAGGGGGGATACTCCTTCTTGCGTCCAAGCACCGCAATGACGGAACGCCACTCACCTCCTCGTGTTTATCCTTTCCGCTGGTTTGCGTCTACTGTCTACGGTTGATTCCTATTTTTTCACTCCCTCTTTAGCATTTCTTCTTTTCCGCATCCTGAAATAGCATTATTTCTCTCTCTAGAAAAATTTTTAGAATCAACCGTAGACGCCGTAGACGCTGTGGATGATAGGGTGTTCTCTGTTTGCCGTGTTAAAGAAATAGTAGTCTGTGGGTGTGGTTTCAGTGGTAGCTTGTGATGGCCTTTCATTCGGGCAGGGAGATTTCTGGTGATTCGGTTAGGTTTTGGACTTGAATGTGGTCTTTCGGACATGCAGAAGCGCGTGAGGTCTTGGCTCTCCGTGGCTATGGTGCAGGAAAGTCAAGGTTTTGCGTGTATTGCCGGGTTCTCCGCCCGGCTACTTGTGTCGATCGGGGTCATAGCCCCCTATTTGCTTGGGGATCTCCGGGTAGCAGGTCGCACATCCCCACTTGAGTGTTGCCCACTTGCCCCAGTATGGCGCATAATTTTTCTCTCCGCATGTGGGGCATGGGTCCTCTGGTGGTGGTTCCATATGCCTTGTCAGGCAGCCTGGGTAGTCCAGGTCTGCGTTGTTGTTCCCGGTTGTGGTCTCTGTGTTTTCTGGTGTTGTTTCCTCCTGAGCGTGGTCTTGTGGTTGCCCGCTTTCGAGTGCTGGTGTTGGAGGCCGTGGTGAGAATAAGAGGGGATCATCCTGATGGGCTGGCTCTATTGGATCGCCGTCGTACTCTCCGCGCAGGCGTATGCCTTTGAGGGCGCGGCATGGTCGTCCGCTATAGCGCATCCATTCGCCTGATCGGACGCCGATATGCATGTCCCGGATGGCGGAGGACATCTTGTTTTTTGCCAGTGGCGAGTTGCCGGACTCCGTGATGTATTCGACGTAGGCTTTGTGGAGCTGGTCGCTGGTGATCTTCGTGTGTTCGTTTCCTGGCTCGATCACGCAGCATTCGCGCACGAATGCTTTGAGTGGATCGTTATGCTCTATCTCGTCGAGGAGTTTTTTCATGGCTGCCGAACGCGGGTAGTAGCCGTGTCGTTTGAGGGCCAGGGCGTACTGCAAGCAGGTTGCGGCGAAGGCTCCTATTTCGGGAATGAGTTTGTCGGGGACAAGGTTTTTGTCCTGCTGGTCTTCCGGTCGCGGTCCGTTGGGGCAACTGATAATGATGGCTCGTTGCCTGATCGCGCCGCTGGTGTCCTTGTAGTGGGGGGTGTCGTTGGTTGACATCAATAATTTTGGCTTCCAGCGGTTGTCGGTACGCTCGTCCTTGCCGATCCGGCGCATCTCGACGCCGCCATGCGCGCTCATGAGTTTGAGGAGTTCTTCGTCGCGCAGTGCTTCGCCTGGGAGTTCGTCCACGCACACTCCACGCTGCTCCACCCACATGGCGCGGCTGCGTTTGCCCTCTAAATCTCTGCTGAAGAGAGAGGGGCCGGCGAATCGCCAGGGATCGTCGACCAGGCCGCATACCGCGTTCATGAGGGCCAGGATGGTGGATTTGCCGGCGCGCGGTGGGCCCACGAGCAAGCCAAAGTTGTGAAAGCTGGTATCGCGTATCAGTGATAGCCCGATGTGGGCGATGATGGCTTGGCGGGCGTGCTCGTCGGGGATGGTTTCTTCCAGGGTTTTGTCAATGTTGGGGTGTTTCCCGCCCGGAGTGTAGGAGTACCCCAGGCAGTAGGTAAAATTATCGTCCGGGTTGAATGGGGTCAGTTGTAGGCTGTTTAGCTCAAGTGTACCGTTTGCGAAGTTGACCTTGTTGTTTGTTGCTTGGCTGAATGCCCGTTTGCAGTAGCTCGAGGCGACCCGGATGAAGGTGTTGATGGTCTGGTTGGAGTTGACGGCTATTCCCGCGCTTTGCAGGGCTGCCACGGCTTCCTGGTCAAGTAGAGAAGCTTTTTCCTGCTGTTGTTCCCAGTAGGTGCCGTTCCACCTGTACCAGGTGTGCGTCGTGTCATTATAGCCCCATTCCTGATGGGCGTCGTGGGACCATTTGATGGCGACGTGGGCGACATCGGGCTTCTGCCCGCGCTCGGTTTGCTCCTGGCGGCGGGCCTCCGCGCTCACGACGGTCGCGAAGTCGCGCACGCTCAGGGATGTGGACTTGAAAGCGGCCTTGATCTGGAGTTTTCTGAGTGCGTACTGGAGGGGGGTATGCCATTTAAGTTGGCCGAGCCACTCGACGCATGAGTACAGCTTCGTTTCGTCCTGCTTGCTGAGTGCCTCTTCAAAGACGTGCGGCTGCTCTTCGATGGTGAGGGGAGTGCGCTCCTGGTCGATGTCGATTTCTGTGATTGCCACTGCCATGACTAACTCCCTCCTATCTTCGAGGTGGCGAGCGTTCCCTGGCTCTTTGCGGTTTTTGTGGGTGGGTGGTAGCGGTGAGCGTCGGCCCAGTTCGGGTCGTAGACTGCCCGGCAATTGCGGATAGCGAGTCTGATGCTGCCCTCTCCGTAGGTCTCGCCATTGCGGGCGGCTGCGTGCCAGCGGTCTTTGCGGTAGAGGCCCGAGCGACTGAAAAGGTATTCCATCCGTGCGGCATCGCGGCCAGTCCAGTAGGCGAGTATTCCTAACAGGGCCTGGTCGGCCCGGCTGTGGTCGATGGAGCCGTCCTCCTGGCGTCTGTAGTCGTTCGCGTCTCCGCGCCAGAGCCGTTCAAATTTTGCCCCGTTGCCGTTTCTCATAAGCCGTGCCCGATCGAGGATCCAGTCGTCGGATAAAGAGAGAAGTGGGCCGGTCGTCCGGGTGTGCGCTCTCTCCTCCTCGTGTTTATCCTGTCCGTCCTGTTCTTCGGGAAAGATGGCTTGATAGAGGTCGGTGAGTTCATCCTGTCGCTCTTCAATAGTGGTTGGTGTGGTGTTCAGGTGGTTGCCGCTCCAGGTGAAATATCTCCGCTCGTCGTATATTTCAATGTGGCCGCGCTTATGTTGCAGCCTGGTGCGGCCGAGTTGCTCGATGGTGGTGAGGAGGCTGGCGTGGATGATGATGTGAATGCCGGCACCACTTGGTGAGATTTCGGTGTAACTGTCGAGTTGTGTAATGATATGTATAGCCCATTTGGCGATCTGGCCAGTCTCTGCATTGCGGCACTTGTCGAGGTCTATGCCACAGTAGGTGTCGCCGCTGGAGAACATAAAGCCGAGGCCTGCATAGGAACGGCTCGTGTGTCGTGCCTGTTCGTAGGTCCCCCAGGTGGCTGGATTCGAGGGACTGGCAAGGCGCTCCTCGAGTGGTCGGCTGGTCGCAATGTTGGGGTTGAGGGGGGGTTTCGTTACCCGTTCGCCCTCCATCTTCCGAAACCAACATACCCATTGGGAAAAAGCTTGTAATTCGCGCTCCGCGTCCGTTATACTAATCATGACAGTCCTTTCTGCTAAAAAGGATTCGTTTGTGGGCTCGTCCAGTGAGTCGGTAGCAGAATACAACGCCACTGGATGGGCCTGACTGGGGCGACTCTCTTACGAGTGGGTTGTAAGAGATGCGCCCTATTTTTGTTGCCTGGAAATGGTTCTCTATTAAAAAGAACGTGTACCACTCTTTCCTAGTGTTCACCTGTCTCGATGCAATTTGGTTGTGTCTGTATTCGTTCCTCTCTTTTGTCTTTTCTGGTTGCTCATCTGCTTGTGAGAACCTGCTATAAGGAAATGGTAGGGTACGATCGTTGTATCGTCAACAACAGGTGTATTTGGCAAATTAACATTTGTATTCGTTCGCTCTTTTGCTAGAATGTTTATTCCAATTACAGGATAAATGAAAATGCGAAAATATGCACCTCTTCTTTAACTTATTAGCAATAACCTCTGCCGTGTAAAGTGGCCTGAGAACTTGTTCTATCGCTGGCTAAAAATGGAAATTGCGCGTTACAATCTGGAAATTGCGCGTTACAGTCTGGAAAGATGTGTGTTGTCGTCTCGAGATTGTGTGCTTACTCTGCATGTTTGTCCTCTTTATCAATGGTTTTGTATACCTCTCGAATGTGTTCTGGCGGCTCAATCACCCAGATCTGCTGGCTATAGTCGTCCCACCAGTGGTAGGCTTGCTGTTGGATGCGGGTTTGTACTTCCTCGCTGCCGGGTGAGCTGTCGATAACGGGGGCGTGTCGGCCAATGACACCATCTCGCTTGAGCCGAGTGAGCGCACTTTCGATGTCCTCGCGTGCCTTTGCCGGGTGCTTGAGATCGGGGACGATACCTGCTTGCTCTAGCAATACGGCCATAGATCGGCGGACGACGCTGCTGTTTTTCTGTGCGTTGACACGGAACTGGAGGGTGAGGTATCTTCCGAGCCGCTTTTCGTAGCGTTCGTTTTTCGAGTGGTATTTTAGAATCTGGCGTAGCATTATCGCTGTCTGGTGGCTCATCTCCGGTACCATACCGGCCCAGTCTCCGATTTTGATTGACCGCTTCTCCCAGATTTCCTCCCCGGTTAGTGTCTCGTATTCGCCGACCTTCCCGCTCAGTACGTCGAGGATGGCACTTTCTGCACGCAGTTCTACTGGTTTGCCGCGCCGTTTGTATGAGGCGATTAATGTGGCTCGGACGTGCGCGTGTGATAAGGTCCGCAGGTGTTCGATCACGTTTGCACGCTGCAAGGGAGTGTAGGCTCCGTTCGATCGTTTGCGCTGGCAGGCGGCCAGGATGTCGTCTGGGTTGACGTAAAACGGCATGGTGATGTTGTTCGCGCCATTGGTGTCGATGGCGATAGCTAGCAGAGCGATGAAGGTGTCGATCACCTCGTCGCCCAGGATGTTTAATGACTTGAGTACTGCGCTCCAATTTTCGTCGGAGCCTGGGGCAATGGTAATGGTGATCTGTCCTTTGTCTTTGGCAAAGGAGAGGCGGTACTCTGCAATCTGGCGGTCCGGGTATTGCGTGTAGGATTTGCTGTTCAGGAGACCGCGCACGATCTGCTGTGTGAACTGGTCTGAGCGAATGTTGACGGCTGGGTTGTCCTTTGTCACCAGTGCGGTTGGTGTCGTGTGTTTTTGGCGTTGCCGCCTGTCTTTTGCTGGTGGTTTGATCATCACTGCTGGAAGTGTCTCCACCGGTGTGAGCTTACCGACTGAGAGTTGCTGCAGGTGGAGTTCGTAGTAGGATGTGGCGAGTGCCTGTGCCATGTGGTGGATGTCTGCCCAACGCAGAAACCAGTCGGGCTTTTCAAGAGAACTCTGAACTGCTTTTGCCTGGAGCCGTACAATGGCCAGACTTTCCATGAGATTTCTGGCATCCTGCTGCTCGGATCCACTGGTGTGAAGGATTTTGGCTGAGAGCTCGTCTACCAATGTCTGGTAGCTGTGATCGTCGTAGCAAAGCGGTGTGAGTTCCCAGTGCGCGTGCCAGTCGCCGGGCGAGGCGAGTGTTCGCAGTGCCTCGCTCATTTCACGCCAGAGTGTCTGGCCGTGATCGCCGAGTTGACCGACATGGTAGGCGTGTAGGTCGTCGCCGGATGGTACTAGGCCGATCTCTCCGAGTTGCGGCGGTGGCAGAAGCTGAAGCATCTTGATCGATTCGATGATGCTGTCTGTCGTGAGGCCGACGAGTTCTTGTGGTAGGCCGAAAGATAGAATGACCGGGGCCTGTTCGATCTGGGTGATGTCCTCGCTGTGTGCCCAGATGTCGACGACGATGTTGCTGTCCTCGGGTGATACTCTCAGGATGTCGTAGAGCTGCATGGCGAGGATGGATTGGTGCATTTGGGCGTTCAGTGGGACTTTTTGCCACTTGTTTGCGTGCAGCTGGGCAGAGAGGTCGCTGGTAAATGGCATGGTGGGTTGATGCATTCTCCACTGCCAGGTGGAGGTGATGCGTTGCGTATCTCCGGTGAGTGGCCGCGAGATCTGCGTCAAGGTTGAGAGTGGATGGCCGGTATAGGTAAACATACGATGACTGCTTCCTTCACTGTGTTCGAACGTCGTTTTAAGAGAAAATAGCGTGCTGGTCTATCTGGTCGGGTATTCTTACAAAAACGGGCGTTTTTGTAAGAATACCCTGGCTATTACACTGTCTGAGATGTTTCTGTCTCGCTACGTGCTCCTTTGCTTGCTTTGCTGGCGTCCTACATTTTCCGCTATAATATTACTATATAGTTGCTACAAGTCAAGTGTTTTGGGTATCGTGGCTATGCCTCCTGCGTGGTGATCATCCCTGCGGGGAACTCGTGCCAGTGCTGGCCGTCGAGTTTATCTCCTCCAGCTTTTGCTGTGCGCCCGCCCCATTGCTTGTGGAAGTAGGCGATTCCTCGGCTGATGCAGGCGTCGCGAATGGCACGGACCCAGTCGGGATCGCACGGTCGTGCGTGTGGGCCGGATTCGCCGCCGGTGATCACCCAGGAGATGTTGGTCAGGTCGAGCGATGGCAACGGACCCAGTAGCGGCTCCAGCGAAAGAAACCGTACAGCGGCAGGCACCTCGCGTAAAGCGTCAGCTCGTGGCGTTAGCGCATCGTTTTCGATGCTTACTCCCATCCAGACATTCGGCGGCCAATCCAGGTGCTGGCCGAGCCGACGAAGTCGCCCGACACGTTTGGTCAATACCTGGAAGATGTGCCACTCGGCGCGTCGCATCACGTCGAATACCTGGAAGATGTAGGTATCTGGAACGTCGCTGTGGAACAGGTCGGCCATCGAATTGACGAAAAATCGCTGGGGCGTTTTGACATGCAGCGGGTCTTCCAGCCGTTCGGGAAGCAATTGCACGACCGAGAACGGGTGCGCGTACTGCTTCGGCATGGGTTTGCCGGTCTTCGGGTAGACGCCGCCGTATGTTGTGTACGCTTCGTAGCGCATATCGTGTAGCGCGAACGCATAGCAGGCATCGCAGCCCGCCGTTACCCGAGTGCATCCGGCCAGGGGGTTCCAGGTGGCGGTCGCCCATGCGATAGCGGTTTTGCCGGTCATTGCTGCGCCTCCTCTCGTATCCGGTCGTGTTCTACTTGGATTTCTACCCAGAAGCTGGCGGGAGGTCGCCACTCCCACACGCCGAGGGCTCCCCGCGTCGGCACGGGGGTGGCCAGGCGATAGACCTGCGAGAGCATCCAGGCGTAGCGGCCAGGTGCAAACAGGCCAAAGCTGCGCTCCGGCTCTGCCACTTGGAACGTGGAAGAGATTCGCTGTAGGTCGTCCAGCCAGACTATGGCGATGATCTGGCCGAGCGGCAGCCCCCAGGCGTTCGCTACGCTCTCTCTCCGTGTATATCCGCCCGTTTCTAAGGCATGGCGGAAGAGTGGTTTGTCACACCACGCCTGGGCCTCTGGCGGAAGGGTTTTCGCGATATGGATAGCCAGCGGCCCGCGATGAGGGGTAGGCCAGGAGCGAGTTTCGATCCGCTTCGCCCCGCAGGCTACTAACGTTCCCCAGGGATCGGTCATGGTCAGACTGCGAACTGTGTCGCGTTGCAAGAGCGCAGTCAACAAAGCTGCGGTACCGTGTTCATTCATGTGATCCGTTCCTTCCTCTGACGGGGAAAAAAGATGGTGTGCTGCTGAACCGCTGCTGCTAGTGAGTGTGTCCAACCGGGGACGGCGGAAGCAGCACCGGGCCAGTTCCACACTGCTCGTCGCCTGTGCTCCAAGCTTGAGGGTCTGCGTGCGTTTGGTAGGGGTGAGATCGTAATGTGGTGCTCCCGGCTTGTCCTGAAACCAGGCGCGGTCCAGGCCGATGCGCCGGGCCAGCGTGTGCAACGCAGAGAGGTCGTGATCGTCGGTCGCCATGTGGCACCAATGCTTATAGGGCAATCGACACCGGGGATAGTACTGGATGGAGTCGACAAAGATCATCGCAGCACCTCCTGTGCGTGGGGGTAGTGTTCGTTTCCCGTAGCGGACCTTGTATGCATGGATACCTCTAGGAGAATGTGCGGACGCAATTCGCTCCAATGCGGTAGTTGTGTGGCCTTGTCCGGGAGTTCCTTCATAGAATTGCTTGCGTAGAGTTCAGCTTGCATGGCGTACCTCCCTCGACGTTTGCGAAGATTGGTGTTCCAGTAGTTGGAGCAGGTCCTTATTGCGCCTCAGTCGTTCTATGACGTTGCGCCTGCGGCGATACACGTCTTCAACCGATGGAAACATGAGTGGATAGTGATGCTGGAGTTTGGCTGGACTCCAACCCAGGGTGCATATCAGCATCAGGATCAACCGTTCCTCTTGGGCCGGGGCTGCGTCAGCGATCACGGCCCAGATCTCCTGTGCGGTCAGGTGATCGACAACAGATGCGGCGAAATCGTCAAGCATGAGCGATTCCTGGGGGAGAGATTCTAGCGGGTCCTCGCGTTGTCGCGTCAGCTGCGACCGGCAGTAATCGGCCCAGACGCTGCTCGTGCAGCATTTGAGGTAGGCGAGCAGCGATCCAACCGAGGGAAAGTTCTTCAGCTTTTCTGGGCCAATGCTCCGGAAGAATTTGGCGAAGACCTCGTTGACTAGGGATGCTAGATCCTCTGCTACGAGAGCAGGAGCGCGGCGGAGCATCCATGAACTGACCAGTGCATGATACAGTTCATAGAGGCCGCTCCAGGCTTGCTCGTCACGCTGTCCGATGGCGCGGCGGAACAATTCAAAGGCGTAGGCGGTCGCATGCGCGGTTGGTTGTGTATGGGGATGGGCCTGTATCTCTCTGTGTGCCTCCAGCAGCAACTCAGAGACCGTCAGGTGTTCTGGCTGCGGCTGCGACTGTGGGGAGCGCAGTTCGATCATGACTCCACCTCCATCATCATGGCCGCAGCTTGGTGTGCCCGTTTCAGCCGTAGGCGCAGAGTCCGTTGCGCTTTGATGTGCGCATGGAGTCTGCGCAGCTGCATATAAGCCCGCGCAAGACTGCGTTTTCTACGCTGGAGATGCTGGACCACAGCCAGTTGAGCGTGCGTGCGGTAGCGTAGCGCACGAAAGGGGGCAGGAGCATCGCATAGTGTTCTAGTGTTACGCTGCTGCATGGCGTTCGACCTCGCTTTCTGTCGGCGCGGTCTGTGGCTGGACGTTCTCTTCGCTATTGGGGGCGAGGTACAGGCCTGTGGCTGCCAGTGCATCCGACTGGGTGAATATGGCTTGAAGACATCCGGCGCAGATGCCCTCGCCGGTCCCGCACCAGGCGCAATCGGTTCCGTCAGTTCCGTTCATCTTCGTGCCTCCGTGTCCTGGGAGGCCGCCCGTGAGCTTTCTACCACGTTCGCATTACAGGGACAGGTGGTGTCGCCGCAATTCAGGTGTTCATCCGTGTGGATGAGTTCGTCCTCCTCCTCGTACTGGATGACTGGGATCACCTGAGTTGCTTCGGTGACGACGTACAGTTGTGTGAGCTGGATAAGCTCGCCGCTGCTGTGTGCATGATGCAAATTGCTCGTCATGGTACCTGATATCCTCCGTTGCGGAGGTCGCCACCGTTCTGTTAGAATAACAAGTAGCGGTCCTCCGCGAGATTGGCGCTTGATCTTCTGTTTTTGCCTGAGAAACAATTGGCAGAGGTCAGGCGCTCAGTTGTTTTGGGTTACAAAAACGCACTACGATTGGTGTTCTACGTGCAGGTTACCGACAGCTGTTCTGCAGCCGGTTTCCTCCCGAATACGAACACATTCTTCATTGATGAGTGGCCAAGCCTTGATGCAGGCGGAACTGTACCGGTCCGCTTCAACTTCGCCGGAGACTGTGCCGACGGGTTGCGCTACGCCCTCTACGAGCGTGAACACGGCAATTTCAAACGAATACGTTGTCATTGTCCTCTCCTTCATACCGGAATGAGAGATGCGCTACAGGAACAATCCGAAGAGCCAAGCCGGGGTTCTGCACCCGGCACCACGCTTTGACGGAACTGGCTGCTGGTTCTAGAAGAGACTGAAGGATCTGCGTCTGGGGGGTTCAGGGTCCTCCTCATACTCATAGTCATATCCCTTCTTTCTGGTTGACTCGGTCACTGCCTTATTCCCTTGATGCTCTATGTATAGACTTGGCAATATATCCTACACTTATCGCCTTATCTACAATGCTTCTCCTCCCTTCTGTAAAATCAATTCCTTCTTCTCCCACGATGTCTTCAATAGTTGACCAGTCTATATCATCCTCAATACCTTGTTTTGCCGCTTCCTCCCCAATAACAAAACCTGCTACGGCTGCCTGTACGTCTTGCTTCCGGTCGCTCAAAAAGTCACTAATAAAACTCATTGCCTTCGGTTCCCTCCCTGTGGTTCTTAACCCGCTATGCTTTCAATCCGCGCTACGAGCCATTCCTCAATTGCCTCTGGAGGGTTTGCACCTCCGGCCCCGCTTTTACGGATGAGGCATCCATGCGTTACTTCATCGTGTGTTCACGCTTACCATTGGCATACCTGATCTCGATGCTGGTGACTTTTCGATCGGAAAGCGCGTTTGTGCGCCATTCGTGCATTTCTCCCACATCACAACTTGTGTAGGCTGTTGGCTCGTCTCTGGCATACCTGATCACGATGGAATGCTCGCCTGCACCGTAGCGTCGGTCCGTGCGTGCGTTGGCAACGCGATTGACCAACGAGTAGATGACAAGGATGATGCACATGATGAAGATAAAAAGTATGGTTGTGCCATTCATGAATCTGCTCCTTTATCTAGCGAAGCTCTGCCATTGCTTGTACAACTGCCTGGTACTTTTCCAGTGTTTCTTGCAGGTACGTGCGTCCTCGTGCGCTGCGCTCAAATGTTCCTTGCGGTGCGATCTCACCTGCTGGTGGTTCAAGTTCCATAGTGCCGGTGGTGAACCAGAGATTACAGCCGAGTGCTGTTGCCAGTGTGACCAGTTGCTTTTCTGTCATGTCCGTTCCTTCTTTGTTGTCTCGCCAGCGTCTGGACTGGCGAATGATGTACCACATATCGAATGGTTGCCAGAGGTGTCTCATTCCTCTGGTGAATGGGTGGGTAGGTGGGTGAGTGGGTAGGTAGGTGAGCAGGTGAGCGGGTGAAACTGTTTTCACGCTCAAAATGCTCCGTCGGGGGGGAGGGGTACTCCCCGCACCTATGCACCCGCTTACCTACACACCTATCCACCTGCTGCTTCCTGCTGACGGGTTTTGATATCTTCATAGAATTTGCGTGCCCAGTTTTCCTTGCACTCGAAACCCTTCGCGATGAGCGCACTTTGTAGATTGTACCGGGAAGGTTTCTGTTCGGCCTCGACCAGTTCGTTCCAGCAGCCAATCGCGTCATTGAGTGTGGGTTGCGGTTTTTGCTCGGTGCGTACTGGAAGCACGGTGATGGTGGTTGGTTCGCGTGTCTCCTGTGTGCTGTCCTCTGTCCTGGCTGTTTCCTGTTCGCCTTCGCTGCCTGTTGCATGCAAGAGGCCGCGCCGCTGGAGTTCCTGCCACACCGTGCGAGCTTCCGCATCGCCGTATCCCAGCACACGGCCAAGATCATGGTAGGTCATGCCTGGTCGTAAGGTGTCCAGCGCTGCTTGGAGTTCGCTCGGGAGTCTGGTCGAGTGTCCCCGTCGAACCTCGGTCGGTAGATTTGAGGTGGAGGGTCTCTGCTGCACGGCTGGCTGCACCTCGGTTTGAGACCTTCGTGGCCGTGCGCTCACGCTCACCAGCTCGTCCATGCTGTCCTGGCTCCGGTCCGTGCTGGTGATGCGCCGCAGATGTGCCTGGAGGTTTTCCAGGCTGGGCGACTTCCCGCCCAGTTCCACTGGTGCAAGGGGCCACTTGACATACATGCCGGATGGGTTCTGTGGGCAAAAGACGAAGCTCTCTCCTGGCTGCAAGGCCTTCACCTCATCGGGATCGAGGTTGAGTGGCGAAGCTTTGCAGCGATCCAGATCCGGCTTTTCCGTCTGGCAAAAGATGAATTTCCAGGTACCCTGGAAGATGCGCTTGTCGATGTCCGCCGATTTTTGGCCGGCCACGATCAGCCCAAAGCCGCGTTTGCCGCCACGGCGGGTGGCCACATCGAAGAGCGCGTGTTGCACCATTTTGCGGGCCTCTTTTGACAGGGACGATTCCCCCTGGTTTTGCGGGACCCACTTGGTAATCTCGTCGATCACGATATAGAACGGGATGCGCTTGTGGGTGGGTTGCTGCTGGGCCCACTCTTCCATCCCCAGGATCATCTCACTCATGATCTCCGCCGCCTGGTTCTCCTCCCAGGATTTGAGATTGATGATGACCTGCCAGCACCGCTCAAGCACCAGTTGCCCGAAGTTGTACGCGGAAGCCGTATCGATGCTGCGGAAGCGGATACCTTCCGGGACATCTGAGCGCATCTCTTCACTGCCCACCAGTCCGCCGTTTGGCAGGTGTTGTCGGCGGGCCAGTTCCTCATACTCACCTTCGCTATCGAAGACCACAATTGGGAATCCGAGCCAGGCCAGGCAGCGCAATAACACCGCGATGGCGTTGGATTTGCCGAAGCGGCGCACGCCGACAATGCTGATATTTTGACAGGTCATGCTGCGCGGATCGGGCTGAAAGGTCTCGGTCAGTTGCAGTCCGCCGCGCTCGATGAGGACCGGGATAGCATCTGCGTCTTCCTCGTCGTCTGGTTGCATGTCGTCGTCTTCCTCGTTCCACGCTTCATAGAATGCGACAGACCGTTCGGCGTAGGGAACCAGTGCCTGGTTCCCTGTCGAACGGACATCTTCGTCTACAGTACTGGTGGTTCCCTCAACGATCATCGCCTCCTCCTCATCGGGGTACATAGGGGTATAGCCCACAAAGCTGTGGAAGAGTTCCGTGCGGCTTTTGCCCTTGAGGTGCAGTTTTTTCAGCACAACATTGATCACCACCGGGAGGAGAACCGCGGTGGCAAGCGCTCCCAGCACGACAAAGAAAAACGTATTGATATCGCCGCCGTGGCTGCGCACCAGCGGGATGACGGTGGCCAGGAAGGCGAAAAACCCGGCAACCCCGCAGAGCAGGAGGATGGCTGCTCGCGCACTGCCTGGCTGTGGGGGTATCTCGCCAGATGTGTACTGCTGCTCGTCTATCATGCCTGTGCTCCTCTTTGTTGCGCCTTCTTGATGGCAGCAGCGGCGGCGGCGTTGGCCGCACGCACATGCTGCAACCATTCCGACGTGACCATGCCGTCCCAGACTATTTGGAGGCACTCTGAGAGACCAATGGTTGACATGCCATACAGGGACGTGGCGTAAAAGAACAACACAATGGAACTGTCGGTATAGGCGGAAAGAAAGGCGACATCGCCAATCGTGTCGGCGACCAGCGCGATCGCCGCCCAGAGGGTGAGGAACAAATTGGCGGCAATGACGTTCTTGGTGACCTCCCACATCACGCCAATTTTGGCGGACAGGGAGAGTTGGCGGTGTCGCTCGCTGGCGAAGCGCTTGTCTATCTTGAACGCCCAGAGGATCAGGGGGGACTGGAAACCAACGGCGATGAGCGCGCAAATGATGATCACCGGCAGTCGTGCGCCATTTTGACCCGCCTGGGAGAGTTTCTCCCACACGGTGCCGTCAAAGATCATGTTGGAAAATGCGCTGTAGGTCGTGACCATTTGCCAGACCACGCAGGCCAGGCAGCAGATGCCAACCAGACCGGCCACGGCGTAGGATGCGCCGGGCGGGTGCTTGGTGGCATCCTTGACATAGACCACCTGGCCGAAGGCGTGCCATTCGACCGCTCCGTTGCCGAGCGACCTGCTAGTGGTACTGGCGTGTGGTGGGGAGGATGGCTGCTGCCTCTGCTGCCCCTGTGTCGGCGGAGCTGCGTCCTGCTCGCCCGTTGGAGAAAAGCGGTGTGTTGTCTGGTCGGCGACCGGGCGTGGCCTCGGCCTGCGTGGCGGAGTTGTTGTCGTTGGTTGTTGTGATGATGGTTGCTGCATGAGTTTTCCTCTTTCAGAGTGCTACGTGTGTGATTGGCGAGGCTGCTCGTGCGCCCATCGCCGATCCTTTCGTGATACGCTTGTTTGGACGACGCTACGGGGACGCGACGACAGGTTCTTCTTCCATCGCTGCCGATAACCCCAACCCGATCCCCATCCCTTCAAGTTCATCAGCCATGGTGGTATCGAATGCTGTTTCCGGTATGCCAGGCGCAGTACTCGCGAACGTCTGAGCAAGAGATGCGCCGGTGCTTCCACCGGGAAACGCAGCCTGATGGGGGTGCTGCCCATGCTCAAGCAAAAAATCAATCGCGGAGCTGAGATGCCGCCGGAGCGATTTCGCCAGGTACTCCGCCTGCAGACCACCGTAGGTACCAAAACGGTCTGGAGTAATCTTGGTGATTTCGACTAGGATACCCGATGCCAGAGCCAGGCGCAGGATATCGGATTCAGACAGTCCTGAGTGCCTGGCAATCACGCGGGCGATCTGGAGAACCTCCTCTGGAATGTTGCGCAGGTTTCTGGGGTCGCTGCTCATCTTGGCCTACCTCGGTATACTAAGGGACGCACTCAAAGAACGCTGCTGCTCTGCCGCCATCGCCAGGATTTTTTTAGCGGCAGCCTGGGCCAGCACGTAGCCGCCGATAGCGTTGAGAACCGGCGCGAGCTTTGGAGCAATGAACAGGTATTGGCCTTCGCTGCGTGTCGGCGCGACCATCTCGCGGAGTTGCTGCTCCAGTAAAATGCTGCCTCCGCCGGTGAACATCAGGAAATTCTGGCCTTCCTGGATGTACTCCATGACTGGGCTCAGGAGTTGTTTCGAGCGGGCGGCGATGATATCGGCAACCAGGGTATCAATGTCGGTCAGTGTGCCAGCAACGGCGACCTGGCGCGTCATGAGGGCATATTGTGCTGCCGGGTCTGAGAGACGCACTCCTTTATACATGCCGCGAATGGCGTCTTTCATTGGGCGAGCGATACTGATGGTGCCTTCGCCCAGAAGCTTTGCTTCCATCCTCAGCTTCACCGCGGCATCTTGGCGATGGATCAGATCAACTTCGCAGCTATGGGTCTGGCCACCACCGATATCGATCGTGACATGCTTGACGATCCGGGTGTCAACGGGTGTGCCATCGACGGTGTAGTACCAGGTCGCGAAGCTAGCGAAGCTCTGAGGGTACGGGTTGATCTCAACCAGACGGACCACCCACTCTGTCTGTTGGCCGCGCTCATCGGTCCGTGTGACGCTGAAGGGGACGTTGAAGATCAGTCGTAGGGCCTGACTTGCATCCTTCGTCGGTCCCTGAAGCGTCATCTCTTCATTGGGGATACCGAACGAGGTGTACAGATTGTACTCGCCCTGCCAGCCGCCCAGGACGCACCCATCGGTTCCGCGTTGCCCGTACCCGGCCTCGATCAACGATTCGACGAGGCAAGCTGCCAGGTAGGACTGGTAACGCTCATCGTGGAGGCGTTCGGCGGTAAAGCCAATCGGCAGATTCTCCACCTTTTTGCTTTCAACGGCATCTTCGCCAACCCAAAACTCCTCGCTGTCATTGACTTGCCAGGTCACGACGCCTTCGCCGCCGCGCAACTTCCTCGCGGGGGTGTAGGCCGTGATAATGCGCTTGGTCGTCATGGTGGGCGTCTTTGCGTGAAGCATCGCCCCTTTAAAAGCATCGTTGCCATTGTCCACTGCGCATACTAGAGCCTGCGTTGGCTCCCAGCGACGGCTTTCTCCGTCCCACTTGCGGAACGGGATCGAACGGGGTAACTCACGCCCTTGGCTGTTCATGAGCGGCAACCCTTGGGTCAGCTTTGATAGAAAACTCTCAGGCGACATACCACTGGTAGTTGTTGTGATGGTTTGCATCATTTGAGCCTCTCCTTCGGACTTCATGATGTGTAGTCATTACGACTACGATTTGACTACAATTGACTACAAAAGGGACGACATTCGGAATGGTAGCACCGTTTTCAGGGCTATCCTGTAGTCAAACAGGCTACAAATTTGTACTATATACTCTAGGTGTTCGGATTTGTATTTGAGAGTCTAGACGTTTAGACTCCTAGACAATCACAATAACTGCTACGATGCTGCTATATGCTGCTACTTTGTTGGAGAGATGTGGATGCAAGGACGATGAGCCGTCGGTGAGTGACTCTCCTGCGAGGAGATCGGCGGCGCGAAGTTCGCCATGGCGGTGATGCTGATGGTGTCGTGGGTCTTTTTCTTCATAAGGTGCCTCCTGACATTGGCCTAGTACCGATGTTCGCTATAGAACTAATGCTGGAGGCAAGGTATAATACTTACATCCAGCGCACGAATGCTCTTAGTTGGGACTGGTCGCTGGCTAGTCGCCTGGCTGGTCGTTGCGGGTGGTCTGAACACCTGCTTGTAGTACCTGCCTGGCGGCGTCTTTATTTTAGTCGGCTTGGTTGCTGGCTCGTTGCCTGTTTCTGGTTGTGTTCTTGCTTATTGTCTATAGATCGCAATTCCGAGATCGTTGGTGTTCAGTTCTTGGTCTAGCTCGTTACTTAGAGCTTCCGCGATTGCGAATGCCTTGACTTCCTGTACTGATTGGCCTGACTCTGCTCGTCTGACAGTGGTTTCATCCACCTGTGCGAGTCGGGCTAGTTGTGCTATAGAGAGCCTTGCCCGTAGGCGGTATCGCTTCATCGCTGTGAATGCTATTAGGTGTCCCGCTTGTTTTCTTTTGCTGTAGGCCTTGGTGAGTCCTTCGACATTCAACAGGCGATTGCCTTGTCTGGTAAGTTCTAGTATCCAGTACTCCTCTCGATTTCTGGCATTTTGTCCTTTAGTCTTTTCCAGCCGATGCATTTCAGGAGATAGGCCAAGCTCGTCCAGTTCGAGTATCCACGCTCTGAGCATCCCATTTGTTCCAGTGTGCTGTCGGGCGTCTCTTATGTGTAGCTTGAGCCGCTTATCCGCATCCGTAGTGATGCCTACGTAGCGGTTTGCCTTATCTCTTGGGTCTACGAGCCTGTAGACCTCATAATCTTGGTTTTGCATCGCTTGCATACTGCCCTCAACTGAGTGTTAGCTTTAGGTCAGAAAGGGTAACTGCTGACTCTCCTGCTTCCGCAAGTGCGCTATTGATCGCGTTTAGAATTTGTATAGCGGTATCGAATGTCACCCGCTGGCCGGACTCCGCATTACGTACTGTGCGGGTACTTAGGCCTCTTGTTCTGCGTGCAACCCCTTCCTGAGAGAGTCCTATACTTTCTCGTATGGCTTTCAGTCCTGTCTCTGTCATAACGGTCATATCTGTCCCTTCTTTCTTATTTGAATGGGTTGCGGAAAACTTACCTAAGGCTTCTCTAAAATTTGGTTAATTATTTAGGAAGTATACCTTGTGTTTGGCTTGTCTGTCAAGGGTTTTTCCCTATAATTTCCGCATAATTTCCGCAACTATTCTGTATAAGAAAGATTACTATAAAACTACTATATTGTCAAGGGTTACGAGCTTGAATTAGGGAGTCCAGACGTCTGAACTCCTAAGTGCTTGTGAAGACTGACCGAGTAGGAAGGCGTCTACATTAAGAGTATTCGGTTGTTAAGGTTTGGCCTCGCTGTATGTTCTGTGAGGATGTATTTTATAAGATGCCTTTCTTATAATTACCTGAGTAGGCTCGCGCATTGTGTTATACTTCCCTTGAAGATGTCTCCTTTAAGTGTACTCAATATCCTTGGAGGAATCGAGGGGAAACGCTGCTAGTTGACTGACTGCATGGTGACAGTTTCGTGACAGTTTTCTGGAAGGGTCTTTTTTTAGAGAGTTTTGTATCGACAGGAAGAGCAGATGTGGGTACACTTACATTACTGATTACTTGAGGGAAAAGAGAGATGGACACGAACGGCGATCATCCACTCCGTCTGTATAGAGATAGCTTGAACCTGTCGATAGAAGGCTTTGCGCAACTGGTAGGCGTTTCGGCTCGGACTATCCTGAGAGCTGAACAAGGGCATGGGCTGTATCCTGGCACGCGCAGGATTATGTGCAAACGCCTGGGGAAGTCAGCCGAGGAGTTGGGGATACTCCCCCACCAGCAGCGTGCGCAGCAACGGCAACTGACGATCCCTGATAATGGACACGTGTCTCTCTCCACTGTAAGCGATAGGGTGACGGAGTCGCCCTATCATGATGAAATACTACTTGTGATGATAGATGGACGACTCTCAGTGCTAGGAGATACCCATATGACACATTTTGATCCGTCGCGGCGAGCTAGTCTCCAGCAGTTGCTTCTAGCTGGAGCTACGATTGTGACTGCTCCCCGTGGTTTCCTTGATTTCGATATGTTGGAGCGTGTCGCCAAGGTCTTCGCTGACCCGTCGCGGTTAGATGAGCCAACATTGGGATACCTTGAGAAATTGATCGCTTCTTACTGGCAACTGAGTAATGAGAGTCAGACGAGGGTAGTAGAACAGAACTTGCCTCTGTATCTCCCAAAGCTCACAGCACTCGCTCACCAGTCATCGAAGTACCAGCGCCGGGCAGCGCATATTGCTTCACAGGGATACATTCTGGCTGCAGAAGTAGATCGCAGTAATGTTGGTGCAATGAAGGCATACGCCCAACAGGGAGTGTTATATAGTCAGATTGCTGATGACCCGAACATCCAGGTCGCTGCGCTCAAGCAGCAGGCAACAATGTACTTAGTAGATAAAGCTCCTGATCTAGCACTTCACAAGTACGTAGAATCGCTCTCGCTTGTCGAGAACGTATCTCCACTCTTGCAGAGCCGCATCTACCTGGGTTTGGCGAGTGCATACGCGAGGTGTGGGGATATGCACAAGCAAGAAGCTCAGCGCTATCTCGGCCTAGCCCGCGATGGTTTTCCAAAAAACCCTGAAAGTGATCCAAACTACTTATACACCGTTTGCAGCCGTCCGGTCCTTTATCTCTATGAGGCGTTGACCTATACGGATCTCCATCAACCAGGTGATGCATGGCAGGCGTTGGAGCAGGTTGATGGAATTTATCCTAAAATGCCAGTTCCTGAGAGTACCCGCATCGAGATCATCAACCTTCAAGCAAGAGCTGCTGCGGCGCAGGGGAATATGGAGCAAAGCATCAGCTATTGGCTCGCTGGCATCGATGCAGCATCGGCGGAGGGGTACCCTGTCTGGCAAGAGGAAGCAGTGGATGTCTACAATTACCTGCGTGAGCGTTGGCCGAACGAGCAGCAAGTAAAAGCACTTGCTTCACACATTGCTGCATAAGAGTGATAAAGAGGGAGTGAGCTGATTTTTGCGTTGCCAGTATTGTTCCCCTCTTCTGTTGTTTACAAAAACGCTCGTTTTTGTAGTGGCAATACATACATTGCTGCTACGAGGGGTATGATAGCAACAATATGACTGACATCTTTGTGAGCAGGGAAACAGGCGGGAATATCGATTATGGAGAGAGACAATTGCCACCGTCAGGAACGTCAGCAACGTTTCTCTTGAAGACTTTTCTCCACGTTCCCTACGTTTCAATGGGGAGAGAAGAAATAGTGTTCGCAGCGTAAGCGACGTATCGAGTGGCCGCGGCCACTCGATACGTCGCTTACGCTGCGAACACTGCGATAGCCTAGAAGCGCTCGTTTACGTTCTTTACTCCCCATAATATCGATTTTCACCTGTTTATTCGGAGGCAGACCAAAGGTCTGTGCTCAAGCTTCCCAGGCCGTCTCAGAGCTAACGCTAGAAAAAAACAGGCGGAAAAACAGGGTAGCGTATCCTTGGCTAAGGGTGCAGTTTTTTATGATTCATATTGAGCTTGAAATCTGGTCTCACAAATTCGACCCTTAGCCAAGGATACGCTACCAAAAACAGAAACAGATGAAAATCTTTTTGTTTTATCTGATAGAGGATATATCCCAGTTATATTATTGCTATCATGCCCCTCGTAGCAGCAATGTATGTATTGCCCCTTGTAAGAGCGTTTTCCTATCTCTGGTCAGGCTGAAATCTGCATCCAGGCCGGAACATGGGCATTGTAACGAGTGATATATGCCTCACGCTCTTCTTGGGGCATCTCGGCGAGCATCTTCCGGCGGCGGTGCTGCAGGTCCTGCCAATTCCCCGGTTCTTTAGATGATGGATGTTGATTGGTGAACACACGATCGCCGCAAAACACGTTGCGCGATCTCCATGGCTTCGGTGTGCTTTGTTGAAGCGAGGCCCGTAAAGCTGGATTGGTCTCGGAGGCGGGGGTATACCAGGGTTCTGGCAAGTGATACACAGGATCAAGCGCCCATGCTGGGCACCGTAACCGATATCGTTTGGCGAGATATTCTGCTGCTCCAGCACAGAAGGCTGCCCACTGCTGTTGTGTCGCTGTCGGGTTTTCTGGCACCTTGATGGGATCATCGAGCAGTGCCTGGCGTTCGCGGATAGCATACACATAGAAGGCGTTCATAAAATTGCCGATGGCGACACGGAACGTCTCCCCTTCGGTGAGTTCCTTATAGGCTATCGCTAAGGTTTGAATGTCGGTCCTCACTGCTGCTGCTCCTGGAATCACTCTCCTGTGTATTTCTGCTATATAGCATACCATATAGGCCTTGTGTTAAGGAAGACACCCTCTAGCAGTTTGTCGGAGAGAAGTAGATTGTCAGGGATGGTGTACTATGCGCATGAGTAGAACCTTCAAGACGGTGGACTACGACCAGGCGCAGGATCTGACAGTGCGACTGGGCGACTGCCTGTCCTCCAACCATCTGGCCCGCTTCGTGGTAGATAGCGTGGCCCAACTTGATCTCTCGGCCCTGTATGCCTACTATGGGTGGGGAACCCTATGCTCCTGAGGGGCTGTTGGGCCTGCTGCTCTATGGCTATGCCACCGGCGTGTTCAGTTTCTAGAGATGAGTTTCCTGTTTTTGTGGGTGGAATTATAATATTTCATAAAGGAGTACTAATCTGTTCTTTAATTAATTTGAGATATGTTAGTTTAATGCGTTTAAGAAAAGAGAACATTAGTTCATATAAACCGAGTACAGGAGTTTTCTTTTGAAATCACAGCAACAGCAAGCGCAGCAACAGCAAAAAAAGCAACCCTCTTTTAAAGGGCTTATGAAGTTTTTGCGAGAAGCCTCATCAATTAAATCTCCAGATGCACATGTGCGAGAGCAAGCTATAAAGCAGTCTACTGAGGACTTACGCAATGCTGGGGCTACAGATGCATGGGCAAATGATTTTAGCGAGTTTATGAAGAATGTTGAAGAAGCTATGGTGGGATGGCTCAGGCATTCAACCCTTCACAAAAGGATTGCAACGGGATTACTGGCTATTAATTTCCTGCTTCTTCCATTTATCCTCACGCAGCAAGTGCTTGATATCCCATTGAAGATGGCACTAATTGCTATAGCAGCCTCCATTCCTCTTTTGGCCTTTTATAACTTCACGATATACACTTTTGAAGAACAAAAGGTGGAGAATGCTGGATGTGGCTTAGTAGTGATAGAGATTGTTTTTGAAGTGGCAACGGCTTTTGGAGTGGGTGCAACATTGTGGCATGTCTTTCCTGTGTCAACTATCGTTTTTTTAAGCTCATCTCTGATAGGTGTACTAATCTGGGTCGTGAATATGATGCGCGGAGCAATTACTGCTGCACATTGGAGGCGACAAGTAAGTCAACAGACAGATACACAGCAAATGCCACCATCTTCACCGCCTTCGGAAGATAAAAAATAGATGCAATAGTTGATATCCAAAAAAAGCGTTTCTCAAACTGCGGAATGTGGGTTTTTGCATCACCTTTTCTGCCTTGTTTTGCCTGCAACGGTGTTCCTTTCTGCTGCTCTTGCCCATGCGCCCAACGATACGCCTACTTCCTGCTTCGTTCTCTCCGACAGGCTGCTAGCAGTTTTTTCTTGAGCGCAACTGGCAAGTTTTTGAGAGAATTTCGCCTTGACGATGACCTTTTTGAGCGTGATTCCCAAAAAAGTTACACATCGGATTAATAAAAAGGAGCCCCCAGGCCCATACGCCAATGTCAATGTTATGAGCCTGGGGGGCTTCTTTAGGAGTCAATGATACCGAAAGATTTATTTTCTGAACCTACGTTTGGTTTCAGTAGGCACATCCCAAACGTCTATGTTGGGTCCAGATGCATCTCCAAAAGACTCGGCAATCTTTATAGCACCTTGAGAGTCTTGATATTTAAGTATGTGGTCTACTACCATAGGTGGCTGGTTGACCTGTGCTGTTAACAACTTATTGTTCGTTATACCATTATTGACAATGTGAGCAAGAATTGTCTCTACCAGAGTACTATAACCCTGAATAGATGATTTTGCATACAATTCAAATGTATGAACAGGAATAGCAAAGCTGTCTTTAGCACTATCATGAAATCGAATGTAGTGTCTGCCTTCAAGAACCTCAAGCGACTCGATGGCCTGTTCTTCAGGAATGTTTAAGGTCGCTGCCTCAGTAACAACAGATTGTGTAGTAACAACAACAGGTGAGTTAGCTTTAATTGCCTGCTCACATGCCAATTTCCAAACCTTATTATCGGTTTCAGTGGGCTTATACAAGCCAACCATGTGCGATCCTCCATAATTAAACAGGTCTATAGCCTATATCCTTATAGGTAAGACCTCTAGGACTCCTGTTCAAATAATAGCATGACGATAAGCAAAAGAAAAATGAAATAGTACTTTTGCTTCAGTTACGGAGTGTGCGTAAAACGAGCGAATAACTGTTTGCGGGGTTGTCTCTTTGACATCCCAGCCTGTTGAGAAAACCTATTGCGGAGTTTTACAAGGAAGCATGCCGACTACTGCTCTCAAAATATCTTTGTGAGCGTATCCGCCAGTTGATGTATTTCTTGATCGCGTGGATCGGAGAAGAAACGGTTGACCAGTGCCTGTGCTTGAGCGCGGGTACGAATGCCGAGTTGCTTGCGCAGGACCCCAATATCGTCATAATCCTTGCCAGGGCGACCGGCCATAAGCTTGCAGCTCAGAATATAGCCTAGATCGACAGGCAAGTAGACATGCAGCTTGCGGTAAGCCTGGTAAAGCCGCATCTGGGGGAGCGGTCCCATATCTTCCAAGAAGAGCGCACAGTCGTCGTTAAAGAACATGCGCTCTTTCGCCGGGAGTCGATGTTGTTTGCCGATGGCGGCAATGATTTGCCGAATGCGCTTTGTTGTTTTGGTGAGTTGGTACACGAGACTGGCCTCTCCGGTGCCCTCAAGATCCGTAATAATCACATCAATATCCTTGGTTACGCGGGTACTGACATCGGCGAGTAGCAGGCATGCTCCGCCGACGACCAGGACGCGGATAGGTTCCGGATTGGGGAATGCCTCGGTGAGTGCCTGATCGAGTTCCATCAGGTATGCTTCTATCTCGTGTTTATCCATACGTTGCCTCGTTTATAGATAGGATTCGGCTGGCTTTTGTGCTGCCGATATTGGTCCTCTCTTCTGCTTGCAAAAACGCCCGTTTTTGTATGTTGTCACGGGTTGTTGATGCTGTTCTTGTAGAGGCGCACTGCCTCGTTCACGACATCGGAGATCTCGACGCGGCGTCCCAGCCGCTTCCGTTCGCGGATACTGTGTTCGCGTATCCAGTCGTCTAGGTCTGGCTCTAGATAGACGGTCTGCCGGTTGCGGTCGGGCTTCGGTTTCCTTTGGACCTCCGGGGTATTGAGCGTTTGGTAGTCCTGACGTTCAGGCGTTAGCACGTCTGAGCCCCTGCTATCTTGCACGTCTGCACGTTCTGGTGTTTGAACAGTAGGACGTTCAGACGCTAGAGCGTCCTGTTGTGCGTCGGAGGTGCGCTTGCTGCCGATCGTGGCATATTGGCTGATGCCGCCAATGGCTGCCCGCTTCTTTCTCTTGCTCTCTTGCTGTGGCGCATCGGTCATCGGCTGGTTTCCTCCATCTCCTCGATCAGATCCTCGGCGAGCGTGGTGAAATCTTGGGCGGCTCGTGACTTGACGCTGTACTCTTCCTCATACTCGAACACGGTCATCTTGACACTCTGTGCTTTGGGAACGATGGCATCGGTACGGATCGCCGTGGTGATGAAGCCGTTGAACTCCTGACGTAGCTCTGAAAGGTACTGTTTTGCCATGCCATATCTCAAGTCCACGTTGTACGGGATGATGCCTGCATTCTTCAACTCGTGGTCAACGAGCGTCTCCCCCAGTTTCTTGAACATACTGAATAACCCTTGCGTTGCGTATGGTTCGAGTTCGCAAGGAATGAGCATCGCGTTGGAGGCCAGTAAACACGACTCCATGACGGGTGTGTAGGCTCCGGCGTGGTCAATCAGCGTGATAAAAATATCGTCAAGCTGCTGGAGCTGCTTTCGGAGAAGGTAGTAGGCTGCGCGATGGCTCAAGATGTAAGGTGAGGCAGTGTCGAGGTCCCCGTCACTCGGCACAACATACAAGTTTTCTCTGGCTCGCTTAATGGTGGCTGAGAGCGGTACTTCTCCTTTCAGGACGCCGGTCAGGGTTGGAGATGCCTGGCCGCCGAGGAGCGTACTGCTTGAATTGACCTGGCGGTCGGCGTCGATCACCAGCACCTTTTTACCGGCGCGGGCGAGGGCGTGCGAGAGGTTCTCGGCGAGGCTGCTCTTGCCAGTGCCCCCCTTGAAGTTCAAAATTGAGATGACTCTGGTCATGCTTTCTCCTTCCTTTGCTGTGTTCTGTAGGGAGCTTCTTCTCTCACCTTATAGAGTTTTTGTTCCTCTTCAAGAGCAATGCGCTTATAATCACCTCTTAAATCTTCTCGTAACGTATACCCCCGGTTAACCTGACTTGAATCTGAGATTAAGTCCCGTTCGTGGGTGTTCTGCATGATACAACTCCATTTCTTGAAATATAGCTCTTTTGCGCTCCAGATAGACAGTGCAATCACGGTAGAGCAGATCAGAAAATGCCAGGAGATTTTCACGCTGGGAGGACACTGGCAGGATGAAAGCATTGCTCTGCTGATTGCGGTAAGAAGGCAGAGTTTTGATGCCTCTCTCCTGTAGCTCTTTTTGAAGGCTTTCTAAAAACGGGACGCTTCCGGAAATGAATCTACAAACCGTTTCAAGCCATTGCACACCAGGACGGGAACGCTGACGTAGGTAGACCGTTCCGTCACCATCAAAGTATCCCCGGATATATGCAGGTATCAATGCAGGAGGGAAGTCAGTAGGCCACTCTAAGGAGAGCGTCTTGTTAGGCACGATGCCCCATTTTGCAAGAGCGTGAACGAGGTGAGGATTAGAGATTGCGACTATAGCAACCTTCCCCGGCGCATTACGTCCCGCAGGGTTAGAAACTACACGAATCCGTGCTGACGTTTTAATGCCCTCCTGAAAGTTTCGGATATGTTCGATGTCTGACTCTTTTACACTGAGTTGTACCCTTGCATGGCTATGTTTCTCGTCAAGGAACACACATCCGTCAGCAACTATGAATCCTATCCAATAAGCGTGCCAGTCGTCTGAGAGGTCATCAAAGCTTGCGTAATCGGCAGGGGTATGCAGGGCCTCTGCATGTGCGCGCGTGGGGATATGATATCTCCGCATGTAATAGAGAACGGTCGTATCGTGTGTCCCTACCTCATCGGCAATGACCTGGAGACTTTGCTGTTCTTCCAAGTAACGACGCCTGAGAAATGATTCGGTAAGGATATGTGCATATTTCATCGTCACTGTTGCTCCTGCTCTAAATAAGTGCTTAGGTGTCCAGTAATCTAGACGTTTAAGCACCTCTATCATAACAGGTCGACCACTGCCTGTAAAGAAAACGCCCCTGCGTGTTGAAAAAGACCTTCACCAAGCTCATGAATAATGAGGGGTCATTGCTTCAAAGCCCTTGAGTGGGCTGAGCTCATCGGTAAGAACAATGACCAGTATTTCAAATCAGGACGAGTAGACCACTCCAAAGCAGCCAAAAAGAAGGCACACAGAGCCTCTACTGGGAAAGGACGGCGTCCCCATCCTCGCTTTTTGAGCAAGCGCTTGAGATCTTGCCCAGCAGCAGTTCGTAAGGCCTCGATGTTGACCCGCCAGAGGAGCCGCAAGCGGAAGCGACGCAGGCCATGCCAGTCTTTGGCTTCAGCAAAGAGCGGCTCCACCCACACTTTGCGTTTGCGCATGGCCTTCTGATAGGCTTGAGTTTGGTGATAGCTCTTCACCCGTTCGAGGTAGCTGGCATGGAAGGAGCGATGCACCTGACGACCTTGATCGCTGGGGGTACACTGCGCTTTGAGTGGACACGCATTACACGTGGCAGCCTCAGCGCTGTATTCTGCCTTCTGCGCAGTATACTCCATGCGAGTTAGGTGCAGTGGTTGGCCGTTTGGGCAGATGTAGCGGTCATGCTCGGCGTCATAGCGAAACTGCGCGGGTCCGAAATAGGGGCGCTGGTGTTCCCAGTCGGGCAGGGGCACATAGGCACGGATGCCTGCATCTTCCAGCGCTTTGATGTTCTCGATGGTGCCATGCTTGGTATCGCCGGTCACATGGCGAGGTCGCAGTTTCCAGCGAAAGCGGGTGCGAAAGATGAGATCGCTCATGGGCTGATTGTCCATGACTTCCGAAGGCGTCACCAGCACTTGGAGAATGATCCTGGCTTTGCCGCCATCGACGACATAGTAAGTATGATACCCCAAATGTGTGCCTCCCCCTTTCAGCCGCATGGGGTGGCATCAGGATCGGTGGTGCTGACTTTGAAGTCCGCAGTCCGCTGGTAGAGCCCATGCACCTCTCGTTGTTGCCAACCTTCCTGTGCGATCCAGTCGTGCCGCGCGGCGTTGTCTTGAGCCAGTTCCTCTTGCTCTGCTTGGGAGCGGGGGAGTGGCAATGGGGTCGGCATGACGCACATTATACTCTCTGTTACAGTGCTTTCTGGCGGCACGGCAACGACCTCTGTGGCTGCTGTTTGTGGCTCCGGTTGGCTGTCTTCCTCAGCAAACAGGGCGGCCAAATGGCTCTGGATAGCTGCTCGTGCCTCTACCGCAAAGCGGGGCGTGAGCGAATCTAGGTCGGCATTCGCGTTGACTTGCGTGCTATCAATGTAGAGTTCTTTGCCCCAGACCAGCTTCTCCTGCTGACATTGCTCCACGATGGCGTCGAAGAAGCGGCGAAAGACCTCTGCACCATAGCGTTCGCGGATGCGCGTCAGACTCGCATGGTCAGGAAGCGGTTTGTTCAAATCGTAGCCAAGATACCACCGCACGCTGAGCCGGTCAGCCGCATGCCGCATGAGTTGCCGTTCGGAGCGTATCCCCTCAAGAAACATGATAAGTTGGAGCTTGAAGAATACGACAGGATCAATGGATGGGCGACCACTACCGGCATAGGTCTCGTGCACAAACTCGCGGACAAACGAGAGATCAAGTGTGTGCTCCAAGTGGCGATAGAAGTGATCTTGTGGTACTAACTCTTCTACTGAGACGTTGATGAGCGGGGCAAAGTGCCGCTCCTTGCTTCCCATCATGACGGTAGCCTTTTCCTATGCACAACAGCACCTTGCTCTATTACTTACCACTTTATCTCCCGTTGTTCAACATGCTGGGATCAATTCTGTGATAAAGCCCTTCTTATATCGACCTAGTAATAGTATAATACTTCTCAAGACCACAAGCGGTATTAACTGTACGCCTTGAGAAATGAAGGAAGCGGGTATCATGGAAGGAAAGCTGAAGCATTACCTTTATATCTCGGACACGAAGGTAGACATGCTGTACGCGCAAATAGAGCCAAGCCTGCTCAACCGATTGTCGATTGAGTTAAGCATTGACCTCAAACCGTTCGGAGCAGGAGTAGGAGCTACTGTCAAGCCCACTCCTCAGGAAGAAACGCATATCTCGAAGCTCAGGCTCGTAGTGAAGTTTCTGGAGGAACATCACACGGTTGGATGGATCGATGCCCCTGAAACCTACTTCAAGGGGTCTCTCCCTATGGAATGGGGAGTAGCCTTTGATCGAGAGGAAGCCAGAGATGAACCACCTTATGCTGCCTATTTTATCGGTCAGACACGTCGCACCACTGTCGGCTTAGTTGGGTCAACGCGTCACCTCATTGCGAAGGGAGACGATGAGCTAAAATATAAACGTCTCTTCTATACGCCTCATGCCCTTTTGAAGGTGCTTGCGAGTACAACGGAACGACCAGCAGCATTGCATGATGATGAACTCTGGCCAGTCGTCTACGATATGCAGCTCAATACTGCGAGTTGGCGACAACGACCACTGGAGTTCGTAGCTGTGACATACGTGTTCTCCTCGGGGCATGGACGAGACCGAGAACGTTTTCTTCTTGGCTCTCCTATCTACGTGGCGTTTGCAGAGTGAGACGAGCAAGTCCCATCTGTCACAAAACCGGTCCAGCTTGTTGAAAAAAGGGAAAAAGCTGGTCAAATTCCGTCTGCAAGCAAAATTCTGAGCGTGAAAAAAATATCTATGATAAGTCAGGCTCATCCATAGAGGAGTTTTTCAACAAGCTGGCCCGTTTTTGCGATGCGGGCGCATGTGATTGGATTGACACGGAAGAGAGAGTTACTCCTCGGCGGGTATGCGGGTAGCCTGCGCCATTTCGTGATACTGCCTTGCTATCGCCTGCCCGTCGAAGTGCAGCCCAAAGGTGGTAATCCCGCCGGGGCTGTACGAGAGGACGGCGATCCCCTCAATCAACCTGGTCATAGCTGGCGCGGTCTGGCCTTTTGTGTGGTAGAGGATGGCGTCTCCATGCGAAGCCAGGTAGAGCGCGTGTCCTCTCACTCGCTCAAAGTCGGCTGGGGTGATGCCGCCGTTCCGCTCGATCCTGTGGATCTCACCTGGTACTCCGATCTCCAGATGCGCCTGGATGAGGCGCAGGACGTAGGCGTTGGAGTCGTCGCCCATGGCTATGATGCCTTGCTTTCCAGTTCATCGCCCTCATCCTCGTCAGTCTCCGCGGCAATCGGCTGTTGCTGAATCAGGCGCTGCCGTTCGTCTTCCGGTAGAAGAAAGCACTGCCAGGCTTCCAGGGCTTTCTGGTATTGGCCCGGGTAGCGCAAGGACAATCGGCGGTGTGCGGTCGTAAGCAGAAGGCCCACGCAAACAGCCCCGGATTTGGCTTTCGGGTTGCGTTCTAACGAAGCCTGGATGATGCTGGGGTAGTCGCGCTGAACCTGTTCTATGATGGCGCGTGCTTGCGGTTCTTTCACTCCAGCACCTCCCACAGCTCTTCGCCGTCGTCGATGCCGAAGAGTTCAGCGATCTCCTCCAGCGAACTAAATGGCATCTCATAGATCGCGACCACGTCGTCGGTACGCGCTGCTCGGAATGTCATGCGTGCCAGGTAGTCGGCTGGACGCTCACGGCCCTGCTCGTCCTTTTCATAACGCCGGGTCACGGAAATGGCAACCTCGGTGGCCAGCGGGGAGGCACGGAGTGTCTTGCCATTGTCGCAGGAGAATGCGACCTCTTGCAGGCTGTCCAGTGTTCGTGTCATCAGGTTGCCTCACTTTCTGCTCGGCGCACAAAGCGCGGGCTGTTGGAGGTCATGGGCCGTCGTTTGCGAGGCTGGGAGAACAGGGTAAACGGCCAGTGACCCTGGCGCATGGATACGAGAATGTCAATCTGACGGCGCTGGCAAATTGGGCAGAGGCCCGGACCGTTATGCCGCCTTTTTAGCTGGCGTTCCAGATCGTGTGCTGCTTCCCAGGTATCGATTTTCCACAGGCGAGCCAGTTCAAAGGTGATATCTGCAGCCTTGATCGCTTTCATGAGTTTCGCGCCGTGGCCGCACCTGTGAGACTGGAGCCGTGCGTCAAGGTTTGCCGTGACGCCGCAGTAGTGACCGGCATGGTAATAGCGCGAATGGAAGTGAAGTAAGTAGACGTAGTACTCAACGGGTCGCGGCCAGCGATAGGCTACACTTCCGCGCCACGTAATGATAGAATCCGAATGTGTAAGCATGTTGGGTAACTCCTCGTCTTGCACCAGCGGGCCAGCTCAGCTTTTCCAGAGGGGAGCTGGCCCGCGCAGCACTGCTAATAAGATCGTGATGTAGCTGACCTCGAACGGGCGACGATGCGATCGACAGCGAGTGGGCGCTCGCCGTTATTGAGCCACCGGGCAATCTCCGTCGCTTCCGACCAGGAGACGCTTGCAACGACGACAGCGCCATGCTCATCGACAACCTGGTATCGAAGGATCGAGCCAACGCTCGCGGTTTGCTCGATGTGATGCGGGAAGTAGATGTTGCCGTATTGCTCATGTGGCGCAAACGCTGCGTAATCAGTCGTGTCAGCACGAGGGAGCGGCTGCGTGGCCCTCGCGGTCTGTGCAGCGCTGGATGGCTGCGAGTCTCGCGGCTGGCCCATGTGAATGTGCGGCTCCAGAAGGGCGGCACCAATCAGATAGGCCGCGGTAATATTGTCAAAACGATTCTCCAGGTCTTTTCCGGTATAGTGCTTTTTTGCCATAGCTCACCTCGTGTAATGTGTGCTTCTCTCCTGTAGTAGAAAAACGCCCGTTTTTGTGTGGCACTTCTCGCCCTGTCAGTCGTGTTCTAGCCTGGAGAGGTTCAAACGTCTGAACTCCTAAACGTTTATACTTGTCACTATAATATTACTATAAAAACGCTATCTCTGTCAAGAGTTTTTGGATATCTTTTCTACTGTTATCTGCTTGCTGGAATATTGGTGCTGGTTGTGATTGATACAAAAACGGGCGTTTTTGTATCTGTAGGGTGATGAGAAAAAAGAGAACCAGGTCGTTCACTCGACCTGGTTAACTAAAAATGTTTGAGCGTTTAAACGTCTGGACATTTGTCAGGCTTAAGAAACATCGGCGTCCTCGGTTGCCTGCTCCTCGTCACCCTGGCTGGCGACCGTCTGCCCATAGAGACCGATAAGTGTGAGGGCCTGTTCCTCCAGAGCACTGACGCGGCTTTCGATCTCCTGTCGGCGCGTCCCCAGCAACATATCGTAAATCTCAAGCTCAGCTTTCATCTCCTCGTACTGCGCGATCCGCTCTTCCATGTACTTCCTCTTAATCGGCTTCGGCTTCTGGCCATCAACGGTCTCGTGTGCCAGCAGGAAGCGGCGCATGTTTTCCTCGTAAGCGTCTACGCGCTGCACAAACGCGCTGTGTGCGCTTCCGCTGATCTGTTCGCGACTGTTCTCCTCGTCGATTACCGGGACATGCATCAGTGTCGAGGAGCTTTTCCCGCCGGTGCTGGTGGGCAGTGAGACCTCTACGAGTTGCTTGAGGCGACCCAGATTGTCACGCTGGGCATAGGGAACGAAGTGGACGCCGCCTGAGAGACGCATGCGGGCCGCACCCATGCTCTCGATAATGTCGTTGACCATGCGCGACAGTTCGCTGCTCTTATACGTCACCGCGTAGTAATCCACCCATTTCTGCAAACTCTGCAAGAGCGCGGCCTCCTGCACGTTCGGGCGGTACGTCCGGGGGTCGGTAGCCCCACTCGGAGTGAGGGTCAGCGTGAGCGTCCCCGGCTGCGGCTGTTCGCCCTCTTTGACTTTGGGCGGCTTGACGAAGAACACGCGCAGGTTGGTCAGGTAGGATAGTCCGAGCGCGGCCAGATCAACGTTTTCTTTGACCAGGGCGAAGATCAGCACGCCCGTGTCGGGTCCCTTGATGCGCCGAACGAGCGACTTGCCCTCGTCGTCGATGAGAGCCGCCGGGATCGCGCTGTTCTTGAGTTCCTTCATCCACGCGGCGATGGCACGCTGGAAGTAGGTCGGCGGTTCTACCTGCGGCGGCAGGAACGCGCCGAATCCAAGCGGGGTGATAAGCTGGAGCAGGTGGTCATGATCAACTTCTGATTTAGTGTCCAGGCTGGCAATAACGGTATAGCCTAGAATCGGGAACTGTTCGGTTGACTCCTTGATCTCGTTCGTGTACATAGCTTGACCCTCTCTCTCTTGCTCAGGAGTCTCAACGTCTGAACTCCTAAACGCTTTCTATCTATTGCTATAATAATACTATAAAGATACTATCCCTGTCAAGCACAAAAACGGGCGTTTTTGTAAGAAATCAGGGAAAAGAAAAGGGAAGAGAGATATATCCTCTTCCCTGGCGTCGTTAAATGTTGAACATCATATCAAGCGCCGCGCCGTCCTGCTCCAAGTCGCCAATCGTTACCATCGCATCTGTCACGCTAGCCAAATTCTGGCCGTGTCGCGCCTGGCGGGAGAGTAACACACCGTAGGCGTGCATCTGCTTGGCTTGGCGACGGCGGTTGTAGTCGTCACGCACCTTATCGCGGATGCCCACGTCGCCATCGCTAATCACAATCACATCAGCGCTGTTGAAGCGATTCTCCTCGCTCATGGCAAGACTTTCGCGCATCCAGTCGTCATAGACAGTCCCGCCGTTGAAAGAGAACTCGGCTGCCTCGATCAGCTCGTTCGAGGTCGCCTGTGCTTTTGGGAAGCGGAAGACCTTGATTTCCCCGTAGGATGAGAAGAACAGCACGGCAAAGTCCCGGCGCTGCTTGCGAGCGATGGCTAAGAGCGCCAACACAACGGCCTTGGCCCACACTTCTTTCGTGGTCGCCGACTTGCCGCGGCTAAGCCCCTCGTCCATGCTGCCGGAAGTATCCACGCACGCGATCACCGGACCCCTGGCCTGTTTCTCGTGGCCGCGCAGGTCAAGCTGCATGAGAGATTTCTCCAGGTATTGCTGATAAAACAACATCTCCAGCAGTGGATCACCCAGTTTGACCAACTCCACCGAGAGCATAATGTTAAAGTCGTCGCCGGTGGTAATGCCGACGACTTCGTCGGGCGGGTGCAGAACCTTCGACCGTTGCTTATGCAAGGCCGTGTTGACCATGCGCCCGGCCAGTTCAGCGATCCTGGCCAGTTTCTTGTTGCCCATAACGCGCTTTGCCAGGGCCAGTTTCTCGCGGGCGTTCTCGGTACGCTTTGGGACGCCCTGCTCGTGGCTGTAGCCGCCGCCACTGTAGGCGCTGATGGCATTGTTCGCCTCATCGATCTCGACCTCGGCCTGCGCCAGTCCCTCGCGTGCGGCGCGGCGTGCGGCGTCTTCCAGCTTCTCGGCGGTGGCTTCGATCTGGTTATACAGCTCTTCGGCTGCGGTACGTTCGGCCTCGGCCTGGTTGCGCAACTCCTGTGCCTGCTGGTACATCTCCTGCACACCTTCATCGGCCTGGTCGGCCTGCCCGGCGAACTGTTCGAGGTCCTGCGCCTGATTGAACAGACTGATCGCCTCGGCCTCGGCCTCCTGCAGGTCATTGAGGCGCTTGCGGGTTTTGCCGTCCAGCTTCTCCATGACTTTGTAGGAAACGGCGGTGGTCGCGATAGCGGAAGAGAACTGGTCATACATCGTACCTGCGGCCCGGACCTGCTGATATTCGGCAGTGGACATCATCTCGGCGATCATCCTGCGCCGAAGCTGCGCAGAGAGGGTTAAATCTTCGGCGGGTAAGAGTGTAGGGGCGGCTTTGTAAAATGAGCAAAACGCATCCTCAACAAAGGTGGCTGCTTCGTTGATAGCACCTGTTTCTACCACTTCCTGCAGTGGGGGGTACATCTCAAGCGTCTCACCGTATACCTGCGAGTCGAAACGGTCATACAGCACGACATGCTGCTGCTTCGTCTCGCTTCCCTGGCTCGTCTGGTTCATCCTGGTCCTCCTGGTCGTCGATAGCAGTATCAATTGCTATCTTTGTCAAGGGAGCATACGTACAAAAACGCCCGTTTTTGTACGTATGCTCGAAATTGCCTAGAGATTCATCTTGAATCCGACCGCCTTCAAGAGGTCCATATGTTGCTGTTGCGCGGCGGTGACAGCCTGGTCAAGCCGCTTGGTGTTGCGGCCCGTCTTGGTAGCCTGGGCTTGAAGCTGTGTCAGCTCATCCAGGATTTTCTGGAGCTTGCCCGCGCCCTCTGCCGCGGCCATCGTGCGCTTCGTGCGATCCTGCTTGTTCGCCTCTAAAGCCTGCATAGTCTGGCTGTAAATGGTGTCGGCCTCGTCCTTGAGTTCGCTGGCACGTGCGTTAATCGGGTTAGAGTGCTGGTTGATGATCTTCGAGACGGTAGCCCGCTGCGATGGCTCCAACCACAGCGCATCATACAGAATAGCCAGATCGTCCTCGTTTACCTCGTCGCGGGCCTCTATTACGGCGTTGGCTTGCATGAGTTGCAGGCAGTATCCGTTCCGGCGTTCGCTGATAATGATACCCTCGGCGGCAAGCTCCCGCCGGACAGCAGTGAACGCGCTAATCACCGGGCGAGTAAACCGGATAGTTCGTGTATATGCCTGTAGCTTTACCAGATCGGAGCGTCCGATCGTCGTTTTCTGGAAGGTGAATGGGTCCGGCTCAAGGCCTGCTTTCCTCAGCATCAGCAGCTCAAAGTTCGCGTCCGAGAGGTGGTTGACGAAATGAGTGAACAACATGCGATCTCTGATAGCCTCCAGGTCGTCACCCTCCGGCAACTCATTACTGGCCGCGAAAATCGACATGAGTGGAACATCAATGACCGTGGTACCGTTCGTAAATTTTCGCTCATTGACGATCTTCAAAACGGCGTTGAGGATGGCGGAACTCGACTTCCAAATCTCATCCAGGAACGCGATCTCGCTATCAGGTAACCGCTTCGCGATGACGCGGTTATAGGTTTCGTTCTTCATACCATTAAACGAGACTGGACCAAACACCTCGTCGGTCTGGGTGAACTTGGTCATGAGGTAGCTAAACAGGCTGAGCCCGTTGCCGGTCCCATCACTCACACGCGCACAGATCTCCTCGATCATCGCCGACTTGCCGGTACCTGGATCGCCGATAAGCACACAATGCTGGCACGCCAGCAACGAGACGAGCAACTCCCGAATGGCTTGCTCGCGCTCTAAAAACATCGCGTTCATCTCGGTCTCAATAGCCACAAGCGTGGTGATCACCGCCTGAACGGGAGCCTGCTGGGGCTGGTTAGCAGTTGCATCAGTCGTCATGAGACATACTCCTTTTTGGTGTCGGTAGCAGTAACAGTAATTACTATAATATTACTATAAAAAAGCTATCATGTCAAGAGATGAAGGACGAATTTCCCACGCACACAAAAAAACTACCAGAGACGGGCGTTTCTGGTAGTACAAACGAATAAAGGAGTACAAGCAGGTGCTAGGTCTGCTGTGCTGCCGCCAATTTGCGCTCCAGCTCCTCGATTTCACGGGTACGGGCCTCGATGATCTCCTGAGCCTTACGCACCGTAGCTTGCCGCTCCTCTTCGGAAAGGCGTTCGTCTGCGATTTCCTGGGACAGGATCTCAAAAAAGTCGCCAATTCCGATATCCTTATTGTCCGCCATCACCTTAAACAGCAGGTAGGCCCGGTGAGACATGAGGATGTTACGCGGCTCCTTTTTGATAAATCTGCGTTTGTTCTTAATAGTCTGCTCGGTCACTGTCTCGGTACCCACTGATGCTTTTACCATGTGATTCCTCCTGGTCTCGCGCATAACTGATAACGAATGCACTCATAAAAATACTACTATAAAACTACTATATTTGTCAAGGCCACTGTCTGACAACCCGTACAGAGAAGCGGTTTCTGTCAGATACGACGGGCCGCGTCGTCAAACACCGCGGCTACAGCAACACACACGCCCATTCACGAAAACACCCGTTTCCCTCAGTTAGCAAAATATGTAGACGTTTAGGAGTTGAAACGTCTACAAGCCTCTGGAAACACCCTTTTCATTTCAAGGTGTTAAGATACTAACCCATCCCGATAGAAGCCTGGAATCGAACCCTGGCGCGGTAGAACATCCTTTGAATGGATAAACACGAAGAGGGGGGGGAGCGTATCGCACCTGGTCACTTTCAGATCCTTCTCTTGCGGACAGGAGTATTCTGCTGGACTTGTTGCTCAAGCGCTTGCCTCGCTGTGATTTCGCCCTGCAAGAGTTTCCAGAGTTCTTCCAGACGGCTTTCCTGCCGGTCGGCTCGCTTCTGGTATCCGAGTGCCGTAATCTGCGCGGCATCTGCCCGCGTCGCCACCTGCTCCACCCGCTGCCCAATCCCCTCCAGGTGTTGGGTGAGTGTCGCTACATCTTGCGCTTGGTCGCGCTCCAACTGCTCCAGGGCAGCCAGGACCTCACGCACCCGCTGCTCGACAAGCGTTGTCATATCCAAGCGAAGCGTTGCGAGGGCTTCCTGCTGCTCTTTGAGGTCGCGGCGCACCTCATCCACTTGGTCGTGATACTCCTGACCCTGCCTAGCAAGCGCACGCTCCCACTCCTGCTGTGCTGCTACGAGCTGATCCAGCAGATGCGTGCGCAGATGTTCCACATCGCGCTGGTGCTGCTCTTGCTGGCCCGCCAGTTCCTGGTGGAGCGATCGGTCAAGCAGGTGCAGGCTCTCCGTCAGGCTGTCGCGGACATGCTGGATAAGCTGCTGCTGCTCCTCGTCACGGTGAGCGAACGCCTGATACTGCTGCTGGTGAATCCGCCAGGTCTGGCGTGTCTCTTCGGCAAACTGTTCTTGCTGGCCCGCCAGTTCGCGGACCCTCGTCGTCACCTGCTCAAGGGTAGCATGGGTAAAAGCCTCGCGTCTGCTCTCAGCATCCAGCATGGCCTGCACCTGCTGCAACAAATGCTGGTGGTCTTCCATGATCTGCAATTGTTGGCGGGGAATACTTGCCAGATCCAGCTTGCGCACATCACCGGTGATCGCTGCCGTCGGGTCAACGATGGGCCGGATTTTTGCCACATCGCTCATGCGGACCAGGCGCGTGCGCGGGGGAACACCGACAGGTTCTTTCTTGACTTTGAGTCGCCCGGATGTCACCCACCGGCGGGCCATCGCTTCACTCGTCCGGGTGATGCGTGCCGCGTCCGTTAAGCTCAGCCAAGTATCGCCCTCCGGATACTCCTCCGGGCCAGCAAGCTCCTCAATATACTGCACGAGATCATCTTTCCCGGCATCCTCCTGCGCCTTGCGCTGTTCGGGGGAGACTGTACTCATGGCTACCTCCTCTCATAGGCATCGATAGAGCCACATCCACGCTTGGACGCGCCCCGTTTCTCTCTCCAGTATACTATTTGACGGTACTGAATGTCAATACCGTTAGAAATTTGCCGCAAAATTCTATCATTGACGATACTGACCGTCAGTATCGTCAATGATAGAATGTCATAAGGACGACAGGACAGGCATTTGTAAAGTCATCCTACAACGAAATGATAACCCCATCAATTATATTGACGATACTGACGGTCAGTATCGTCAATGGAGGGAGTCAGAGTCGTTGCAACACGTCAGCGCAATGCGTGAGAAGGAAAATGGGAAATCAGTCGCTCCTGTGGAGATTTGGCCCAATTTACCACCACAATTCACTTATTCATCTTGCAAGCCACAATGTTCGATGCACTGGGGTTCTTGCGCAAAAGCATCCATGATCTCTGCCAGATCGGCGATTGACCCTGCGTAACGATTCAGATGCTTGCGTAAAACTCGAACACCCCGTGTATGATGGACTCTTACCGTTGAAACAGGGCATTTTAGAAAAGCGGCAATAGCTTCCCACCCATCTTCTTTACCAAAGTACCGCATGAAAATGACTTTATGCTGTATCTCCGACAAAGCGCGAAATCCGTCACGCACTGCTTGATAAAGTTCCTGGCAAAGCAGATTTGCCTCTGGTTGTTCAAAAGAGCATTGTAACGACACATCAATGCCACTCATTTCAAAGGAAACCAGGCGTTGCCTCTTGCGAAGAAGATCCAGCGCTGTATTTCTGGCAACTGTATACAACCATTTGCGCAACCCTTCAGACCTCATATTCCCTAATCCATGCGTTGCCAGCCAGGAGACCGCTTTCATATAAGACTCCTGGACCACATCTTGTGCATCCTCCTCATTTCTCAGCACTCTCAAGGCTGCGTAAAGCATATAGTCCGCGCAGGATACGAATACTTGAGTAAACCTATCACGCTCCTCTCCTACCATCATCTGATAAACTCTCGCCTGCTCCTGAAGCAGTTGTGTGAGATTGGTACCCAATTGCTGCTGCAAGTACACAAACGGTTCGGTAACACGCGCGATCTCAAGCCAGGTCGTCTGCATCTTCTGGAGAGTCTCAAAAAGTCCGGTCGGCAAAGCATCAAACATCCGCGCCACTGCCTCTATGCTTTGTCTCATAGATGCCACTGCCTCTATGCTTTGTCTCATAGATGCCACTGCCCGATAGCTCTCACTGACAGCTAAAGGCATCCTCATGGCATTGACCATCCGCTCAATCTGATCCAATTCGTAACGCTGTCTCTGCCCAGCCTGTTGAATCCCCCGAATTACGTCCATATTTACTGAGCGCTGGAATGATTGCAACAACTCCGCTTGCTTCTGAATCCCCCGAAGCCACTCGTTGTCAAACATATCTCGAAGCATCATTTTTCCTCACATTTCCCGTCGGCACTTCCGAACTGAGCGCTTTTTCGGGCTGATAGGCTTTGTTCTAGCCCCACTATAAAACACTTCTTCAAGCAGGGCAAGAAAATGCACAATTCGCTCGCCTGCGAAAGGATTACAAGCTACGAGGACAAAGATCGTCAGGGCGAAAATGAACCCACCGGCCAGGACGAATATGAGTGCTGGCAGCGGGAGGTTCAAAACCAGTAAAATGAGTTTCAGCATGGAAATGTTCCAGCTCCTCTCCAAACAAAAAACCAGCTCACAGAGAAGAGCTGGTTTAACGATAAAATGCTCCCACGAAAACCCATCAAATTGGTGACGCCACCACAATGACTGGACAGAAAAAGGAGCTTTCACCTAGTTAACGTGAGAGCGGCCAAAACGCTACACTTTTTTTACCCAATTTTGTTCTCCCTGGAAAATGAAGAAATGCCCTAGACCTGGTCTGCTCACTCTACACACTTATTACCAAGTAGCTTCCACCCAGATCGGAATGCACCCGAACACTCTACCTCCCACAAATGGCACGCTCACAGAGATAGCAACGCCGCTTTGCCGGAGCACTGCATAGCTTACCCGCGGGCCTGGCACTACATTGAATCGCAGCGAGCAGCAACACAGCTTCCTGGCGGACCCGCTCGACCGGATAGTGTTCGGCAATCCAGCGGAGTTTACGCCGCTCATCGTCGCTACGCGGCGGCTGCAGCGTAAACCGTTCCCCGCGCAATTTCACAACGGTCATGCTCCATCACCCTTCTGCTTCTGTAACCGTACCGTACAAAAACGGGCGTTTTCCTATCTCTCAAGCCACTATAAGGCATTCTTCTCCATGGCCTCGCGGTAATACTCGTCAACCACACCGGCATACTTCTGGAGCGTCTTGAGGTTCCGATGCCCGGTATTTTTCTGCACTTCGACAATATTGGTGCCACGCGCCAGGTGGTAGGTGACGTGGGTCGCACGCAGAGTGTGAACGTGGCTCCACGGGACACCCGCACGGCGGGCGATAGCCTTAAACATCTTCTGCACCGCCCGATTGGTGAGCGGCTCGCCCGTCCTGGCGAGGAAGACGCTGCGGGCCTCACTCTGTGGCCTGACTTTCAGGTAGGCGCGGATCGCCTCCACCGCTTTGCTGTTGAGTGCCAGGAGCTTCTCGTCGCCGCCCTTCCGGGTCACGCGCAGCGACCCGCCCTCGGCCTTGCCGCTCTTACGCTCCGGCGGTAAGTCGAGGTTATCAAGGGTGAGCGCGGTGAGTTCCGAGAGCCGGATACCCGTCTGGAGAAACACCTGCAGGATCGCGACGTTGCGCAGGGCCATGCTGCGCGCCCGTGCCCTGACCTCCGGCTTGCCCTGTGACTTCACCTGTCCTGCTTCAAACAAAAGTGCCTTATACTGCGCCTCTTTGAGCGGCTGCGGGTCCTTTTCCGGGATCTCGTGCAGCACGATCGCATCCAGCACGGCCGGGTCAAGGCCAGCATGCCGGATCAGGAAATGGGCAAACACGCGCAGCGATGCCGCCTTGCGGTGGCGCGTCGAGAGCTTGAGTCCCCGAGTTTCCATCTGCACCTGGTAGCGCGTGAAGCTCTCGGTGGTGATCTCATCGACATAGGTAATCTGTGTACTGACCCACGCCGCCCACTGCCGCAGGTCCAGCAGGTAGGACGTGCGCGTGTTCGCACTGGCACGGGCGCGGTTGGCCAAGCCATGGGTCGCAAAGTCCTCCAGGGCTACGGCAAGTGTGATGCGTGTGTGTTCCTTCACCTGTACTTGCTGTGTTGGTACCATCTTCGCCCCACCGATGACCGCCGCGCTCTGCTGCTTCACCTGCTCCATGTGGACCACCAGCTTTTCCAGTTTCTCCTGCTCGCGCCGGACCCGTGCCCGTTCGGCCTCCTGCTGTTTCCAGGTTGGATAATACTCCTTGAGTTGGCGATAGAGCGGTTCCTCGCCGGGGAAGACGGACCGCTCCTCACCGTTGGCGGTATAGTAGATCGCACCGGACGGAGACGACGTGTAGCCCTGCTGCCGCTCTTTGCGCGTAACGATCACCATCCTGGTAATGGTACCCAGATCGAGCATGATTTCCTCCCCTGTTTTCTCTCTAATTTTCGCTATAAAAAGAAGGACGCATAACAAATAGTCATTTAGAAGTTATTGTACCCTCCGTAATCAAATTTGTCAAGAAAGGTACGCATAACAATCGTTCTGCGTACTAAATCGCTTCCCAGGGAAGAGCCCAGCAAGGCCAGAATTGACTAAGGAGTGCGCGTAGAGCACTGGATGGATACAAGGGAGAGTATGCGGTAAGGTAGCGTATTATATCAGTCTTACAAAAACGGTCGTTTTTGTAAGACTGAACCATGAGATCGCATCATTTTTAGTCAGAGATCAAGAGGCTCTTGCGAATCATCCACATCTCCCCCGGGCTCCCAGGGGAAAGGTTGTTTGAATGAAGGACAGCTCCACTGCACTCCACAGTTTCGACAGGTCTGTTGGGGAACTTCTCCTGGCGGTGGTGGATCCCACCGGTTCTGTTCCTCACACGCCACCTCTTTGGTCAGCACATCACCCAGCCATTCTAAGATATCCTCATCGTCGTCAGTCACCGGGACCTGATAGAGCGCCCTGAGGGGACGTGCGGTGAGAGGTGTTTTCTTCACCAACTCTCGCATAAAATACAGCGCCGTTTCTTGCGGGGAAACAGTGAAGCATCGTCGGTAGAGAAACGCGTACAGTTGCATCTGCCGCTCGTATGACCGGAGTTCAGGGGTCCCCTTTTGAGGGGCCTTTCCTGTTTTATAATCCCACAGCGCAATGCCTGGCTCCTTATTTCCCTCCTGCTGAACAAAAACAACATCGACCGTTCCTTCCAGCAGGATTGGGCCTCCTGGAGCCTGTTCCCATACCCAACTGAGAGGCACTTCGGCAGCCCGGATACGCGGGTACAGCCAGGCTGCTTCAAGCGTATGGAACATCTGGAGCATGTGCTGGAGCTGCTCGCGTTGGTCGGAGAATAGTTGTGGCAGTCCTTGCAGCCGGGCTGCTTCCTCTACAATCTGGCACTCTTCTAGCACCATCTGCTCGTCAGGGATCCAGCTAGCCTCCCCCCGGAGCCGAGCAGCCAAGTAGTGCCCATGCAAATGCTTGATAGTTCGATGTAAGATCAGTCCGATCACTGCCGGTAGGGTATGTGAGGGATAGCGTCCTTCTGAGAAAAAATGGGCATTACGTGGACATAGATCGAACAGGACCAGATCGGTCACTGCTCGTCCGCGTGGTTGATCCTGTTTCTCCGGAGGGCGAATGCGCACACCTTGCGCCGCCAGCCTCAGAGCCGGATTAGTCCCAAAGTCCATGTTGCTGCACTCCTTTTCTTTTCTTATCGGGCCACACCTCGACCCGCTGGCGAAACCACTCTGCGTCCGCCCCTAAACCAAGAGCAGGGGGCGCGCCTTTCAGATGCTCATCCACGATCAGCAATAGCAGCAGCGCTTGAGCACGCGAGTACGCCACATAATGCAGACGCACGAGATCTTGAACGGCCCGCTGTTCGTCATTCCCTCCAAGAAAAAGATCGGGTTGAGCGACCTGCTCCCCGGTCAGGTCTTGCCGGAAAGGGAACACGTCCCGTTCTAGCTGGTGTTCTGCCTTGGGAGAGGACTGCTTTTGTTTATCCACAACCACTGCGACGACGGGAAACTCGAGCCCTTTGGCACCGTGAATCGTGAGCAGCGGCAAAGCGTCGGTTGGAAGCCGAGGAGTATGTTCTTCTCCACGCTGCAGGTGTTCCTGTTGGATACCTTCTACCAGAATGCGATACAGCTGTTGCATCCACAATGCCCTCACGCGTTTCTTCCCCAGTCCTCCTGGTGCTTCTTCTAGTGGAATGTGATACCCATGTTCAACAATTCGATTGTATGCGTCGAGGGTTTGAATCAACATCTGTACTGCTGCCTCAACCTCTTGATCTTGCTCAATGGCTGTGATACATGGCTGAGCATTAAGAATCCGCTGCGCCAGTTTCGCTAGTGACATGGAAGAGGTACCCTTCTCTTCTGCTAACAGCCAAGTATTGATCTGACGTGCCATCTGAGCCAGTTCTGGCTCATCCTGAGCGGCTTGCCGACACTCGTCAACATAGACAGCATTGGCCGGAGCAAAAGTGCTTGGGAGAAGATTTTTCGGACGATCCAGGGCAAGAAACAGTGTACCAAGGATTTGCTTATACACCTGTTGTTCTTTATTTGAAGAAAATCCCGCTATAGGAATTTCCTGTTGTTGAAGTTCACTGATATAGGCTTGGCTTGCATTTCCTCTGAGGCTATGAGCCAACAAAGCACAGTCGGCATATGATTCAATTACTTCCTGTTCTTTGAGCAAACGTAGAATCGCTACAAAGTTGCTCGCACTCTCCTTCAGATCCTTCCCCCTGATAGCAACGACGGCTGGCTCAACGGAACACGAAGAATGAGCGTGCAGCGGAGTCTTCGCTTCCCCAGCGATCTGCACCCGCACGTTGGGTAGCGACATGTGGGGATGGATCGAGATATACCTGTTGCACCACTCCACAATAGCCGGCTGCGAGCGATAGTTTTCCGTAAGGGAGAGCTGGCGCACCTCGCACGTTGGCCAGGCGCGTTGACATTCCTCGGCGAAATGAACCAGACAGCCAATAGTTCCTCCCCGAAAACGATACAATGCCTGGTCGTCATCTCCGACCACACATAAATTATGCGGAGTGGCGGCCGCCAGGGAGCGATAGAGCGCCGCCTGCAGTGGGTTTGTATCTTGATATTCATCGACTACAACATACTGGACGCTCTGGATCCAGGCGTTCCCCTCTGCGGAGCGCAACAGCTCCAAGGCCTGCCGCTGGATAAGCGTTTGGTCTGTAAAACGCCGCTTATGAAGCGCCGCTTCATACTCTTGAACCAGTTGCATCAGCCTCTGGTATACGGGTTGAGCGTTGGCAAAGTTGGCGCAATCGAGCTGGTCATTAAGAAGACGTTCATACGCCGAGGTAAAGAGCTTCACCCATTGCCAGCGTGAGGGGAACGAGCGATACGACTTCTTATCAATCCAGGATGCAAGTCGAAGATCAAGCTCATCGACATCACTTTGGCCACTCCTTCCAAAGCTGCTCGTGGTATAGATAAAAAAGGCCTGCTCCAACGCTCCAAGTAGCTGAAGATGACGATAGCGGCTCCCTGGCATCTCTGTGATAATTTTCCAGCAAAGGCTATGCAAGGTTCCCAACCGCATTTGAGACAGGTCAATAGCTCTGAGTTCCGGGGATTTTGTACTCAGCCGGGAGAGTGCCTCCTGGAGTCGCTGCCTCAGTTCTCGTGCCGCCTTGCGTGTGAAAGTCGTCAAGACGATAGCCTGTGGAGGCACGTGACACACACACAGCAGAAAGAGGACACGCAGAATCAGCGCATAGGTTTTGCCTACACCAGGGCCTGCAGTGATCTGGAGAGGACCATGCGCATGGTCCATGATAGCAAGCTGTTCAGGATTTGGAGGTTTTCCCGCAATAGATGCCCAGGCACCTAGAAATTCCTCACGAGTCATACATTCCCCTTTTCCACACTGCACCAGATCCCAGACACTGAGCAGTCAACGCTCGATAAGCCCTTCAATCTCCCAATGCCGGAACTGGATACTCACCCTGAGTATATCGGCTTTTCTGGATGAGCGCAAGAGAAATCAAGGAAAAAAGGGTAAAATGGGCTAAGTTCACTTTCCAGACAGGAAGTATATAGCTCTATCCCCATAACATAAGCAGCAACCAGCATAATTGTACCAGTTCCACCCACTTCACCCCGTGGTACACTGCACGCACTGGATGAACACGAGAGAAGAGAGGGGTGCTGGACAAGGTAACCTATCAGCCGTAGAAAAACGGGCGTTTTTGTACCGACTGCTACTACACCGGCACGCTCAGGGACGATTCTGGGCGTTTTTTTGAGAGAGGCCGATTGGCATAAGGTCGCCGAAAGCCATTCACCCGCGAGACAGGAAATGATGTATACTCGTTGGCAAAGAAGCGGTTGGAAGGGAGAGGCGATAACAACGGACGATTCTAACGCTAAGGGTTTGAACATGACAATGATCTTAACCTGCCTTACAAAAGACTTCATCGTGCAGGCAAGCGACCGACGACTTTCTATCGTAGACGGCAATAAGGTGCGTCTAGAAGATGATCACAGCAACAAGGCACTGGTCTACAAGAAACAATTCGTGTTCGCTTACACAGGGCAGGCGAAGATACCTGTTCGAAACAATGGACAGTATACTTATGTGTCTACCATTGACTGGGCAGCGGAGCAGCTATCTAAGGGTAAGAATCTGGAGGATGCTGTCTACAACTTGAAATACCGAGCAACCGAACTTATGAAATCAAATCAGATACGGAAGCTCCCTGGCTATAAAAGACGGATCGCGTTTGTGGGTGCCGGATTTGATGAGATTGAGAGGGGGGACAAGAGAATCCGTAGGCCACTTCGTATTATGATCGAGAATTGCTTAGAAGACGATGGTACGTTTCTAGATCAGCCTCGCGATGAATTCAGCGTTCATTGGGACCCGCTGAAAAATGGCGAGGCTGCACTCTATGTTGCGGGTTATCAGCCTGCCAAAAAGAAACAAATTGAGTTCGCCAGATTACTCAGACGGTTCGTTCAGCACAATGCAAAGCCAGAGAAGATCGGTGTGCTACTGACAAGCAAGATTCAGGAGATAGCAAAAGCAATGCCAGTTGATAAAAGAACCGTTGGGGAAAACATCATGTGCATATTTGTGCCACAAGGGTACAGTGATAGAGATGATGATAATGGCATGATGATACCTATCACCGGTGGTATACTCTTCGAGACTCCCACTCATAGCACTGAAACGCAGATCCTTAAGCCAGTCGAGTTTCCATCTCTTCAGGAACGAATTGTTATCCTACCCTCATTTGATTCTCCTAATTCTCAAGGGTTTGATTCTCCACGGTTTGCGTATATTGCTGAAGACAGCAGGGCACAACCATACCACAGCCCCGTTTACGTTCGTCCCAGACAAGTTGTCCCGACAATAACCAGCGTTGAAATGAGCGTCGAGTTCGTTCCGACTCCAAATCCCCAGGCAAACACACACCTCCAAGTTTAGCACAAGCAGCATACACAGCAGGGCGAAGCATACCCCATCACCTACCAATTTCTGTTGGCCTTCGCTTGCCTGACATGGTATAGTAGTATTCCAAACAAGTATTGTAGAGGGAGCAAGATGAAGCCCAATTCACCCATAAGCGGCAGTGCTGGGGAACTCCCGGCTGATAAGGTCATCCAGCCTTCGCTTGCACCCTCTCCACATCACAATCAACAACTCTTCTCTGATCACTACCTCAACGTCATCTTACCAAAACGTGAAGACTGGCAGATGTTGGTCGTCGAGGCCGAACCCATCATGCGCGATCTTCAGCGCATCCTTGCTGATTACACGCCCAGCGACAAAGAGGCGCAGGTAGAGGATGACCTGGTCAAACCAGTGTTGAGACAGCTGAAATATACCTTTGAGGTTCAGCCCTCTCTGGAAACCCCTGATGGCACGAAAGCCCCGGATTATATGTTCTACCGTAACCAGGCAGCGCTGATTGCCAATAAGGGGAAGAAACTCAACGAGGCACTTTTACAGGGCCGCGCCTTTGCCGTAGGCGATGCCAAGTACTGGGATCGCCCACTGGACGTTTCCCTAAAGAGCATGGGCGGCGACCCCTTTACGAACAAAAACCCATCCTACCAGATCTCCTTTTACATGCAGCATTGCGGTCTGGATTGGGGAATCCTCACGAATGGTCGGCTCTGGCGGCTCTATCATAAAGACACCGCTCACAAGCTCGATCGCTTCTACGAGGTGAACCTGCCTGAGCTGCTGCGAACGGGCGATCTCAAGAACTTCCTCTACTTCTATGCATTCTTTCGCCGCCAGGCATTTGAACCAGGCGACCTCAGCATCGAAGCGGTCCGGCTCACCTGCGCCGATTACGCACGCGGCGTGGGCGATTCGCTCAAGATGCAAGTCTACGAGGCGCTACGTCATGTGGCACAGGGCTTTCTGGATTACCGGCCCAATAACCTCCAACCCGAACCGGACACACTCAAGGCTATCTACGACCATGCGCTGATTGCCCTCTATCGCCTCCTCTTCATCCTCTTCGCCGAGGCACGCGAATTGCTGCCAGTACGTGAGAATCCAGGGTACCGTGAGAGCTATAGCCTGGAGAGTATAAAGAAAGATATCCAGAAGAATCTCGCCGCACGCAAGCCGCTTCTGCCAAACACGGCCACGCTCTGGCCACAACTGAGGGCACTCTTTAGCATCATCGACGAAGGAAGCCCTCCACTTAGCGTGGCAACCTTCAATGGCGGTCTCTTTGACCCAAAGCGCCATCCCTTCCTGGAACAGTACGCCGTCGGCGATCAGCACCTCCAGCAGGCCATCGATAAGCTGGCCCGCGTGAATGGACAGTTTGTCGATTACCGCGACCTTGCTGAGCGTCACCTGGGTACCATCTACGAAGGGCTGCTGGAGTTCCACCTGGAAAAGGTTGATCCACCTGAAGACGGCTGGACCATCGATCTGAAGACAGAGAAGGGCGAGCGTAAGGCGACCGGCAGTTACTACACCCCCGATTATATTGTCAAGTACATGGTAGAGGAAACGCTCCGGCCAGTGCTGGGGAAGGCCATGGCAGACGCTGCAACAGAACAGGAAAAGATCGCGGTGCTCCTCAACGTCAAGGTACTGGATCCGGCGATGGGGAGCGGGCACTTCCCAGTCGAGGCGACCGAGTACATCGCCCGCTTTCTGGTCGAGCACATCGAGCAGCCCCCAGCTGATGCCGGCGGCGAGGCCGATCTCGTCTATTGGAAGCGGCGCGTGGCGCAAGCATGTATCTACGGCGTTGACCTCAATCCACTGGCAGTAGACCTGGCGAAACTCTCGCTCTGGCTGGCGACAGTAGCAAGGAACCGCCCGCTCTCCTTCCTGGATCACCACCTGCGCTGTGGCAATTCGCTGATCGGTGCGCATCTGGCCGATCTACATATGAGTACGGCTGGCGTCAAGAAGAGCAGCAAGAAGACACAGTCGCCACTTGCGCAAGGAACGGATGTAGCCCAGCCCTTGCTTTTCGATGACGAGAGCCTGCGCCAGGCCATGACCACAGCGGTTGACATGATGTGGTTGATCGAGTCCAGTCCCGCGCAAACAGTGGCTGACGTGAAGGAGCAAGAGCAAATCTACGCCAACCTGCGCCAGAAGCTGACTGATAAGTATGGCATGCTGGCGAATCTGGTAGGAGCAACGCATTTCGGTCTCGCGATAAACCCGGCGCTCTGGAAGTCGCTCGCCGATTACGCAACAGGCAGGATCAGCATTGCGCCTCCTCAATTCGATACCTGGCTCCAGACCGCTGCCGCTTTTTCCACTCAGTATCACTTCTTCCACTGGGAACTGGAGTTTCCTGAAGTCTTCTTTGATCGTCATGGTCAGTTGAAAGGCGCGGCGGCAGGTTTTGATGTGGTCATCGGGAACCCTCCCTATGTACGTCAGGAAGAACTGGGCCAGTTCAAACCGTATTTTGCCGCTGCTTACCCGGAAACCTACCGTGGTGTTGCCGATCTCTACGTGTACTTTTATCAGCAAGGGTTGCGGCTGATTCGCGTGGGTGGGCGAATGTCCTATATTGTCACCAACAAGTGGATGCGTGCTGGCTACGGCGAACCACTGCGTGCCTACTTTGCGAAAGAGGGCGTCCTGGAGCGCATCATTGATTTTGGTCATGCACCGATCTTTGAGGACGCTGACGTCTTCCCCTGCATTCTGGTGCTGGAAAAGCCGATGCCAGAGTTGGAGCAATACGGACAATCTGAACGTCGAGTACAGGTGCTTAACTTTCCACGAGAGGATTTGGACCGGGCAACTCAGAACAAAGGGGGCTTGGGGCGCTACATCAACGAGCATAGCCATATCCTCTCTCATAGTCGTTTTGGTAACACTCCCTGGAACCTGGAAGTCTCGGCTGTGGATGATCTGTTGGCGAAAATTCGTCGTGTGGGTGTGCCTCTGGCCGAGTTTGCCAGCATAAGGCCCTACCGAGGCGTGCTGACCGGATTGAACGAGGCGTTTCTGATCGACACTCCAACCAGAAATCGCCTCGTCCGTGAAACCCCAAATACAGCAGAGATTCTCAAGCCCTACCGGCGTGGTCAGGACATCAAACGCTGGTCGCCCCAATGGGCAGACTTATGGATGATAGTCCTGAAATCAAGCGGCGATCATTTCTGGCCCTGGAGCAATACGACTGATACAGCAGCGGCAGAAGCGCTTTTCCAACAGGCATTTCCCTCCCTCCACGCACATTTGAAGCCGCTAGAGGAGAAGCTCCGTAATCGGCAAGACAAGGGCCATTACTGGTGGGAATTACGTGCATGCTCTTACTACGACGTGTTCGATCAGCCAAAGATCATGCACACAGATATTACCTGGAGGCCGCAGTTTGCTTTTAGCGATTCGACGGCGTATCTTCTTAACACAGCGTATATGTGGCCCACGGATGATCTCTACCTCCTGGCAGTAGTGAACTCACCGCTTCTCTGGTCCTACATGTGGCGAAATGCTATGCATGGCAAAGATGAAGCGCTCAGGCTCATTTATTCATTTACTGAGACACTCCCTATTGCATCGCCTAGCGAAGCCATACGTGTCGAGGTCGTGCAAGCCGCAGCGCGAGTCATTGAGATCACACGAAGCAATTACGAAGCGCGGCAGCTAGTACTGGATTGGCTGCGCGTTGAATTCGACATACAGGAACACGGGTCGCGACTCGAAAACGTCGCTGAGCTTGATGTATATGCCTTTGTAGAGGAGGTTCGCAAACGGCGCCCCAAGACGACTGGGAAGCTGACGCCTGCCGCGCTGAAAGATCTACAAGCTGGCTATGCTGAACAAATTGCACCCATTCAACAGTACAGAACCGAAGCAATGGTACTGGAGCGCAAACTCAGCGATCTCGTACATGCTGCTTATGGTCTCACACCAGAAGAGATCGATTTGCTCTGGGCCACAGCCCCACCGCGAATGCCTCTATCGCCACAGCACCAGAGCAACTCAGGCACTTGATAGTGGCACCTCGTCTTCAAGAGAGATAACGACGGCACTAGCTGCCATCTGACAAACCCGGTGTATTGTGTACTGGGATCTCTTGCGCCTCTATAGCGCCTAAAGACGAGATACATGGATTTTAGGACACAGGTAATAGATGCAATATATGCTTAAACTTCCCCCTTCTTTTGTTGTCTTCCCTGTTTCTGTACTTTTAGTTGCGTGTTTGCCTGAATTTTGAGCTTTTTGAGTTCATAGCGCTTCGTATCTACTGGCACAAGATAGAAAATGACAAGAGTAAAGGGCGTAGGGGAAACGAATACGAGAAAATGCGGGTCTTTTGTGATTGAAAATCCAATGATCCCGGTTATGATGGAAGCCATATATCCAGTGGAGAGGAGGATGAGTGCGAACCAGCGCATATACCAGGACATTTTTTCCTCATAAGTAGGGGTCGTCGACAGCTCTTGTTGTGGTACTGTCTGCTGTGAGCTCTGTTGAGATACATTAATGGGCATAGTACTCCTCCTTCCGCGCAGGGAGCATTATGTCCTACGGTATAACTCACCTGCGGAAAAGGAGGTACTACTTTACGCCTGGTTCTCCTCACTGCTAGAGAACTTCCTTCTTTAGACCTCTCTCATCGAATGAATGAATACAAGATTACAACAGAAGACCGCCAGGCAAACGATTGGAAGCGGTTTCTCGACAAGATCTACTATAAAACAAAAAACAAATCTTACTTTTGCAGTATAACCTATTTTGTCTCTCTTTATCAAGCAGCTCTGTCCTAAAGTCCGCGTATCTCGGCCCTAGATCATCTGCGTAAGAGCCTCAGAATTTGGGATTTACAATGAGGCATTAGGGGATTGGGGATTGTCTTGCTTTTTCTGGTATTCTTCGATACGTGGCCTCATCTGATCTATATGCTTTGCTGTGGTTTGACTATACGGCTTTCCCGGTTGTTGGTCTACTCTTCCCTGCCATTCCAGTGCTTTATTCCAATAATATATAGGATTTCCACTTGGCCCAGAAGCCTCATAATAATCTCTTCTTTTCATCATTTGTGGTGTGTAGTAGCCAACAGTCGAGCCGGGAATAAGCTCGTCAACGATTTTGAGATAGCTGCGAACCATGCGGAAACCTGCCTGGCTTGTGGGTTCAGTTGCAAGAATCGTATCTACCCAGCCTTCTGAACGCCAAGGATCAACGAGAGTCGCAGAAATGATTGCATTTTCGTTAACTTCTCTCATTCTCTTATCTAACTGCTCAACCTGATCTTTGAGTTTATTTTCAGTCCCAGCAATTTGGGCGTTGAAATTTTTCTCTTGCTCTTGAATTCTCTGATCGAGTTCCTTTAGTTGTTTCTCGCGTTCAGAAATTTGTGTGTCCAGTTGCGAAATTTGCGCCGCAGCGTTTTGAACATTTGTCTCTAGTGGTGTGATCTGTGAGGTTAGCTTTGTAATATGAGCAAGAAACTTTTGTTCTTGATCCTGCAAGCGTTGGTTGATTTGCGTGTTTACTTTTTCCTCTACTTGCGTGTTCACTTTTTTATCTAGATTTGCCCACCAATACGCAACGGCAAAGGCTCCTAAGATTGCAAGAATAGCCGCAGCCAGCCCAAGAATGGCCGTTGCGAATCCGACGATTGAGCCCCCGTCCACTGGGCAGACACCTTGCGCATTGGGGACACAAAGGGGGGCAAAGAGCACCTTGATAGTGACGCCGCCAACCAGAATAGTCAGCGTAATAACCGCGATCCAGTACAGTATGATTAAAATATCTCGCCGCTTTTTCATACAATCCTCACAAACATAGCTATACAGGGCTTCTTCTCCCCGTGGCACCGCGAATCATAGCACACATCGAGCCCTATAAAAACCCCTCGAAACACTTTGCTTGTTTTGCCAAAATCCACGAATGCGATTAGAATATCCCCGCTGTCTACGCCCCTCAGCCAGCAATGCAAGCCCACATGTAAATCCCAAAATTCTGATAGCTTGCTGCAATGTCTTGTCATTGTTCTCCACACTTCCCATTTTTCTTTTGCTTGGCAATTTCGCGGACCCAACTACTCTACACGGAGCTACATAACAAGCGGCTTCAGGCAGAAGAGGGTACCGTTTTCGGTACCGAATGGCAAAAGGGACCCGGATATCTAGAGTTCGTCGGGTTCATCATCATCGACAGCCGACGCGGGTGGTGTCGGCGGCTGTGGTGGGTGTGGCGGAACTGCTGGCGTCTTTGGCGCGGGCCCCAGCTGCTGCTTCTGCCCCTGGCCCTGTTTCGGTGGCCCGTTCGATGCCGACAGCCTCGGCGACGGTTTGGACGTGGGCGGCTGCGTCGGTGGTGGTGTCGGCTGCGCCTGGTTCTTGCGCTGCTGGCGCTGCTGGGCCTGTTGCGCCAGCACAGTGCGCTGCAGGTCCTCCTGGCGGCGGATCTCGCCCCAACCCTCGTTGACCTGCGCCAGCGTGATCGGGACCTGCGCGGTCTGCACCTGCTGGGCACGCCCCTTATAAATCCAGAAGGCCTGTCCCTCGTCCTGTTGCATCACGGCCGTCTCCGGCACGCGCCAGTCATGGCGCAGCCGATGGTGCGGGCGGGGATTGCCATTCTCATCCTCCGTGTAGGTCGTCTCCAGCTTCCAGCACTTGCCAGCGCGCTTCGACACCTGGAACGGATCACTACAGGCGTGCAGGACATAGGTGCTACAGGCGTCCAGGATGCGATCCGCATATTCGTGCGGTCCCAGACCGGTATAGCCCTGCGATGAGATAATGACACACCCGCCGAAATCACGCACCTGTTCAAACAGCACGCTCGGCGCTTCTCTCATGCTGAGCGCGTTGAACTCATCGATGACCAGCAGCGTCTGGACGCCTGCCCGGCGCCGCTCGGCGACATAGTGCATAAAATCGGCGACCAGGAAGCGCCCCAGCCGCGGGGCCTCGTCGCGCAGCACAAAGCCGCGCACGCGCAAATACACGGCGTCGGCGTCGGCGTAGTCGAGCGTGCCATCCAGTTGCCCGTTCATGGCCGCGAAAAACACCTGATAGCGCATCTCCACCTCTTTGAGGAGCTTTTTGTTCAGGTCCAGGACGCGCCGATACTGAAACTGATCGCCTGCGTGGAGTTGTTTCAACCGCTCGAATTGGAGATTCGCCAGAAAGTGCCGACTGCTGCGCGGCGTGGCCTGCGCACAGAGTGCCAGGTCAAGCGCGTTGGTAGCCACATCGCCGTAATAGGCCGACTCGCTGGAGTCAACCACGGAGAGCAGCCGGTTCTTCAGTTCGGCGGGGCTGCCCAGCCAGCCGTTGTAATAGGTCGATGGGAAGACCTTGATCGTCTGCGCCCCGGCGGCACGCATCGTGGCAACAAAACGCGCCGCGCTATCCTCGCTCTCCTCGTCGTCCTTTTTGGTGTTGCCCTTGGCATCAATATGGATCACCTGGCGGC
>Ga0307374_10000658_pt1 | contig 65369 bp, 63 predicted proteins | sample OX3MG_FD_202532 | JGI IMG/M metagenome (GOLD analysis project Ga0307374, IMG submission 202532) | Soil microbial communities from Risofladan, Vaasa, Finland - OX-3 | ecosystem: Environmental > Terrestrial > Soil > Coastal area > Acid sulfate soil | place: Finland: Risofladan, Vaasa | collected... | reverse complement strand
TTTGCTCCACGCTTCCTTCAGACCCCACCTCACGGTGACGCCCTTGCGCTTCGCTACCCTTCACCTCCATCAGGTTGGGACGGGACTTCCACCCGCTAGCTGCCGAACATGCACGGCGTACAAAAAACGGGCAGCGCCTCGCGGCCTGCCCGTTCTTAGGTCTGGCTGGAAACCGTTAATTAGTATCCAGGCTTTTCCGCTGGAGCAGCCTTTTTCCGCGCTCCTATCATCTTGACGGAAGAGACATGAATCGTATCCTGATCTACCGTCCCATACACCCGCACATGATGGCCTGCGTGCGCGTCCAAATCCGACTGGGGATCGAGCTGATATGTCTTCCTGGTCCCGGAGTCGTACAACACATACTTTGATCCGCCTTCGATGCACTTCTTGATGCACGCTTCATTGGTCGCCATCGCCATGCCCTTTCGCGCACACTTCGCGTCCATCACGTAGCCAGCACGGTAGGTCGTCTTGCCCGCAGCAGCTTTCGGAGCCGAAAAACCGGCACCTGCAACAAACAACAATGCAGCGCCACACAACATCAAACGCTTCAACATGTTTTGCACCCTCCTCAGCAGAATAAATCCTTGGCCACTAAGGGCCCGAATACGGCACTACTTTGTCACATTTTACCGTTGATTGTCCATACGCAGCCCTTCCCGCCGCCTTTCAGTTTTCAAGAAGCAGCTTTCTCGCGTGCATCCCGCCGCGGGTGTACGATAGTGGAGTTCAAAACAGGAGCGAGAGATTTATGTCTACAGACTATCTGCTCAAGACTGAACCTTCCGAATATTCTTTCGAGGATCTTCAGCGTGACGCTGTCACGGTTTGGGACGGCGTGTCGAATCCCGTCGCTGTGAAGCACCTTCGCGAGATGGAGCCGCGCGCGCGACTGATCATTTACGAAACGGGAACGCGCAAAAGCACCGTTGGGACAGCGAAAGTCCTTTCGGTTGACGCCTCCAATCCCAAAAATCCAGCTGTAAAGATTAGAGCCGGGAAAGCTCTTGCCAAGCCGATCACTCTAGCGCAAATCAAAGCCAGTGCGCTCTTCGCGGATTCGCCTCTCGTCCGTCAAGGACGCCTCTCCGTCGTGCCGCTCACAAAATCTCAGTACAACGCCTTAACCGGCGCGTGATGGAGTCATACGTCACGCTTAACCAGAAACTGCAACCAGAAACTGCACAACCAGAAACTGCACAATTGACAACACGACGCATGGCGGCATAGCCTCCACCACGGAAATGTCACCCGCAAAAAAATCCTCCTCCTTCGCCTACCGCGCTCATCCGCATCTCTACGAAATCAACACATGGGCTTGGCTTGAAGAACTTTCCGCGAAACTCGGCCGCAAGATCGGCCTTCGCGACGTACCCGATACCGAGTGGGACAATATTGCTTGCCTTGGTTTCGATTTCGTTTGGCTCATGGGAGTTTGGGAGCGCAGCCCGGTCGGCCGCCGTTTTTTTCAAACAGACCCCCCAAGTTTTTCAGGTTTCGACGCGGCATTACCCGGTTGGAAATTGAGCCAGATCGTTGGTTCGCCCTATTCCGTCTTTCGATACAAGCCCGATCCCCAAATTGGTTCGTGGGCCGATCTCGATTTCGTTCGCGCTAAGCTCCGCGAACGACACGTTGGTTTGATTCTCGATTTCGTGGCCAACCACACCGCGCCTGACCATCCCTGGACAAAATCGCATCCGGAATATTACGTCAGCGGCGCGCAGGATAACTTCCGGCAAAATCCCTCGGACTTCTATCTTGTCGAAACAAAACCGGAACCAAATTTGCTGGCGCACGGACGCGATCCTTACTTCCCTCCGTGGCGCGACGTCGTTCAACTCAACTATTTCGAACCCGCCGCGCGCTCAGCTCTGATCGCCCAGTTGCGCACGCTCGCCAAACACTGTGACGGCGTTCGCTGCGATATGGCCATGCTTGTCCTCAATGATATTTTTGCGCGCACTTGGGGACCACTCCTCGCGGGCTGCGAATCTCCTCCTCGGGAATTTTGGAGCGAGGCAATCGCCGCTGTTCCTGAATTTGTCTGGCTCGCGGAAGTGTATTGGAATTGCGAGGGCCCGATTCAATCGCTTGGTTTTCAGTTCACGTACGACAAAGGTCTCTACGACGCATTGCGCGACGGCCACATCGATGAAGTTCACTCTCGATTGTCTGCTGATCTTGCCGCGCAGAGCTGTACCGCGCGCTTCCTCGAAAATCACGACGAAGCCCGTAGCGCCACCGTCTTCGGTTCTGCAAAACGCGAAGCGTTTGGCACTTTGATCGCCACGCTTCCCGGCATGCGCTTCTACCATCACGGCCAGCTCGACGGCCGTAAAATTCATCTCCCGATTCCCCTCGCCATGGCTGCGCCCGAAGCGCCCAACGTCGAAACGCGCGCTTTCTACGAACGAATTCTCAAACTCAGCAATCAATCTGTTTTTCACTCCGGCCAGTGGCGGCTTCTCGAAATTGAATCTGGCGGCGACGACACGTTTCACAACCTCGTCGCGTATCAGTGGCTCTCTGAAGATTGTCGCAATGCCGTCATTGTAAATTTATCCCACGCTGAATCTCAAGCGCGCGTCCGTTTCCCGTCAGGAATTTCCGCATCGCAACAGTACACATTTCTCGACCAACTTCACGACGTTCGCTACTCACGCGCTGGCGAAGAAATCGTGCAGTCCGGCCTCTACGTCCGCTTAGATGCCTACCGCGCCCACCTCTTCGACATCACTCCCGCTTCAGCGTAGGGCCGGCGTCTCGCCGGTACCTCGGAGCGTCAGGCAATGGAAGTGAACACCGCTGTTTTCCCCTGCGTTCCTCTGCGGTGCGTTCTCGCTTCCGTAGCGCTGGCGTCGTTGCCCTTAGCAAATCGAGTTCCTAAATGCACGCGGCCGCCCGGTTGGACCATTCGAGTTGAATGGTGTAATTGCCGAGCCTGCGCGTTTTCCACGCGCAGATATCGCCAATCTCTCCATTGTTGTCGTCGTACCAGCCCTGCCCGGGAATCGGGTCCGTAATCGCCTCGCACAATTCGTGTGACGTCGTCGACGTCAGCGCATCGAATGGCGCCAGCCCTCCTGTGCAGCCCGCACAGCCCGGATACGGCATCACCGCGTAATAGATATTGCTCTCGAAGGAGTCGTGGTAACCGCAAAAGACCTGGCACGACGCACCGCCGCCCTGCACCACCTGCACTCCGTCCGGCAAAAAAACAAAATACAGAGTGTTGGCGTTCGTCGCCGGCAGCGTTCCCGCCCCAATCTCCTGCTGAATCAAATTCTGAATGGCGCTGTCCTGCACCGACGCACCCGGCTCCGGCGAAGTGATCACCGTCGTGCCCACGCGCGAACCAAGTCCGATCGTTTTTCCTGGCACGCTGTACTCTCCAAGCTGATCGATCAGTTGGCTCGTCAGAATGTCATCGAAAAACTGATTCATTTTCGTCATCACGCCGCTATTCACTGCCTGCTTCCACCACGATCCCCAGAACACAGTGAAAACCTCAACCGCCGTCAGCAGCGGCCCGTTCCGGTAAGTAAGCTGTGGCGCAGCGGCGGCGGCAATCGCCCCTGCTCCGGGATGCATGGGAACAACGCGGATCGGATGTTGCAATGTGTGCGGCTTTTTTTCCTGACGCGGCTTTCCGGACATGTCGGCTCCTTCCGAGGTTTGGTTTTTTGACGCGCGGGCTGAGGGAAAACTGGGGCGACTCCACACTAGCCGCCCTCGTCCAAAATGTAAATGGTACTCCGCGCGCAACAACCGTGCCCGCCCTTTGACGCCGCCGGGAAAGCCAAAAAAAAAGGGGTCTCACCAAAAGGGCTTATACTAGACTGACGTGTCAGTTTAGTTGTCTAAAGAGCAACCAAAATAGAGCGAATACGTTCAGTCGGCGAAAACGCAGTGACGAGTGACTAGGGGGGACGGACGTGAAACTTGCGGTGCTTGGGTGCGAAGCGCGCCGCCAAATCCTGCCAACTCCAAACAATGGAGGCAATCTCAATCAGACATTCAGGAAGCGCTCAACGCTAATTCCAGCTTCGCGCAAAATCGCTCGGAGCGTTCCTTCTGCCATGTCGCCGGAGTGATGCGGGATCCTGACCTTTCGGCCTGTCTCCACAGGACGCCACACTTCATGGCTGCCCGCTCCAGGACGGTCAAAGCGAAAGCCGAACACGCGGAGGCGCTATGCGACTTCGCGGTACAGGAATCGTGCCAAACGCCCCATCAGGGCATAGGAACAGGCACAAGGAATTCGCGGGTTTTCTGGCGGCCTTCGAGAATACTGCGGGGAGAGGATCACCATGTTTCGGCGATGCTGCGGCCTTCCGCTACCAGCCCCGGAACATCAGGGCTCGTGCCGAGATAGCCGCCTTCTTTGAAGCGCCTCGATTCGGATGCGGACCCCAACCTCTTCAACTTCCGCGACGTGCTCTTGCCGCTTCATCTTCGCCTCTCTGCGTCATCCTAACGCAAATATGCCTGCCTCCGCCTTCCACCGCACCGAGAAATGTCACTAGCAATACCTGAGCAATACCTCGAAAAGCGTGGCTCCCTCCTCCGCCTCTACGCAATGGAGGCAATCTTTACTAGGCATCCGGGAGGCACTCAACGCCAATTTCAGCTTCGCGCAAAATCGCTCGAAGTGTTCCTTCCGCCATTGCGACGTCGCATGGAAAACTGCGACGGCCGTTCAGCCGCTGATTCTCGTTGAATTGCGCGGCGCGGTTCACTATGATGCGGCCCTTCGCCCGCTTGTCCGGAGTGCTTTGGCGAAGGGCGCGAAAATGCCCACCGCGAACGGCACTTCCAAAACGCCGTCCAAAATCTCCAGCGGCGCGATTCGCCGAATCGGTTTTCTTCCGCTGCTTGCTGTTTTTTACGGCTACACGTGCGGCGGCCCATTCGGTTACGAGGACATTTTCAAAAGCTCCGGGCCGGGCATGGCCGTGCTGTTTCTCGCGCTTGTGCCGTTCTTCTGGAGCATCCCGATTTCGCTTGCATCCGCCGAACTGAACAGCATCATGCCCGTGCAGGGCGGTTTTTATCGCTGGAGCCGCGCCGCGTTTGGAGATTTCTGGGGATTTCAATGCGGATGGTGGAATTGGACCGGCACGTTTCTGCTCAACAGCCTTTACGGCGTGCTGCTCATGGATTATCTCGCCGATTATATTCCCTGGCTGACGGGTTACACAAAATGGGCGGGCGCGTGCGTGATTCTTCTCCTGCTGGCATACGTCAACGCGCGCGGCATCAAACTCGCGGGCTGGCTTGCCGTCGTACTGCAGGCCGCTGTTTTTGTTCCGGTGATCTGGCTGTGCGTGGTCGCGCTTTTTCATTGGCATCACAATCCAATGGTCCCGTTTGTGCCGCCAGGAAAACCACTGGGCAATGTTTTTGGCGCGGGACTGGCGCTTGCGATGTGGAATTACGCGGGCTACGAACAGCTTTCGAGTGTCACCGGCGAAATGAAAGATCCGCAGCGCACGTTCATACGCGTGATCGTTTGGAACACGCCGTTGACGATTCTGACTTACATCCTTCCCGCGACGTTGGCCATCGCCGTGCTGGGGAATTGGCAGCAGTGGGAAACGGGATACATCGTCACCGCGTCGCGCATGGTTGGCGGGGAAGCGCTCGGCGTCGCGATGCTTGTCGCGTCCATCATCGGCACGCTCGCACTTTCGAACAGCACGATTCTCTACACGACACGCATTCCAGCGACAATGGCGGAGGATGGCTTTCTGCCCGCGTGGCTCGGGAAAATTCATCCGCGGTTCGGAACGCCCGCGCGCGCGATTGCAATTTCCGCCGTGGTTTATTGCGTTCTGGCGAGGTTTGACGTGGTTGATCTGGTCGACATATATATATGGACGCGGATCGCGACTTCGCTGCTTACGCTTCTGGCCGCGTGGCGCATGCGGCAGAAAGCACCGGACGCGCCGCGGCGTTTTCGCATGCCGGGCGGGCGAATTGGAGTCGCCACGATAATTATTTTGCCGGCAATTTTATGCGCGGTGAAAATCTTCTACAGCGAGCCGTTCGTGATGCGCTATTCCCCGCTGCTGCTCGCCACCGGTCCCGTCGCGTATTTAATTTTGCGCTTCGTCTTCCGTATGACTCCCGGCCCCGCGAATTACGTCATCGCAAATGGAGAGTGACCCGCATTCACCGCAGAGGCGCAGAGATGCTCATCACTTCATCCCGCGTGGTGCAACGTCGATCCATTGGCGGGTAGCCCTATGAACTCCGGTTTCACATAGATAAAGTGAAAAACTCCGTTCGCATCTTTGAATTCGAGCTCGGCTCGGCGGGCATCGTCGTACTCGTTGAACTGCACGCCTTGCCAAACCGCTGCGGAAATCGCTCTTCGGTCTTCGTCAGGAAGATCCTCTAGAAATCGTTGCGGCAACGATTTGAGGATTACCATTTCGCCGCGCTTGACGGTTCTGTCGGCAACGCTGGTGATTTTTCTCCTTGTGCGCTTCATTTGTCGTCGCATTTGTTCAACAATTCGAAGTACTTCATCTTGCCGATACATTTTCGGCGACGACTTTGGCCTGCAAGAAGAGAAGCAAATAATCCTGGCCGCCGGCCTTGGAATCCGTGCCGGACATATTGAAACCGCCGAAGGGATGGACGCCGACTTTCGCGCCGGTGCATTTGCGATTCAAGTACAAATTGCCGACGTGAAATTCCTCAGCGGCACGCTCGAGCTTTTTCGGATTCTTGGTGTAGACCGCGCCGGTCAACCCGTACTCGGTGCCGTTCGCAATTTCGAGCGCATGATCGAAATCCTTCGCTGGCATGACCGCAAGCACAGGCCCGAAAATTTCCTCGTGCGCGATTTTTGCGTTTGGCTTGATGTCCGCGATCACCGTCGGCTCGATGAAATAGCCGTCGCCGCCGACTGCGCCGCCGCCCGTGAGCAGACGGCCTTCTTTTTTGCCGGCTTCGATGTATTCGAGAATTGTTTTCATGGCTGATTTGTTGATCACGGGGCCCATGAAATTGTTTCCGTCTTCGGCGGGGCCGACTTTCATGGCCTTGACGCGCGGAATCAGCTTCTCGATGAATTTATCGTAGATTTTCTCGGACACGATTGCGCGCGAACACGCGGAACATTTCTGTCCTTGATAGCCGAACGCCGACTGCGCGACGCCCTCGGCGGCGGAATCCAGGTCCGCTTCTTCGTCGACGATGATCGCGTCCTTGCCGCCCATTTCGAGGACCGTGCGCTTGATCCAGATTTGTCCCGGCTGCTTTTTCGCGGCGATCTCGCCGATGCGCAGGCCCGCTTGCATCGAACCAGTGAACGCGATGAAGCGCGTCTTGGCATGCGCGACCAGCGCTTCGCCCGCCGTACTTCCCGGACCCGTGAAGAAATTCACGACGCCTTTAGGGATACCGACTTCGTTGAGGACTTCCATAAAAAACGCGGCGACGGTTGGTGAATCACTCGAAGGTTTCACGACCACCGTATTACCGGTGACAATCGCGGCGAGCGTCATGCCGCCCATGATGGCCGCCGCGAAATTCCACGGCGGAATCACGACGCCGACGCCGAGGGGAATATAGACGAGATGATTTTTCTCGCCTGCATTGGGAACGAGTTTTTGCGGGCCGGCGAGACGCAGCATTTCGCGAGCGTAAAATTCGCAGAAATCGATTAACTCGGCGGTGTCCGCGTCGGTTTCGGTCCACGTTTTCCCGGTTTCATAGCACAGCCACGCATTCATCTCGAAGCGCCGCTTTCGCAGAATCTCGGCAACTTCGAAGCAATACCAGGCGCGCTTTGCGGCGGGCACGATTTTCCAGTGCGCGAATGCTTTGTCGGCGGCTTCGATCGCCTGGTTGGCGAGCTCGATTGTGCCCTTCTGGAAAATTCCGACGACCTGTTTCGGATGCGAGGGATTCGTCGACTGCGTTTTTTCTTTCGTGAAGATTTTCTCTCCGCCAATGATCAGCGGATATTCCCTGCCCAGTTCGGCGTCGACTTTTTTCAGCGCCTGCTCCATGGCCGCGCGATTGTCGGCTTTCGAAAAATCGCGAACAGGCTCGTTCTTGAATTCGCCGCGATCGAGCGTTGTTGCCGGAGAAGTCATGGCAATCTCCCTGGAAAAGACAATTAGATTTGAGTCCGCTATTGTAACGTAGATTGCGGAATCGGTCTTGGGGCGAGGTCGCGGGAAGGGGTTTGGATGCGTTTTGCAAATGAGATTCATTTGCGATCAAGATTTCGTAAGTGGCTGTTTCTAAATCATTTGACTTTGCAGGACTGTGTATTTCATTTGCGATTAGGCTCACAATGGCGGCCCTCGGTTCTGGCTGGCTTACCCCCCTTCATGCCCCCCTTAGAAACAACAAAGCCGCCAGAAATGGCGGCTTGCCAGCAAATTGCGTTCACATTATATATACCACTTTATAACTAGCCTGTCACGCTGGCTAAGAATTTTTGCCATGTCAACTCACGGCGCGATTCGGGGAATCGCGAGGGGCGCAGCGAGCAGCGCCCCTACGAAGGCAAAAGGGATGGGGAAAGCGCGAACGCAGGAAATGGTGAGGCTGAAAGGCAAAGCGGGGTCGAGCTGCCGCACTCCATAAAACCCTGGCGGCAGGCAGGCCTGTGCCACGCAGGTTAGCGACCGAGGTGCTTCGTGATTTGGCGGGAGGCGTTGAAGGCGGAGGCGGCGGTTAGGCCTGTGCCGGGATGCGTGCCGGGGCCGCACAGGAAGAGGCCGCGAATGGGCGTGCGATAGCGGGACCATCCGATTAGCGGGCGCATGGTGAAAAGCTGGTCGAGGGCGAGTTCTCCGTGGGAGATGTGCCCGCCAGTCAAACCGTAAGTTTCCTCGAAATCCAGGGGCGTGATGACGCGGCGCGCGAGGATTTTCGACGGTAAATCGGGCGCGTATTGCGCGAGCGTTTTCGCGACGGCGTCGGCGAGCGCGTTGCGCTGACCTGGCCAATTTTCGGGAGACGATTCCTCACCCCGCACAAGCCGCGGGGATTCGGAATGACAAGCTTCTGAGGAATTGCGTGGAGTCGCGCGGATATTGTTGATGTTATAAGGCGCGTATTGCATGTGAACGGACATCACGTGTTTGCCGCTGGGCGCGAGGGAGGGATCGAGGAGAGACGGAATGGCGGCTTCGAGAAATGGCGCCCGGGAAAAATCGCCGTACTTCGAGTCGTCGAATGCACGCTCGAGGTAATCGATTTCGGGGCCGATGTGAATGCGGCCGGTGAGCACGGCGTTCTCATCGCGTTCATTTTTGAGGGCGGGGAAATTCGGGAGGGCGTCGAGGGCGAAGAAGACGCGCGCGACAGTTCCCTGGCAGCGATAGTGCTGCATCTGTCCGAGGAAGCTGGGCGCAAGATGGACGGGCTCGATCAATTTTAGGAATATGCGCTTGGGATCGGCGGCGGACACGACTGCATTGGCCGGGATTTCTTCCCCGTTCGTGAGCGCGACACCGGTGACCGCACCGTCTTTCACGAGGATGCGCTCGACTTCGGCGCTGGTGCGGATTTCCGCGCCGGCGTGTTTCGCCGCTGCAGCCATGGCTTCGGAGAGTGCGCCCATTCCACCCCGCGCATAGATTGGACAGCCGTCCGGCAGGCTGCCTGCACCCACGCGCAGCAAAAGAAGGGCGGTGGTTCCCGCGGACCAGGGCCCCGCAGCGGCGCCGAAAATTCCTCGCGCGGCGATGACCGCACGCAATAATTCCATTTCGAAAAACTCAGCGACGAAATTGGCAACGGCCATCGGGCCCCATCTTAGGAAGCGCTGCATGTCGCGTTTGCCGAGCTTGCGGAATCCTCTTCCCGCCGCGAGCAAATTCCAAATGTCGATGGAAGTAGGATGATCAATATCCGGCGGAGGGATCGTGAGCAAGCTGCCGATGAAGTTACGGGCGCCATCGAGAATTGTCGCCAGCTCGAGATATTTTTCCGAATCGTGCTGCGAGAACGGCGCAATGCGTTTGGCGGATTCGGCGGCGCTCGAATGCAAAATCAATGCGCGCGCGTCTTGCGATGGCGCGAAGATGCGGCATTTCGGCTGGAGCCACTGCACGCCGTGACGCTCGAGGGCCATATCTTTCGCGACCGCAGGTGCGAGCGGGCCAGCGGTGCCGTCGAGCACCGAGACGCGAAAGCTGGGATGAAATTCCTCGGTGACGGCGGCGCCGCCGACGACGGCGCGGCGTTCGAGCACGAGCGGCTTGAAGCCGGCGCGGGCCAAATAAAATGCGGTGACGAGGCCGTTGTGGCCAGCACCGATGATGATGTTGCGTCGTTTTGCCATTGTTTAGAAATGCGAGCGCAAATCCTCCGTGTAGGACTTGCATGTGGCAGAGGGCGTTGCGGCTAGCAAGTCTTTGTTGTAAACGGTGAACCTAGCTTGCGTCTCGATTCGCCTGATCGCCATCGCGACGTGTTGCTGTGTCCATGCGCCACCAAGCGGAGGATCCACAAAGGATACTCCGTCAAAGTTGTCCTTCGACAAAACAAACCTTCCGTTGTTTTGGATGTTGAAGTGCTGCTGGCCGCCGTGCTCCGCCAGAAAGACGACAAAAACCCACCCCTTCGATTGACGTGGCCCTGCATCGTTCACGACGTAAATAACTTTCTCGCGGGGGTAGGATTTCTCATCAAGAAAGTATCCGAAACTCCGCCTCTGATCCGGTAACTGTGGCAAGAAATTCTTGATCGCCAGGCAATGAGCGGTCCGGGTCAGGAGCTGTGGAGGATTCTTCGGCATGTGAACGGCCGCGCCCAGGCAGATCAACAGTGATGCAAACAATGGAATTCGTTTCATAGTCTAGCTGGCTCCCAGGTCTTTGAGGATTTCGAGAGCGGCGAGGCGGCCCGGCGCGCCCATGATCCCGCCGCCGGGATGCGTCGCGGAGCCGCACATGTACAAATTTTCGACGGGCGTGCGGTAACGCGCCCAGCCCGCCACGGGACGCAAAAAGAAAAGTTGTTCGAGCGACAGTTCGCCCTGAAAAATATTCCCTTCGGTGAGACCGATCTGTTCTTCGATGTCGTAGGGCGTGAGGACCTGGCGGCCGATGATGATGTTTTTCAGGTTCGGTGCAAATTCGGCGATGGTATTGATGACTGCGTCGCCGAATTCCTCGCGGCGATCCGGCCACGTGCCCTGCTTTAATTTGTACGGCGCGTATTGAACGAAACACGACATCACGTGCTTGCCCGGCGGCGCGACGGAAGGATCCGTCAAGCTGGGAATGACGATGTCGATATACGGGTGATGCGAAAATTCGCCGTATTTCGCTTGGTCGTAGGCGCGCTCCATGTATTCGACCGAGGGCGAAATGGAAATCGCGCCGCGCAGATGGCGGCCCGGACTCGGCAGGCATTTGAAATCCGGTAGCGCGTCGAGAGCGAGATTTACTTTGCCGGAAGAGCCGCGATACTTGTAACGGCGCACTTCCTCGACGAATTCATCGGGGAGGCCGCGCGGATCCATCATTTTCAGAAATGTGAGATTCGGATCGACGCTTGAGGAAACAATTTTTGCTTCGATCTCTTCGCCAGTATTTAGGACGACGCCTGTGGTGCGTCCGTTGCGCGTGATGATTTGCGCGACCGGCGATTCCGTGCGAATTTCGGCGCCGGCTTCGCGCGCCGCGTCCGCGATGGCGTTCGAAATTGCGCCGGTGCCGCCGCGGCTGAATCCCCAGGCGCGAAACGCGCCGTCGATTTCGCCCATGTAATGATGCAGGAGAACGTAGGCCGTCCCCGGCGAGCGGACACCCAAAAATGTGCCAATGATTCCGGAGGCGGACATGGTGGCTTTGAGCACGTCGGTCTCGAACCACTGATCGAGAAAATCGGCGGCGCTCATGGTCATGAGCTGGACGAGATTGTATTTGTCCTCTGCGGCGAGTGCTTGAAAGCGTTTTGCGAGAAACATTAATTTTTTCAAGCCAGCGGGATGGAGCGACGTGGGATCCGGCGGCACCATTCCGAGGAGCGGCTTGACGAAGCGGCACATCTGCAGCATTTGCTTGCCGAATTCGTCGTAGGCCTCGGCGTCGCGGCGCGAATGGCGGACGAGCTCGCGGCGCGTCTTTGCATGATCGTTGACGCGCCACAGATAATCGCCGCTGGGCATCGGAGTGAACGTGCCGTCGAGCGGCAGAATTTCCAAACCGTGGCGGGGCAAGTCGAGGTCGCGAATGATTTCCGGACGCAGCAGCGAGACAACGTAAGAGCAAACGGAAAATTTGAAGCCGGGGATGATTTCTTCTGTGACCGCGGCGCCGCCGAGGACGTAACGGCGTTCCAGCACGAGCACTTTTTTGCCGGCGCGGGCGAGATACGCCGCGTTCACCAGGCCGTTGTGGCCGCCACCGATTACGATTGCGTCGTAGCGCTTGGACATGATTTCAGAATGCGCGCGCAAAGGTTGCTCATTCTACAGGCCCAGAGTTCTTGTAACAAGCGGGGCCGGGCGGAGACTTATCGGGAGTTGAGCGGCGCGGGGCAACCAGTTTTGACTTCAGCGTCAGGTTCTAGCCAAATATCTGCAGTTTTTTTTTCTCCTGGCGCAAGTCGCACAGACTTTGCCGCTGTTTGGTCGACGGTTCCGGGGTAATACCAGGTCTTGTAGCCGTCGAGTGAAATCTTCAACGTGATTTCTGTGTCAGGAGGAATCAGTAGTTTGTATCGCGGTTTGACCCATCCGCTGGCGCTCAGAAAATTGCTCGGTTCTGCTACTCTTCTAAACTCAACACACGGACTCAGAGGAGCGTCCGACACTGCGTCGGTCACCGTGCCAAGCAGAACTCCTGCCTTCGGCCCCAGTCGAACGGTTACGGTCCTGTTGGGACGTCTGGAAGTCAACGTTACCGTCTCGAATTTACCGTCGCTATAGAACTGTTTGCTCACGTCGGGATAGCCCTCGTCTTCCTTCTTCGCGGCGACGGCAAATTTTCCAAACCAAGAACGGGGAATGTGAATAACGAAATGTCCGGTTTCATCGGTGTCGGCGTGAGGAATCATTGCACCCATTCCTCGCCCAAGTGGCTCCGCGGAAACGGTTGCACCTTTAACAGGTTTTCGGTCTTGGTAGGTGACGATCCCCTCGATTAGACCTTCTTTGGGCTCAGCAACGGCGTTAGCGCAAAGTTGCTGTGCCCATGAGCTAAAAGCGATTGCCACAATCAGCCAATTCACAAGTCCCATTCGGCCCATGCTCCACATTCTGGCATAGAATGACGCGAGTTTTTAGCTCAGTGATTAACGCTGCGGTTATCGCCTGCGATAATCCGACTACTCGTCCAATTGATCTTGGATCAAGTTGGAAAAGCGGAAGAGCAGCCTTGTAGATCTTGAAGCTCCAGATCATCATGTCGCGGAGGATGAGGAGGGACCAGCGGTCGCCGAGCATTTCGAGCGAGGCATTTAGAGGACAGACCGAGCGCCTGCGGAAAACCTGCTCGTGAGCGGCCACAGGGCAGGTACAAAACACTTCACTTGCATTGTGCAAGTGAATATAGAATAGTGTGCGCGGCGCCGTTACCACAGCAGAACGGCTTGGGACGCCCGATCGGACGCGGTCCGCACCGGCGTCATCCGACGCCGTAGAAGCGAAGGGACGGACCATGCAAAGGATTATGAAGTGCACGGCCTCGGGAAGCTGCGTGCTGGTCATCGTGTTGAGCGGGGCGTGGCCGGCGCAAGCTCAGGACGCCAAAGCGCCGTATCCCAAGATGGCCCCGATCAGCCAATACATGATGGCGGATCGCAACGCCGAGATCGCCCTGGCACGCACTGCCGCGCCGGCGTCCATCTCGCGCGATGCAGAGATCTTGGTGCTCGGACAGCGTGGTTACGAAACCGCGGTCAAAGGCAAGAACGGTTTCGTATGCCTGGTGGAACGATAATGGAATGCTCCCGATGACAATCCCGAGTTTTGGAACTCCAAGAATCGGAGTCCAGACTGCTACAATCCGCCAGCTGCACGGACCATACTTCCGCTGATTCTAAAGAGGGCCGAATTGGCCTTGGCTGGTCAGTCAAAAGATCAAATCAGGGAAGGAGTTGAGGCATTTGGCAGGAAGGAAGTGCCCGCTTTGCAGCCCGGAGCGATGTGCTACATGATGTCTAAGGAAGCGTACCTGACCGATCAGGGCAGTCACAACGTGGCCCACCTGATGTTTTTCGTTCCGGAAGGCATGCCTTGGGGTGAAAATCTGCCGGATCCCCGGTATCCGTTCTTGACCAACAAGTTGATGGCGCTCCGGTCCCCGTAAGCATGTACATGGTTCCTGTGCGCCGGTGGTCGGACGGAACGTCAGCAGTCGCAGTTGCGCATTGACGTCGATTTGCGGGATAAGCTTTCGCCGAAGAGCGAAGAGACAGGTGCGGGTAGCCGCAATAGAAATCCGGCGTTTCGTGGCAAGTTACGAACAGGTAGCGACGCTCGGCCTGAAACTCTCCCCGCCCGCCTACATAGTATTTTTGGCGCCCGGAGGTTCACATGCTTTGGTTATACGAATCTTTCTTTCCCGTGGTCTGGATCGCCTTCCTTCTCTACTGGCAAATCAAAGCCAGCCGTACGAAACCTACTCAGCGTCTCGAGCCCGCGGCCTCGCGCATCCTCCGCGTCCTCACCTTCCTGATCGCGATCGTCCTCCTCTCTACAACTCGCATCCCGCTGCGCTGGCTTTACCTTCCGCTCTGGCCGATTGGTTTTTGGCCCTTCTGGCTGGGAGCCGCCCTCACCGTCGCCGGCCTTCTTTTCGCCGTCTGGGCACGCGAGCACCTCGGCAGCAACTGGAGCCGCTCCGTCACCATTAAGCAGGGCCACGAGCTGATCACCACCGGCCCCTACGCTGTGGTCCGTCACCCAATCTACACCGGCATTCTGATCGGGTTTCTTGGCACGGCGATTGCAGTCTCCCAGGTGCGCGGGTTCATTGCTTTCGTCGTCGTCTTCTTCGCGCTCTGGACCAAGCTCCGCATGGAGGAGAAGTGGATGCTCTCCCAGTTTGGGGAGACGTACGCTACCTATGCCCGACAGACCGCCGCCCTGGTGCCCTACCTCCTCTGATCGCCCCGAAACGCACTGCCCCTCGGGCGAAGATGTTTCAAAAGGTCCGGACCACCCAGAACGTTACGCGACTTTCCCGTATTATTTGGCGAGGGCAGAATGAAAATATTCATCTCTTCGGAACCGAGATCGTGACCGTCGCTTCCGCCACCGTTTCGGCAAGAGCGCAAAGATTGGTCCGAGGAGGTAATTCCACATTTAGTTGGTGGTGCCGCCCTGGGCGGGTTTGCTGGAGGCGGCTTTGATGGCGGCGAGGCGCTTCTGCATTTCGGTGGCTTCCTGAATGCGGCCGAGCTGCTGGAGTACTTCGGCTTCTTTGGTGAGGACGGGAATCAAGGCCGGGCTGCTCTGGCCGTACTGATTTTCCATGTAGGCGATGACGCGGCGAATGTAGGGTTCTTCTTCGGCGGTCTTGCCCATTTTGTCGTAAAGGAAGGCGAGCGTGGAAACGTCGTAGACGGTGTGAGAATCGGCAGGCGAGTAGAGTTTTTCGTCAATTTTCAGAGCGCGCGAGAAATACGGCTCGGCCTCGACAAATTGGGATTGCGCGAGATACCCCCTGCCAATGGAATCGAGGCACTCGGCGACACCGGTGCTATCGGGACCATAGGTTCTTTGCGTGATGTCGAGCGCCTGTGAATAGAGCTTCATGGCCGAGGGCATATCGTGGCGGAAGGAAGCCACCATGCCGAGCGATTCGAAAGGCTGGGCCATCTGCGGAGTGTTCGGGCCGTAAAGTTGCTGGATGGCGGAGAGTTCTTCGCGAAACACACTGTCCGCCTGGGACAATTCGAGCCGCTGGATATCGAGCATTCCGAGATCGTGGAGGACTTCGGGCAAGCGGCCGTCGTGAGGCTGAAGTTTTTCGGCGAGTTCGACGGCTTTGGTGTAGTCGTGCTCGGCGGATTCGAGCTGGTGGTGCTGCAGGTCGGCCACGCCGGAATGCATGGCCGTGTCGAGCTGGTCGGAGATGCTGGAGGAATTGACGAGCGCACGCTCACTGGACTGAATCTGCGCGGCCGCGGGACCGTTGCCCTGCTGCTTCAAGACTTTCATGCGATTGTCGAAGCGGTCCTGGGCGGTTTTGTATGCGTCTTGAGTGCTTTCGGTGGGATCAATCATCGCGGCTTTGCGGTACTGATCCAATGCCGCGGCATAGTCGCCGCTCTTTTCGAGAGCGGCCGCGAGGTGAAGCTGCACCTCGGGTCGCCTCGAATCGAGTAGGAGAGATTCCTTGAATTCGGCGATGGCCTCCGACATTTGGCCAGAGCCTTCGAGCGCCTGACCAAGGAGGTCGTGCACGGAACTGTCGGCGGGAGCGATGGATTCAGCATGCTTCAGGGACTGGATCGAGCCGGCGTAATTGTTCTTCATCAAGTAAATTCGGGCCGCGTCTGTATAGGCCGTCTCGTAGGTTGAGCCCATCGATTCGGCGATGAGGTATTGGCGTAGCGCGCCGTCGAGATCTTTCTGCTGTTCCAGTACGTTGCCCAGACCGTCGTGAGGAGTTGGATCAGAGGAATCCAGCTGCATCGCGGTGCGAAATTCCGAGGTGGCTTCGTCGTACTTCTGCGTGTTGTAAAGAGCGGTGGCGAGGCAGAGATGGCAGACTTCCGCGTTTGGAAACATCTTTTCCATCTTGCGAAGCTGAGCGGCGGCTTCTGCGTACATGCGGCGCTCGATCAAGTCGCTGGAGAGGTTCTGCCGTGGATTGAACCACGACGGATTCAGCCGGATCGCCTGGCGATACTCGCCAATCGCGGAGTCAACATCGCCTTTGTGGTCCAGGGTGACGGCTAGATTGTCGCGCGCGTAGGCGTCCGTAGGATCGAGGCGCGCGGCGCGCTGGAACTCCGCGATGGCTGCCGGGAAGTTTTTCTCCTCATTGAACAAGTTTCCCAGATCCGTGTGGACCGGCTGATAGTCGGGCTTGATTCGCAGGGCCTCCTGGTATTGGGCGTAGGCGGCGTCATATTTCTCCATGTCTTCCAGCGCCAAGCCAGCGTTCTTGTGCGCTTCGGCATTTTGCGGATTCAACGCCAGGGACGTGTTTGCTTCGTTCAACGCGTCGTTGTCATCGCCCAGCTCGTACAGAATGAAGCTCGCCTTGGTGCGCGCTTCAGGGAAATTGGGAGCTTCTTGAAGGACGGCTCCATACACGCTCACAGCCTCGTTCCAAAGCATCTGCACGGTAAGAACTTCGCCCATGACGAATCCAGCTTCGGGTTTGTCGAAGCCGACGGCGAGGTCCGCGGTCAATTCCTTTGCGGCGTCATCGTACTTTTTCTGGCCGATGAACTGGCCGGCGTTAGCGATGTGCTGCAAGCGCTGTTGGTCTTCGGGCTGAGGCGTGGGTTCAGTGCCCGTGACTTTGGCCGAAGCAAGTGAACTGAGGATCGATGCGTCGGCTCCCGCGGTGGTGAGAAGCGAGCGATAGCTGTCGTCAGGGCGAAAGGCGAGGCCGTCGGCGCGGATGTCGTCGACGATGGTTTCGGGCAGCGCGCCACCTGCGACGAGAGCCAACAACGTGGCGCGGTCGAGTGCCGGCTGCGCTTTTGTGGTTGGAGAAGACTGAGCTCCAAAGCTCGCGGTCCACATACTTGCGGCAAGAAGAATCGAAGCGGCGACTGCGATGCGCTTCAACATGGAGCCCTCCGTATACTGGAAAATAATGACATTCTGAAGTTACTCTCGCAGCGGAGGCAGCGCCACAGCTTGACGGAATCGACGACGCCAAAGGCCAACTTGGCCGACAGGACAGGGGAAAGGCAGTGACGAGTGATCAGTGACAAGTGACGAGCAAGCAAAAGCAAAACCGCAAAGGGCCGGAGACCTCAGCCGAATAGGCGGAACGCGGATTCTTTCCACCGCACCCACGGCGCTGGCTAACATTGGCTCGGGAAATTCGTTTAGCTGACTGAGGGTTCCCATCCTGGGATGATAAAAACCGCCATTAAAGGATTCTAATGCGGGACCGATTTAAGGCTATTTTGTAAGGAATAGCCCTTCGCAGACCGCGCGCAACTCTATCCTCGGAACAATCTTGCGCAAACATCTGTGGATTTGGTGACATTCCTGGCTATCGCTCCTGGGTGATGGGCTATGCGGAAGTCATTCCAGGGCACTCGAACGCGCCCTTTACTTCCGGCTTGCCATACGCCCAGGATCATAGCCGCCGCGAACCGCACTTTTGTCAGGCTACGGGATCACGACCAGCCTGTGGGCGTGTGCGTCGCGTTCCCAGGCATCCTCGATCTCGGCGAGCGGAACACGCTCGGTCTCGATGCGCAGTTTGCCGCTCGCTGCGTGGTTCATCACTTGTTGGAACGCGTCTGTCAGTATGTCCCGAGACGGCATGCCTCCGGTTCCTAGAATCGTCAGCGCCGTGCTTCGCAGGACTGCCGCGGACAGAGTGATTGTGGATCCAGCGCTCTCGCCCACCTCTACCAGCCGAGTCTCCGATTCCCCAATCGCAAATTCTTTTCCGGTGATGGCTTTCAGCAGAGCTTCGGTCGGGCGGCCCCATAGATAGTCGATGATCACGTCGAAGCGCTTTACGCCGGCCTCGCGGCGGAAGGCCGCGATCAATTCTTCATCGGGTTTGTCGAGGCGAATCGTCGAGTCGGCGCCAAGCTCGTGGAGTGTGCTCAACACGTGTTCGTTGCGTCCTGCCGCCACGGCGCGTCCCGCGCCCAAGATTTTGGCGATCTGTACCGCCAGCTTGCCTGTGACTCCGGTGGCGCCGAGGATCAGGACGGTTTCGCCAGCGGCGAGCTTCGCGCTGTGCTTGAGAGACAGCCAGGCCGACACACCGGGATTGGGAATGGCCGCGGCAGTGACATCGTCCAGTTCTTCAGGAACCGAGAAACATTGCACTCGCCGAACCACGGTGCGCTCGACCATCGCGCCGTACGGCCGCCGCGCTCCGCCGAAGAACACTCGCGTGCCGTCTTCGAGCCGCCCCACGCCATCCATGCCGCAAACGACAGGAAATTCGCGCGGGCTGGCGTAGTGCGTTCCGGCCGCCATCTGTTTGTCCACAGGCTTCAGCGCAGCCGCGGACACATTTATGAGCACTTCACCTTCGCCCGGAGTTGGATCGGGAAATTCCTCAAAGCGCGGCGGTTTGCCGAGAGCATGCAGCACGGCAGCATGCATCAGTCGCCTCCTTTCAGATGTTCACCTCGGTTCGCCAGGCAATTGATGAAACCGAGTTGATGGTGACAAATGCCCTTCGCAGAGGCAAGACCAATTGCGTCCGATGAGTGAGCCTCGATCCGACTTGAGAAGTCGCCTAAACCGGAGATGCGCTCCGCCTTGTTACCTCGGTGATTGTGTCCGGATCACGCTAGCTATAGCTAGTCACAATGGAATGACCGGCTCCGATTCGCAGGCGTGGGTTATGCTGCGAATCGGAAGATCAGCAGTACAGAGCCACAAGCGAAAGGAGCCGGTCGATGAAGAGAATAAAGTTTGTCGGGTTGGATGTCCATGCCGAGACGATTTCGGTAGCCGTGGCGGAGCAGGGCGGAGAGATTAGGTCGCTGGGGGTAATACCGAATCGCGAAGAATCGATTCGGAAACTGGTGAAGGAACTGGGGCCGGTGGAGGAGCTGCGGTTTTGTTATGAGGCAGGCCCGACAGGCTACGCGCTGTACTGGCAACTGACTCGGATGGGGGCCCAGTGCGAAGTGGTGGCACCCACCTTGGTGCCGGTGAAGGCCGGGGACCGCGTGAAGACAGATCGGCGGGATGCGTTGAAACTGGCGCGAAATTACCGGGCAGGAGAGTTGACGGCGGTAGGGGTGCCGGATGCGGCTCACGAGGCGTTGCGGGATCTGGTGCGCGCCCGAGAAGCGGCCCAGAAGGATCAACTTCGAGCACGGCACCGGTTGAGTAACGGCATGTAAAGGTCAAGGGCGAAGCTAACCCGTACGATCCGGCTTGGGGAATCCTACTTCGCGCAACGAGAAGGAGCCCAGATGCTGGAATCGTTCCGCGGCCGCAGTATGCTCCGCTATCTCTGGTATTCGCAGCGCGGACTCTGTGCTGTGTGTAAGGAGAGAATCACTCAACTTACGGGATGGCGCTTGCATTATCGCCTCCCCCGCACGTTGGGCGGCTCGACCAGCTCGGAGAACCGCATTTTGCTTCATCCAGAGTGCTACCGCACAGTCCATTGCCAGGATCTGACCGTTTCCAAACCGCGTTTCTCTGGAAGCGTTTGAAGGGCTTGAGCCGTGTGAGGGGAAACTCTCAAGCACGGTTCTTAGAGGGCTGGACGGGAACAATCTCGTCCGGCCACTCGATCCTGCCAGGAGTTTGCCCTTATCGTAGTTTTCTTGGATATAATCGCTAGGAAAGGAAGTCGTCCATGCTGCAGGAGTAACCAGATGAAACTTGCGAAAATAGCTTTCCTGCTTGCACTCTCCGGTTTCTTCGTGGCGAACAGTCAAACCGTTAAGCAAACGACGAAGGCAACTTCGCAGGACCTGGGCAAGATGGTCAACGGACTGCGAATGTCAATTTCTCATGACGATGCGGCGACGGGTCCTGAGAAAGCCATGCGCCTTATTATCACATTCCGAAATTTATCCACCGACGAGGTAACTTTCACGCCGGGTACACTCGTCGATTGCGGCGGAAGGAGTCCCGCCAAAACTGACTTGATCAAACTGAATCTAACGGATTCGGAAGGAAAGCCACATCGACACTTACCTTATCTTGGCAATGGTCCACGTTACTCGGCATTCTGCGCTGGCAGCCCAATAGTACCTTTCGTCGCGATTCTTGAACCGGGCGCGTCGTTGCCGCTTCCGTTAGACCTCGGCAAATATTTGGATTTGTCCGATTCCAAGGAATATGAGGAGGCGAGATGTCATGCGGGCACCTACTCGGTCCAGGCGGAACTCACTGGCCCGCTATTTCAATCCATTGTGCCCATGGAGACTTGGACAGCAACGGTCACTTCAGACATCTTACACGTTCACTTTGACAAGGAATTCGCGGCACCTCTGGATAACTACCCTCGGTAAGACGGGACCGATAAAGCACCTAAGCTCTGCTGCCGGGCGTGGGCGCGGGACGGCTTGAAACCCTCTCACAAACACAGGGAACGCTGACCTCAGGGGGTTAAAACCCGTGAACCGCGGAGGCCTTTTGGCACGGCTGAAGACGTGCCCTGACAAGAAATGCTTGTGAGATGGCCGGGCCTTGCTGGAAGCGAGAAACGAGAACTATAATTCGTCGCGCGAAATCGCGCGACGACCTGCGCCCTGACTTTCGCGAGCTAGTAAACGGAGAGAAAAAGTGCCAATAGGGACGGCGGTCCATGAGAGGACGTTCAAACTTTGCGAGAGCTTGAATTATCGCGAGTGGGCGGGCTATTACACCGTCAGCGCGTACGAGGCACATCACGAGCACGAATACAACGCGATACGCAACGCGTGCGCGCTGATCGACGTGACGCCGCTCTACAAATACTGGATCACTGGCAAGGACGCGACCACGTTTGTGAATCGCGTGATCGCGCGAGACATTCGAAAGGTGGCCGTGGGGCAGGTGGTTTACTGCTGCTGGTGCGACGAGCAAGGCAAAGTGGTGGACGACGGCACAATTTCGCGGCTTGCCGAAAACACGTACCGGTGGACGGCGGCGGATCCGAGCCTGCGGTGGTTCGAGCAGAATGCACTGGGTCTCGACGTAAAAATCGAGGACATTTCCGAAAAAGTGGCGGCTCTGGCGCTGCAAGGGCCGACGTCCGCGCGGCTGCTGCGACAAGTCGCGGATGCGGACATTGGGAACCTGAAGTATTTTCGCGTGACGCGAGGAAAGATTGCCGGCGTGGGCGTGGATATTTCGCGTACCGGGTACACGGGCGATCTGGGCTACGAGATTTGGATGCCGTGGGACGATGCGACGAAGGTCTGGGACGAGCTGGCGGCAAAAGGCCGGCAATTCGATTTGCATCCCACGGGCATGCTGGCGCTCGACGTGGCGCGCATCGAAGCGGGTCTGCTGCTGATTGAAGTGGATTACACGAGCAGCAAGAAGGCGCTGATCGAATCGCAGAAATATTCGCCGTATGAAATCGGGTTGGGCCGCATGGTGAACCTGGAAAAGGAACACTTCGTGGGGCGCGAGGCGTTGATTGAAGAGCATAAACGCGGCGCGGAACGGCAATTCGTCGGGCTGGATATCAATTGGGATGAAGTGGAAGCGCTCTACGACAAAATCGGCCTAGCGCCGCAAGTGCAAAGCACGGCGTCGCGCGTCGCCGTACCGCTGTACGACGCGAACGGGATACAGATTGGCAAGGCGACGTCGACTACGTGGTCGCCCACTTTGAAAAAAATGATCGCGCTGGCGAGCGTTGCGACAGAGCATCCGGCGGTTGGCACAGAATTGAAAATGGAATTCACCGTTGAGGCTGTGCGGCATCGCGTATCCGTGACAATTGCAAATTTACCCTTTTTCAACCCGCCAAGAAAGATGGCAACGCCTGCCGCGTGACGCCGCCAAGAATAGGCAGGTCCGAATCAGCTTTCTCCGCAGACCGCTGACGACTTGCTGAAAAAGTACTGTTGGTTATTGTTTCTGCGACGCAAGAGAGCCACGGACTATGGAAACGCGAGGGAAATGCAGATTCCTCGTCGCAGTTGCTCCTCGGAATGACAACGGACGGAGTTTTTCAATAAGCTGTTAAGCAACGGAGGGACTTTAAGGGGGAATCATGTTCGAGGGATCAGGGCGAAGGCGCAGGACTGTGGCTTTCTTCGGAGCCTTTGCATTGTCATGCGTTCTCGCAAGCAGCCCGCGGCTCGCTGCGCAAAGCGCGCCGGGGCCGATTCATCTGACCGTGGATGCAACACACGCGCCACAGAAAATTCTGCATATCGTCGAAGAGATTCCCGTTCGTCCGGGCCGGCTTACGCTTTTTTATCCTGAGTGGATTCCCGGTGAACATGCGCCGGATGGCCCGATCACGGATGTGGCAGGTATGGAATTTACGGCGAATGGCAACCGCATCGCGTGGAGGCGCGATCTGGTGGATATGTTCGCGATTCATTTGACGGTTCCCGAGGGTGTAGATTCGCTGCACGTGGCGTTTGATTTTCTTCTTACTGCGCCCGCCACTGGATTTTCCGCCGGTGCGTCTGCCACGGCGCAGCTCGACGTGCTGAGTTGGAACCAAGTGCTGCTTTATCCAAAGGGCTGGCCCGTGCGCGAACTGACTTTTGATGCAAGCCTGCGCCTGCCCGAGGGTTGGAAATTCGGGACCGCGCTGCCGGTGGAAGAGCAAACTGGCAACGAGATAGTTTTCAAAGCCGCGCCGCTCAACACGCTGGTCGATTCGCCCGTGCTTTCGGGCCGCTATTTTCGCGCGATTCAGCTGACGCCGGGCCAAACGCCTTCGCATGAAATCGACATGGCCGCCGACGGCCCGGAAGCTCTGGAGATGCCGGCGGAAACGCAAGAGAGTTATAAGCGGCTGGTCGCTGAGACCGGCGCGCTTTTCGGTTCGCGGCATTATCGCGATTATCATTTTCTGCTGACGCTCAGCGACAACGTTGCGCATTTCGGCCTGGAGCATCATGAATCGAGCGACGATCGCGTCGACGAGCGGACGATGATCAGTCCTGCGCTGCGGATCACAAATGCGGATTTGCTGCCGCATGAATTCACGCATTCCTGGAACGGGAAATTTCGTCGGCCCGCCGGACTGGCGACACCCGATTACAACACGCCGATGAAAGGTGATCTGTTGTGGGTTTATGAGGGGCTGACGCAATATCTGGGCACGATCCTCTGCGCGCGCAGCGGGCTGTGGACGCCGGAGCAACTTCGCGAGCATCTCGCCGACGTTGCGGCAACGCTCGATCACCGCCCGGGCCGCGAATGGCGATCCCTGGAAGATACCGCTGACGCCGCGCAGCTTCTCTACTTCGCTGCTCCTCAATGGGCGAATTGGCGGCGAAGCACCGATTATTATGACGAGGGAACGTTGATCTGGTTGGACGTGGATACGACACTGCGCAAGCTGACCCATGATAAGAAATCCATGAACGATTTTTGCAGGATCTTTTATGGCGGACCCGGAGGCAAGCCGACGCTCGAATCCTACACGTTCGACGATATCGTTGCGACGCTCAATGGCCTCGCTCCTTACGACTGGGGAAAATTTCTGCGCGATCGCCTGGATTACGTTGGGCCCCATGCGCCGTTAGGCGGAATCGAAGGCGGGGGCTACAAACTGGTTTACAATGACGCGCCGAATCAAATGATCCTCGACGGCGAATCGGTCGACAGCCATCTCGATCTCACAACCTCGATCGGACTTGTTCTTGAGGAGGACGGCACAATTGGCGACGTGATTCACGGAATGCTTGCTTACAATGCCGGAATCGGGCCCGGGATGAAGATCAAAGCGGTGGATGGACGGGGATGGTCCACGAACACCATGCGAGCGGCCATCGAAAACAGCGCCAAAAGGACACGCCCGCTGAAGTTGCTGATTGCGAATGACGATTTCGTCGAGACATACGAAATCGATTATCACGGCGGGATCCACTATCCGCATCTGGAACGCGAGGAAGGCGCTGCGGATTATCTGGATGAAATTATCAAGCCGCTCGCCGCACAAAGTGTTACCGGCTTGCTGCCCACGGAAAAATGGAATGCAGGAAAGTGACGCGGGCCAACCGCGGCGCTGATTGGTTGCGTTTTCATTGTTCGCTGAATTTTGAGCTGCGCGAGTGGTGCCATAGTCTGGCTAGAAACTGAGGTGGGCGACGAAGACCGAGGAGGTATTGATGCGAATGCGCTTGCCGGTCGTGGTTGGTGTGGCGCTGATTGTGATTGGGGTCGCGGTACTGATACACCCGCAATTCAGTTATCGCGTTGATCAGCATTCGCAACAAGTGGGCTCGATGAAAGTGCTATTCGAAACGCGAAAAATGATTCACTTTCCGCTGTGGTTCAGCGTGCCTGTGCTGACGATTGGAGCTGCTTTTTTGATTGGCGGAATGCGCAAGGATTGATTTGCCGGGGGACTCCGCGCGTGGCGGCTTGGGAATGGCGGCTAGTAACCGTCTTCGTCCGAGGAAATACTCACTTTGCCGGCAAAGCGGCGGTAGACCATCACGAAGTAAATTGTGGCGAGAATGATTCCGATAGTCCACCAGATGAGGCCAATCTTCAGACCATAACTTGCGGCCTTCGCATTTTCAACCGTCAGCGAGTAATTGGGATTCGTGCTTGATGGGAGCACGTTCGGATATAGCCCAAACGCGACGCTGGCGAGCATTCCCACGAGATAAGCGCACGAGGCGTAAAAAGCCCGCCCCTCATTTTTCAAAAATACGATGATAGCAATCAAAGCCGCGACTGCAATCGCGGGGAAAATATATCCCCACGGATGCGCGGCGTAGCTGGCGCTCAAATGCGGCTGCAACGCGAAACTGACCCATGTGATCAAAATCGTGAAAAGCGCAACGGCCCACCAAAGCGTCGCGGCCAACGTGCGAGCTCTCCGGTGGACGCTGCCTTCCGTTTTGAGCGCGACCCATAGCGCGCCGTGGAGAGTGAGGGCGACGAGCGCGGTGACTCCGGCGAGAATCGTATACCAATCGAGAATGCCCGTCTGGCCCGCGGGACGAAAATTTGTCCACAGCGCCTCAAAAAACTGCCCCTGAGCGTTTAGAGGAACGCCGCGCACTACATTCCCGAGCGCGGCTCCGTAGAAGACAGCGAGCAACAAGCTGGCGACGAAGAAAACGCCATCCCAGAAAGACGCCCATATCGGCGTGGTGACGTGACGCCGAAACTCCAGCGAAATGCCGCGCAGGATAAGCAGCCACAGCACGATCATCAGCGGAAGATAAAATCCGCTGAAGCTGGAAGCATACAATGCCGGAAAGGCGAAATAGAGAGTGCCGCCCGCAGCGAGCAGCCATACTTCGTTGGCGTCCCAGACAGGCCCGATGGTGCGCGAGACGAGGCGGCGCTCGTCTGCATTGCGCGCGACGAAGGGCTGGACAATCCCGGCACCGAGGTCAAACCCGTCGAGGACGACGTAGGTCGTCAGCATCATCGCTATCAAGCAAAACCACAGAGCGCCCATTTATCTTCGCCTACCTCGCCAAGGCGGACGACGCAACGGCTTCGAATTGTGGGCCGCGTTCGATTTCGCGATACACCAGAAATAAATATAGAATCCCCAACACGGTGTACAAACCCATGAAGCCGATTAGCGTGAACCATGCGTTGCCTGCCGAAACCAACGGCGACGCGCCGGCGGATGTACGCAGCATTCCGTAGATTAGCCACGGTTGGCGGCCGGCTTCCGCGGTAATCCATCCCGCCGAATTGGCGATGAAAGGAAACGGAAGGGCGAGCATGATCACCCACAGCATCACTCGGCTACGATAAAGCGCGTGGCGCCAAAGCAAGAAGGCCGCAATTGCGAAAATGGCGATAAATATTGTTCCGAGACCCACCATGATGTGATAGCTGAAATATACAAGCTCGATTTGATCCGGCCACGCGTTGCGGGGAAACTGATCCAGGCCATTCACCTCCGCAGTCCAGGCTCGATAGGTCAAAAAGCTGAGCCCGCGCGGGATGATCAGGGGATTATCGAGACGTTGGTTCGTCACATCGGGCTGACCCAAGATTGCGAGCGGCGCGCCTTTTTCGCTGTGAAATAATCCCTCCATCGCCGCCAATGTTGCCGGCTGATAACGAGCGATCATGACGCCCTGAGCGTCGCCGGTCGGATAAAGTTGCAGAATCGCGGCGAGCACACCAACAATCACGCCGATACGCACAAAGGAGCGGCCGTAATCTTCGTGACGATTCGTCAGGATATAAAATGCGCCAATGGCGGCCATAACGAAGCAGCCAGTTTGCACGGCGCCGATCATAGTGTGCGGGTATTGCCAGAGCGTCCAGGGATTCAGCAGCAGGCCCCAAAAGCTGCGCAATCCGAATGCGTTGTTCGCGCTCAGCAAATAGGCCACGGGATGTTGCATCCACGCGTCCGTCGCCACGATGAAATATCCCGAGAGCCACGCGCCCAGGAAAACCATCAGCGCTGCAAACCAATGGCCAATGCGCCCGAGGCGCTTTTCGCCAAACAGAAAAAGTCCCAGGAAACTTGATTCGAGGAAAAAAGAAAACACGCCTTCCATGGCCAGCGTCTGTCCAATTACGCCGCCAGCGGATTGCGAGAATGCCGACCAGTTCGTTCCGAACTGAAATTCCATGGGAATACCGGTGACGACTCCGACGACGAAATTGATTCCGAAAATCCTCGCCCAGAAACGCGCGGCGCGATTGTAATGCTCGTCGCCGGGGCGCAAGGCCATCGTTTTCAGGATGAGGATGAGCAAGGCCAAGCCCATGGTGATTTGCGGGAAGATATAATGGAACGTGACGGTGAATGCGAATTGCAGGCGGTCAACGATAAGCGCGCTTTGCACAAGGATTCCTTGGTGAAACTGCAACTGCATCATCATACATCAAATAAGACACCGGCTGATTTGACCGGCTTGCGCATCGGAGTGTTACGTACTGCGCTTGGCATCCTGGCCGGAAAGTGCCATGATTTTGCGCCAGCGATTTAATCCGGAATTTCTTGCGGGTCAAGGTCACGGCGAGGAGGATTGTCCATGAGGTTCGCGGAGCGCGTTATCTGGACCGTTTGTTTTTGCGCTTTTTTCGCGGCGCATGTCTCCGCGCAAACGCCGAAGCGCGCAATCACTTTCGACGACCTTATTGCCATGCATCGCCTGAGCGATCCGCAAGTTTCTCCTGACGGCAAATGGGTGGCGTATGTGGTTGCCACGCCCGATATGCGAGCCAATCATTCGCTTAGCAACATCTGGATCGTACCGGCAAACGGGGGCGAGGAACGGCAATTGACGCGGAGCGGAAGCAATTCACGCCCGCGATGGTCGCCAGACGGCAAGAAAATTGCCTTTCTGTCATCGCGCGATGGCGTCACGCAAATTTATGTGATGTCCGTGTACGGCGGCGAGGCATCGCGCGTTACTTTTCTTTCGACGGACGTGGACAACGAACTTTGGTCGCCCGACGGCAAATGGATGGCGTTCGTTTCGCGCGTGTATCCGGATTGCCGCGACGACGCTTGCAACAAGGCTCGCGATGAAGCTGCGGCGAAAAATCCAGTGAAAGCGCACATAGCAACGCATCTGCTCTATCGTCACTGGACCGCCTGGGCGGACGGCAAACGCAGCCATCTGTTTGTGACGGCGCTGGCGAAGGGGACCCCGCGCGACCTTACGCCCGGCGGGGATTACGACGTGCCGCCGTTCAATTTGGGCGCGCCGGAGGCAATTGCGTTTTCACCCGATGGCAGAGAGATTTGCTTTACGGCGGACACTCAAAAAGATGAAGCCCTGAGCACGAATGGTGACCTTTTTACCGTGCCTGTTTCCGGCGAATCGCAACCCAAACGCATCACCACAAACAAAGGCGATGACTGGGGACCGGCGTACTCACCGGATGGGAAATGGATTGCTTACCGTTCGCAAATGACGGCGGGTTACGAAAGCGACCGCTGGCGATTGATGCTCTACAATCGTTCGAACGGAGCATACACAGACCTAATGACGAATTTCGACCGCAACATTGAGACGTATGCGTGGTCACCGGACAGCCAGACGATATATTTCCAGGCGGAAGACAAGGCGGAGATGCCGATTTATTCGATCGTCGCGGCGCCGGGCAATTCGCCGAAGACCGTGGTAGCTGACGGCTTCAACGAGGAATTCTCACTGAGCGGGGATGGGAAACGTATTGTCTTCTCGCGTTCGAGCATCGCATATCCCGCGGAACTATTCTCCGCGAACCCCGACGGCACGGGCGTCAGGCAAATCACGCACCAAAACGCCGCGCTTCTTGCGCCTCTCGAGATGCCCGCTGCGGAGCCTTTCTGGTTCATGGGCGCGAATAACACAAAGGTAGAAGGACTGCTGCTCAAGCCGCCGCATTTCGATGCCACAAAAAAATATCCGATGCTATTGCTGGTTCATGGCGGGCCACAAGGCGCATGGGATGACGAGTGGGGCTATCGATGGAACCCCGAAGTCATGGCTGCGCCGGGATATGTGATTGTAATGATCAATCCGACAGGCTCGACGGGTTACGGGCAGAAATTCACGGACGAAATACAATCCGATTGGGGCGGCAAACCGTATGTGGATTTGATGGACGGCGTGGATTATGCCATCGCACATTTTCCGTTTATCGATGGCACCCGGCTCGCGGAGGCCGGCGGCTCGTACGGCGGCTACATGACGGATTGGATCGCGACGCACACCGGCCGCTTTCGCTGCCTGATCAGCCACGCGGGACCGTACGACCTGGTGAGCATGTACGGCGCGACGGAAGAATTATGGTTCGTCGAGCACGACCTGCGCGGAACGCCGTGGAGCAATCCCGAGGGTTATGCGAAGTGGTCTCCTTCGACGTATGCGGCGGCGCTCGGAAAATTCCACACGCCCATGCTGGTCATCGACGGAGAGCTTGATTATCGCGTGCCTTACACGCAGGACCTGGAACTCTTTACGGCGTTGCAGCGGCAGGACGTGCCGTCGAAACTTATCATTTTCCCGGACGAGGGCCATTGGGTGCTGAAACCCCAGAACAGCAGGCTGTGGTATCACGAATTTCTGGGATGGCTCGCAACGTACCTAAAATAATTTGACCCAGTTAACTAACATTCCAGGGCAGCGGTTCCACATCATCCTTATATATGGCCGCCACGAGCAGCGTCAAAGTAATCTCGATGTCTAAGGGTACATTTCCACCCGGCCCTAAAGGCATAGCTCTTTTTCGTCCGCTGTATTATTTCACGCATGAGCCGCTCGATTTCATCATATCGACACAACGCAAGTATGGGGACATCGCGCGCTTCCGGTTTTTGAAGTTTCCCGTGTACTTCTGCAACCGGCCCAGCTTGATTGAAGAGATCCTCATCACGCAAAGCGCGAAATTCATTAAAAGCGCCGACCTCCGCGAAGGCGGCAGCGTTCTCGGCAACGGGCTGCTGACGAGCGAAGGCGATTTCTGGCGGCGGCAAAGAAAGCTGGCGCAGCCGGCATTCCATCGCGGGCGCGTGATGGCGTACGCAAAGGTGGTGACACGCTACGGGGAGCAAATGCTGGAAACGTGGAAGGATAGCGAAAGCCGCGAGATTCACGGGGAGATGATGCAACTGACGTTGAAGATCGCAGCCAGGACGCTCTTTGGTGCCGATCTCGAACCAGAGACAGTTCGCGTTATCGGAGAGTCCCTGGCGGCGGCAATCCAACAATTCGACGCGCGCGTGAAGACAGGCTTTCTTCTGCCCGCGAGCTGGCACACGCCGGGGAATATACGTTCGCGAAACGCCGTGCGCCGCCTCGACGACATTCTGCATCGCATCATCGATCAGCGCCGCGAAGTCCCTGCGGAAATGGACGATTTGCTGTCGATGCTGCTTTCGGCGCGCGACGACAGCGGTGCGGGAATGGACGCGAAACAACTTCGTGACGAGGTGATGACGCTTCTGCTCGCCGGGCACGAAACGACCGCGACGACTCTTGCGTGGACATTCTATTTGCTGGCGCAAAATCCGGCCGCGGAAGCTCAGTTGCTGGCGGAATTACAAGCTGTGATACCGGGCCCCATGCCGGTTTACGAGGACTTGCCAAAGCTGCGATTCACTGAAGCGATCATTCGCGAGTCCATGCGGCTCTATCCGCCTGCGTGGGCGCAGGGTCGCCAAGCGGCAGAGGACTGCACCATTGGTGGATACGACGTGCCGCGCAACACAACGATATATATGAGCCAGTGGGTGGTGCAGCGGGACCCGCGCTACTTTGCCGAGCCGGATCAATTCCAGCCCGAGCGCTGGAGCGACGCGCTGCAGAAGAAGCTTCCCAGATTCGCTTACTTTCCTTTTGGCGGAGGGCCGAGAGTGTGCATTGGCGCATCGTTTGCGATGATGGAAGCGACGCTTTTGCTCGCCGCCATCGCGTCGCGCTTCCGCATATCGCTGGTCCCGGGCCAAACGATCAAGCTATGGCCGTCAATCACTCTGCGGCCCCGGGATGGGATTAAGGTGGTGCTGTCGAAACGCTGAATTGAGGGTGACGCAACGCAAGACGCAAAAAAAGGGCGGGCCTTCGTTCGCTGCTTTGGCCCGCCCCTTTGGCAGTATTGTTTGGGAATGTTATTCGACTTTGACCGCCGAAGTTTCGCCCTCGAACTGAATTTCGTGGATCTGCCTGCCATTGAACACGACCGCCGTGTATGCCGGCTTGTTGTTGAGCGTGACTTTCGTGGCGGGAACCGTGGCAATCACTTTCCCACCGCGCTTGACCATTACTTCATTCATATCTGTGTTCGGGGTGAGTGTGTACTTTCCGGGCTGTAAGGACGTGCTGCCGATTGTCGCAGCCTCGGTGAGTGTGATGGGCGCGGATTGCGCATGCGCCCAAACAGGACATGCAAATGCAACAACGGCCAACGCGGCAAGAGATGGTGCCAAACGTCTACGCATATATGATTCTCCTCCTATCAGGATTGCGGTACACATCGCGAGCACAAGCCATGCAGACTGCCAGCTCGCTTCACTAAAGCAGGCGCGCGCAAATTTTTTGCGCCTCCTAACCTAGATGCGCAAGAAAATGTCGAGGTTGTCACAATTCTAGCGCACGGAAAGAATCATGTGATAGTGCTGTAGAGTGTTTTCCGCCAGCAGTTGCGCGGAAAAACGCCGCGTGACAGTCTCGCGCGCCGCGTCTCCCAACCGCGTGGCGGCGGCACGATCATTAAGCATTTTGCGAATCGCGGCCGCCAATTCGCCGGAGTCAGGCGCAGTAACCAAAATTCCATTTCGCCCGTTCTTAATTATTTCCGGCACGCCACCGCTCGCAACCGCAATCGCCGGCAACCCATGCGCCATCGCGGCAAGAAGCGAAGAGCCCAGAGGCTCCGCAAGAGACGGGAAAACAAATAGATCGAAAGCACGATAGACCGAGTCAACGTCGTCGATGAAGCCCGAAAAAATCACCGCGTCTTCTATTTGTAATTCCGCCGCGAGTCCCTGCAATTTCAGACGGCATGGACCATCGCCGGCGACCATTACGCGGCAGCTCGGAAAGTCTTTACAAATTTCAGGCATGGCACGCAAAAGTGATTCCTGCCCTTTCTCAGGAAGCAAGTATCCGACGCAGCCGAGCAGTACATCGTGATCGGAGATTTTCCATCGCGCTCGCGCGACGCGGCGTCCTTCTATCGTTGTCGCCGGAGGAATGTCCACCCCGTCATACACCACGGCGACGCGTTGCGGCTCGATCCCAGAGGCAATCACGCTATCGGCGACAAATTGCGAAACGGCGATGATGCAGCGCGCGGCGCGATACCGCGCGCGGCTAAGCGGCGCACGGCTCAACGGATACGCGACACGCCGAGCGGCAACTAAGGGTGCGCGGTAATGCGCACGGATCAACCACGCGGCCGTCAAGGCGTGAGGATCGTGTGCGTGCAAAATGTCGAACGTTTGCTGATGGAGTATTTCGCGCAAACACAGCGCCGCTTGCCATCGGGCGATCTTCGAAGAAAATAAATGAACGGAAAATCCCTCGACGATCGCCCGCTGCGCCAAGGGCGAATCGCGACGCACCATTAACTGGACGTCGTGTCCGCGCTCGCGAAGACCGCGCAGCGTCAGCAGAATTTGCTGTTGGCCGCCGCGCCAATCCGGGCGCGTGTCAAGGTGCAGGATTCTCATAAGCAGGTCAGTGTAAGCTATGCCTGAAAAGAGTGCGAAGCGCAACGTTGCCACTTGCCGTTACGTGACAGCCACGGATGGGCCGGCCACAAATGTTATGCGCAGGCGTGTCTTTGATTGACATCCTTAGCAGTTAAGTGTCGTCCTCGGCGCCGCTTCCCTTTTGGAGGACACGCATGCGCGTTTTGAGGCTGGCGATCGTCGCCGGCGGATGTGTGCTGTTGTCCGTGGTGAGCCTTGGCACGTATGCCGCTACACCTTCAATCAACAGCAAGCCGAGCGGGGCAACCATCGAAATCAACGGCTTGATCGCTGGAAAAACCCCGTACACCGCGCAGTTACCCGGCGGCTATTTTCACAAGACCCACACCGTATTCGGCTCGCGCCTCGAACACGCCATGGTCGTGCGGGTCTCGATGGATGGTTATGTCAGCCAGCAGATTACTTTGACCGAAGGGCCATTCGCATGGCGGTCGTTTAATGGTCACTTCGAGGGAAACTCCTGGCTGATTAAAACCAATCACGTCGAGGTGATTTTGGAGCCGCTCGCTAGATTTTCACCGGCGAGCCAGAAATTTGCACTGCGAAAGAGGACCTAAGCGAGCCGTCCGTCGAACCTCCCATTCAGGAGATTGCCAGCCACGCCAATTCCGCTATCGTGCGCGTGGAAGGAAGTCTAAAACGCGGCACTGGCTTTTTCATCACCGACACCGGGCTAATCGCAACGAATAAACTTGCGGTCAGCGCACAATCAGAGCTGATCGTTTTGACGCGAAGCGAACAGCGCCTGCCGGCAATAGTGTTGTAGGTCGATTCGGACAAGGATCTTGCCATCATCAAAGTCGACGGACGCGGGTTCCCACACCTGCCGCTTGCTACGATTGATTCGGTGCACCGAGGCGAGACAGTGGTGGCGATAGGGGATCCGGGCGGAGGATTTGCGGAGACACTGACGCGCGGGGTAGTGAGTGGGTCGGCACGGATCGCACGCTGGGAAACGGAACGTGGATTCAGACCGACGCAACAATCAATCCCGGCAATAGCGGTGGCCCGCTGCTTGACACGTACGGCCGGGTCGTCGGCATCACGACACTTTCTGGCGTTCGAAATGATGCCGGCGAAAATGTGTCCGGGATGAACTTCGCGCTGAGCGCAGAAAACCTGATCCGTGTGCTGAAGCGCTATCCAGAAACGGCCGCATCGACCGGCGAAGCCCAAGCGAGCCGATTCGGCTCCGTGAACGTTCCTCAGACCCTGCCGGGGCCGTCATGTATTGGGACGGACATTTGTGGGCGACACACCTTGAGAGCTTTACTTGTCCGCCGGCGCACACAAGATTCGAATCCAGTCGGAGAACACAAAATCCTGGGAACGGAATTTGAATGTACTGAAAGACAGCGAAGTGACCGTGCACGCGAAGCTCGAATCACAGAACTGAAACTTCGTTTATAGCGTTAACGTTGCACGAAACGCAGCTCCGCGCAACCCGGCCCCGTCATTCAGAATCACGCGCACCGGCATGGACTCGAGCACTTCTTTCAACCTTCCCTTGTTCGTGAAGGCCGCGAGAAATGCCGGAGTCTTAAGCTTCGGCAGGATTTTGGGGGCGATTCCGCCTCCGATGTAAACACCACCCGCGGCAAGCACCTTCAACGCCATGTTCCCTGCTTCCGATCCAAGCAGGACGACGAAAAGATCGAGCGCCTTCTCGCAGAGCGCGCTTTTTCCGGCGAGCGCGGCGCTTGAGATGACCGGCGCGGGATCACCCTGCTTCATTTCCGCCGCGAGCCATGGCGGCTCTTCGCCGCGGCCCGTATCGCGCAGAAATTCATAAATATTCACCAACCCGGGACCGCACACCAATCGTTCCCAGCTGACATGACCAAATTTCGCGCGCATATATTTGAGCAATTCGTCCTGGAGTTCGTCGCTCGGAGCAAAACTGGAATGGCCGCCTTCGCTGGCCACGGGAGCGTGGCGCGTTCCCTCCCAATGGAGCGCCGCTTCTCCCAGCCCCGTTCCCGGCGAGATAACCACGCAATTCCCTCTGGCGTCCGGAGCGCCGCGTTGCAACAGAGCAAAATCACTTGGGGCCAGCGTCGCGATGCCGTAAGCGTTTGCCTCGAGATCATTGATCAATATGATGGAACAAAGGCCTACCCGCTGCGCAACGAGCCTGGCATCGACCACCCACGGCAAATTCGTCGCGCGGCATACGCCATCGCGCACCGGCCCGGCAACTCCCAGGGACACCGAGTCTGGATGAATTTTTTGCGCCGTCAAAAACGCCGAGACAATATCTTCGAGGCTCGCGTACTCGTGGCTGGGGTAAACGTGTTCAACGACGCAGCTAAGGTTGCCGCCGCGTAGACAAAAAAATGCTAGCCTGGTATTCGTTCCGCCCACGTCCCCGGCGAGGATCATTGCCCTGGTTCCCTCCACTGGCGGCCGTCGCGCTCAAGCAGATCGTTCGCTTCCCACGGACCCCACGAGCCCGCGGGATAATTCGGAAAATTGCGCGGAGGCAGCGCCTGCCAGACGTCGAGAATCGGCTGTACCACGCTCCAGCTCGCCTCCACCATATCCGCGCGTTGAAACAGCGTGGCGTCGCCGATCATGCACTCGTAAAGCAGGCGCTCGTATCCGGTGCTCGGTTTCGAACCAAAATAGTCCGCGTAGCGGAAATCCATATTCACCGTTCCCAGCTTGACGATTGGCCCTGGGATTTTCGCGCCGAACTGCAACGAGATTCCCTCCTGCGGCTGAATATGAACGATAAATTGATTGGGCGCGAGCCGCTCGACGGCCGTTTTCCGGAACAGCATGAAAGGCACACTCTTAAACTGGATGACGATTTCGCTGGAGCGAATCTTCAGCCTCTTTCCCGTGCGCAGATAAAAGGGCACGCCAGCCCAGCGCCAGTTGTCCATCAGAAGTTTCAAGGCGACAAAAGTTTCGGTCGCGGAGATGGGGCTCACGCGCGGCTCCGAACGATAAGCCGGGAGCCGGACATTTCCGTCTGACCCTTCGCCATATTGCCCGCGTACCGTGCGCATCAGGACATCCTGCTCGGTGAAGGGCTGCATGGCGCGCAGAACTTTCGTCTGCTCGTCGCGCACCGCATCCGCATCGAAGGAAACGGGAGGCTCCATCGTGACCAAGCTGATGAGCTGAAAGATGTGATTTGGCACCATATCGCGAAGGGCGCCGGAATGGTCGTAGTAGCCGCCGCGATTCTCCACGCCCATCGTTTCCGCTACGGTGATTTGCACGTGGTCGATGTAGCGGCGATTCCAGACGGGTTCAAAAATTCCGTTGCCAAAGCGGAACGCCAAAATGTTTTGTACCGTTTCTTTGCCAAGATAATGATCGATGCGGTAAATTTGATTTTCCTGAAGCACTCCCTCGATCTCGCGATTGAGCGCGCGCGCCGACGCTAGTCCGTCACCGAACGGTTTTTCATAAATAACGCGCCGCCAGCGATTATCCGTTTGCTGTGTTAAACCCGCGGCACCCAGCTGCCGTGTGATCTCGCAGAAAAAGTCCGGCGCGGTAGCCAGATAATAAAAATAATTCCCGCCGGCCGAATGTTCTTTGTCGACCTGGGCCAGCAACGCGGCCAGCGCTTTGTACGCCGCAGGATCCTGAAAGTTGCCCACGTGGTAGTAAAGGCGCTCGGTGAGCCAATCAACCAGCGTGGGCTCAACATCACCGGTGGCAAACTCGTGAAGTTCTTGCGCGATTTTCTTCTGGAAGTCAAACGTCGACATTTCGCCGCGTCCAATCCCCACAATCGCGAACTCCTTGGGCAGCAAATCGTCCTTCGCCAAATTGTAAAGCGCCGGAAAAAGTTTCCTCTTGGTTAGGTCGCCGCCGATGCCGAAGATCACCATCACGCACGGACCGGCGGGCCGGCCAGCTTCCCCAAAAGACTTGTTGTTGCCGGGAACCATTACAGTTGTTTCTTTGCCGTTACTCATGCCTGGAAATCCTCAGTTTCGTTCTCCGGAATATTCAATTTGGCAGATGTTATTTCCCGGCGGCACGTTCCACATGGCCGCCGAACTGGTAACGCATTGCGGAAAGGAGCTTCGCGGCAAACTCATCCTGGCCGCGCGAACTGAAGCGCTCATAAAGCGCCGCGCTGAGCACGGGAGCGGGCGACGCCTCGTCGATGGCCGCTTGAATTGTCCAGCGTCCTTCGCCGGAATCCGATACGCTGCCGGAAAACTTCGCCAGGTCCGGCTGCTCGAAAAGAGCAATCGCCGTCAAGTCGAGCAGCCACGACGCAATCACGCTGCCGCGACGCCACACCTCCGCGACGTCAGCAAGATTAAAATCATATTGGTAGTGCTCCGGATTTCGCAGCGGAGTGGTCTCCGCATCCGCCACGGCCGTTTTCTTCCCCACGTTCGCGTGCTTCAGAATGTTCAGGCCCTCCGCATACGCGGCCATCAATCCATATTCGATTCCGTTATGCACCATCTTCACGAAATGGCCGCCACCCGAAGGCCCGCAGTGGAGATACCCCTCTTCCGGCGTGCCACAGGATTTTTCGCGCCCCGGTGTACGCGACAAATTCCCGCGGCCGGGCGCGAGCGTCTTGAAAATTGGATCGAGATGCTTCACGACATCGTCTGGTCCGCCGATCATCATGCAGTATCCGCGCTCGAGTCCCCAGACGCCACCGCTCGTACCCACATCCACGTAGCGCACGCCTTTCGTTTCGAGATCCTTTGCGCGCCGAATGTCGTCGATGTAATAGGAGTTCCCGCCGTCGATCAAAATATCGCCGCGCCCAAGCAGCGGGGTCATTGCGTGTATGGTTTCGTCGACCACGGCCGCGGGAACCATCATCCAAATCGCGCGCGGCGCGGTCAGCTTCTTGACGAATTCAGCGAGCGATGCCGCTCCCACTGCGCCTTCGCCGGCCAAATTCTTCACACTGTCCTGATTCATGTCGAACGCGACGCACTGGTGTCCGCCGCGCATCAACCGTCGCACCATGTTGGCGCCCATCCGACCAAGGCCTACCATCCCGATTTGCATCAACTCGCTCCTTTATTTTCAGACCGCGCTCAAAATTTTACCGGCTATCCCCGGCTTGCGCGAAAGCAGGCTGCAATTCGAATTACATTTTCGTGTTGAGCTTTCAGGCTAGCGCCTGGCGCACCGCCGCATCGATTGCGGCGAGTCCCGCGCGCACATCTGCTCCCAAATGGATCCGCAGTGCGCGGCGGTTGCGTTCCGCAAGTACGGCGAAATCTCCGCGTGCCTGCGCCGCTTTCACCACGCCGAAAGTATATTTCTGTCCCGGCACCAGAATGTCCGCGGCATCGTCGCACGTGATCTGCAAAAACACGCCCGTGTTCGGCCCGCCTTTGTATGCCTGCCCGGTCGAGTGCAAGAAGCGCGGACCAAATCCCAGGCAGGTAGCGACGCGCCTTTTGTCGCGCACCGCGTGACGCACGGCTTGCAAACTATTTTCGTCGGCATCATTCATCGGAATGAACGCCAGTGTGGCGAAATAGTCTCCGGCCTTCAGCCGCCCGAGGTGCGCGCGGAGATATGAGACCAGCGATTTGCTGGCTCCAACGATTTGATTCAACGCCGCGGCATTCTTGTCGTCGGTGAAAAGCTTGATGCCTTTTTCCTCGAAGAACGGTTGCTCTGGCGGCAATGAGCCGGTTTTTTCATATTGTTCGGTCAGATTCTTCGTCGCGATTTTGCTGGCCTCGACGTCGGGCTGGTTAAACGCGTTGATTCCGATGATCGCGCTCGCCACCGCCGTCGCGATTTCCCAGCGGAAAAATGACTGCCCCAAATCGTAGGTGTCGCGCACGGAGATTCGCACAACGGGCTGCCCTGCCTTTTCAAGTGCTGCCACCTTCGCGTCCTGTTGCGCGTCGGGCGCCGATTCCAGCCGCACGTAGGCGAAAACGCGATCGTTGCCATAAACTTCCGGCGCTCCGATTTCTTCTCGGTCCACCGGAATCAGCCCCTTGCCCTGCTTGCCCGTTGATTCAGCGAGCAATTGCTCAAGCCACGCACCCAAATCGCGAATTCCGGGAGAAGCGATCAGCGTCACTTTGTCGTGTCCGTTCTTCGCCAGCACGCCGAGGATCACTCCCAATACCGCACCGGGATTCTCGTTCGCCGGCACGGAAGGCGCGCACGCGTGTACCATTTCCTCCGTGCGGTCGAGAAACTTTTTCACATCGGCGCCCATCACCGCGGCGGGCACAAGGCCAAAATCCGAGAGCGCAGAATAGCGTCCGCCGATGCTCGGCAGACCGTAGAAAATGCGCCGGAATTTATCCACCTCCGCAACAGCTTGCATCTTCGATCCAGGATCCGTAATGGCGATGAACTGCTTACCCGCCCGCTCCGCGTCTGAGACCTGCTTCGCGCGCTCGAAAAAATACTGTTTGAAAATGTTTGGCTCCAGGGTGCTTCCCGATTTGCTTGATACGATGAATAGCGTGTTCTTTACGTCGATTTGCGATTCGATCGCTTTGATCTGCGCGGGATCGGTGGAATCGAGCACGTGCAACTCTGGAAAGCCGGGCGTTTTGCCGAACGTTTTACTGAGCACTTCGGGACACAAGCTCGAGCCTCCCATGCCGAGCAGCAGCGCGGATGCAAATCCTGCCGATTTCACTTCCTTCGACACGTCCGCCAATTGGTCGGCATGCGCGATCTGATCTTCCGTCACACCGAGCCAGCCGAGCCATTTCGCTTCGTCGCTTCCGGTCCAGAGCGTCGCGTCATGCGCCCACAACCTGCGCATTTTCCCGCCGCTGGTCCAGTCGTTAAGCTCCTGTTTGACCGCTTGATCGAGAGCCTGAGGCAGGCTATACGTTTGCATCGCCGATTTCGGTTTCGCTGGAGCCTTTATTGTCTGTTCCACGGCAGCCAGCAGTTTCTCGAACGCATCGGCGAACAATTTAACGCCGTCATCGACCAATTGATCTGTTATTTCCTTCATCGAAAACCCGGCCGTCGCCAGGTCTTGCATTGTCTGGCGCGCCGCATCAACGTTTTCGACCAGGCTGGCGCGGACCTTGCCATGATCGCGGAACTCGTCGAGTGTCGCGGGAGGAATTGTGTCGACTGTATCCTCTCCTATCAATTCCTCGACGTACATCACGTCGCGATAATTCGGATTTTTGGTGCTCGTGCTGGCCCAAAGCACTCGCTGAGTATGTGCGCCTTTCGCCGCGAGCGATTTCCAGCCCGGTCCTTGGAAAATTCTCTGGTAACGTTCATACGCCATCTTGGCGTTTGCAATCGCCACTTTGCCGAGTAAGCTTTGCAGAAGCGCGCGTTCATCGGCATTGGTCACGGTCTTCAGACGGGCGTCCAACTGTTTATCCACAAGCGTGTCGATGCGGCTCACGAAGAAGCTTGCTACGCTGCCCATCCTGCTCACGTCGCCCCCGTTCTTCGCATACGTCTCGAGAGCGGCAATGTATGCCAAGGCCACTTTTTCGTACGCTTCCTGTGCAAACAGCAGCGTGATATTGATATTGATGCCCTCGCTCAGCAGTTGCTGAATCGCGGGCAGACCTTCGGGCGTCGCGGGAACTTTGATCATCACGTTCTCGCGCTTGACCATCTTCCAGAGCCGCCGCGCCTCTTCGATCGTTCCGTTCGTGTCACGCGCAAGCAGAGGAGATACTTCCAGGCTCACATATCCATCTCCTCGCTTTGTCTTTTCGTAAACGGGACGCAAAATATCCGCGGCGTCCTGAATATCGCGTATTGCCAGTAATTCGTACCGCGCCTTGGCGTCGAGCTCCGGCCTGGATTCGAGCGACTTCAGAAAATCGGCATAATCCGTGCTGCCGGTGATGGCTTTTTCAAAAATTGACGGATTAGAAGTCATTCCCCGCAAGCCATCTTCGTCAATCAGCCGCCGAAGTTCGCCGCTCGTCAGCAAATTTCGTCGGATATAATCGAGCCAAACGGCCTGGCCGAATTCCGTCAGCATCTTCAGAGGATTCGTTGATTTCCCAGCTTCCGCATTTCCTACCGTCTGCGTCGCCATTTCTTTACTCCTTCCCGGTCTTGGCCGGCAAACTGTACTTTTTTTCAATCGCTGCGATCTTTTCCACGCGACGTTCGAGACGTTCCTGCCCTTTTTCGTGGCCCTTGTAGTGCGCCCTCAGGAAGTTTGTCACTAATTCTTGCGCCAGCATTGGTCCAATCACGCGCGCGCCCAGCACCAGCACGTTCATATCGTCGTGCTCGACGCCCTGATGCGCCGAATAGGAATCGTGGCACATGCATGCGCGTATACCCGGAATTTTATTCGCGGCAATGCAGGCTCCCACGCCGCTTCCACAAATCACGATCCCGCGTTCAACCCGGCCGGCAAGCAGCGCTTCGCCGACCGCTTGCGCGAAGTCGGGATAGTCCACCGATGCGGGCCCATTCGTGCCGAAGTCCGTCACGTCGTGTTTCGCATCGCGCAGGAACGCCGCGAGCTGATCTTTCAAGACATACCCAGCATGGTCCGCGCCCATTCCGATTCGCACGATCTACCCCGTCTTTCCCAGCAGCTCTTTCGCTGTCGAGACCACTCGCTCCGGCATAAATCCAAATTTCTTCTGCAATTCCTTTAGTGGTGCGGACGCGCCAAACGTGTGCATTCCGATGGATTGTCCGTTGGGGCCAACGTATCGCGCCCATCCCATAGTCGACGCCTGTTCGATGGAAATTCGCGCAGTCACATCCGGGAGTAGAACGCTGTCGCGATATTCCTGCGGTTGGTGATCGAAAATCTCCCATGAGGGCATGCTGATTACGCGCGCACGAATCCCATCGGTTTTCAGCCGTTCGTACGCCTCGATTGCCAGCGACACTTCGCTGCCGGTCGCGAGGAGTAGAATTTCGGGTTTGCCCCCTTCCGCTTCGGCAAGAACGTAGGCCCCTGTCGCCAAACCCGCCGCCGGTGCATACTTCGTCCGGTCGAATGTTGGCAGCGCCTGGCGGCTGAGGACTAACGCGACCGGCTCATGATGAAGCTGCAAAATCACTTTCCACGCCTCCGCCACTTCATTCGCGTCCGCCGGACGTAGGGTGATAAGCCCGGGAATCGCACGCAACGCGACGAGTTGCTCGATGGGTTGGTGCGTGGGTCCGTCCTCTCCGACGCCGATGGAATCGTGCGTGAACACATAAATCACCGGCACTTCCATTACCGCGCTCAGCCGGATTGGCTCGCGCATGTAATCGCTGAAAATCAAGAACGTGGAGCCGAACGGTCGAATTTTCGAAAGCGACAGTCCGTTCAATACCGCACCCATCGCGTGCTCGCGTATGCCGAAATGAAAATTTCGCGCGTTGTAGTTCTCCGCTTCAAAATCACCCGCCCCATCGAACGTGAGGCGCGTTTTCGTCGACGGAGCCAAATCCGCCGAGCCGCCAATCAACCACGGAATATTCTGAGCAACGACGTTCAAAACTTTCGCCGATGAATCGCGGCTTGCAATCCCCTTCGCGTCCGCCGGAAACACCGGCAAATTCTTGTCCCAGCCTTCCGGCAACTCGCGATGCTGCATCTGGAGAACGCGCGCCGCAAGGTCGGGAAACTTCGCCGCGTACGCATCGAACAGCGTCATCCAACCGGCGCGCAGTTCTCTTCCTCGCTTGCCAATCCCCGCATCGAAATTTTCCCGCACACCATCAGGGACGAGGAATTTAGCATCCTCAGGCCAGCCGTAATTTTTCTTCGTCAGCCGGATTTCTTGTTCGCCTAGGGGCTCGCCGTGCGCCGCACTCGTATCCTGCTTATTGGGAGCGCCGTAGGCAATATGACTATCGACGATGATCAGCGTGGGCCGGTCGTTTGTCCGCAAAAATGTGGTATAGGCGCGGCTTAGCATTTCCGTGTCATTTGCGTCCACCACGCGCGTGACGTTCCAACCGTAACCCACGAATCGCGTCGCCACATCCTCGTCAAACGCCAGTTCCGTGTTCCCTTCGATCGTGATGTGATTATTGTCGTAAATCCAGCATAAGTTCGAGAGTTTCAAATGTCCCGCGAGCGAGGCTGCTTCGCCGGAAATTCCTTCCATCATGTCGCCATCGCCGCAGACGGAATAAACTTTGAAATTGAACATCTCAAATTCCGGACGGTTGAAATATAGCGCGAGCCAGTCGCTGGCAATCGCCATGCCAACGCTGTTCGCGACGCCTTGGCCGAGAGGTCCGGTGGTTGTCTCGACACCCGAAGTCCAGCGATATTCAGGATGGCCCGGGCATTTGCTATCGAGTTGACGGAAGCGCTTGATGTCCTCAAGCTTCACCGACAATTCGCCCAGCCGTTCGTACTTAGGATTCACCGCTTTCACGCCTGCAAGATGCAATAAAGAATAGAGCAACATCGATGCATGCCCGTTTGACAAAACGAAACGGTCGCGGTTCGGCCATATCGGATCATCCGGATCAAAGCGCAAGAACCGTTGCCAGAGTGTGTACGCAACGGGTGCCAGCGCCATCGGCGTCCCAGGATGCCCCGAGTTCGCCTGTTGCACGGCATCCATCGAAAGAGTGCGGATCGTATTGATGCAAAGCTGGTCGATGCTGATGGGAGACGTCGTCATTTGGGCATGAGCTTCCATTTTTCTTGCATCGCCTCAATTCTGATGGGTGCGGAGAACCTGGCACCAATCGCACCTTCGATTTTATCCCTTTGCAAGCGTTCTGGCGAATGAACCGTTGATGTATCGCCCGGAACTCGCTGGACATTCCTAGCGTCATGCCAAGGCTTCGTGTAAGCTTCAATTTTGCGGCCCGCTCGATGGGTGATCTTTTCCTCCAAAAAGGCTTTCCGCAGCTTTATGACTACGTGCTGCGGCTGCCCGTCATCCGCACGATTCGCCTACAGGAGCAGCAAATCCTACATAGAACCTTCGAAGAGAATCTTGGTCCGCAGGATCAGGTTTTAGAGGTAGGAGCCGGTACCGGGTTTTATACGTTCGATGTTGCGGGCCATGTGCGAAATGTAACCGCGCTCGAACGTTCCGCAGGTATGGCACGAATTTTGCGCCAACGCATCGAAAACTCTGTGGCGCGCAATATCACGGTGGTCGAAGCCGATTTCTTCTCTTACGCGCCGGCACAACGATTTGACGCGGTCATCGCGATCGGTGTCCTCGATTGCGTCAGCGAAGCAAAATCGTTCCTCGACCGCTGCATCTCGCTTGCAACAAAATGCGTGATCGTCACAATTCCTCGCTCAAGCTTCTGGGCCAGCATCCACTCTTTTTTTGGCGGCATGATGGGTGTCCATATCAGCGTTTACACGCCCGACGAAGTCGCGGCTTATCTGCGAGGCTATCGCTACACTTTGCAGGAAACGGGCTTGCGAACGCGCTGGAGTCACGGCCTGACCCTTGTGGCCGTGATTAGTCCATCCTCGAAATGAAATCGGCTGGCAATGCCGAGCGCCAAATTGTGAGGTTGCGACGGGATGCGAGAATGAAATCAACCATTACGAAAGGGCAAATTTGCTCTATAAGGCGATTTCAACTCGCCAATTTCTTCAACAACGCTTTACCTTCCGCCTCGGTCAATACGCGCTTCCGCATCAGAGTGATGATCAGTTCATTGAGAACGTAGCCCGGCTCAGGACTGCTGTTCTCGATTGGTCCCGTCGCATGGATCGGTTCCGGGGCTTTCATTTCGTGGACTGATCTTCCGCTGAGCTTCGCGAGCCAACTTTCGAGAACCCAAAGCTGCTCCGGTTCAACAGACACGAAGGCCAAACCCATTCCCATGCCAGGCATTGCATAAACCACTTCGGCTCTTGACTCGAACGTGTTCTGGTCCGTTGTGAGACGTACCGATACGGCTGTTCCAACTGGGAACGGGTTGATGCTATCCACAAAACAGCCGCCGCGTCCCAGATCGGAACAGCGCGACGCTACTCGAGCCCCCGAGGCAATGTCCGTCGCATCCGCGGCCGCAGAAAAGGGATAGCGTATGCTGCTTCGGCGCTCCCGTTCCGACAATCTGGAGGGATTATCCTTCTTCTTGAGCTCTTCTGGCATCCTGGGCACCAGTCTACGCCAGGGTATGTTGAGCATTTGTGTGGCCAGAGAGTCGGACGACGGATGTCACCCGTGCATCGAGGAACCTGGTACGTTTTCGGCACTCGGGGATGGCGGAATCACGCGCAGACGCTATAGGGGCGCAATAGGCCTAATCTTCCCTCATCTTCCGCTGCGCTGCCCCCCGGCACTTCCACCCCAGTCCGAGCCGCCCTCGCGGCATCGTTGATGGCCCGTTTCGTCCCCGGACGAGTTCAGGCAAATTTATGACCGGGGGAAGTGCCGGTATCCCGTCAGCGTTACTGCGCGCGACTAAGTCCACGCCTGGGCAAAGCGCATCGCGTGCGCGTCATTACTGCGCGCCCTGCGCCTCAATATCGGCAACTTCAATCGTATTTGTGCTCGGATCAAGCGTGCCGCTCACCTGCACGTCTTTTCCGGCAAACTCCTTCGCTTTATCTTGATTGTCGAGCTGATAGGTGGCCCCGGACGCTTTGTCCTGGAGTATGTATTTGCCCTTTACTTTCACGATCGTGCCTTGAAATTTCTGCGTTGCCTGCTGCTGCGTCTGTTGTTGCGCACCAGAAAACCGTACAGGAGCGGACGCTCGGGCGAGAGCGGCCGGAACGCTCGCCGAACCCAGGCCCAAAATCAAAGCGAGTGTCCCGACCAATCGGGGAAACATGAGATTCTTCATTTCAACACCTCCAAACTTCTGCTAAACCGCTGACCGGCCCCGGACAAAATGAAGCACAAGCAGGATCAGGGCAATGATGAGTACTATGTGGATGAAAGCGGAAGTCACGTGAAATGCGAAGAAACCGAGCAGCCACAGAATAATCAAAATCACAGCAAGTATAGCCAGCATGTCGTCGTCTCCTCATTCTGAGCGCACTGTTGGCCGAATCCAGTTTCTCACGCGCTGCGCTGCACCTGCACGTGGCGGAAAATGCGAATAAGAATTACTTACGAATCATCCATCGTCGCCGCGTTCGTCCCGTAGGAACGCCTCGCGGAGCCGCCATCTTCACTCGCACATTTGATGCGGGCGTCTGATGCTCGGTCACTCTTTGCGACAATCAAGATCCACGGTACCGGACGGCATTCCGGCCAGAGTTGCTCGCAGTTCAATCGAGAAAAAGTGCCCTCCCAGAATCGATCCAGCTTGAGCGCTTAAAAATGCCTGAGCACGCGGGCAATTCCTTCGGCGAAATCGTTTTCAAGAGCGATTAGGCTGAGGATCAGAAAACCATCGTCGGGGAAATCGTAGAAATGGCCGGGATGAACGCAGACGCCGCCATTTTCGAGTAAGTTCATGGCGAGATCTTCGTCCGAGCGCGTCGCGGGCACGCGGAGCACAGCGTACCAGCCGCCTTCGACCACCAATCGATCGCTGGATTGTTGCGCGGCGAGTCGACGATCAAGTTCAGCCAGATTTGCACGTACGCGCGTCATCACTTGTTGTTGGAACGCATGGCGCTGCCCTAAAAAAACCGCGGCTGACAATTGCACCGGTGCGTTCATCGAAAGATATGTGTCGGCGATCACTTCCAAACGCGCGCCCGCTTGCGATTTCCATGGCTCGGGGCCGCTGGCGACCAGCCAAGCCACTTTCATCTGCGGCAAACCGGCGATTTTCGAAAGGCCACTCATGGTGAAGGTGAGCGCGTCGCGATTTGCGGCGAATGTCGGAGGCTGCTCTGACGCGAGCGAGAAATCCAAAAACACTTCGTCGGCAATGATGGCCATATTGCTAGGGGAGCAGATTTCGCTCAAGCGCTTCATCGCGGCTGAGTTTGTGTAATGCCCAGTCGGATTATTCGGGTGAACGACAATTATGCCGCGCGTGCGAGGAGTGATTGCCTGCTCCATAGCGTGAAAATCGATGTGCCATCCGTGGTCATACAGGAGCGGATACCGGATAAGTTTTACGTCTTGAATATCGGCAAGAAAATCGAAGAGCGGGTAACTGGGAGCCGGGATCAACAGTTCGTCCCCCGGATTGCATAGCAGACGGAAAACAAACGAATACGCCTCGCTCGTGCTAGTGGTCAGGAGTATGTCTTCAACGGGCACCTTGCTGCCGCGCGCGCCGTAGTATTCGGCGATGGCGCAGCGAGCCGTGGCCAGGCCACGCGGTTCTGGCTGATAGATCATCGCAGCTGGATTCGAAAGCGCTCTCATTATCGCTGGTGTGTCGTACAAGAATCCGCATTCCGTCGGATTCGAAGCCGTGAGATCAAGGAACGCCTTACCAGTCGCACGCCGCCGGGCGAGGACCTCAGCGAGGCGGTTACTGGCAAGGTTCCAGTTTGTGCGGACAGAGAACACTAGAAGAAAACCTCAGCGCTTAAGTCTACCGCAACGCCGCCCACCGTTGTCATGGATGGAAAAGACGATTTGGGCAACGGACACTGCGGCGACAACGGACAGCGCGGCGTGTCAGCGCGGCGTTGACTCACTTAGCGGCAAGGCCTAAGATGGCGCGACGGAGATGTCCCCCTCCACATGATTGGCCAGACGCTGGGCCATTATCGCATCATCGAGAAGATCGGCGCTGGCGGAATGGGCAACGTTTATCGCGCACGCGATGAACAGCTCGACCGAGACGTAGCGCTCAAAGTTCTGCCGCCCGGCATGCTGAAAGACGAGAAAGCGCGGCGGCGCTTTCGCAACGAAGCACTGCTCCTCGCAAAGCTTAACCACCCCAACGTAGCGATAGTCCACGAATTCGATACGGAGGCAGGAGCAGATTTTCTGGTGATGGAATGCGTTGCGGGCGTCTCGCTTGCCCAGAAGCTCGAAGCTGGACCGCTTCCCGAAAAAGAGATCCTCGTGCTCGCCATGCAAGTGGCGCAAGCATTGCAGGAAGCGCACGAGCGTGGCATCGTGCACCGCGACTTAAAACCCGGGAACATAATTATCACGCCGAAAGGTTGGGCGAAAGTGCTCGACTTCGGAATCGCGAGGCTCTTGCGTCCTGCCGGCGACACGGATCCCACGCAAAGCATCACCGGGTCACACGGCGCCGCCGGCACATTGCCGTATATGTCGCCGGAGCAATTGAGAGGAGAGGCTGCCGGACCTCGCAGCGATATTTTTTCCTTTGGAGCGGTTCTCTACGAGATGGCCTCGGGCCGGCGGCCGTGCCAGGAAACTCTGCCCTCGCGGCTGATCGATGCGATTGTACGCGAACGCCCGGTGCCACCGCGTACCGTTAATCCGAGAATTTCTCCTGAATTCGAACGAATCGCTATGAAATGTCTGGAAAAGGAGCCGGAGAATCGCTACCAGTCCGCGAAAGAATTAGAAGTCGATTTGCGGCGCTTGCAAACGCTCACTTCAGGCCCCGTTGCTCTCACTGCGGCGCCAAAGCTAAGCCTGTGGCGCGACAGGATGGCGAAACTCGCGAGCGCTGCCGCTGTGATCGCATTAATAATCGTGCTCGCGCTGGTCGTTCGTTCATGGCGTGCGCACTTCGCACCCGCGTCGGGTTCGCCTCGAATTCAATCGCTGGCCGTGTTGCCGCTCGAAAATCTTTCCGGCGATCCACAGCAAGCCTATTTTACCGAAGGAATGACGGAGGAACTGACCACGCAATTGGCACAGATCAGCGAGCTCCGCGTGATTTCGCAAACGTCGGTAACACCGTATCAGGGCGCGCAACAGTCGCTGCAAAATATCGGCAAAGAATTACACGTGGACGCAGTCGTGGAGGGCTCGGTGATGCGTTCCAACGATCGCGTACGGATCACCGCGCGACTGATACGGGTTTCTAACGGCAATCTACTTTGGACACAAGCCTACGACCGAAAGCTGGAAGACGTGCTAGCTCTGCAAGACGAAGTAGCCCGCGCCATTGCGAGTGAGGTGAAAGTGACGCTGACTCCGGACGAGCAGGCCCGCCTCGCCAAGCCACGCTCTGTAAATCAGGCCGCCTATGACGCCTATCTTCAAGGAACCTATTTGAATAAGGGAACGTCGTCGCAGCATCGCCGGGCCCGCGACTATTTCGAACAGGCTATAAAACTCGATCCCAATTATGCGCCCGCCTACGCTGGTCTGGCCGATTACTATTGGTCCGATCCGGGGCTCGATCCGCGCGCGGCAATGCCCCAGGCGAGGAAATACGCGCAAGACGCGCTGGAGCGTGATCCGAACTTGGCGGATGCGCACACGACCCTTGGCGCAATCCACTTTTACGCGGACTGGAACTGGGTTGCCGCTGAGGACGAATTCAGGCGCGCCATTGCACTCAGTCCTAGCGATGCGGAGGCGCACCGTAGCTATTCCTATTTTTTAGCCGCCCTCGGTCGACCGGATGAAGCACTGGCGGAGAGTACGAAAGCGCAGGAACTTGATCCACTGTCGATTTGGGCGCAGCTTACAGCGGGTTATGTATTCTATTTCACGCGCTACTACGACAAAGCAGTTGACCAGTGCCAAAAAGCACTGGTACTGGATCCGAACTCGGTGGGTGCCTACGACTGCCTGGGGACCAGCTATCTTGCCGAAGGCAAGTATGAGCAGGCTATCGCGGCGGCCCAAAAGGCTTGCGATCTTTCTAATAATGATCCAACGCGTCTTGTGGGGTTAGGAAGGGCCTACGCATTGGCCGGTCGGAAGACCGATGCGCTGAAGGTTCTCGATCAGCTCCGCCAGCTTTCCAGCCGCACTTACGTGCCCCCTTATTTTTTCGCCACGATCTATGCGGCTTTGGGTGAAAGGGATGAAGCCTTTACGTGGCTAGAAACGGCCTTCCGAGAACGCGATCGCTATATGGCGTGGCTGAAGGTCGATGGCGCCATCGACCCTCTGCGGAGCGACGCCCGCCTGACACAACTGCTGCGGCAGGTCGGTCTTATCAATAATTAGGAACGGCGCGCAGCAAGGGAGAGTTCTCGCTGACCGTAGACATCGTTCCTCCCGGTTTTCGACGCCATCTTAACAGAGCGGAAACGGAACCAGATATCCCGTACTCTCGGGAGTATGGTAGATCAGCAAAAGGACACACTTGCCACGTTTTCTTCGTTTCGGTTTTTGAAGAACGACATCGATTAAATGTCGCTTCAGAATACCGCGCTTGTTGAGGTTGCGCTTCTTGGCGTTGTCACTAGACCTGCGAAACTCCTCAAACTCTTCGTTCGACATCGTCAGAATCACCACTTCCGGCAGGTCGACCCCAAAATCAGTCTTCCAAACGCCATTAGGCAGTTTGCGCCAACTGGGTGTTGCGATTCGCTGCATGGTCTTGCGGGCAGGTTTCGGCGCTTTCGCGCTTTTGTCCATGGGCTGACTCCTCTTGGTGGCGGATCTGTTCACGCCTTTGAGCGCCTTGTACACCCAGCGTGCCTCGAAGTCAATGACGAGACAACATTTCCGGCGAAGGAAATCGATTTGGCAACGGCAGTGGGATTCAATGCGCGGCTGATGGACGACTCAAGCTTCCGGCAGCGTGGATTGTTATATCGACGGTCTTGTCGACGCGGAGGATAAACGTGCTGGGATCCTTCAATCCCCATTGCACATACGGAATCGCGAAATGCACGGCCGCGGTGAGCTGATTTCCTGATACTTGAATGTCCGCAGGCAGCGTGATTTCGTGCTGGCTTCCGTGAAGCTTCAACAGTCCCTGAAGTTGAACCTGCGATTCCCCGGAAAGAGAAACGTGCCCCTCCACTCGCTCTGGGATAAAAATGATTTCGGGATACCTTGGGCTCTCCAAAACGGATTTGTGCATTTTCTGATCGCGATTGCTGTTGCCGCTTTCGCCACTCGTGGCATCAACGACGATTTCGCCGCTTGCCCGCCCGGTGACGGAATCGAATTGAATTACGCCGTTTTTCAATTTGAATGTTCCATCCACCGTGTGGAGCACGGCGCCGAGCGTGTATGTGATTTGGGTTTGCGCCGGATTCAGACTGAGCGCGACCGCCTTCGCCCGAATCGATGGAGAAAGGACCATGGCACAAAGCATCGCGATGACACTGTAAACGCAGTTCATTGATGGCCTCATGTCAGCCCGCTTGAGAAATAGCCGATTCGGGCGCAGGCCGAATCGGCTTCGGTATTTTACGAGGGATCAAGATTCTCTGGCCCAGTGACGCGAACGTTTGCAGCGCCACCAAAGGCGAGACCGGCGCGCCCGTGTGAACGGCGAGGAGCTTCGAAAACAAAGACGGCTCGGATGCGAAAGCAGAGAGCACTCTATGGCGCAAACGACTGTGGTGACTCAAGGCAACGAGCAAGCGTGACATCATCACTGGCCGTTTCCGGGTGCGCCGATGCTCGATTTCGTAAACCGTCAAATCATTCCGCTCGAGAGCCCCCGCCAGCGATAATGCCTGCTGGAAAGCAAGGCTGAGCCCCGCGCCCGCAATGGCATCCACGGAACCCGACGCATCGCCAACTAACGCCACCTGTTTCCGCGTTACTGCCGGCATGCTGTACGACGACGAAACTCCTCCCATTTCGGGCATGGGCGAAATTGCGCCTTGTAAATGTTTTGCCAGAGATGGGAAGAGCGGCAGTGCGTCAGCCAGACGGAACGTCGGATTCGTTGTAAGGAGCGCGACGCAAACTTCCCGCGGGCCAACGGGAGTCACATAGATCTGGCAAAGCTTGCCCCAGTGAACTTCGACGCAATCAGACCATGGAGTTATCTGGTAATGGCTTCGGAACCCATAGCGCAGCCCTTTTCTTCGCGGAGGATCAAATTGCGCCCACTGCCGAACGCGCGAGTTTTGTCCATCAGCGGCAATGATCCATCGAGCGTGGATCGCGCGGCCGCCCAGGAAAATCTCTCTTTGCTCCTCGTCATTTTGAGCGTCGCTCTCGTTAAAACCAACTACGCGCTTTCCCCAGTACATATCCACACCGAGAGCTTTAGCCCGCTCGGAAAGAAGAATGTGGAGCGTGGTACGCCGAATTCCCCAGCCGAGCTGCTTGGGTAAATTCGATTGCGCCGCAAGATTTCCCTCAACGAATCGAATACCTCTAAACGGCAGGCCGTGAGCAGAACCGATTTTGATTCCCAACTTGCGCAGGACAGCAATGCCGTCTGGCATCAAGCCTTCGCCGCAAGCCTTGTCCACGGGGGGAACGGAGCTATCGGCCATACTGACGCGAAAACCCTTCTGGCGAGCAGCGATGGCTGCCGCAAGCCCGGCGGGGCCTCCGCCGACAACGAAAACATCTGTTTCGAGGGGATTCGCTTCTACCTCGCCTGGATTCCGCATCGTCCGTACTTCGATGCGGCGGTGGTGTTAACGGATGTGCGCGCCGGCCACGATAATTAATATTTCGACCGTTCGAATTACCACTTGAGTAGCAACAATTCTGAGCAAAAACCAGGACCCATCGCTCCCAATATGCTGTACGTTCCCGGCTCCGGGTGGTGGTTTTCGATTACGTCTTCAAGGACCAGCAGGACGGATACAGAAGAGATATTTCCGACCTTGTTCAAGCAGTCCCATGAAACAGCCAGTGCTTCGTCAGGAACATCAAGCGCGGTAGCGACCGCTTCCAACACCTTTGGGCCGCCGGTGTGGAAAATCCAGCTTCCAACATCTTTCCTGGTCAGGCCGTTGTTCCCCAAAAATGTATCCACATCATTTCCCAGATGCTCTTTCACAATTTCAGGAACGGCTGGGGACAAAACAATCTGAAATCCCTTTTCCGAAATGTCCCAGCCCATGGCGCCTTCCGAGCCAGGATAAAATACGGATTGCGTGGCCAGGATTTCGGGCCCTTCCGCCGTCCGTTCATCGCCTGTGACAATCACGGCCGCGGCTCCGTCGCCAAATAGGCCCGCGGAAATCAAATTGGCCATGGAGACATCGTCACGCTGAATCGTCAAGGAACAAAGTTCCACAGCCAGCAGCGCCGCCACTTGGCCCGGGTAGGCGCGAACGTAGTCCGCGGCACGAGAAATTCCCGCAGCGCCGGCGACGCAGCCCAGCCCGAAAATCGGAATGCGCTTGATATTCGGACACAAATTCATGCGGTTAATTAACCGCGCATCGAGCGACGGACTCGCGATCCCCGTAACTGACACCACGAATAGCGCGCTGATGTCGCGCGCCGTCAGATTCGTCCGATCGACAGCCGATTGGATGGCTTGCTCTCCTATCTCCACGGCTGTCTCTATCCAAGCGGTATTTGCCTCGCCCCATGTCGAAAGCGTTTCGTAACGTTCCAGCGGCAACGACATATAGCGGCCACGCACATCCACGCGTGAGTGCAAACGATCCAATACTTCGGGCTTGGGCAGCCGTTCACCCCAGTAGTGCTTAAGCGCTGCTACCAGTACCTCTTGACTGAAATAGTGCTTCGGAAATGCACCCGCAACGCCCGCAATCTTCATTCGGCACCCACAATCCTCTCTTCTAACTCTAACTCACAGGTTGACACTGCAACACTATATTCCCGTTCTCGCGTTTGCTTGATTTCGAGGCGCTTAACGGAACGCGCCGCTAAACCAGACCATTCGACAGGGGCCGCGCAAACTGCCACATAGAGATGATTATCAGGAAATTGCCGAATTTGCCAGCGCAATGGACGTGCAGTTCATTCTCTTCGATGCGTCGCCCAGGGGCCTACGCTGTGTGTATCGTATTGACCATTTTCTGGGAAGCGAGCCTTCCGGCGTCAACCACCCGCCAACTGCTTCCCTATCCCATCACGCTCACGTGCTCTGGTTCGAGCTTGTAAAGAATGCGCACTTCGCCGGGCTGCCGGAACGGATAAACAGGCTTGCCCAGATATTTTTGCGAAAGCCTGTTGATGTGCTCGTCGGCGCCATTTTGCGTGATTTCCACAACGCGGCCGCGTACCTCCAGATAACGGTATGGATTCTCAGGATCCTGGATCGCAAGCGACACGCGTGGATCACGGCGAATGTTCTTATCCTTCACGCGTCCGAGCGCGGAGTTGAACAAAATGTGGCTTCCGTCAAAATCCACCCACACCGGGGTGACCTGAGGGCTTCCATCGGGCATCACCGTCGCCAGATTCGCGAATGCCGGTTTCTTCAACAGGTCCGCATATTTTTCCGGAATATTCTTCTCCATAGGATCTCCTCAGCGCTGCTAACACTGTATCAGAAAATAGGACACCTGATGCACCGCATGAGGGCGCGCGTGGGCAGCCGGGTCAGCCGCAAGCGAAATTCCTTGTTTTTGCACCACGAGGAGAGTACAGACCCAAGGAGTGAGTGTGGGAGATCCCACCCAATAGGAGTTCCCGTGTCACCGGATTTAACCGATTCCGCGAAAACTGCTTTCCAACTACAGACTTCCATTCATGAGGACGAGGTGATCGTGCAGTGCGTGGGCACGTTAACGCTCGGGCATGCGGAGATTTTGAAGAACCATGTGAAAAATATGATCCCGCAAAAGAAACGGATCATTCTCGATCTCAACGGCATCACTCAGATGGACAGTTCAGGACTCGGCACGCTGGTAAGCCTGTACGTTTCGGCCAAGAAAGGAAACTGTGATCTCCTTCTAGTCAACTACAGCAAGCCAGTCAAGCATCTGCTGGGACTTACCAATCTACTATCGGTGTTTGAAGCCGCCGGGCGCCACGGCGCAAAGTTTCCGTGAACCACCTGGCCCGCCGTGACGCATAACGAAAAATGAAGAATGGTGCGCCCAAGGAGACGACTTTAGAACGCGACCTGAAAGCTACTGGAGTGATTGTCTGAAGGAGATTTTCCTGCAGACCTGTTGTCCCATCAACGGTACCCTAGGAGGAATGGCGGCAAGGTAACGAACCGTCTAAAAGCCCTCCGACACTGTATCCCATAACCGAGAGGTTAGCATTGAAACCGCGAGGGAACAATGCAACTGCCAGCATCAGGCGGTGAGGGGCTAGGGTTGATAGCACGGCCAGCGTAAGCAAACTCTCATTAAGCGTCGTCACGTCCCAAGAGCCGAAGATGCTTACCGGCTCTTCGCAGCGGGGCACGGGGACTTCTGAATTCTCCGTCATGGGCGATCCAAACTGCCGGCGTATAGAGAGGGCCTAAACTATCGCGTCACTTCAGCGGAACAGGGTAAACCCGTATTTCTTCCCTCGAGGAAAGGAAGCCGCAAGGCGACCGATGGAAATGCGGGCAGCAGAGGAGAGAGGAAGCGAACGCCGCTCGGTAATGGAGCGGATACCGGCGTTTTCATTGCTGGCTGCGAAAGCAGGCGGACTTCTCTCTGGTCTTTCCCACGAGAAAACTTGCATAACCGACTTACGAGGCAATGCAGATGACGACAGTGAAAACTGTTGGTGCGGTCTCGCGCGCGAAGCTGGCATGGGCTGCCATTGACTGGCAGACCGCGCGGCGGAATGTGCGTCGGCTCCAAGTGCGTATCGTGCAGGCGACGAAAGAAGGCAGGTGGGGCAAGGTCAAAGCCTTGCAACGGCTGCTGACTCACTCCTACAGCGGCAAAGTGCTTGCCGTTGGCAGAGTGACGGAGAATGCAGGGAAAAAGACTGCGGGAGTGGACGGAGAAATCTGGAACACTCCTCGGAAGAAAGCTCAAGCAGTACAAGAGCTGAAGGGACGCGGTTACCATCCGTTACCCCTTCGGCGTATTTACATCCCGAAATCGAACGGTAAGATGCGCCCTCTGGGTATCCCCACGATGAAAGACAGAGCCATGCAAGCGCTTCATTTGCTCTCTCTGGACCCCGTCGTGGAAACCACGGCAGACCGAAACTCGTACGGGTTTCGCCAGCAGCGGTCCTGCGCCGATGCCATAGAACAATGCTTCTTAGCATTGCGTACCGGCAGTGCGCAGTGGATTCTGGAAGGCGACATCAAAAGCTGTTTCGACAAAATCAGCCATTCGTGGCTCCTGGATCATGTCCCTATGGACAGAACCGTTCTGCGAAAGTGGCTGGCATCGGGCTATATGGAGAAGCGCGTCTTTCACGAAACCACGGAAGGAACTCCGCAGGGCGGGATTTGCCTCCCCGGCGCTGGCCAATCATGCGCTGAATGGACTGGAGCAGCTTCTTCGGGAAAGTTATCCGAAGAAGAAACGCTTCCCATCCTTGGGTGGGCAATACCCCTGTGTGAATCTCATCCGTTATGCGGACGACTTCGTGATCACAGGCAGGTCGAAAGAACTGCTGGAAGAGATCAAACCGCTGGTCGAAGGCTTCCTGCGCGAACGCGGGCTTGAACTCTCCCCCGTGAAAACGGTCATCACGCACGTGACCACGGGCTTCGATTTTCTCGGACAAAATGTGCGCAGATATCCGAATGGAAAACTGCTCATCAAGCCCTCCCGGAAGAATCTTCGATCCTTTCTGGAAGGCATCCGAGAAACCATACGGACGGGGTTGGCTAAAACGGCAGCCGATCTGATCTTTGTGCTGAATCGCAAAATACGCGGTTGGGCCAACTATCACCGGCATGTTGTCAGCAGCCGCGCCTTCCGCAAAGTCGACTACGCCATCTTCACCAGTCTTTGGCAATGGGCACGCAGGAAACATCCGACAAAAAGCGCTCGCTGGATTCAACAGAAGTACTGGGGGCACCATCGAGGTTGGAACTGGTGCTTCTTTGGCGTTACGCAGGCTGTTGGGGGTAAGCCGTCCGTTATATGGCTCCAGCATGCCCGCCAGACGCCGATCCGGCGGCACATCAAAGTCAGAAGTGAAGCGAATCCTTACGATCCGCTCTGGAAGGAATATTTTGTTCGCCGAAGAACCTTTCGGAGCAGTCGTGATGCCTACTTCACCGATCCCGCACTGCCCGGCCTCCCGGCCTCTCCAAACCGTCACCGCGTCTCTTCGCGAGGCGTTCGAAAGGCTTGAGCTGTGTGAGTTGGAAACTCTCATGCACAGTTCTTAGAGGACGGGACAGGAGCAATCCTGTCCTGTCACTCGGTACTTTTCTCGGAGATTTCGTGGCAGCCTTGCCACAGATCGAATTGCCCGCCCGATTAAGCCAGTAGCCTGTTTTCGGGCGCGGAGGGGACTGTCATTGCGATTCGCCCGCTAACTTTAGAAAAATACCGCAGGAGAAACGTGAAAGCGGTAGCTGAGCTTTTCCATTTGTTGCCGGTTGAGTTGTCTTTTCTCTTGCAGGATTAGGGACACAATACTCTCGCCGCCCAAGTCGTCTGCTAAGTCTTTCTGCCTGAGGCCGTTGGCCGCCATTAGTTCTCGCAGCACCTCGACGCCCGAGGCCTTTTCGACCACGAAATGCTTCGCTTCATAGTCGGCGATCACGACGACGAGTAGTTTGGCAGTTTCTGTTTCTTCTGTACTGCGATGCGCTTTGCGTTGCAGCTCGAGAAGGCGGGAAATGTAGGCTTGGTGTTGCTCGGGCGAAGAAATGGTCTTCGGAGCCTCTTCTTTGACAAGATATTTGGCTGGCAGCCGTTCAGCAGTTGCAGGCACTTTTCCACCCTCCTTTGTCGTACTCTTTGTGGGTCAACACGGCCAATACCGTAACCGTTCCCATTTCGTAGTTTATGTAGGATATCAACCTGGCTTCGTTGTTCTTGATATCGAACACTACGCAGTCTCCAACCGGGTCGGCATCTTTGCGCGTCCGCCTGACAGCGGGTAAGTTGCTCCAGGGCGGCTCCACTCCCTCCACGATCCTGACCCAAGAACCAAGAGAGCCTTTCCAGTTCGCATGCTTCTTTTGCGCAGCTTCTATCAGATGTTTGCCGATAATCTGCACTGGGGAATCTTAGCAAATTGCTAAGTCGCTTGTCAAGAAGATCCCTCCAAGAACAATAGGCGCTGCGCATTGGGACGCCAGAATGGAATTCCTGACTAAATGACAGCAAGATCTACTCCGCGTGTTCTGAAGTCCCGATTAGCGCGAACCCCACAAATCAAAGTTTGCTTGGTTCGATGCAGACCCGGCTGGAGTTTGAGTTCGAAACAGACCAGAGGGTATGGTCTGAAGTCGTTGAAAATAAAGTGGCGCGCCCGGAGGGATTCGAACCCCCGACCCCTAGCTCCGGAGGCTAGTGCTCTATCCAGCTGAGCTACGGGCGCCTCAGTCTAAGCTAAACGATTTGCTTACCTCACGCAACCGGTCGAATCTGCCTTCTGGTCACATTGGTCACATCTCGGGTCACAGCTCGCCTTGAATGACGAGAGTTAACAGCCGCGCGAACCTGCTCCAACGGGATTTGACCGCTATACAAATCCGTCATTGCATCGCCCGAGTGACCCATCTGCTGTTGCAGGACTGTGCGACTGATTCCCGCTAAATCCCATCTGCGATTATATCCGCGCCTGAAAGCATGGAACCCCGCCTTGGATAGTCCAACAGCCTTGAGAGCGGGATGCAAAACACGATGGAGCGCATTCTGCTCTGTCAGTGGAGTTCCTCGCCGTGACGCGAATACAAACTCGTTGGGATTGCGGCCCGAACATAACGCTTTCAGCTTTCTCATGGCCTGCCTACCCGGTTTGTCCAGCAAAACCACCGTGCGATATGCCCGAATGTTCTTAGGTTCCAGAACATCTCCTGTCATCGAACAGGTTCCTTCATCAACGCGGATCGTGCCAGCCTCGAAATCAACATCGTTGACTCTCAGGGTCGATGCCTCGCTGAATCGCAGAGCCGATGCGGACAGAAAAAGAATGAGCGTTTCATATCGCTGTTTGTTGTCGTCCTTTATAAAACAAAGGCAAAGCGCGCGCTGGACCTGCTCTCGCAAGTCGGAAGCGAAGGGGGAGGGAAGCCTAAAGGCGGCAGCGAGCAAAGTGGTGAGGAGGGAGCGTAGCGCCATGGCTCGCGGACTTCTGGTTCTGTTGCTCGGGGGTTCCTGTCCTTCTTTGGGTTGTGCTCGACATGGGCTTACGCGGCTTAAGACTCCAGGGCAGCAGGAAACGTTAAGAAGGTCTAGATCTAGAACGTCAGCTTGCCACGGGCACGCAGCTCGCCGGGCAGCAGTGCGTTGTAGATGAACTCGTGCACCGGAGTTGGAAAATTGCAAGCGCGTCCCAGCCGGACGACCGCCCCGTTCTGCGCTTCGAGTTCCGAGGGCCGGCCCGCGATCAGATCGCGCTGCATCGAGGCCGTGCCGTCGGGCGGCGACGAGTCAACTAATTTCATCGTGCTTGCCACCGACTCCCTCTGCACCGGAACGCCGACGGCGTGAGCCAGACCCACAATCTCCTGCACCGCGCGTTCAAGTAGCGATCTGGCCTCGGGCACGCTTCGAATCACGCCGGCCGGCGCCCGCGTGATTGCGCCGACCCCGCCAAATGAAGCGACGAACTCGAATTTCTCCCAGAGCGCGACCTGGATGTTATCGGGAACGCGCGTATCTAGCTCCGCGGTGGAGAGGCATTCCACGAGTTTCTCCAGCCGTGGCGTACGCGCATTGCTCCGCTCGCCGATGGTGATCAAGGCTTTGGGCCCACTATGCCGGACGACAGCCGGCGCAGTGACCATGGCCATGACGTGACACATTCCATCCAGCACGTGCCCAGGACCGAGCACAGCCGCCAATTGGTTGTAGGCCTCTACGCCGTTTTGCAAGGGGGACGACAACAGTTTCTGGCCCAACTGTGCTGCGAATCTGTAGCGCCGCTTCCGTCACCTGCCAGGCTTTGGTGGTGATGAAGACAGCATCCATGACGCCCGTGGGATCGCCCGTCGCTTGAACCTTCGGCAACGCAAAATCGCCCAACGGACTCTCTACGCGCAAGCCGTCCTTGCGGAGCGCTTCGAGCGTCGCGCCCCGGGCAATGAAGATAACGTCATTCCCGGCCTTCGCCAACCGACCTCCAAAGTAGCCTCCCAAAGCACCGATCCCGATGAATGCAATCCTCACGATTCCTCCATAGGATTCATTGGTTTCCCTGCCTTATGATTGGACGTTTGGAACAACGATCAGCTTCTTGTTCACAAACTCTTCGAGACCAAAGCTGGATGTTTCTTTCCGTAGCCCACCGTTTAATACCGCCGAAAGGTACTTGCGCCGCGCTCGGAGCGGGATAGTTGATGAGGACCATGCCTGTCGCGTCAGCTTCAGGCTACGATAAGCACCAAAGTAGTCATCTTGACGTTGCTGGAAGCGTTTCTTTGCGGCACGCCGAATTTCGCTATTTGTGCCGAATGGCCTCGGGTGCTCGCGAGTGATCCAGAGGTTTTACCGTTATGTGCCAGGATACCGGAACTGCGTCAGGCGGATAGCAGATCTTCGTGTCGCACGCCTGATAAAACAGCTTGCCTTTGAGCGTGAGAACCGTTCCTGAAACAGGGCCCTTCATCACTTGCTCGATAAAACTTCTATCGTAGGAGACGGTAACGTCCTCGACGATCCGAAATGTCCCCTCAAGCACCGGAACTTTCTCATGAATCGCGGGCAAGAGCATTACTTTGGCGCGCGGGTAGTGCACGGTGTGCAAGACAGCGTCGGCTGCCGGTTCAAGTTCTAACTTGATGGGTTTATAGCCCCGAACGCCCGGTGCATACACATGGACATCGCGAGGCAAGGAGACAATTGCCGTCAGCGTGACGCGGCTGCCCGGGACGACTTCCGCGTCCGATTGTGTCAGTTTCAGATTCAGATGCAGAGCGGGGATGTTCCTCTCATCCGCGCTGACGAGTTCAGGAAAAAGCTTAGCGATCACGTTGTTTGCCGTATAGCGAGCGTAATCGTTCACTTCAAAGAATGCCTCTTTGATGCTGCCATCCGATCCTACATAGAAAAAGCCGGGAATGGCCATGCCCTCGCTGAATCCCACTCCGCGAGGGTTGAGCACGCCAAAGCTTCTGATAATTTCCGACTTCGGATCGGCGAGCAAGGGGAAAGTAATTCCGTGCTGGTTTGAAAAAAACTTGAGGATCGCCTGGCTATCGTAACTGATGCCGGCCAATCCGATTCCTTTTTCTTTGAATCGCTGTTCCGCGCTTTGCAGCTGAACCAGCTGCGCTTGGCAGAAGGGTCACCAATCGGCCGAGCGGAAGAACAGTATCACGAGCCCGTTGGGTCCTTTGAGGTTGCCGAAATCGCGCTCCTGACCGAACTGATCGACGGCCCGGAACGCCGGCATTCGATCTCCCACTTCCAGTGTGGAGCTCGCATGTCCAGGGGTCGCAGCCTGAAAAGAAACACGGGCAGCTGTCGCCTTCGGGGAATTAGCTTCGATCGCCGAGGTAACCCAGGCAGCGAAGAAGATGAAAAGGATGAAACTCTTGGACCAGCGCATCAGAGCCCCCTTTGTGATCCGCATCTGTTTAGGGATGAGATTAGCGGAACCCTTGTGCAGATTCAGTTTTGTCTCCCCCATGATTGAATGATGCAGCTGACCACTAGATGAGGCCCAGAAGAATGGGTACGTTCAGCCGATGGCTCAGCGAACCAGTACATGGTGCCTCCGGACTGTCGGCGTTGCGGAGTCTTTGGCCGGCGAGGTCTCCGCTATTTGCAAATTGCTGACATGTGTTGCGCGCATCATCGGTCGGACATCCTTGACCGCAGAAATTTCACAGTCGCCCTTCGTCAGACCCCGACTTCGGAACGCTGCGGCGGGGCAACGAGCTCGAATGAGGATGTGAGTTGGATGGCCTTATACAGCGTCCGGTAAAGAGGGCAGTGCATTGGATAAACTGAATGCGTCCTCTCAACGGTTTCGCGGCTTGCCTCTGGCGCCACCAGGCGCATTGCCACGTGAATACGGCGAATAACCAGTACACCTTCTTCTGTCTCAACCTCTCCGGTAGCATCGGCGGTGAGTTTGCCGTCGCTGGCGTTGATTTGACGCGCTTCCAGCGCGCCTCCAAACGTGCCCACCATTCAGCCGGCGGTCGCGGCGATCACGTAATCGATGGTGGAACTGTGCGACTCCTGCAACTTCGCGGGATCGACTTTGTAGTGCTCGGCAATCGCGCCGTGCACACTGAAAATCACCGGTTGCGATTCTCCAGGCAAGTCAGCGATACGAAGAGGCCCTTGGCGGCGTTCGATTCTCGATTTTGAAACATAAACTACATCACTCATGTTTTTCTCCTCACAACGAGATCTCTTCACCTAAGCGTTTGCTGGATGCGCGAACGTGAACGTTTCTTCCTCGGCCAGCAGGAAAATCGGGGCTCCTCCGCTCGAGATGTTCACAGCATGAGCCAGCACCTCCTTACCGCCGGCGGACGCCGCACAAGCTTCCAGAGCTTGCATCGAGGGAAAGTACACTTCTGCGACGCGGTAAAAAGGCGGAACACCTTGGGGAGAACTCAGCACTTTCGTTGCCACGATCTTGGTTTTGCCTCCGAGCTTTGCAACGGCAAGCGGTACGTGCTCGTTCGTATACACCTTCTCGAAAGCTTCCACATCCTTGGGTCGTGGATAGATGACTGCAAGTTTTACGTCTGCCATGCTCGCCTCCTTATTGAGTGAAATTTGCCATGCCCCTTCGTGTCGAGAGAGGTGCCAAAGTCAACGACACAGAGCATCTCCAGTAAGATTCGTGAGGCGCGAAGAAGATTCAGAAGGAACTGTAATCGATATTGAATTGTTAGTTTCCGTTGTATTCATTCGGTTGCCGGTTCCGTGAGAAATAGGGGGCTGCGACGCCCCCTCCCACTGCGTCCAGTTCCCATTGATGATTCGTCTTGTTCTGGTGCGCCATCTTGTTGTTGTGGTTCATCTTGTCGTTGTGACTCATCTTGTTTTCATGATTCGTCTTATTCGCATGACTCATCTTGTCGTCTTTCTGGTTCTTGCTCTGCGTGGCCATTTTGTCGCGAGCCTTCATGTGGTCGCCGGCCATTTTGCTGTCTTTTTTTTCGTCTTCCTTTGGGTTTAGGCACCGAGGTGGAATCTCAGACCGGCACCAAGCCGCCGTCCACCGGTAGGTCAATTCCACTGATGTAACTGCTTTCGTTCGAAGCGAGGAACAATGCAGCCGAAGCGACTTCCTCGGGGCGTCCAATTCGGCCAAGTGGGATAGTCGCCTTGAACCGCTCCCTGCTCCATTACAGAGCAGCATTCGCTTTCTCCCTGACCTGCTGTCCGCACCGCCATGGGTTAGTCTTGCGACGAACCTTTCCTTCCGTTAGGGAGGGAGCAAGTACGGATTTACCCTGTTCCGTTGGCATGACGCGGTGGATTAGGCCCGCTCTGTACGCCGGCGATGTTGTTTTACCCATGACGGCGGACCGCTGAGCCGCCGTACTCACCGCAAGAGGAGCCCCGCAGCATATTAGGCTCTCTACGAGTGACGACGCTTACGAGCATTTGCATAATCTGGCCCTCCCACCAAGCCTAGGCCCGTCTCCGCCTTATGCTGGCAGATGCACCGTTCCCTCACGGTTCAGGTGCCACCCTTACGAGTGGGGTACATTGTCCGAGGGCTTCGAACGGTTCGTTGCCTCCCCGCTCCAACCTCGTAGGCTACGCGCAATGGGATGCGCGGTTTGATCAGTTCCTCCTTGTCAAAACAATCATGTCCAACAGCTTTCCAGGTCGCGGCATTGGTTCTCGACCGCGCCCCTCTGCCTGCCATGATTCCGTTGAACCGCCGATTGAAAACGGGATTCAGATGGAACCGCGCGCAATCCGATGCGCACCCTGAACGGTCCCGCGCATCTGACGGCCTGCGTCCGTGGCCGAGTTTCAGGTGGGCGCGATTGATACCAGTGTTCGGTCGTGTTGCCCAGGACGCTTCGGAGTTTTGGTCACAACTTGGTCACAACTGAGAGCGGGTTTGCGTAAGGTAAGTGCCGCCGTTTCAACGCTAGAATGTCTTAGAGAGTGGCTCCGGAGGCTAGTGCTCTATCCATCTGAGCTACGGGCGCACATGAGAGCTAAGCGAGATTACCGCCAGGCCAAGTTAATTCTACCCTGACGCGGACCGCACCCAAAGCAAAAGAACCCGCTGCAGCATTCCATTCTTCCAATCGCATCTGCGAAATCGCAATTGATCCTCGCGTTCGGACTGCCCTCAGTAGCGCGCCAGATCGCGAATTTTCTTTGCGAGCTTCTCGATCTCTTCCGTCTTCTGCACGAATGCAACCGACAGAACCATAACCGTGTCCGTTTTCCCTGCTTGTTCCTTCAAATCCTGCGCCAGCGAAAACAACCGATCCACGTCCTTCTTGATTTCCCGCTGATTTGCGCTCAATTGCGCTTTCGATGGCCGCCCGGGAGCCGGCGGCACCACGGGAGGAGAGGGAGGCGGCAGGTTCTGTGGGAATTGCCCCGAGGGGCGATGAGCCGGCTTTGCAGCCTGCGTATCCAGCAAAGCAGCGCCCACAAATATCGCGCTGCGAACTAACATCCTCAAAAAAAAACGCCTTTCCCCTTGCATGACGCCTCCTTGCACGCTAAATCCCCGAATGCCCGGAGAACGCGGATGATATAATCCCGCTCTTTCTAAGTATATATGACTCCATATCTCGGACATTGGTTCGATGTAGCGAAGGAGCGCGGCACACGCATCCTCGTGGTGATCATCATCGCCTTCATCCTGAACAGGATGTTCCGGGCATTCACCTCGCACATCATCGTCCCTGCCAAAACGCAGACTCGCGTGGCGGAAGCGCGCGAATATCAAACGCGTACGATGGCTGGCGTGCTCTACAGTGTTGTTTCGGCGGTCATCCTGATTGTCGCGATTTTGATGATCCTGCCCGAATTTGGATTCGATGTAACGCCCGTCGCGGCCGCCGCCGGACTGGCCAGCCTTGCGCTCGGCTTTGGCGGCCAATACTTGGTTCGAGACATCATCAATGGCTTCTTTATCATTTTCGAGGATCAATACGGCGTGGGAGATATCATCAAGTTGAACAGCGAAACGGGGCGCGTCGAGCACATCACGCTGCGCCGTACCGTCATTCGCAATCCGCAGGGAGCTATGGTCACGATTCCAAACAGCCAGGTCGGACAAGTCGCCAACCTCAGCCGCGATTGGTCCCAGTATTTCTTGGACGTGATTATTCCCGGCGAAGCTGCCGTCGCCCAGGCGCTCGCCATCCTGCAAAAGTGCGCCACCGAGATCCGCGAAGACCCGGCATGGGCGCCGCTTTTGGTCGATGGACCGACTGTGCTGGGCGTCGAGTCTCTGGCGCTCACGGGCACCACGCTGCGCGTGCAGTTCCGAAGCGCACCCACTCGAAACGACGAAGTGGCGCGCGAACTTCGCCGCCGCATCCTGCTCGAAATGAATCGCGCGGGCGTGCAACTGGTGGGCGCGCATCGCGTCACGCTTCTGAATCCCGACCAGTGTTCAACCGAATCCCCGCAACCAAGCGGAAACCTTCAGTCGCGGTAGGGACGGGGATTGCTCCCCGCCCCCCGCACAGACCCGGACGGGCGCGATTAACGCATCCGGTTCTTGTCGCAGGGAGAATGGGGACAGACAGAGGATCTCATGAACGCCCTCTATAACCATCGCCCACACGCGTTCCAACTCACGGGGCACGATACGC
>Ga0307374_10000657_pt1 | contig 65398 bp, 55 predicted proteins | sample OX3MG_FD_202532 | JGI IMG/M metagenome (GOLD analysis project Ga0307374, IMG submission 202532) | Soil microbial communities from Risofladan, Vaasa, Finland - OX-3 | ecosystem: Environmental > Terrestrial > Soil > Coastal area > Acid sulfate soil | place: Finland: Risofladan, Vaasa | collected... | reverse complement strand
AAGGCCGACGCGGTGGCGCGGGCCAAGCGTGGTGAGGTGCCATCCGGGATGATTGCGGGCGCGCGATGGTTGATCGATCGGGCGGCCGCCGGCCGGTGAAAAAGATCGAGATCGTCCCCTCGATCCTTTCCGCCGACCTCGGCCGCCTGGCCGAGCAGGTGCGCGAGGTCGTCGAAGCGGGGGCCGACCGCATCCAGGTCGACGTCATGGACGGGCACTTCGTCCCCAATCTCACTTTCGGCCCGCAGGTCGTGGAAGCGGTGCGGCGCGCTACCGAGCTGCCGATCGAGGCGCACCTCATGGTGGAGCACCCCGAGATGTTCATCGAGGCCTTCGCCAAGTCGGGCGCCAGCCTGATCGAGGTCCAGGTGGAGTCGACCACTTCGCTGTACCGCACGGTGAGCGCGATCAAGGAGCTGGGCGCGAGGGCCGGCGTGGCGATCAATCCGGCCACGCCGGTGGAGGACCTGCGCGAGATCCTGCCCTACATCGAGCTGGTCAACGTGATGACCGTCGAGCCCGGGTTTGGGGGCCAGAAGTTCATCGCCCACAGCCCGGAGAAGATCCGCCGGCTGCGCCTTCTGTCGGCCGAGGTCGAGATCGAGGTCGACGGCGGCATCGACGCCCGCAGCGCGCCTTTGGTGGTGGCGGCAGGCGCCAGCGTGCTGGTCGCGGGGAGCTCGGTGTACGGCTACCGGGGCGGGGTCGCGGCGGGGATCAAAGCGATCCGGGACGCCCTTGACTGAGGACCTGAAGAAGGCGGCCGCCGAGAAGGCGCTCGAGCTGGTGCAGGACGGCATGCTCCTGGGCCTGGGCAGCGGATCGACCGTGCGCTACTTCACCCAGGGTGTGGGGCGGCTGGTCGCAGGCGGCATGAAGCTGCGCGGCGTGCCGACCTCGCGCGCCACAGCGGAGCTGGCCGCCGAGCTTGGCATCCCGATCGTGACCGAGCTGGTTGGTTCGATCGACCTCGCCGTCGACGGCGCGGACGAGGTGGATTCGAACCTGAACCTCATCAAGGGCCGAGGCGGGGCGCTGTTCCGCGAGAAGCTGGTGGCGTCGGCCGCCAAGCGCTTCATCGTGGTGGTGGACGCATCCAAGGTCGTCAAGCAGCTGGGGGTCGGGGTGCTGCCGGTGGAGGTACTGCCCTTTTTGTGGCGCACCACGGCGGAGCGCCTGACGGCGCTGGGCACAAGCCTGGTCCTGCGAGGTGGGGAGGAGACTCCTTACGGGACGGACAACGGCAACGTGATCCTGGACTTGAGCGTTCCGGACGGGATCAAGAATCCCGAAGAGCTGGGGCGCCAGTTGAAGCTGGTGACGGGAGTGGTCGAGCATGGGCTCTTCGTCGGCCTGACGGACACGGTGATCGTGAGCGACGAGGACGGGCCGCGAATGATCGGGCGCCTGTCCGCGGGCGGCTGATCCGCCCGCCGCACCCCCCATCATCAGCCGACCGCAAGCAAGCTTGGTCTGGCACGTTGGCCGCTTCGGTGATAAACGAGGGGAGGGCGGGTAAGATCCGTCGCGAGACATGGTGAGCATCACCCAGGCCAGGCACGCCGTGGCCGCAGGAGTCGTGCTCAGCGGCGACCCCGCCGTGCGCCTCTTGGTGCCCGCCGACGACGTGGACGAACCCGAGCTCTCGATCGTGATCCCGGCGCTCAACGAGGAGTCGACGGTCGGGGACTTCGTCGATTGGTGCATGGAGGGGATTGCCGCCACCGGCGTCCGCGGTGAGGTCGTGATCATCGACAGCGGCGCCGACCGCACCACCGAGGTCGCCCTCGAGCATGGCGCACGGGTGCTGAAGACGCCGCGCCGCGGCCTTGGCCGCGCGTACATCGACTCGCTTGCGTTCATTCGCGGCAAGTACGTCCTCATGGGCGACGCCGATTGCACGTACGACTTCAGGGAGCTCACGCCCTTCCTCGAGAAGTTCCGCCAGGGCCAGGAGTTCGTGATGGGCTCGCGCTGGAAGGGGAGCATCGAGCCGGGCTCCATGCCTCGCCTCCACCAATACCTGGGCACCCCCCTCACGACCTGGATCCTCAACGTCGTTTACGGGAGCCACTTCTCCGACATCCATTGCGGCATGCGCGGGATGACTGCGGCCGCTCTGCGCCGGATGGGCCTGCAATCGCAGTCGTGGGAGTACGCCTCGGAGATGGTGCTGAAATCAGTCCACATGCGCCTGCGCACCGCCGAGGTGCCAGTGCGCTTCTTGAAGGACCGCAACGGGAGGGTGAGCCACCACAAGCGCGCCGGTTGGCAGTCTCCGTTCCAGGCCGCCTGGATCAACCTTCGCGCGATGTTCGTCTACGGCTCAGAGTTCTTCGCCTTGCGCCCTGGCCTCGCGATTCTGGCGGTCGGCCTGGCGCTCACGATCTCGCTCAGCTTCGGCCCGTTCACCATCGGACCGGTGCACTTCTCGCTTTACTGGATGCTGCTCGGGATGACGCTGACGCTGCTCGGCCTGCAGAGCTTCTACATGGGATGCCTGGCGCAGGTCCTGCACGATTACTCCGGACGAGCCCGCCGGCGATGGCTGCGAATCTTCCCCTACACCAGGACCGTGGTCGCCAGCGCGGCGGCCTTCGGCCTGGGCCTGGTCCTTGCAGCGGCTCTCGCCGTCGATTACGTGCGGTCCGGCCTCACGCTCAGCAGGCTGGATCGGGTCCCGTACCTCGGCGTGCTTGGACTCATGCTGCTCGTGACGAGCTTCATGACCTTCACCTTCGTCCTGCTCATCCAGGCCGCGGCGCTGCGCGCCGACTCGATCTATGGCTCTGAGCAGTAGGCAGCCCAGGGATCGCGCTTACGGTCAGGACCGAAACCTCACCGCGGTCGACCGGTTCGGAGTCTGGCTCTCGTCTGTGCAGATCAACCGTCACGTGCCCAGCTTCGAGAAAAAGCGCGTGGCCGACATCGGCTGTGGGTTCGAGGCGCGGTTCGCGCGCACGCTGATCGATCGCGCCGAGCATGTGACCTTGCTCGACGTCTCGCTCGATCCGCATTTGAAGCAGGATCGCCGTGTGACCGCCATCGAAGGCGTCATCCCCGGTGCCCTCTCGTCGATCGCCGGCGGCGGCACGGACGTGCTGATCTGCAACTCGGTGCTCGAGCACCTGTGGGAGCCGGAGCTTGCCCTGGCCGAGTTCCACCGCATGCTCGCGCCCGGCGGCGTGGCCCTCATCAACGTCCCCTCCTGGCGCGGCAAGTATTTCCTCGAGCTCTCCGCCTTTCGGCTCGGCCGCAGCCCGGCTGCCGAGATCAACGACCACAAGATGTATTACGACCCGCGCGACCTGTGGCCGCTCTTGGTCAAGGCCGGCTTTTTGCCCCGCGACATCTCTTGCTTCCGCCACAAGTTCGGGCTCAACACCTTCGCTGCTTGCACCAAGGCTCAACCGAGTTGAGCGGTTTCGCGGACTCCTACCTTGCGGAGACGAAAGCGGTGCTCGAGCGCATCGACCGCTCAGAGGTCGAGCGTGTTGCCCTGGGCCTGGCCGCGGCGCGCGACGCGGGCGGGCGCCTCTTCCTGCTTGGCATTGGCGGATCGGCCGGACATGCCAGCCACGCGGTGAACGACTTCCGCAAGATCTGCGGCTTTGAGGCCTACACGCCGACCGACAACGTCTCCGAGCTCACCGCGCGCATCAACGACGAGGGCTGGGACAGCAGCTTCTCGGAGTGGCTTCGCGGGTCGCATCTAGGCCCACGCGATGCGCTGCTCATCTTCTCCGTCGGTGGTGGCGATCGGGAGAAGAACATCTCCGCCAACCTGGTCAACGCGATCGAGCTGGCGCACGAGGTGGGCGCGCAGGTTTTCGGAATCGTCGGCCGGGACGGCGGCGCGACCCGCCGCGCCGCGGACGCCTGCGTGCTCATCCCGCCGCTCTTCGCAGATCGCATCACGCCTCACACCGAGGGCATCTGCGCGGTGATCTGGCACCTCCTGGTCAGCCACCCGTCGCTGCAGCGGGCGACCACCAGGTGGGAGTCGGGCGCCAAGCCAGCCAGGCCGTGAGCGAGGCCCGGGCGTACTTCCTAGTCGGCGGGGCCGGCTTCATCGGCGGCCACTTCGTGGACCGTCTGATGTCCCAAGCGGACGTGTCGCGAGTCACCGTCTACGACAACTTCAGCTCCGGGCGTGAATGGCGCCTCGAGCGCCACCTGGAGGCGCCCCGCCTGCACGTGGTGCGCGGCGATGCGGGGGACCTGCCCGCGATGTCCACCGCGATGCAGGGTCACGACACCGTGATCCACCTCGCATCGAACCCAGACATCGCCCGGGCGGCCACCGAGCCCGCGATCGATTTCGACCAGGGGACCTACCTGACCCACAACGTGGTGGAGGCGATGCGGATCACCGGCGCTGCTCAGATCCTCTACGCCTCGGGCAGCGGCGTCTATGGCGATCTGGGCGAACTGGAGATCGACGAGGATCACGGGCCGCTGATTCCCATCTCGACCTACGGCGCCAGCAAGCTCGCCGGCGAGGCGCTCATCTCGGCGTACACGCACATGTTCGGCCTGCATGGTTGCGTTTACCGCTTCGCCAACGTGGTGGGCGACCGCCAGACCCACGGGGTCGGGTTCGACTTCCTCAGGCAGCTGGAGTCGTCCCCCGGCCGGCTGCGCATACTCGGCGACGGCACGCAGAGCAAGTCGTACATCCACGTCGGCGATGTGATCGACGCGGTCCTCCTCGCCGCCGACGCACCGGGCGCCCCCAGGTTCCGCACCTACAACGTCGGCACCGCTGACTACATCACCGTGAGGGAGATCGCCGAGCTCGCGGTGGAATGCATGGGCCTGCCGGTGGGGGGCACCGAGTTCGTGTACGCGGGCGGCGATCGGGGCTGGGCGGGAGATGTGCCTGTGGTCCGCCTCAGCACCGAGCGGATCAGAGCGCTCGGGTGGCGCAACCAGATGACCTCGAAAGAGGCGCTCAGAGCTTCCATGCAGGGCATGCTCGCGGACGCTGCCTCGGGCCGGTTGTGGGCTTGAGCCCGGCGTCCAACGGGGCCGCCCGCCCCGCCGTGTTCCTCGACCGCGATGGAGTTTTGAACGAGCCGGTGCTGATCGACGGTCGCCCTCATCCTCCAGGTTCGGCGGGCGATCTGGTCGTCAGACCGGACACCATCGACGCCTGCTGGCGATTACACGCCGCCGGGTTGCTCCTGGTGGTGGTGACCAACCAGCCGGACATTGCCCGCGGCCGGCAAACGTGGGAGGCTGTCGACGCCATCAACGCTGAATTGCGGCGGCGCCTGCCCCTGGACGACGTGCGCGTGTGCCCTCACGACGACAAGGACGGTTGCGGATGCCGCAAGCCGGCGCCGGGCTTGCTGATCGACGGGGCTGCAGCCTGGAACATAGACCTTGGCCGGAGCGTCATGGTGGGGGACCGCTGGCGTGACGTGGAGGCCGGAAAGCGCGCGGGATGCGCGGTCGTCCTGGTCCAGCGCGATTACGCCGAGCGGACAGCGAACTTCGGTCCAGACCTGGTCGTGGCAGCCCTCCACGAGGCTGTGCCGTGGATCCTCAAAACCACCAGGCGGGACCAGGACTCATGAAATCGATGGACGACCTCCGCATCAAGATCTTCGCGGACGGCGCCGACGAGAAGGAGATCGCAGACCTCGCGGCCAACCCGATGATCAAGGGTTTCACGACCAACCCGACTTTGATGCGCGCGGCGGGCGTGAGCGATTACGAGGCTTTCGCGCGGCGGGTGCTGGAGGTGGTGAGGGAGGCGCCGATCTCGTTCGAGGTGTTCGCCGACGAATGGGACGAGATGGAACGGCAGGCTCGCAAGATCACGACCTGGGGCCAGAACGTCTTCGTCAAGATCCCGATCACCAACACGCGGGGGGAGTCGTCGGCGAGCGTCATGAAGCGCCTGGCGGACGATGGCATCCGCCTCAACATCACCGGGATGCTCACCGTCGACCAGGTCCGCACCTCGTCCGAAGCCCTGGCCGGCGGCCCCGAGTGCATCATCTCCGTGTTCGCGGGCCGCGTCGCCGACACGGGTGTGGACCCCATTCCGCTCATGTGCGAAGCGCTGGACGTGATGCGACCCCATGCCAACCTGGAGCTGCTGTGGGCCAGCCCCCGAGAGATCCTCAACATCGTGCAGGCCGACGCGATCGGCTGCCACGTCATCACGGTCACACACGACCTCTTGAAGAAACTCCCGATTCTGGGGCGCGACCTCTCGGACTATTCGCTCGACACCGTAAAGATGTTTCACCGCGACGCGCGGACGGCCGGCTTCGCCCTGTGAACTCGGCCGCCCTCACGCATGACGACTGGGACAAGCACTGGGACGAATATGCCGATTCCGCGGCCAGCAATCCCGCGCAGCGCTTCCGGCGCCACCTGATCCTGCGGCTCCTGCGGCTGGGGGACGAACCAGCCCGGGTGCTGGACATCGGTTGCGGGCAGGGCGATCTGGTCGCGGACCTGCACCAAGCGCATCCCCACGCCGAGTTGTGCGGGATGGACTACAGCCAAAAAGGCATCGACATCGCCGCCAAGAAGGTGCCGAGCGCGCGCTTTTTCGCCCGCGATCTGCTCCAGGCAGGAGAGCCGGCGGAGGGCATGGCGGGCTGGGCGACGCATGCCGTGTGCTCGGAGGTCCTGGAGCACGTCGACGACCCCCTCACGCTGATGCGCAACGCCGCCGCATACCTGGCCCCGGGATGCAGGTTGGTGGTCACGGTGCCCGGCGGCCCGATGTCCGCCTTCGACCACCACATCGGGCACCGGCGTCATTTCTCTCCCGGCGAGCTGGCCAAGGTGCTCACCAGCGCCGGCTACCAGCTGGATCAAGCGACCGGCGCCGGTTTCCCTCAGTTCAACCTGTACCGCTTGATCGTCATCCAGCGTGGCAAGCGGCTGGCGAGCGATGTCTCCTCGACCAACCAGGGCTTGAGCGCGACCGCCTCGAGAATGGCGATGGCTGTGTTCCGCGGCCTTTTCGCGCTGGGCACCGTGCAGACCAAATGGGGTTGGCAGACGGTGGCGGTGGCGCGCGCGCCGGTCGCTTAATGCTGATCACCAGGACACCGCTGCGCATCAGCCTTGGTGGGGGCGGGACCGACCTGCCCAGCTATTTCCGCAAGTTCGGCGGCATCGTCGTCTCCGCGGCGATCAACAAATACGTCTACATCGGGATCAACCGGACGTTTGCCAAGGACTACCTGCTCAAGTACTCGGAGCTGGAGCGGGTCAACGACGTGGCGGAGATCAAGCACGCCATCATCCGCGAGGCGCTCACGATGCACCCCATCGGGCCCTACCTCGAGATCGTGAGCCTGGCCGACATCCCGGCCGGCACCGGCCTGGGCTCTTCGGGGACCTTCACGGTCGGGCTGCTCAAGGCCATCTATGCCTTCCAGCGCGAGCACATCAGCTCCGACGCTCTGGCTGAGGAGGCGTGCACGGTCGAGATCGACCACCTGGACCGTGCCGTCGGCAAGCAGGACCAGTACATCGCGGCATTCGGAGGCCTGACCTGCCTGGAGTTCAAACACGACGGCGAGGTGCGGGTCTTGCCGCTGCGGATCAGCAGTCAGACCCTGCATGACCTGGAAGAGCACCTGATGCTCTTCTTCACGGGCTACTCCCGCGACGCCGAGACGATGCTCGAGGACCAGAGGGTCCGCTCCGAGAAGGGCGACAGCGCCATGCTCGACAACCTTCACGCGATCGCGCAGATCGGCGCCAGGGTGCGCGAGGCGCTCGAGGCCGGCGACACCCTCGGGTTTGCCGCCCTCATGCACGAGCACTGGGAGCGCAAGCGCGGCCGGACAGCAGGCATGTCGACGGACGACATCGACCGCTGGTACGCGGCCGGACGGGCCCACGGCGCGCTTGGGGGCAAGCTGGTGGGGGCAGGCGCCGGCGGATTCCTGATGTTCTATGCCTCGGACCCGACCGCATTGCGGGCGGCCATGACCAAAGAGGGCCTGACCCAGCTTCGCTTCACCTTCGACCACGACGGGTCGACGGTGATCGTCCGCGACTAGGCCCACCGTGCAACGGAGAACCTCGTGGCCGCCCTGACGCTGCAGTGCGTGGTGCTGGCGGGGGGACTCGGGACCCGCATGCGCCCCGTCTCCCAAGCCATCCCCAAAGCTCTGATCCCTGTGCTCGGCCGGCCGTTCGCCGACTGGCAGCTGGAGCATCTCGCCGCCCAGGGTGTGCAGCGGGTGACTTTCTGCGTCGGCCACTTCGGCGAGCGGCTGCGCGCCCACGTGGGCGACGGATCGCGCTTCGGACTCAGCGTGACGTGGGTGGATGACGGTGAGCGCCTGCGCGGGACCGGCGGCGCGCTGCGCGTCGCCCTCGACCAAGGGGCGCTCGAGGACGCGTTCTTCGTCCTCTACGGCGACTCATACCTGCCCGTGCCGATGAGCGACGTGGAGGCGGCCTGGCGCAAGAGCAAGCAGCCGGCGCTGATGACAGTGCTGCGCAACCAAGGCCGCTGGGACGCCAGCAACGCGATCTACTGGGATGGCCGCGTCACCCTTTACGACAAGAGCCGGCCCGAGGAGATGCGGACCCAGATGCTCTGGATCGACTACGGCCTGTCGGTGCTCACGCGCGAGGTGATCGCATGTCGAATCGAATCCGGCAGCGTGGCCGACCTGGCCCAGGTGATGAGGGACCTGAGCATCGAGGGGCGGTTGGCCGGGCTCGAGGTGGGGGAGCGCTTCTATGAAGCCGGGTCACCACAAGGTCTGCGGGACCTCGAGGTCTACCTTGCCGATGCGACTCGGAGCCGGGGCGAACCCGGGTGAGGCGCAAACGGCCTCGGTAGACTTTTCGCTCACGGACAGGTGGCCGAGTCCGGTCGAAGGCGCAGCACTGGAAATGCTGTACAGCCGCAAGGCTGTCTTGGGTTCAAATCCCAACCTGTCCGCCAACCTGTCCGCCATTGTTGAACTGACAAAGACCGCTTACGCAGAGGCCCGGGTCGCTTGGCGGAGCCGCTCGTAGGGCGTCTGCCCCGCGAGCGCACCGTGAGGTCGCTCGAAATTGTAAAAGTGCTCCCACTCCTGGAGCTTGATATTGAAGATCTTCGCGTCGTCGATGACTTGGCCCGCGAGCATCCGATAGAACTCCTCATCGTCAATGCGATGTGAACGCTCGACTTTGCCATTGAGCCGAGGGGTTAGGGGCCTGATGTAGACGTGCCGAAGCCCGCGATCCAAGAGATGCCAGTGGAAGGCGGACTGAAACTTGGCCCCGTTGTCGGTCTGGATCTGCTCGACTCGAAATGGCAGCTTTTCGAGGACGTAGTCGGCGAACTGGATTGCGGTCTTCTGGTTCAGCTGCCCATAGGTCTTCAGGACCCGCAGCCGAGTGCAGTCGTCGATGGCGGTGAACTGGTAGTGCTTTTTGCGTACGCCGCGGATGGGATCGATGAACTTAACGTCGATCTGAACCGAGTGGCCCGGTCGCTGCTTCTCGTAACGCTTCCAGCGCTCCTTATGGCGCTTGTAACGCTGGGAGGTTGGCAGCCGGCTGAGATCCAGGCGGCGCAGGATGCGCCAGACCCCAGATTGGCTGACGCTGATGTCGTGATACCGCTTGAGGTACATCGCGATTTTGAACGGGCCGAAGTGGTAGTTCTGGCGGAGGTAAATGATCCGGTCCACCACTGCGGCCTTGGTCGCGTGCGGACTGACAAGAGGCCGGCGAGAGCGGTCGCGGAGGCCCTCCTCTCCCAGCTCCTCATAGCGTCGGAGCCACTTGTAGTAGCTCGGCCTGGCCATGCCGTAGTACCGACAGGTAAAGGCCACGTTCCCCGACACCTCCTGGGCATGGCGAATGATTGCCAGGCGCCTGGCCGCGTTCCTCGAGATTTCTCGTTCCGTCAACTGGTCTCCTCCTTACATTTCAGTGGAGACCCCAGTGTCAACGAACTCCGTCAGTTTTAGACCAACCTGTCCGCCATCACCTTCAGCTGGCCGAGCTCACCTCAGACAAATGATGTAGATAGGCGGGCCGACTCCTGAGGAGCGCGTCGAAGAGGGCCTGATCTGCCGTCCAGAACTCACGCGTCGCGCCGTTCGGCAACTCGGTGACGGCCAGATAAGCGGCGTCGTAGAGCGTTGGCTGCGCGAATCGCTCGGCGAGCGACCACGCGCGATCGCGAACCGCGGAGTCATCAAGGAAGTCGATCGGCATCGCCCGGAAGTCAGCCCAGGCTTCGACGCTCTCCTCAACCGAGATCTCGCCTGCCCGGACCTTCTTCCGCAATACCGAGCCGACCTCGGCCCAGCAGAAGGCGGGTGCCACGACTCGTCCCAGGGCCGTTACTTCGGCCACGAGTCGGGCGGCTCGGTCACTGCCCTCCTCGGCCACCAGCGCCTTGATCCAGACGCCGGCGTCCAGGCAGACGACATCAGCCACGTCGGCCGTGACCTTCGCGCAACTGTCGGATGAGGGGCTCAGAAGGCGCCCCCACGCGACCCTGCTCGCGCATGCGGCCGATACGCTCCGACATGCGGGCCAGAGCTCGATTCGCTCGGCGTCGATCGAGGGCTTCGGCCACGGCGTCGACGACCAGTTGGTTTATCGACTCACCGGCGGACCGGGACTCCGACTGAGCGTGGGTGGCGAGATCGTCCGGGAAGCGGATGGTAATGGCGCGCATAACTGTATGATGGTATCACTCAGCGCACCGAACAACGCCACCGAGTTCGAAAAGTGTCTACGACGCCCCGCCATTTCTGAAACTGACGGAGTTCGCTGCCGCCCTTGGCTGTCGTCCCAGCCTGATGCAGCGGGCCCTCAAAGGTCCGTTCTCCGCACCGACCTGATTAGAGCCAAGGTGCGTTGCTGATATGTGGTGAAGGGAAGCCCAACCGGGCTGATCCGGGAGTCTGCGCCGAGCCGTCAGCCCAAAGCTCCCGAGGCGAAAACTTCAGGTGCTTGGGGGAGAAGCTCGTGATCCGCTTGGGTATCGTCGACGATCATCCTGTCTTCCGGGTGGGCCTCACCCGTACGCTCGAGCGCGAAGGGGGGCTCACGATCCTTTGGGAGCTCGGATCGCTTACTGACCTGTTCGCAATGCTCGACGCCTGTCCAGTAGACGTCGTTCTGATGGATCTCATCCTCGGTCAGGATCAAGATGCTCTGGCCGCAACGAAGGCGATAAGGGAAAGATACGGCTCGATCAGGGTGATCGTGATTTCAGGTTCGCTTGATTGGGATTCGGTGGCGTCCGCACGAGCTGCCGGCGCGAGCGGTTATTTGCCCAAGGATCTTGCAGTGGCGGACATGGTGGCGACGATTCGGGGCCTGGCTTCACCAGACTTCGGCAAACTTGCGTTCCGCGACTTGCTCGGAGGAAGACCGGACGGTCACGGCATGCGGCCCTCGCTACGCCGAGGGTTGACCCGACGAGAGCAGGAAGTCCTGTCCGAGCTGCGTCGAGGTAGCACAAACAAAGAGATCGCGGCCCGACTTAGCGTCTCCATCGCAACCATCAACAAGCACGTGCAGAAGGTCCTGAAGAAACTACATGTCCAGACGCGCACTCAGGCTGTCGCGCTCGTCAACGCGGAGGCATCGGGACGCTCTCGTCTGTCTGACAACTAGGACCCTTTCGGTACAGCCAGCTCAGGGCTTCCCGGGTGGAAGTTGGTGGCTTGGCCCCGAGCATGTCAGGCCCGAAATAAGAAGAGGCCCGAGCGACCGATTGATCGCCCGGGCCGAGTTAGACGCCGATCAGCTCAACGGACAACCGCCGTTGTTGGCGTTGTCGATCTGAGTCGCCAGGTTCGTGATTGTGTTCCTGTTACCGCTTTTCAATGCGGCGTTGGTGTTGCTGATGATCTGCGCAGTCGTGAACGGGTACGCAACGCCTGCGTTGGTAGAGTTCAGCAGTCCGGCGACCGCTGCCCGCAGCAGGATCTGCGATGCTCCGTTGAGATCGCTCCCGCCCTGGAAGGCAAGGGCTGCTGCCAGGCTCGCGCTGGACAGTGTGGTGCCTGACGAGCCGTCAGGGAACACCGCCGGGACGTTGAAGACAGAGCCGACGAGCTGGGTCGGCGTGAAGTTGGTCCACAAGCTGAAGTGCTTGGGGTTCTTCCAGAAGCCCGGGGTGCAGCCCTGGCTGCCGAGAGGCTTGGTGACTGTCACCTGCTCTGCGCTGCAGACGCTGACCGCCGGGTTGTTGTTGGAGTCGCCGCTATAGGAAGCCGTCCAGTTATAGGTGCCGGCCGCTGTGGTCTTGAAGCCTGCCGAGGCGGCGCTGCCACCGCTAAGAGGAACGTTGGCAAAGCCGGCGTGCCCAGTCACCAGGTTGGTGCCGCTGCAGGTCGTGTCACCGGGGCCGAATAGGGCGAAGGTGACGGTGCCGGTCGGGTTGTACCCACCGCTTACGGTGGCCGAATCGCTGATCACCACACCGACGGTTCCGGAGGTGGGTGAAGGCACGGTTGCAATGCGGGGCGAAGCCGCCCTGACGACGACCTGCTCGAAGCTGCAGGCGCTCGTCGCCGGGTTGTTATTCGAGTCGCCGCTGTAAACAGCGGTCCAGTTATAGGTGCCGACCGCGGGGGTCGGGAAGGCCGCTGAGGTCGCCGTTGCGCCGCTCAGAGGAACGTTGGCGAACCCGGCAAGAGATGCCACGAGGTTAGGACCGGCGCATGTCGTGTCGCCGGGGCCGTAGAGCGAGAAGGTGACGCTGCCGGTCGGGTTGAATCCTCCAGTGACCGCGGCGCTGTCACTTATCGACACGCCGACTACTCCGGATGACGGTGATGGAATGGTCGGGATGACCGGCGATGCCGGCCCGACTGTGACCTGCTCGGTGCCGCACGCGCTCATCGCGGGGCTGTTATTGGTGTCCCCGTTATAGGTCGCTTCCCAGTTGTAGATGCCAGTCTGGGTGGTCGTGTAAGCGGCTGAGGTTGCACTGCCCGCGCTGAGCGGGACGTTGACGAAACCGGCCGTCCCGGCCACCAGGTTGGTGCCTGAGCAGGTGGTGTCGCCGGGGCTGAACAGACCGAATGTGACGGTGCCGGATGGGCTCAGTCCACCGGTCACGGTGGCCGTGTCAGATATCGAACCGCCGATCACGCCCTCGGTCGGCGAAGGGGTGGTGGAGATGTTTGGCGTCCCGCATCCCAGGACGCGGATCTCGAAGCCGACGAGGCCCTTGTCTGAGGTGGGCTGGCCCTGCTTGAAAACGTCGACCTGGTAGTAGCCACACTGGCCGGCCGGCAGCGTGCGTGACATGGACATGGTTTGCGTCGCATAGCCCGCGATCGAAAGGGTCGTGAACGTGGGGTTGGGGTCCTGGAGCTCGGTGGCCAGCGTCTCGTTGAACTGGCCGTCGACGACCGCTCCACTGACGACGCCGGGCTGACCGTCACTTACGTCCTGACCCTGATACACGGTGATGTGGTCGAGGTTCATCTGCAGGCTCATCGACTTCGCTTCGCTGGTCAGGTTTGTGACGTTGAACTGGAACGTGAGCAGGTTCTGTCCCAACGACAGGGAGTACGGGGTCGGGGACGGCGTGTAACCCGTGGGGGCTGTCGACGACAGGATCCCTAGGTAATTCGCGTTGCCTTCCCCCGCCAGGCCGGACGTGCCGACCAGCACGAACGCTGCTAAAGCGACTCCCAAAGCGGCCCCTAAAGGCTTGACTTTGGCCTTCCTGAATACCACGGTCCTCTCCTTTCGCCGGATACCCGGCACATGTCGATGATCGCCTCGTGCTGAGAAGCGATATTCACAAACAGATACCGGAGTGCTTCCGTTCTGCCAATGGTCGTTTTCGGCGCATATGCGACGGCCGGCTGCAGGGCGTGATGGATAAGTACTATCCAGATGCGAGCAGAAGCCCAGAATGAGGGTCATGCGTCCGATCGGAGAGGGCCATGTCCTGCATCGGAGTGTCCGGCCTCCCGATCCTCGTTCTTCGATCGTCGAAGCCTCGAGGCGGCCCCACAGCTCCGCAGTCGGAGAACGTCGCTTACGGGCTTCGTCTCAGCCGACCGATCAGCAAGTATCGTCGCGTGGTAGTGCAACGTGACGTCTGATACGAATCCCACACCTGTGCCCGCCAGGCCAGTGTCCGATCGCCGCCGGTACCCGCGCGTCCAGGCCAACGTCCTATGCCGTCCGGCGGGCCTCCAGCTGTTCCATCACCGCCGCAACGCCCATGACATCAGCCTTGGCGGCGCGCGCATCCTAACGGACGAGGAGTTTGAGGTCGGCGGGAAGCTCGATCTAGACGTGCTGCTGCCAGACGGGTCGATGGTTCGGTGCTGGGCCGAGGTTGTCTGGCTCGCTCCGCTGGGCACAGCCGCCCCTGCCCGCTTCGACCTCGGGCTGAGGTTCACGGACATGGCGCTCGACGACGTCCAACGACTGGCGACGGTTCTCACCCGAACCGGCTGACCGTCGCACGGGGGCGGAGATGTTGCAGTTCATCGGTGGAGTGGTCGTCGGGATCACGCTCGGGATGCTGATCATGGCTGCGCTTATCGCCTCGAGCCGTAGACCGTAGGCCTCACGACTGGGACAGTTGTCCCCTGCAGGCGAGTCTCGATAGGCGGGAGGGAGATGGAAATGCCTATTCAATTCATGACGTCTGGGCATCTACGTTGCTTGCGGAGACAGAAGAAGGGTGCTCAAGGCGGGAACCGAACAGATGCCGTATGTGGACGCCACCTATCAGCTGGCCGGCCACACCCGTCGGCGCTTCGGTTATGAGTCGGCATTCAAGCGCCTTCTCGACGTCCTGCTAGCAACCGTGGGCTTGCTGGCCTCGGCGCCGATCTGGGTGGCGGTCATGGTTGCGATCAAGCTCGACTCGGCCGGGCCGGCTTTGTTCGTGCAGGACCGCGTCGGGATCCACGGCCGGCACTTCAGGTTCTACAAGTTCCGATCGATGCATGCCGAAGCCGAGAAGCGACTGGCTGAGATTCAGGACCGCAACGAGGCGGACGGCCCGGTGTTCAAGATCCGACGAGATCCGCGAATCACCAGGGTCGGAGCGTTCTTGCGGCGGACCAGCCTAGACGAGCTCCCCCAGCTCATCAATGTTCTCAAAGGGGACATGAGCATAGTGGGGCCACGGCCTCCTCTACCCCGCGAGGTCGCGAAATACGCGCCCGGCGACGCCATCCGGCTCAGCGTCAAGCCGGGCCTGACGTGTCTGTGGCAGATTCGCGGGCGCTCGACGCTGAGCTTTGAGGCCTGGATGGAGTACGACCGCGAATACGTGCGCAAGCTCTCGTTCTGGCTCGACTTGAGCATCTTGGTCAGGACCGTCTGGGCGGTCTTGAGCTGCCGGGGAGCCTATTGATCGAGATCGTCGGACTGCTTTTCTTCGTCGCGGGAAGCGCCGGTGCTGGGTTGGGTATCTATCTCGTGGCGCTCGCGATTGCGGCCCTGTTCCCCCCTCGCCGGGTGACCGTTGCCCAGAGTGCTCCGGCGGCCACGATCGCGGTCATCGTGCCGGCCCACAACGAGGAACGATTGATCGCCCGCTGCATCGCCTCGCTTCGGGCCCAGGACTATCCCGCTCGGCTGTACCGAACCGTGGTCGTGGCGGACAACTGCAGCGATCGCACCGCCGAAGTGGCGGCGAACGCCGGCGCCGAAGTCATGTCCAGGACGTCGGCCCCTGGGGCCCGCGGGAAGGGTCAGGCTCTTCGTTGGGCCATGGACGCCCTGCTATCCGCGTCCCACCCTCCCGATGCCGTGGTGGTGGTTGACGCTGACTCAGTTTGCGACCCAGGGATGCTCACCGCTCTCCAGAACAAGCGCGCCGAAGGTCACCAGGTCGTTCAGGCCGACTATTCGCTTTTCGTGGAGGTGGGTTCACCTCGCTCTGAACTGGTCGGCGCGGCGTTCCTGTTGTTCCACCGGGTCAGATTCACGGGCCGCGCCCGGTTGGGCATGGCTGCGAACCTGGTTGGCAACGGGATGCTGTTCAGCCGCGCCATCCTGGACCAGCACCCCTGGTCGGCTTTCACCGGCACCGAGGACCTCGAGTACTCCTTGCAGCTGCGTCTTCACGGCGTGGCACCCGCATTTGCGCCCGAGGCCCGTGTGAGCGGCCCGGGATCCGCCACTCGTTCGGGGGCGGTGCACCAGCGTCTGCGTTGGGAGGGCGGCCGCTTCCACGCGGTACGCGCATACCTGTGGCCGCTGGTTCGGACCGCTGCCGTACAGCGTGATCCGCGGCTCTTGGACGCGGCGCTTGACCTGGCGACGCCGCCGCTGAGCCTCCTGGCGATCGCGCTGGCAGCAGGCGCCACCGCAACCGCCGCGACCATCTTTTTTCACGCAGCTCCTGCTTGGGCGATAGCCCCGTGGCTGGTCGGTCTGGCCTGCGTCCTGGCCTTCGTCTTGATCGGCCTGCGCGCCGTCCGGGCACCGGGCAGCACCTGGCGTGCCCTGGCTCGGACGCCTGTATTTCTCGGTTGGAAGGCGATGACCTATATCAAGCTGGCACGCGGTTTCGACGCAAGCCTGTGGGTGCGAACCGACCGGATGGGTGAGGCGCGATCGGTGGCGCCCGGAAGGGTGGACGTAGCCGGCGTGCCGATCGACACGGTCGACATGCTGACGGCGGTCTCACGAGTTGGTGCCGCCATCGGCAGCGGACGGCTGTTCCACGTTTCCACTGTCAACCTCGATTTCGTCGTCCGAGCACAGACCGATCCCGAGGTGCGTCGCATTTTTCAGCGCGGTGATCTGAACATCGCGGACGGCGCACCGGTGGTGTGGTTGAGCCGGATCCTGGGTGCCAACCTCGCGGAGCGCGTGGCTGGCGCCGACTTCGTGCCGGCCGTCATTGGTCAGGCGGCCGCGACCGGGGCGCGGGTGTTCTTACTCGGGGGTGAAGGAGGCGTGGCCGATCTTGCCGCGGCGCGCCTGCAACAGCTTCACCCAGGCCTGGTCATCGCCGGCACCCACGAGCCGCCGAGGGCGCGCCTGGAAGACATGGACAGCGCGGCCATCGTGGCTGAACTGAAAGAGGCTCGACCCGACCTCTTGCTGGTAGCGCTCGGTCACCCCAAGCAAGAGCGATGGATCGATCTCCATCGCGCTGAGTTGCCGCCTATGGTCGCGATCGGGGTGGGCTGCGTGTTGGACCTCATGGCTGGCAAGTCACAACGGGCCCCTGGCTGGATGCAGCGCGTCGGCCTAGAGTGGTTGTACAGGCTCGCTCAGGAGCCCGGCCGGCTGTTGGGCCGTTACGCAACTGATGCTGTGTGGCTGGTTCCGATCGCACTGCGCGCGCTCGGGACTCGCCTATCTGGCAAGCCAGTTGCCGAAGCGGCCTGAGTTGCGGAGGTACTGCCTTCGGCGGGGTCATTTGACCCAGCGGACGTCCGCAAGTGCCCATGGAAACAGATGAAGGCGGTGCCTAGACTCGCTATCAGGCCCGCCGCCAACGAAATGTCCACGTCCAAAGAAGGCTTCCGGAGCGGTCCCATTCAGACTCACGAAGAGCTTTTCACGTCCGGCGCATACGTCCAGAGCTTTCAGCCCGACAGCGAGAGCAATCCCTTCGCGGCCGATTACGATCGCAAGAGGTCTGCCGTGCTCGAGTCGGTCGCTGGCGCCGACAAGCAAGTGCTCGACCTGGGTGGCGGCATGGGCAGGATGGCGATCCCGCTATCGTCTCGCCACTTTGTGACCCTGACCGATATCTCGCCCCAGATGCTCGAGCTGGCTCGGCCTCACTCGAGCGATCGATTGGGTCTGCAGGTGGCGGACGCACGTTCCCTGCCCTTTCCCAGCTCGAGCTTCGACTACGTGGTGGCGATCGACCTGCTCCCGCATATTCCAACCCCCGCAGATCTGTTTGCTGAAGCCAGGCGCGTGCTCAGACCAGGTGGTTGCCTGATCGTCGACAACACAAACTCCGTGCCGTTTTGGACCCTGGCCTATCCGCGCTACCTGGGCCGGCGGCCACAGCGGTGGTTGGAGATCTGGCGATCGGGCGGCGTCCTGCCCGAGTGGAGCAGCCGAGTCAAGCACCATCGCCGCCGTCAATTCGCAGAAATGCTGGCTGGAGGAGGTTTCGAGGTCCTGTCAATTCGAGGTTTCGGTCCCCGAATCTGCCCCAAGTGGCATCTCGCCGTGGCGGTGAAGGTGTGACCGCTCCGCGCCCTAGGGGACCGCGCCGTGTCCTTAAGACCTTCACCTGGGTCGGGGTGACCGCGTTCATCTCGGTCTGCCTGGCCTCGATCCCGGCGCAGGCCGCGACCGTGCTGTACAGCGACGATTTCGAGTCCGACGCGATCGGTGCAGCTCCGGCGGGGTGGACCGCCAGCTCAGGTACCTGGACGGTCGCCCTGGATGGCACCCACGTCATGAAGGAGACCGACACCAACACCTCGGTGGCAAAGTCGATCCACACCGGGTCGAGCTCGTGGACCGACTACTCGGTGGTGGCGCAGGTGAAACCTGGTACGGCGATCAGCGGTACTGCGAACGTGCTGGCCGCGCGCTACATGGACGACAACAACAGCTACGCCTTAATCCTCAAGGACGGTACCTCGTGGTACTTCGGCAAAAAAGTCGCGGGCGCCTGGACCACCTTCGCGATGGGCGCTTTCGCCTACAACACCTCCACGTGGTACCAGCTCGAGGTCGATGCCGTCGGGACCTCGTTGGCGGCGTTCATCAACGGCCACAAGGTGGCTTCCGCCACGGATTCGACCTTCTCCGGTGGAGCGATCGACTTCATGAGCCGCTACGTCCTCGAAGTCGACAACGTCACGGTGAGCGCCCTCAGCCCCTCGCCCTCGCCGAGCCCATCTCCGTCGCCGAGCCCATCTCCGTCGCCGAGCCCATCTCCGTCGCCGAGCCCATCTCCGTCGCCGAGCCCATCTCCGTCGCCGAGCCCATCTCCTTCACCCAGCCCGTCGGCAGGGCCCTCGACGATCAACGGCGTGATCAGCAACGCGTGGACCGGCTCCCCGATCGCGGGTGCGCAGGTTTCGACCCAGCCCGCCAGCGCCACCACGACCACTGGTTCGGACGGTTCCTACAGCCTGAACCTGGGATCGGGCACCTACAACGTCATGCTGACGGCGAGTGGCTACAACGCCAACTTCGCGGGAGGAGTGGTCGCCCCGCCAAACGGCAACGTGTCGGTCAACCAGGCGCTCGTGCCCTTGCCCGCACTGGGAGCGCAGGACCTGTTCAGCCGTCCCGACCAGAGCGGCCTCGGCACGTCGTCGGACGGCCACACCTGGGCCAACGACCTCAGCGTCTATCCCAAGGCCACAGCCAGCATCTCCGGGCGTCAGGCCTTGGTCCAGACCGCGACCGCGAACACCGACTATGACACCTGGATGGGCGTTCCCTACCGAGACGAGGAGGTCAGCGCCGACATGGACATCGTCAACGTTGTGCAAGACGCCAACGTACAGCATGGCGGAAGGCTCCTGGCCCGCGTCCAGGGTGCCAGCTCGTGGATCGTGCTGGTGCTGAACACGAGCAACGACACGTTAGTGCTCTGGGTCAACAACGCAGGCAATTGGGCCCAGCTCGGCTCGACCGCGCTGACTCTGCACCCCAACACCTGGTACCACGCCAAGCTGGACGTCATCGGCAGCACCGTCCGGGGCAAGGCCTGGGCGTACGGCGCGGCCGAACCCGGCTGGCAGGTCACCGGCGCCCAGTCCGCGATCATGGCAACCGGAGTCGGCGGGCTCCGCACCGGGGGGGCCGACGTCTACTTCGTCAACTACGCCGAGACCCCCATCACGCAGATCTCCGGAAAGGTCACAGATGCCGCCACGGGCGCTGGGATCGCCGGCGCGACCGTGTCGTTGAGCAACGGCGCGACCACGATCACGGATTCGGCCGGCGCTTACGTCTTCACCGGGCTGGCGGCCGGCACCTATACCGTGACTTGTGCACCGCCGGGTTACAACCCCGGCTCCGTCAGCGTGACGGTGGGCACCGGCTTCAGCGCGGCGGGGGTCAAACTGGCGCTCACCTAACCGAAGAGGCGCGGGACATCTCCGCCCGAGCCTGGGACATCCGCTGCTCACGGTGCGAGACCAACCCTTAAGCTTGCCGACCCTTTCAACGTACATTGGCTCATAGATGAGAACGATCCAAGAGACCCTCGACCGGCTGCTCGAGCTCGGGGCTTCGGACCTCCTGCTCAGCTGTGGCAGCCCGCCGCGCATGCGCAAGGACGGCCGCATCGAGATGCTCGAGGCGGGCTCGACCGCCCTGACGCCGACCGAGATGGAACGGCTGCTGCGCGACCTGCTCCAAGCGGCGGACTGGAAACAGCTCCAAAAGCGCCGGCAGGTGGACTTCGCTTTCACCTGGCGCGACCAGGCCCGGATCCGCGGCAACGCCTATTACCAGCGCGACTCACTGGCGGCCGCCCTCCGGCTGCTCCCCCTGGAGATCCCCAGCTTCGATCTGCTGGGCCTGCCAGAGCAGGTGCACCGGTTGATGGAGAGGCACCAGGGGCTGATCCTGGTCACCGGGCCGACCGGGTCCGGCAAGTCGACCACGCAGGCGGCCATGGTCGACCACCTCAACAAGACCCGGCCCTACCACATCATCACGTTCGAGGATCCGATCGAATACGTCCACAAGCACAAGCTCGCCATCGTGGACCAGCGGCAGGTGGGAGAAGACACCCCCTCCTTCGCCGAAGGGCTAAGGAGCGTGTTCCGCGAGGACCCGGATGTGGTCCTCATCGGCGAGATGAGAGACCTGGAGACCATCTCCAGCGCCCTCACCATCGCCGAGACCGGCCATTTGGTGCTGGCTACCCTGCACACCAACGATGCGCCCCAGGCGATCAACCGCATCGTGGACAGCTTCATGGGCGCCCAGCAGCAGCAGATCCGGGTCCAGCTCGCCAGCTGTCTCGCCGGGGTCATCTACCAGCAGCTCCTCCCGGCCGTCGGCGGGGGGCGGGTGGCTGCCTTCGAAGTGCTGGTGGCCAACGTCGCCGTCCGCTCGATGATCAAGGAGGGCAAGACGGATCAGCTTCGCAGCGTCCTCCAGACGGGTCTGCGGGAGGGCTCGCAGACCCTGGAGCGCTCCCTGAACCAGCTCCTGCGTGCCGGCTTGATCACCGAGCTGGAGGCGCGCGAGCGCTCCCTGTATCCCGCCGACATCCACTACATCGCCTAGAGAAGCCAGGACGCAGGCGTCAGCCGGCTCTCTGGCGCCGTAGGGCGACGCCGGTCACCGTCAAGCCCCACAGGCCGACCAGGATCAGGCCGGCCGCCGCGCCGGGCCACGGGCCCAGCCAAATCAAAGCCGTCGCCATGCAGGCACCCGACACCGCCTCCACGATCGGTGAGGCCGCGCCGATTGGGGCCCCGCAGCTTGCGCACCGCCCGCGGCGCAAGAGGTAGCCGGCCACCGGGAGCAGGTCCAGGGGATTGAGGCGGCGGCCGCAGGAGCGGCAGTGCGAGGGTGGAGAGACCACCGACTCGCGCCTGGGCACGCGGTCGGCGGCCAGGTTGATGAAGCTTCCGAGCATCAGCGCGATCAACACCAAGTAGGTGTTCAGAAATGGAGTCGCGATCGTCACGTAGTGCTCCTGCACACTCCTTCACGGATAAAAGAAGAGGGGCGCCGTGCTAGCGGCACCCCCCGTCCTTCCCCTCTTCGCGTCCTTCTAGGTGCTAATGGGCAACGCAGGAGTTGTTGGGCAATTGCGTTCCGCTGCTGTTGGTGCCGATCGAATAGATCCTGCCGCTGGTGTCCCAGACGTAGTAGAACTGGGTGGTCCCGTTGCGAGTGTAGTTGGGGTTGGTCGCCGACGGGTTGCTGACGTACAACGGCACCGTGCCGTTACCACCGTTGGCGCCGCCCGTCATGTCGTTGGTGTAGGCGGCTTGCGCGCTCGGTAGGGCGTCCAGCTGCTTGTCGGCCATGTAGGCGTCGAGCGCCGCCTGCACGGTCTTGTACTCGGTGTTGCACGCCTGCACGTTGGCATTCGTGGTGAGCCCGACCAGGCTGAGCGTGACGATGGCCGCGAGAACGCCGAGGATGGTGACCACGACCAAGAGCTCGATCAGGGTGAAGCCCTGCTGCCCCTTTTTGCCGCGAAGGTTGCGGCTGAACCAACCGTAAAGACCGAGTCTACGCATAAACCTCACTCCTTGAATCCCACCCGCATCCGCCGGAGGGCGGAAATGGTTGCTGTATTTAGATCGATGAGTCCTCAGCCTAGCCGCGGTCTCAGGAAACCTGAATAGAGGGATTGGCCCACGGCATGGGCGCAGGTCCCTAGCGGGTCTGGGCCAGACCGCGGCTAGACCTGGCGGCGTCCCAGGAGGCGGGTGAGGGCGCCAGATACCTTCTTGGCCGACGATAACCTCGGTCGAGGCGGCCAGCTGGTGCGGGCTTTCGAGGCAGCGATGAGGTTGACCTCGACCAGCGAGCGGCGCCGCTCCTCTCTCGCCGGGCTTCGCTCGCTCACGCCGTCCGCCTCATGAGCAGGCCCAAGCAGGTCAGGTAGGTCGTGTACCGGATATCGAGCGGGACCCGGGCAGGGATCGGCAGCTGCACCACGGGGTGGGCCACCAGCTCACTCAGGGCCGACGTTGCCATGGAGGCCAGGACTTGCTCGCCGGCCAGGAAAATGGGCGCCGAGGGCTCGAATTCGGTGTCGCGCCGCCGCTCGTAGAACCTCAGGACGGTGCGCAGGGGGCCTGCCAGCGCCGGACCGAAGTCATCGCCCGGCGCCACGTCCAAACGGACGCTGTGCCAGACCTGGGGCACCGATCCGTCGATGAGCACGATCTCCGCCGGGCGTGAGGCCATGTCCACCACGACACAGGCGGGCGCGGCGACCGCCCTGGCCAGGCAGGTGGACTTGAGGTCGATCGCGACCGGTTCTAAGCCGGCCAGCCTGGCGACCTCGGCGATGGTCTTGACCAGGCCCCGATCCCAGGCGGTCGCGTACACGACGCGGCCGAACTGCCCGTTGTGCACGTCCACCCACTGCGTCGACATCTTCTCGGGATCCATGGGCAGCTCCCGCGCAACTGCGGCGTCGACGTCGTGGTCGCTGGCCGCCGGCGGGAGCTTGATCACCCTGAACGTCGCGACCGAGTCGCTCGCCGCCATCAGAGCGCGTGTGTCGTTGATCTCGACCCGGGCCAGAAGGTGTCGCAGGGCCGATGCCACCGCACCCGGGTCCATCACCTTGCCATCCACTAAAGAGCCTTCGGGCGTGCCGCCGGACCCGCACCTGATCGACCCGCCCAGCGCCCCGGTCACGACTCGTAAAAGGCTTCCGCTCAGGTCGATGGCAAGGCGTGTATCTGAGATTGGCAATAGGGTCACGGCGAATAGTACGACCAGCCCTCGACGTGGACCGTTCGCGGGTTTCCGGACACGCCTACTTCAACGCTTGTCCAAAGCCGCGGGTTCGCCCCTGAGCAGGTCGGAGGCGCGGTGCTGACGCAGGAGGTGAGCACCGCGGCCCTGGCGTCGAGGGAAACGAGGTATACGTTTCCATCGAGCGAGCCGAGATATGCGCAAATACCGACCGGACACCCTCCGATCACTGGAGAGCTGCCGATCGGCCCCGCCGCCGCTCCGTACTGGGCGACCAGCGTCATCGTCGGACCATTCTGTTTGGCCACTTCGTAGAGCTGGCCGTCGTCGGCCCCGAAATACCAATCGCCCATGGCGTCAGCGGCCGGGGCGGTGCGTATGGCCCGGCTGCCGGCATAAGTTGCATAAGTGACCAGGCTGCTGTCCACGACGTAGAGGGTGCCGTTGGCTCCTCCCACCCCGATCAAGTTGATCGAACCAGGGCAGTGACACCAGTAAGGCGCTGCGGAGATTCCGGTGGGCAGCACGACGTTGGCGCCCAGTGTCGGGTCGGCGTTCGCGCCCACCTGCACCATGGCCACGCGCCCGCTGGAAAATGTGATCGCCAGCCGAGAGGGCAGGACGTTGGAATCCAAGGCGATCCCGGACGCTCCCGGCCACGGCAGCAAGAGGTTCCCGACCGCTTTGAATCCCTGCGGCGCTGCGTATGAGTAGGTCAGCACGTGACTGGAGGTGGCGTTGGACGTCACGATCAGCACCTCGTCCGAGGCCTTGCCTCCGCATGAGCTCTGGCAGGGGAAGACGAGCGGGCCAGCGACGACGGGGTCTCCAAGGCTTGCCTGGCTCTCGGCGTCGCAGGTTCCGGACGACGTGGCGTCTATGGCGTACAGCACACCCGAGCTGTCCCCCGCGTATGCGATGTTGGAGAAGTTCCTGCCCGCGGCGGGCTGTGACTGGAAGGTGGCGGACGTGGCCTGGGTGCATTGCAGGGGCGGGGGAGTGGACGAGCCAGGGTCAGACCTCACGCTGATGCAAGAACTCGCTGGGCTGCAGGCCGGGCCGGAGACCGGGATCAGGTCTAGGTACTGCCCGGGGTCGCTCGGGTCGGGCATCACCGCCGGCGGAGCCGTCACGCCACCACCCAGGGCGAGGGTCCAGCGTGGCGCCGAGCCACCAAATCTGTAGTCGAACACGTTCCCCCGCGAGTCACCGACGACGTAGTCGTTGAGGCCCTGGGCATGGGTGCCGCCGACGTTGAACGGTTCGGACGATGCGACGGGGAGAAGCGACTTGGGCGAGCGGCGGTCGATGACTGCTTCGCAGCTGGCGAGCGAGGCCACCGCGGTCTGGCCGTTGAGAGTGGGGGTGGCAACAGCTCCCGGACACACCGCGTTGAGCGGAGTGTTTTGGAGCTGGTTGATGCCGAGCTCGACCGCGGAGCTCACGGTCGCCTCGGTGTTCACGCGGTTCACCAAGTCGCTCGACAGGAGAAAGTTGGTGGACAAAGCAGTCGTGAGCGCGCCCGAGATGATGGCGAGAAAAGCGACCAGGATGAGCACCGCGCTGAGCACGCTGCCTTGTTGGGAGCGCCTTCGGTCTTTGAGTAGAGCTCGAAGCTGCTTCATGGGTTCACGCGGGGATAGAAACGAAAGGTCTGGGTCTCGGAATAGGCCTGCACCGACACGGTCAGAGTCACCACGACGGTCTGATTGGGAGCCGACCCGTCCAGGTACCAGGACAACGCGCTGACATTGGTGGCGGCATGAGTGGTCGTGCCGCTGGCTGCCACGAAACGATCGAGAAAGCTCGAGCCGTCCCAGGTGTAGGTGACCGTGTATGCGGGTACCGGCTGCCCCGAGTTGTTGACCTGCGTACCGGTCAATACGATCGGTTGCGTCGTGCACGGCGCCTGCTTGGTGCACGAGCCGAGGTTGGAGACACCGCTGTGCGCGAAATCGTCGTAGGCCACGAACTCAAAAGCGCGGATCTGGCCGCTTGCTTCGATTCGGCTCGTGGCGATGGTGCCGGCGCGCCAGGTGGTCAGGACCACCGATGTCAGCCCGGACATGACGATGAGGCCGATCGCCGAGGCGACCATCAGTTCAATGAGCGTGTAGCCGCCCTGGCCGCTGGCGGAACTTCGCAGGTCCGTCATCATCGGTTGGCCCTGAGGATCTGCACGACATTGCCCACCTTGGCGCCGCTGGGCCACGAGCTGGCGGCAATCGACCACTCCTGGGTGTTGGAGGGTCCGGCAGCCTCGCTCACATCGACTCGCAGGGTGTATGTGCTGGAGGGGCAGGCGCCTTGAAAGGTGCCCAGTGTCGTCGGAGGCGAGGTGGCATCCTCGGTGGCAAAGCAGTCGGAGTATTGGGCCGGCAGCGTGCCGTACTGTGAGCCGCTGATCTGGTCGAGCTCGTACTGGACGTCTGCGGAAGCCGCTGTGTTGCGCTTGGCCAGGGCGGAGTTCAGGAGCCCGGTGCTGAACGTGCCCACGATCAGAGTCAGGGCCAGGCCCATGATCACGACGGCGACCAGCAGCTCGACCAGCGTGGCACCCGATTGGGCTTGGCGCCGGTCGCGCGGCCACCACCTCGGCGGCAGCGGTCTCATTTGACGGCTTGGAGCAGCCCGTACATGGGAAGGATCACCGACACGGCCACGAAGCCGACCGCGCATCCTACGGCTATCACCAGGGCCGGCTCCATGAGGGCGATCATGTTCCGGACCTTGTAATCCATCTCCTCGCTGAGGAAGTCAGCGATCTGCTCCAGGCTGGAGTCAAGCGTCCCGGTCTCCTCGCCGACTTTGATCATGCGGATCATCATGGGAGCGAACAAGCCGGTCGCTTCCAGGGGTGCTGAGAACCCGTCACCGGTGACCATGCGCTGTCTGACCGACTCCAGGCCGCGCCGGTATTTGATGTTGCCGGCGGCCGCGATCGCGACGTCGAAGGTCTGGCTGATTGGGATGCCCGCCTTGAGCATGGTGGACAGAGTTCGGGTGAACCGCTCGATGATCCCGTACTGAACGATGCCTCCGAGCACCGGCACGCGAACCAGCGCGTAGTCCCAGAAAACGCGACCGATCCGACTCTGCATGAACAGCAGGATCGCCACGATGGCGCCGAACAGCCCGATCACGATCTGGAGGCGCCACTCCTTCGCGAACGTTCCGACCCCCAGCAGGATGCGGGTTGGCAGGGGCAATTGGGTCCGAAACTCCTGGAACATCGCAACGAAGTTGGGGAGCACGAACACGATCAGGATCGTGCAGACGGCGATCGCCAGGAGAAGGATGATCGCGGGGTAGATCATGGCGCTGCGAAGTTTCTTGATCGCGGTGTCCTGCCGCTGGAGGTACGACGCGACCTGGGCCAGCACCTTGTCCAGGGTGCCGCTGTATTCGGCGGCTCGCACCATGTCCACGTACAGGTCGTTGAAGACGCTGGGGTGATGGCGAATCGAGGTCGAGAACGCCTCGCCCGCGTCGAGGTCCTCTCCGATGTCTTCCAAAGCGGCGCGAAACGCTCCCGAGCCCGTGGCGCTCTGCAGCAGCTTGATGGCGTCCGTGATCGGCACCCCGACCCTCAAAAAGGTAGAGAGCTGCCTGGAGAACAAGACGAGGTCGGCCGTGCTGACCCGGAAGAAGGTCGGGAGCTCGCGGTAGATCCAGCGCCAGCCATTTCGCGCAGGGCGCACGGACACCACGCGGTACCCGCGGTCCATCAGGTTGCGGTGGACGGTGGCCGCCGTGTTGCCGGCGATCACTCGTTCTTCGAGGCCACCCCGGGGTGAGTAGGCGCGATAGGCAAACTTTTGTATGGCTTAAGACCTCTGCTAGAGGATGTAGACGCTGCGCAGGACTTCAGAGACGGTGGTGACGCCGGCCGCGATCTTGTGCCAGGCGTCTGCCCTCAGGGGCACCATACCGCCTCGGATCGCGGCGTCGAGGATCTCGCTGTGGCTGGACCTGGCGATCACCAGCCGCTTGATCTCGTCGGTCATGGTCAAGACCTCAAAGACTCCGATGCGGTCGTAGTAGCCGGTCATGTTGCAGCGGCTGCAGCCCTGCCCGCGGTATAAGACCTGAGGCGCGGGCTGTCCGAGCGAGGCGGCGAACTCGAGTTCCTCGACGTTGGGCGCAGACGGGGTCCGGCAGCCCTCGCAGGTCTTGCGGACCAGGCGCTGGGCGACGATCGCGATCACCGAAGACGCGATCAAGAAGCCCTCGATGCCCATGTCGGTGAAGCGGAGCAGCGCGCCCACCGCGTCGGTGGCGTGGAGCGAAGACAGCACCATGTGCCCGGTGAGCGCCGACTGGACGGCGATCTCGGCGGTCTCCCGGTCGCGAATCTCGCCGACCAGGATGATGTCCGGATCCTGGCGCAGGATCGCGCGGAGCCCGTTGGCGAAGCTGATGTCGGCCAGCTTGTTGATCTGGCTCTGGTTGATGTTGTCGAACATGTACTCCACGGGGTCCTCGATGGTCATGATGTTGCGAACCTGCTGATCGAGCTCGTGGATCGAAGCGTACAAAGTCGTCGTCTTGCCGCTGCCGGTGGGCCCGGTGACCAGCATCATCCCGTAGGGCGAGTGCAGCATCCGGTGGTATTCGGCGTAGGCGCCGCGCGAGAATCCCAGCTGGGGCAGGGTGATCAGGGAGCGGCCGCGGTCCAAAAGCCGCATCACCAGCTTTTCGCCCCAGATGGTCTCGATGGTGGCCACGCGGACGTCCAGCTCGCGGCCGTCCACGTTCACGCTGATCTGGCCGTCCTGCGCCCGTCTGCGCTCGACGATGTTCATGCCGGCCATGATCTTCACCCGGGACGACAGAGCAGCCCCGGTTGAGCTGGGCAGGTGCGCCATGTCCTGCAGGACCCCGTCGATCCTGAACCGGACCCGCAAGTAGTCCTTTTGGGGTTCGATGTGGATGTCTGAGGCTCGGTCGCGCAGGCCCTGGGTGATGAGCAGGTTCACGATCTCGACCGCTGGTGAGTTGGAGGTCACGTTCTCGAGCTCGAGCGTGGTGACGCGATCGAACCCGAGCTGTGGCCGCGACTCCTCGAGCGTGCGGGCGGCCTCGTGCAGGCGCGGTCGCATGCTGTGGACCCGGCTCAGGTTGGCAAGGATGTCGGACGGGCTGGCGACGTAGGGCGTGACTTCCAAACCGGTGATGAGTCGGATGTCGTTGAGCAGGGGGAGGTTGCTCGGGTCGCTCATCGCGACCGCCAGCCCGCCGTCCTGGCGGCCGAGTGGCAGCAGCACGTGGCGCCGAGCGAACTCCTCGGGAAGCATGCGGGCCGCCTCGAGGTCGACTTCACCGTGCTTGAGGTCGGCGACCGGCGCGTTGAGGTGCCCGCTGAGCACCTGGGTCAGGCTGTCCTCGCGCAGGGAGCCCTGGTTCACCAGCACCGCGCCCAGCATGGCGAGCGTGGTCCGCTGGGCCGACAGTGCTCGCGCCAGTTGCTCTTCGCTGATCAAGCCCTCGGCCAGCAGCACCTGTCCGAGGCGTTGCTCGCGAGCAGGCGTCGCGACCTTCTCGGTCTCGCCGATTTCTAGCGCCATGGTTTGATGTTGACCTGTACCGGCCGGCGGTTAAATGGGGAATTACCCGGGCTGGTGGGCAATTAGTCCCAGACCCACCGGGCCCAGAGCCCGACCCTGCACGGTTGGCCTAGGGCGCCGGAGGGGTGGGGGCGAGGGCTGAAGGCAGGCCCTTTTGGCGCCCCCGCAGGTGGGGAAAGAGGATGGCGGCGGCGCGCCCCGACACCTCGACGGGATGGGAGGTCAGCGTGCGGCGCTCGACCAGCACGAACAGGGCCCAGGCGACTGCCAGGATCAAAGGCAGCAGCAGGATCAAGCCGGCAAACGCGCGGGTCGGCGACAAGCCGAGGTCGTGACGCAGGACGTAGGCCAGGGCTTGGACGAGGGGCTGGTGAACCAAGTACAGGCTGTACGACATGATCCCCAGCGTCACCAGGGGTCGCCACGCGAAGATCCGGCTCACCAGGCTTTTCTCGGCCAGGACCGCGACGAGGAGAAGCGCGAAGACGGCCCCAAACGCGAGATGGCTGAGCGGCAGCCCGACGGCCACCACCGCGATCGCGGCGGCGGGCACCCACAGGTAGTTCACGATCGCCGGCAGGCGCTCCAGCACGCCTCGCGCATGGAGCTCAGCCACCGCCATGCCGAAGGCGAACTCTGCCCACCGGCCCGGCAGCAGGTTGGGAAGCACGACCGACAAGAGCGTTCCCTGCGGTATCCAGCCGTGCGAGCCGACCAGCGCCAGCCCGAGCCTGTACACGACGTTGACCAGCACCACCGCGGCCAGGGTTGCCAACAATCCGAATCGCCTGGCTCCGATGATCAGCAGCGGCAGCCCGAGGTAGAGCTGCCACTCCAGGCCCAACGACCAGTAGGCGCCGTTGAGCGCGTAGAAGGTGCTGGAGAACAGCGTGTGGATCATGGTCACGTGAGTCACGACTTGCCACACGAGATCGACCGGCGACAGCGGGCCAAACCCGAGGTTGCCTCCTCCGAAGACGTTGAGGCCCACCGCCAGGACCAAAGAGCAGTAATAAGCCGGCAACAGGCGGCGCGCCCGCCGGACCAGGAAGGTACGAGTGCGAAACCGTCCGTCTCGACCCGCAGCAAAAGGCAAGAAAAGACAGAAGCCACTGAGGATCAAAAACAGGCTCACGCCGGTCGAGCCGCTGCGGACGAAGAAATCGAGCGGCGCGAAGGGAAGTCGCGCGCCGCTGAAGACCCTGATGTGGAAGAGCACCACCCACAGCGCGGCGGCGGCGCGCAAGCCGTCGATGCCGGCGAGCCGGCTGCCGGGCCTGCCCGCTGCGGCGGCCGAGGCGGTCGCGTTGGCGGCCGGCATCTGGGTTCGGACCGCCATGTGAGCCGAGTGTAGGTGCCGATGGACGTTCCCAAAATGGGAGAGGCGCCCATGGACTGAAGCTGGGGTCCCGGATCGACGGCCCAGTTCGGGACTGGCGTCCCGGGCGATCTATCCGTGCCCATTCCGAACCCGGGTCTCCAGGCCATATGGTGTGGAGCGGTGGCCACCAAGGTGTCGACATCGAGGATTCCGCGCTGAGCCGCATAAGGCCTGCGCCCCCGGGCGAGCTCCGGGCGCTGGCCCGTGCCCTGAGCGCCCGCAGGCGAATTGGTCGCGGCGGCGCAGGAAGCATCGTGCTGTCCCTGGAGGGTGGCGCCGGAGCCTTGGTCGCTCGTTCGGCGAGCCAGCGTCTCATCACCACCCTGAGCGCGGCCGACGTCGGTCGACCATCGGTCGGAATCGTCGGGTGGCTGGAGAGGAGGCAGGCCCGGCGCTCCGGGCTGCTGGTCGTGCCGGACCGAGCTTCAGGGGTGGCGATCGCGCTTCGATGGGGCATCAGCCCCGAGCGTTTTCGCCTGGCAGGGTCATTTGAGCGGGAGGTGCGCGAGGCCGCTCTGTCGGGCTCGGGCCGGCGGAGACCCTGGCATTCGCGCGGGTGAGGTCGGCGGACCGGGATCCTGACCCCCAGATCCGTCCGGGCCTGCTGATTCTTTTTGCCCCCGCAGACCACCCGCATCGGGATGCGGTCTGCGCCACCCTGGCGTGGCTGGCCGCCTCCGAGGGCCTCCTGTTCGAGTGCTACTACGACAGCCGGCCCTCCGGGGTGCACTATGGCGGTGGCCTCCCGTGGCGTGTGGATCCGGCCGATCTGCGTGGTGGGACGTTCACCGGTGGCCGCCATCTCGAGCAGTTCCTGCTCGTGGTGAATCGCTTCAGCTGCCAGGTCGCCTGCTTGGGCCCGAGCGTGTTCCAGCAGGCCATCGACGCCGCCGGGCTCCTCGTGAGGTCGTCGTCGCCGGATGTCGCTCAGTTCTACCGCGAGGTCTTCGAGGGCAGTCCCACAGGCTGGCCGGACACCCTGCTGGTGATCGGCGGCGGGGAAGACCGAGTCAACCTTGTCCCGTACGCATGCCAGGAGGTGGCCCAGCGGCGATTGCTGGCGGTCGCCGCAGGCGACGACGACGCGGTTGCAAAGCTTGGCCCGGGGATGAAGGTCGAGCACCTCTGGCAGGGCGGTGCCGAGACCGCCTCGGTGGCGGACCGCACCCTAGCCATGGCCGAACGCTGGAGGGCATCGACCAAGACGTTTTTGTTCGCTGACCCGGAGGCGGCCGGTCGGTGGATTCCGGCGGCCATCCGCCACGGGTGGGCGCCTGTCTTCGGCATCCCACAGACTGAGGCGGTCGCGCGCCTGTCGACGCAGCTTGAGGACGTCTCGGTCGTGTGGGGGCGGCAGCAGGACGACAGCGATTTTCTCCAGCTATCCAAAGCCGGTGTCGCGTTTCAGCTGGTGGACCCGGGCCGGCCTCCTTTCCCGGTCGTCGGCGAGTCCGCCACCTCTGGGGTCGGTTTGGTCAGCTCGCCGGCTGACCCGCCGGATGAACAGCTGAGGGAATGGGCTCGGACGGGGCGGATCGTCGGCACGATCGTGTTTTGGGCCGGCATGGTTCGCGAGCTCGAGTGCATGTATGCGCTGGCCGAGATCCTGGGTGCGACCCGGCTCAAAGCAGGCGTGGCGCTGACTGCCGACAGTTTCGACTACCTCGATTCGACGCCCCTGTCCCTGCTCTCGGTCCCCCCCGAGCTCGGCGGGCTGCTGGGGCAGCTCGAGGCTCTGGTCGCGAGCGCCGGCGCAGGCGGCATGATCGAGTCGGCCGCCCCACCCGGGCGTTTTGCCCGCACGCTGGCCGAGAGCTCGGCCAGGATCGCCAGGCGGGTTGGGTCCGGCGGGGTGCCCAAGGGGTGGTGGGGGGTGATGGACGCCCCGCTGCTGGACCGCAAGATCCGGCGAGTCAAGCTCCAGAGCTCGCCGCCCGCGCTCAAGTTTCGCTACCGGAGGCGTCCGCCCAGCCAGGGAGCCGGACAGCCCGAGGCGGGCGGGCGCCCGGACTTGCGCTCCCGCGTCCGCGATTCGCCCCTGGGTGGGTTCTTCGAGCCCATCCGGCCCTTTGACGAGGCACGGCCAGGCGGTCCCGTGCTTTCCGTTCTCAGCGCGGTCCGAGCGGCGGGTTTCGAGTACGCGCTGACCAAAGCCGAGTTCGGGTCTCCACCCACTTTGGCGAGCGGGGTCGGCGGTCTGACCGCGCTCAACTACACCGCCGGCCGTTGGGATGGATGGACTCCCTTTGAGACCATCAACGAGCTCGGGGACTTGGTCCGCGCCGAGAGGCGGCTGGTGAGATCCAAGAGACCCGGCTGGTTGCTGGGAGGAATCGATGCCTGCTTGTGGACCTTCAGCGGCCACGTTTGGGATCGCGGACGCGAGCTGCGCGACATCTGCCGGTGGCTGGCCGCCGGCGGGTCCTCGGGCCTGGTCGTGAATGCGACTCCCCGCACGACCGCCCGCTACGCGCGCATCCTGGGGGATCAAGGTCTGGCGAGGACGGTCCCAGCCCGTTGATCCCCCAGCGGCTTCGCCAAGCCCTGGTCTATTCCAAAAACGGTGGTTTGGGCAGCCGATAGGTCGGGTCGAGCGAGCGGCGCCCGACCGGGCGAGCGGGCACACCCGCCACTATCTCCAGCGCTGCCACGTCTTTGGTGACGACGGCGCCGGCCGCGATCACAGCGCCCCGACCCACCCTCACACCCGGCAGTACCGTCGCGCGCATGCCGATCCAGACGTGATCCTCGATCACCACCGCCCGGCCCTGCAGGGCGAACTCGGGGTCGTTGAGATCGTGTTGCGTGGTCAGGATGGCCACCTCCGGCGAGACGCTGACATCCGACCCGATCTTGAGCCCGCTGCGGACGTCGATGCAGCAGCCACGATTGATGATCGTGCGTTCGCCGATGCTGGTGGCCTGGCGGCGGTTGCTGCGGGGGCCGTAGGACCATAGGTAGCACCCGAGCTGGATGGAGCTGCCACTTCCCATGGCGATCCCCATCACGCGTTGGTACCACCAACGGCGAATCGCGTAAGAGGGCAGCCGGCTCACGACATGGTTGGTGGCGTAGTTCAGGCAGTGCGCAGCGATGAACCCGAGCCGCCCTGTGCCACGCCGGGCCTGTTCATCGACCGGGACCCGGGCCTCAAGCAGCATGGCCCAGCTTGACGGCGTCGCGGTCTTGAACCGAAGACCGAGTGGATGGAGCCGGCGGCTCGGCGGGCGCATCGGTCGGCCTCAGTCGGCGGACCGCCTCTAGGGCGCCCATTAAGCAGCCCATGACGATGGCGATCCGAAACCAGTAGAGGCCCATGTCGTAGAAACCCTGGGTTATGTAGGCGAACAGGGCGGCGAGCACCGTGATGCCGATGATCAGTCCGATCTGGCCCGGCGGCCGGCGGAACGTGTTGATCGCGGTCATGGCTGCGACTCCGATCATCAACCAGAACGCGACCATGCCCAAAAGCCCCAGGCGCAGCCAAACATACAAAACCCCGTTGTGGGGCAGGTAGCTGATAAAGCTGTCGACGTTGCTGATGTCGACGTTGGGGACGGATTGCGGAATCGGGTGACCGAAACCGGTGCCCAGCGGCATCGCCTGCCGGATGCCGATCCCCAAGTCGATGTTCTCGACCGTGCGGTACTGGTTGGATTGCTGATCTCGGGTCGACGGCGTGAGCTGAGACAATAGGGCCCGCGCGGGCTGCCCGAGCAACCCGGGGTCGTTGGAGAAGCCGACCCAGTAGATACCCGCCAAAACGCAGCCCACGAACGCCAGCATGGCGATCGCCTTCCTGCGCTCGGGGAACCTGGCGAAGCAGATCAGAAATACCACCACCAGGGCCACGGCGACGATCGCCCACGCGGTGCGCCGCTGGTTGGCGACGTCGGAAACCAGGACGAATGGAGACAGCGCGGTCATGAGAGTTCGCAGCCGCCCCTTGATCGGAACTATCCACAGGCCGGCCAGGAGCGCCAGGTACAGACCGAAGAAGAACGACTCCTCGTGGGCGAGGATCGCCTGGGGGCGGCCGCTGTGCGTGAGCAGGGTGATGACTCCCTGGATGCCCTTGATGCCGATGCCTGCCGCGAGCACGCCCAGGAGCACGCGTACCTGCTTTTCGGTCCTGATGAGTTGGGAGGTCGCCAGATACCCGATCACCAAGTACAGCCATGGCCGCAGCTCCAGCAGCGCGTTCTGGGTCGAGCCGCCCCCCGTGACGCCGCGGATCCAACCGATCGCGACCAGGATCGCAAACAGGGCAATCGAGCGACCCAGGGCTGTACGCGGCAGGGCGAGCGTGCGCGTCGCGAACCCCTTGATGATCCAGACCGCAAGCAGAAGGGCCAAAAAGAGCTCGAACGGCGTGGCATAAATCCCGCCCAGGCCGGCGCTTGCGTTCAGGCTCTGAAAGATGGGGATCCGATCGGTTCCGTCTGAGAAGGTACCCTCGGCGGCCAGCGAGAACTGCTCGATCAAAGCTGCGCTCGCAACCAGGAATATGACGCCCACCCAGGGCGCCATCCAGACCACGACCACCACCGCCAAAGCGCCCAAGAGGACGACGGCGATGGCGCTGCCGAATGTCAGCTCGGCGAACGCCACTCCGAGCAAGGCCGCGGCCAGCATGGCGAGGGCTGTGATCAGCCGTCGACGTGAGCGGAGCACAAGGCCCGCCGCGTAAGTGTCCATCGGTGCGGTGGTCGCCATCTAGCCGCCCAGCGATCGATACGTGTACGCCAGCACGAATGCCATCGCGATCAGGAAGCTCAGTACGGCGGGTGCGTCAACCCGAGGGCGCCGCCACGCGATCACGACGGCCACGACGATGAGGACGAGTCCCCAGGTCACGGCCGATCAGATACCGGTCAGTCGGAGCGCCCAGGAAGGGACTTTGGAGTGGGTACCGTTCAAAAGCACTCGTGGCGCCACGGGCAAACCGTCGACCGCCTCCTTGATGGTCGACGCCTGCACCGCCCCCGCACGTACCACAAGGATGACGTCCGCCATCAGTGAAGTCGCCTGGCGTCCGATACTGTTGCCGACCAGGGGGGGGAGATCGGCGACGACGACGTGACCCTGGGCCCGAAGACTGTCGATCGCGCCACTGCTCGCGAACTCTCTCAACGCGCGCGGGACCGACCCGTGGAGCTGGCCGGCGGGCATCAGCATCAAGTCCGCGATCACCGGGCGCATGGTGTCTGACAAGCTGGCGCGGCCCTCGGCCAGGTCTCCGACCCCGGGGGATCTGGAAACGCCTAGCCGGTGAGCTAGCTCGGGACGCGCGAGGTCAAGCTCGAGAAGGGCCACTTTGAGCCCGTACTCGGCGAGCACGAGGGCCGTGGCGAGCGCGAGCGTGGTGCGTCCCTCGCCTCGAATCGAGCTCGTGATGCCCAGCGAGGTGAGGTTCTCGATGTCGAACTGCTGCATCGCCATCCGGCATCCGTCCATGATTTCCTCGGCCACGAAAGACTCGTTCTGGGGACCGACCCAGGCCGGCATGCGCGGGGTTGCATATAGAGAGGAAGGCCACGGCGGCACAGCGCCCGCCGACTTGGCGTTGCCCACGGCTTGGCCAGGCGGTGTCCGCGGCGACTTCGACGGATTCTTGACTTCAAGCACTTGACTCAGGCCCTCGCCGAAAGTGGGGTTGAACCGATGACCCGCAGCCCCACCATCGCCGGGACTTCATCGGTGGTGTAGATCGTGGTGTCAATCCTGGTCAGCACCGCGCCCATGACCACCATCAGCAAGAGCCCCGCCAGCAGGCCGGCTCCGATGGCCAGGAGTTGCTGCTTGCCGAGGACCGAACGCGTCGACGGCGTCTGCGCAGCGTCCACCGTGCTAAACGGCGCCAGCTGCGGCTGCTGGGCGAGCTGAATGTCCGACTGGGCCTGGTCGATCTTGGCCAGCAACCCCAAGTAGTCCTGCCGGTCTTGGGTGGCAGAGGCTTCGAGCTCGGAGAGTTGAGCGTCGTTGGCGGCCGCCGTCGGGTTGCTGGCGAGGCTGGGGTGAGCGGCGAGATAGGCTCGAACCGCGGCCAGGTCGGCGTCGAGCTTGGCCGACAGGGTCTGGAGCTGCGACTCATACACCGAGAGCTGGGTTTGGGTGGGAGCGATTCGTGTGGCGACCTCGGCGCTCGAGAGTTCGGAGACCAAAGCCGTGGCAGTCCCGCTGGCCAGCTCGGGCGCCGGGGCGTTGACCGTCACGCTGAACTCCGATGCTCCCACTGCGACGACGGTCACGATGGTCGCCAGATACTGACGGATGGCATCGGCGGATGGCTTGGCGTTGGAGCCCCGGCCGATCAGGGAATCGATCTGGCCGGTCACGCCAGAGCTCTGCAGCAGGTTGCGGTGCTTGTCCAGGTATGAGCCTAGAGGGCTGTGGTCGGCGACGGACATCGCGAACGCGTTGGTCTTGAGGAGCTGGGTCGCGATGTCGGCCTGGGCCTGGGCGGCGCTCTCCGTTCCCACGCCGCCTCCGGCCGCCCACAGCGTCGCGGAGGCCTGGTACGAGGCGGGCTGCACCAGTACATATGCGCTGGTGGCGAGCAGAGCCGCAAGCAAAGGGGCAAGCAAAAGGCGCTTGTGCCCAAAGACGATTTCGAGGTAGCGCCTCACACCGCCACCTTACGGGCGGCTGTTCCCGTAGCCAATAGGAACTTGGCCAGCCCAGCCCACCGGTGTCCCGAGTCCCTGGGCCGGAGTCCCGGGGCTCATCACCCGGCTAATTCAGGCCCCAGCGCGACCGTCGCGCTCGGCAGCACCGACCGTTTGGAGGGAGGCCCGATCGAGGAGGTTCAGAGCCGCCTCGGCGACCGCCGCCGAGGCCAGGTCCGCCAGGCCTCCCAGGCCCCTGCACATGGGTGAGTCGCATCCTGACAGCACGCCCCAGCGGCCGAACTCGCACCAGCCTCCCTGGTGGACCGGGGCCGGTGCTTGGACCACGACCAGCCGCCGGTCGCCCGTGATGCCTGTGAAGCGAGCGTCTTCGAAGCCCAGGAGCACCACGGCGGGTGTTCCCACCGCGCGCGCAACGGCCGCGGCCGCGCTGTTGACGCAGACCAGGACGTCCAGCCGGCGGATGACCTCGACGAACTGCCCGAAGCTGGTCTGACCGCAGGCTCGCAGCGGTTCCAACAGGTCTTGGGCGATCTCCGATTCGAGCTCGGTCTCGGCTGCGCTCCCGGTGATCACGACTTTGGCTCCGGCCTGGGTCTGCAGGATCCTTCCCACTTCGGCGAAGCGTTTGGGCAGCCACTGCTGACACGACCAGTCTGAGCCCGGATGGAGCCCCACTCGCGGACTCGAGCGCGGACCCAGGAAATCCGCGGCCCACCGCTCGTCCCTGGGGTCGGTCCACAGTTCGAGCGGGCCGCCATCCTCTTCGACGCCGATCGAGGCCAGGACTCGCCGGTTCTCGTCTCGCGAGGATTCCACCTCCGAGCCGGGCGCAGCGGGGTGCGTGTAATCATCGCCGCCCTGGGACAATCCGGCGCGCACGGGAGAGCCCAGCAACTCCGCCAGCGTGCGCATCGCGCCTGAGCTGCGATGGAAGACCAGGGTCGCGTCGTAACCGGCGGCTTTCAGGCGTAGCGCCAGGGTGGTGATCACGCCCAGCTTCTCGAGCCTGGCCACCTTCTGCCCCTTGTGCTGAAAATCGGCCCAGGTGATCAAACGATCGATGTAAGGACACGGTCCGAGGATGGGCTGGGCGGATTCGAGCCCGAGCACATGGATGGTGGCTGTCGGAAAGGCAGCCCTCAAGCTGCGCAGCCCGGGGATGGCCGCCATCGTGTCGGCCACGTGGCCATAGGTGATCACCAGGATCTTCTTGCCGTCGAGTTGCGGGCTCAAAGCCGCCTCAACATGCCGGCTTCGACCTGGTAGTCGCGCAGGCAGCGCTCATAGGCCGACGAGAAATAGTGCAGCCGGCGCAGGCCGCGGGCCAGTCGATGGGGCGCCAGCCGGCCGTCTTTCAAGACCCTAGCGCGTGTTTCCCTGAGCCATTCCTCACCTCGCCGGTCTCCGAGCAGCGTGAGCTTCCCGGCCATGCCGCCGTTGCCGGTGGCATAGTTCTGCTGGCTGCGGAACATGGCCCAGCCCGTTCGTACGCCGTAGGTGTGCATCACGGCTGCCCGCGGGGTCGTGAGCATGCGCACGCCGGCCGACTCGAGCCTGAGCTTGTAGTCGGTGTCCTCCGCCGCCGGAAAGTCGGCTCCTGCGCCCAAGCACTCGTCGAAGCTGCCCAGCCGGTCGGCAACGTCGCGCCGCACGGCGAAGTTGGCCCCGATCCAATCCCAGCGGCCAGGAGGGCGTCCCTTGTCCTCCACGGGGTCGTAGACGGATTCCGAGGGCGCGACGGTGGGGCAGGCAGTCAGCCTTCCGCGCCCGGGGGGGCTCAGCACGGCCCCGCCTACGACGCCTATGCCCGGATCGGACAGGAACGCGAGGGCGATGGTCGCGAGCCAATCCGGTGCGGGCTCGCAGTCGTCATCCGTAAACGCGACGATGGAGCCCGCGGCGACCTGGAGGGCGGCGTTGCGGGCTCGGCTCAATCCCTTGCGCGGTAGCTGCACATAACGGACGCGCGCATCGCCGGCCGAGTCTTTGGTCACCGCCGCCTCGAGCTCGTCGCGTGCGCCCTGGCCGAGCACGATCAGCTCCCAATCGATCCAGGTCTGGGCACGGATCGCTCTGATCGCGGCACCCACCGTCCCCCCACGCATGGTCGGCACGCAGACCGAGATCGGCAAGCCATCGGTCTCAGGAAGCGAGCCGGCCATAGACCTCCATCAGGTGGCTGGCCATGGCGTCCACGCTGAAATCGGCCGCTCGGCGCTGGGCGGCCGAGCCGAGCCGGGCGAGCAGGCCGGGGTCGCCGAGCGCCCTGATCGCCGCCTCGGCCAAAGCGGTGGGGTCGCCCGGTGCAACGAGCAGTCCGTCGACGCCGTCGGTGAGGACCTCGTTGAAGCCGGACCCCGTGGTGGCGATGATGGCCCGCCCCAGGACCATCGACTCCAAGCAGGTGTTGGCCAGGTTCTCCCACCGCGAGGGGATGACCACCAGAGCGGCGTGGGCGACGATCTTGAACAGCTCTGGGTGGGCCAGGCGAGGCAGGAAGTGGATGCGAGCGGAGAAGCCCGCGCATCTCTCTTGCGCGTAATCCGCGAACGGAACGCCCTTGTAGCCCAGTTCTTCGCCGATCAAAACGCACTGAACCTCGGGCCGCGCCGAGAGCACCGCCGGGAGGGCGTCGATCAGGGTGTCGACTCCTTTGCGCACCTCCAGGCGGCCGAAATAGAGGATGTATGGAGGCTCGGCCAGAAATGCCGGGAGCGGGTCGGGCGAGATCTGGGGTGGATCGATCCCGGTGGGGACGATGGCGATCGACTTCAGCTCAACTCCCCATGATCGCGCCACGTGTTCGGCCAGGACGTGCGTCGGAGAGACCACCATGCGGCTGCGCCGCACCTGTAGCCGTTCCATTCGAGAGGTGAAGGCGGAGCGGGCTCGCTGGCGCCAGGGCGCGTGGTTGGCGGCCTGGACCAAGTAGTGGGGGGTCGCCAGCCGAGTCACCAGGGGGGCGATCGGCCGCAGGGCGTACACCAGCGCCTCGGCGTCCCACTCGCACGCCTGGACCACCCCGAATGGACCAGCCGCGACCACCGCCCGGCGCACGGCCCAGGCCCAGGCCAGGGAGAAGGGCCTGAGCTTGGCCGGGTGCAGGCGGTGCACGTGCACCCCCGTGAGCAGCTCTTCGGCGGGCTCGCCGAGGTGGGCCTGGGTGAAGAGGTGGACCTCGTTCCCAAGCCGGGCGAGGCCGCGCGCGGCTTTGGAGCTCCAGGAGCCGATGCCGCCCCCGTGCGGGGGCAGCTCGCGGCTGATGATGGCGATTCTCATGTCTTGGCCTCGGCTTTAAACCGGCCGCGGGGCCTTCGCGACTGGACCATCTCGACCAGCTGCGCCAGCTCCTCCTGCGAGAGCACGCGAAGCGAGATCGCCAGGATCGGGTAGACCACCAGCCCGACCAGGATGGCCGGGGCAAGCCCGAACTTGCGAGCGAACAGGACCGCCACGCCCATGCCCGCCGTGGCGGCGGCCGCGCGTGCCGTCCTGGCCAGAAAGTCTCGATCCAAGCACCCCCTTATGACCGTGATCCCGATGGCCGATAGGACGAGCTCGGTCAGCAGCAGGCTCCAGGCGGCTCCGATGGCGCCGTTCCCATTTCGGTGCTGGAAATAGGGGATGAGGGCGAGGTTCAGCACGGGGTTGATCACGCAGGCCAGCCCCATCGCCTTGGTCCACAGCATCTGCTGGCGGCGGGCGATGAGGACTTGGTTGACCATGATGTTGACGTACATGGGCGGTACTGCCAGCGCCAGCACGACCATGACCGGAGCCGCCTGAGCGAAGTCCGGCCCGTAGAGGAAAGTGATCAGGTGGTCTGAGACCAGGACCATCCCCACGCAGACCGGAAGGCTGAGCGTGACCACCACCTGCAGCGGCCCTCTGGCCGCGTCCCACAAAGCAGCGTCTCCTCGGGCATGGGCAGCCGACAATCTGGGCAGCCAGGCGGTCGACAGGATGACGGGTATGAACATCAGCGACCCGAACAGCTTGGTGGGCAATCCGTACCACCCCAGGACCTTGTCGGGCGTCATCACCCCCAACATCAGCGCATCGATCCACAAATAGAAGGTGAAGAACAGGGCAAACCCCAAGTAGGGCAGGCTGCCCTCGGCCAAAGCCCAGAGCTCGAGCGGCCGGATCCGCCAGTCGATTTTGAAGTTCTTGCGCATCCAGCCCAGGTGCAGGACGAGCACGACCGATAGGACGACCACGGACAAAAAGAGCAGGCCGATGGCGCGCAAGCCGATCAGCACCAACGCGACGCTGACCAGGCTGACGCAGGTCTTGGTCAGGATGTCGGAGTACGCGAGGTACTGCATCTTCTCGAGCGCCTGCAGGCCGGCCTGGACCGGCTCGAACAGGAGATACAGGACGCAGACGCCCCAGCCCAGCAACAGAGCGATCACGTGCTCGAGATCGAAGTTTGCGATCCGCAGAAAGACTCCCAGCACTCCCAGCATGGGGATGGCCAACAGGGCCCGCAAGATGATCGCAGTCGGTATCAGGCGCGCGGCTTTGCTGCGGTCGACCGAGATCTCCCGCACCAAAAGCGGGCGGGTGCCCAGGCCGATCAACACCGTGAGGACCCCGGAGGCGGCCACCGAGAGCGTGAAGACACCCGTCTCGTCAGGGCCCAGCGCCCGAGGTACGAACAAGGCCCAGGCCAGCGCCGCCAGCCAGGTGATGATCTGGCTGCCGGCCAAAAACCCCACGTTGCGGGCCAGCACCGTGCCGCCACGGGCCGGCTGCTGGGCCGGGGCGGTTACCTCGATCAAGGTCGCATTGGGGGGGCGCCGAGGGCTGGGATCAGCACCTCGGTATGCGCGTGGCCACCGGCCCAGATCCTGCTCAGCTTTGCTTCGACCGCCTCCGGCCCGAATGTTCGAAGGGCCGCCGATCTGACCGTGGAACGGCTCGATCCCGCCTCGAGAACTCTTCCGATGTCCAGCGCGAAATCGTCCGGGCTCATGCTCCTGGCACTGGATCCCAAAGGCGAAGCGAGCATCTCGACGAACGGGTAGACCGGGAACGCAACCACCGGAGTTCCACAAAGAAGCGCCTCGGTCGCCACGTAGCCCCATTCTTCGTAGAGGCTTGGCATCGCCAGCACGTCGGTGTTTCGAAGCCGTGCTTCCACCTGCTCACGGGACAGCCGGCCTGGCGTGTCAACGTCGACGGAGCTCGGCAATGCCCGAATCTCGGCCCCCAGCGAATCGGCGTTTCCTCCGATGAGCTCTAAGTCGATGGGCATCCCGGCGGCGGCGAGGATGCCGACCGCACGGATGCCGGCGCGCACATTCTTGCGGGGGTGCGACAGGTCGCCGCAGCAGATCGTGACTCGCCGCCCTTGGCCCGACCGGCGCCGGAGCTCGCGAGTCTGATCGGTGGCCAGGGCAGGGGGGCGGCACGGGGGAGGACAGGCCAGCGCCGGAATCCCGATCGAGCGCAGCTGTTCGGCGAACATTTCGGTCGGCGCGACCACGCAGTCGCAAGCGGAGTATCCGAGCCGATCGTTCCAGTAGTGGGAAAGGCCCTTGACTGCCAGGCCGGCGCTCCGTGGGAACTGTGCGCCGGTGTGCCGCCAGGTATCGGTGAACCGCGCTCGCGGACGATGAGGGTAGAACCAGGCGCCGACTATGACCCGGTCGGCATAGCGCCTGGCCGTGCCGGCCAGGGCGGGATGATTGAGGTGGGCCACATCGAACCTCTCGCCCAGCGCGCGGAGCCTGGAGTCGAGCAGCGCCTGCATCTCGATCAGCGCCAGCGTCGGCACCTGCCGGGCGGCCGCCCTCCACCTCGAGAGCGGCATGGGATCGGATGCGATGACCCGGACGCCGCCGCCCAGGTGGGTGGCAGCGGCGTCCGCCAGGTCGCGCCCGACGGCCACCAGAGTGACCCGATGAGAGGCCGTGGCGGCGGCAGATGCGATCTGCTCGGCGTACGTCTCGACCCCGCTTAGATTGCCACCGAGCAATGCGACGAGAACCGAGAGAGGGCGTTTTTCCATGGTGAGGGTAGAGATCAACGGTATGGCGATCGGCCGCGGGTAACAACTGACCGCTTCGGAATCAGCCCACCGCAAGTCCCGAGCCACTGGGACGCCCGTCCCAGGCCCGGGTTCCACCAGAGCCGGGCCGGGCCCCAACTACCCATGGGACTGTAGGCGGTGCTTGGCCTACCGTTTTTGCGTGGTGACTATCGGTTCCCGCACGTCTAACCAGGAGATGGCTCGGGCTGCGTACGTGGACGCCCAGGAGGAGGATGCGCCGCCCCGCTCGATACTCATGGTGGCGCCGTCGTGGCCCTATCCGCCGACCTGGGGTTTCGCCATGCGGGTCTATCACCTGGCCAAGCAGCTTTCCCAACGCCACCGGGTGAGCCTGCTGACCTACGGAAGCCGTGACGCCGCCGGCGCAGCAGGCGCTTCGATATTCGAATCCGTGCGGTTCGTCCGTCCCCCGAGGGCCGCATCGTCGAAACGCCGCGCACAGGCGAGCTCGCTTTTATCGCATCGTTCCCACCATATCGGGGGCCTGCGTTCCACTGAGATGGAATCCGCCCTCCAACGCCTACTCGCGAGCGGCTTGTTCGACATCGTGCAGATTGAATCGAGCCAGATGGCCTTTGTCGCCCAGGACACCAAGGTTCCAGTTGTGCTCGACGAGCACAACATCGAGTACCTCCTGCTCGAGAGGCTGGCGGCCGCGGAGTCCTCGCTGGCTCGCAAGGCGTTCGGGCGCCTTGAAGCCATCAAGGCGCGAAGAGAGGAGATGGGGGCCTGGCGGCGGTGCGATGGATCGATCTTCACATCGCAGACCGACCTCGCAGTCATGCGCGAGGCCCTACCCCGCCGAGCAGCCTGCGTCGTGCCCAACGGAGTCGACCCCGATTTCTTCTCACCGGCGACGGACGATCCACAGGCAGGCACCCTGGTCTTCACGGGGGCGATCAACTATCGCCCCAACACCGATGCCGTCGCGTACTTCGTGCGCGAGGTTATGCCGCGCTTGCTGCGGCTGCAGCCGTCGGCAAGGTTGGTGGTGGTCGGCCAGGGAGCTCCGGCGTGGCTGGTTCGCACGTCGGGCCCCGCGGTCGAGTTCACGGGCGCGGTCTCCGACGTGCGGCCGTACCTGGCCCGAGCGGCTGTCGTGGTGGCGCCCCTTCGCGCGGGCAGCGGCACCCGGCTCAAGATCCTCGAGGCGATGGCGATGGCCAAGCCCGTGGTGACGACATCCGTCGGATGCGAGGGACTGGACGTGGTCGACGGCGAGCACCTTTGCGTGGCCGACGAGGCCCAGGAGTTTGCCGAGGAGACCTCACGTTTGTTGACCGATCGGAAACGCTCTGCCGAACTGGGTCGCAACGCGCGCGCTTTGGCGCAACGCGAGTACAGCTGGCGCGCGATCGTAAGAAGACTGGAACAGTTCCACTCACAGCTGATAAGCAAGGAGACCAGAGTCTGATGGTTAACGAAAAGGCAATCCAGGCGGGAGTCGCCCGGGTGTTCGACGACGCCGCCGGCTATTACCGCCAGATGCGCTGGGAGAAGAACCGGCTGGTCCAGTTCGAGCAGCTGCTCACACGGCGGACCGTCGAGGAGGAGCTTGGCGACGGGCCGGTCTCGGGGGCGCTGGAGCTTGGATGCGGCCCCGGGACATGGACCACCACCCTGGCGGATCGCGCCGAGCGCGTGCTAGCTGTCGACATCTCAGAGGCGATGCTGGGCCAGGCGGCCCAGGCCCTGGCGCAGCGCTCGAACATCGAGCTGCGACGCTCTGACATCGGCGCATTTGACCCCGGAGCGCAGAAGTTCGACAAGATTCTCAGCGTGCGCGTCCTCGAGTACGTTCCGGAGTGGCGGCACGCCGTTGAATCTTTCGGCCGATGGCTTTCACCGGGGGGACGGGCTGTCGTGGTGACCAAGACGCCGGTCTCGATCTGGCGAGGCACCGGGCGGGAACGATGGTTTGGGCCGCGGACTTTGGGCAGACGCTTGACCGGCCGCAGCCTGAATCCGGATTTCTGGCAGCGCTACATCGCGGTGCGAGATATGAAGCAAGCATTTGCCAGGGCCGGGCTGGTCGACGTCAAGGTGAGACCGGTGATCTTCGGCTTTCCGATCTACATGCGCGGGACCAAGCAGTACCCGATCGTCCCGCAGTTCGCCGAACGGCCTTTGCTGAGTGCCACCGAGGGCATGTGGAACTGGGTCTCGGCAGGTTCGCAGCAAAGACTTACGGCTGCGCTCCCTCTTTCGGAGTCTTACGCAGTCTCTGGGCACTTGCCGCGGTGACGGGGACTTGCCTTGTCGGCAGAGCGCCGACTCGGCAAGCCCCTTTTGCTCAGGGTTGAATGATCGGCGTGGATGCCAGCGCCGGCGAGGATCCGGTCGCCGAGACGATGACGTTGTCGAAAGCGACCGGGTCATTTGACTCAAGCCCGATCGCTCCCGCGCTGAAGCTCGAATCGTTTGCCTGGAGGACCAGCGTCCCGTTCACGTAGGCGCTGACCGAACCTCCGGGAAGATTGACGGTGATGTTGTACCAGCGCGTCGGGTCGAAAAGATATGTGGCGCTGGCGAGCTTGGTCCATGTGCCCTTGACCCATTTTCCCAGCACGAGCTGGTTGCCGCCCACGATGTACACGCCGTAGCGGCCGCTTTCGGTGGCGGCGAAACTCATTCCGTCGTATTCACTGGCCCAACCGCTCGGTTTGACCGAGACGCTCACGCTGTAGTTCGACCAGGTAGAGCTTCCCGCTCTGATCGATCCGGTCCAGCCTCCGTGGACGAGAACATGGCTGCCGTCCATCTGGATGCTCCAGGTGGAGTTGACTCCAGAAGCCGTCCATCCGGCGGGAACCGTGCCCACGGCATCGGACTCAAAGTTGTCCGACCAGCTCGCGCCCGTGGCTGCGGGACTGGGAACGGGGCTGGGGCTGGGGGTTGGCTGCGCAGACGCAGAGGGCGTTGGGCTGGGTGAAGGGGTTGGACTGGGCGAAGGACTGGCGGTTGGAGATGGGGAAGGGCTTGGGTTCGGCGAAGTGGTGGGCATGGGTTGTCCCGCCAGCCATGCCTTGTAGAACGCTCCCTCGCCGGCGGTCGGAGTCCCGGTCTGCATGTTGCTGACGAGCACATCGTCAGGGTTGGTCCACGCGTTCCAGGTCCAGGCCATCACAGAAAGGCGGTTGGTGGTGGCCCACGGCAGGAAGCTCGGCAGGTAAGTGAGCGGGCCGGCCGACGAGTCGCCCGTCTCTCCGACCACGACCGGGACCTGCTGCGCGAGAGGGGCTACGACGCTGTCCCAGCAGGCCTGGGCGGCGCACTCGGAGATGAGACTGGGATTGGCGCTGGGATAGCTGTGCCACGAAGCCGCGATGTTTGCGCCGGCCGGCCGGTGGGCCAGCCAGCCGGACAGGTTTCGGGCCCAGTTGGTGCCCGCGACCATGATCACGTTCTGCGCCCCGGTGGCGCGCACATCGGAGATCAGCTCGTTCATGCCGGCGGACTGCCAGTTGGCGGTGATCGTGAAGGGGGTTCCGCCGGTCTCGTATTGGGTCAGCGTGCAGCCATTCATCAAGCAGGTCCACTCGTCCGGGCCGCCCGCGGCGATCCAGTAGAAGAACGGCTCGTTGTAGAGGTCGTAGAGCACCCCGGTGTCGTTGCTGAAGGTGGCCGCGACCGACTTCCAGAACGCCGGGGAGTGATCTTGGTCAGGAGCAGGGTTCTGGCTCAGCGCGAGCTGGGTGCCCGGGGCCGACCAGTGGAGGTCGACGATGACGTAGAAGCCGGATGCCTCGAGGTCCCTGACCAGCTTGATTATCGGAGCCTGATATGAGGAGCCCCCGATCTCGACCCCGTTGATGCCGAGCCAGCAGTCCTCGTTGAGCGGGATGCGGACCGTGTTGATGCCCCATGCGTGCATGGCGGCGAAGGTCGAGCTGTTGTCTTCCGGCTGGCCACCGAAGGGGTCGGTCGTGTAATTCTGGGCGCAGACGAACTCAGTACCGCTCATGTTGGCGCCGCGCAGCGTCACGGTCTGGCCGCTGGCGTTGACGATCAAGTTCCCGGCCAGATGCAGCGGCGAGAGACCCGAAACGGGGCCAGACGCAGGTGACGGGCTCGGGGAAGGTGAAGGGCTGGGAGAGGCTGAAGGGCTCGGCGACGGGCTAGGGGAGGGTGACGGGCTAGGGGAGGCTGAAGAGCTCGGCGACGGGCTCGGTCCTGACCCTGTCAACAGCGCCTGCATGGTCGAGTAGCTCGACTTGGGGGTGAAGTTGGCGTTGAGAAGGCCCCAAGTGGCGGTTCCGGCCACGGCCGCCGGACAGCAGTTCCAGGCTGCGGTGTCGCGCAGGTTGTACCACTGCGCCATGGCCAGCGGCGCCGATCCAGTCAGCGTGGAGGTGATGAGCGGACTCTGGCAGTCGGTGCCAGCCGCGCAACTCGATGACTGCACGCCGTACTCGCCCATCCAGATCGGCTTGGAGGTGATCTTGGCGTAGGCCGACGCCTCTGAAAGGCCAGACCCCGAGTAGTTGTGGAAGGCAGCGATGTCGAAGTTCCCGCCATCGGCAATCACCGCCTGCAAGAACGGGCAACAGGTGCCCGCGTCGTTGGCGTCTCCGCCCATCTCGACCTGAATCGAAGACGAGACGGCCTTGATCGCGGCGTAGGCCGGGTTCAGGATGTCGGTCACGTAAGTGCTGGCCGACCCGTTGTAGAGGTAATTGCCGGAGTCTTCTTCGTTCCAGATCTCAATCACCGGGACCTGGCCGAGGTAGCGAGTCGCGTAGGCCGAGGCAAACGCGCTCATCTCGGCCGGAGTCGGGGGCTGATTGAGGGCTGAGCCGCCGCCCGCCCATTGCGGCGTCCACATCAGGATGGGCTGGATGGTGATGCCCACGTTCCGTGCGATCGCCATGATGGCGTCCGAGCGCGTCCAATCGAAGACGCCGTTGGAAGTCTCGATCACGGGCCAGGGAATCTCCAGGCGCACATTGCTCGCGCCCAGGTTCTTGGCTTGCTGCGCCTCCTGCTGGATGGTGGCGGTCGGGTTGCTGAAGTCCGGACTGCAGTTGGGCAGTACGCACCACCAGCTCTGGGGGTTGGCTCCGGCGTAACGCCACGGCCGCATCGAGGGCTCGACGTTGACTCCGCCCTGCCGCACGGCGGCCACGGCGCGGGTTTGCATCGGCCCGCTGACGAGCAGGCCGAGCACCAGCAGGCCAAGCATTGCGATGAGGACCGCTGGTTTCACGGAGAACTTCGGATACCTGGAGACCGTCTGGACCCGCGGCTGGCTGGATCTGAGCGTGACGAGTGCGCGAGCGTTCAATGAGTTACCCCCTGCGATGGATTGGTGTCGCCTCGGCGACCCACGAAAATGCGACGACCAGGCCCTGAAAGCCGGCCGACAACGGAAGCTACCCGTACGTGCCGTCCCAGTACGGCGTGCCGATCACCGTCGGCTGGATCACGAACCGCCGATCGGTTCGTGATCAGCGCGATCACGCATGTGCCGACTTGCGCATTCCACTTCGGCGTCGAATGGACCTCTCGGTCACCGACGACAGAAACAAAGTGAGGTCGACGCTGACAGCAGGCGGCGGACGAAATCGAATACAAAAAAACCCCCTAGCCGGCGATACAACCGTTAACGGTTACTCGCGGCACATCTTGCGGAACGCAGCTCCGCCCCAAGCGAGAGCCGCTCCGCGGAAATCGATTCCGTACGAAATCGACTTCCTACCAATCGAGAGCAATTGGAATTGCTCGTCCCCGGAATCGCAATTTGTATCGCCTATGCGATGTCGGTGTCGCGAGGTCTAGATTTCGCGACGACTCGGCTAGTTTATTCAGGAGTTGGGAAAAGTCAACCTAAGTTCGAGTGCCGCGGACAACAGCAGGATCGCGCCACAAAGGGCGATTGCGAGGCCGACCGTCACATTCTGCTCTCGCATCAGACGCATCATTCGTTGGGGAGCGCGTCCGCGAGCCTCGCCGATCGGCAACATCCTCCCGCGTCCGCTTGCGAGCAGCAGGCCTACCACGAAGACGGTCATGCCGATGACAAGGATCGCGATACGAATGCCGCGCGAACCTGTACCCGCAATAGTTGTCTGAGCAGGTCGAGCGACGGCGGCTTTGGCGGGCGGCGGCGATTCGATTGCCACTGGGCTCAACGCCAATGCGGCCAGGTGGGCGGAGTAGTACTGGCCCTCGCACGACGACGGCGTTCCATTCCAGTCGGTGATCAGAACATCATGCGTGTAGCCCCAGGGGTTGAACGTCCAGGCGAGATACGAGATCCCGTGCACATCGGCCCAGGGCAGAAACGTGGGCAGATTCAGCAGGGTGCAACCCTTGCCGGTATGGTCCCCGGTCTCGCCCGTCACCACGGGCACGCTCAGAGCGATCGGGGCGATGTTCTTCGACCAGCACGTGGTCGAAGCGCATGCCTCTCCCACGTACTCGTGCCAGCCCGCCACGAGATTTCCCGCCGGATCGTGGGGACGGTGAGCAAGCCATCCAGAGTCATCGTTGGCCCAGTCAAGGCCGTTGGCTATCACCACGTTCGTGGCCCCGCTCGCGCGCACGACATCGATCAACTGCTGCATCCCGGCGGTTTGCCAGCCGTATTTCTTGGTGTACGGCTGGCCACCACTCAGATACTGGTTCAAGCCACAACCCTCGAGCCAGCAAGCCCACGCATCCTGCTTGATGTTTTGCATATAGCTGCCGTAAAGGAACGGCTCGTTGTAGAGGTCGAAGACCACGCTTGGATCGGCTGCAAAAGTCGCTGCGACCGAGCTCCAGAACGTGGGACCGTGGTCCTCGTCGGCCATGGGTTGTTGCGATCGGGCGACAGCCGTTCCGGGTGCGCTCCAGTGCAGGTCGACGATCACGTACATCCCGCTCGTGTTCAGATCCCGCACAAACTTCGCGATCGCCGCGCGGTATGCGGCTCCCCCGTACTTGGAGTTGATGCCGTTGATGCCGAGCCAGCAATCCTCGTTCAGCGGCACGCGGACGGCATTGACATGCCAGCTCTTGATCGCGGCGATGGTGCTGGGGGTGTCGAGGGGTTGGTCTCCCGAGATGCCCCAGCCCGCGCTGCCCGGCGTGCCTCCTTGCGCGCATGCGAACTCGGTGCCCGAGATGTCCACTCCGTGCAGCTCGACCAGGTTTCCAGCGCCGTCCACCAGCCGGTTGCCCGAGACGTGAAGGCCGGCTTGAGCCGCCATGGGGACAGCAGCAACCGTTTGGGATTCCACGACAGGCCCCCAAAAGATCGCCACTGCCAACCCAAAGCCGAGCCCGGACACCAGGCGCGCGATCATGCGTGCGCTCATCGAGAAGGCTCTAGCCGGAGCCGGGCAGCTGACTCATCAGGAGGATTCCAAGCAAGCACAACATCGCTCCGCCGGTGGCCACCCCGAATCCGACACCGTACCCGTGGGCCAGGATCGAGGGCCTCGAGGCCAAGCTCCTAGCTGCCAGGCCGCCAAAATTCATGGCCAGCGCAAGGCCCAACAAGACGCCAAAGGCGCCGACCACCAGAAGCGCGAAATCGACGATCTGCGCGCCGCCGCTCCTGACGGCGCTGACCAAGCGAATCGGAAACGGGCTCGAGCCGGCACTGCCGCCACCCGCCCGGGGGGCGCTAGGGTCTGCGGTGGCCGGGTCGGAGGCCGGCGACGGTGTGTGTCCGGTGGCCGCCCCGGTCGGAGTCGCCCGTGCGGAGGGGAGCGGGCTTGCCTGGGTGGGCGGAGTCGCGGCCGGCGGTTTGGTGGGTGGGGTCGGAGATGGCGGCGGTGGAGGTGGGGGAGATGACCCGCCCAGGAGTGACTGCATCGTAAAAAAGCTGGTCTTCTTGGTCACGTCATCCGACGCCACCACCCCGTACAGTTTGTGCTCGCCGGTCGAGGCGGGGGGGCAGCAGGTGTACACAGACTCGTCGCGCAGCGTGTAGAACTGGGCCATGGCCAGCCCGGGCGTGCTGGTCAGGGCGGCCCGGATCAGGGATGACTGCTGGGCACCCGTGCTGTCGCTCACGCCGTACTCGCCCATCCAGATCGGCTTGTTCTGGCCATGGGCGCTCATGACGCCCTGGTACTGCTGCACGATCTGGGCGTAATTGCCGCCGTAGTCATGGAAGGCGGCGATGTCGAAGTAGGAGCCACCGCCTGCGTTGTAGATGCCGCTGAGCCACGCACAGCAGGTGCCGGAATCGTTGATGCTCCCGCCCTCGATCACTCTCACGCTGGGTCGAATGCTTTTGACCGCGTCGTAGCCCGGAATCAATATGTCCTTCACGTACAGCGCAGGGTTGTTGGAAGCCAGGGACTGGCCGCCGTCCGGCTCGTTCCACATCTCGACCGCGTTGATCCGGCCGCCATATCGGCCCATGAAAGCGGTGACGAAACTCTGAAAGTCAGCCGCCACCGGAAACGAGTTGTAGGAGCCGTCCCACGACGGCGTATAAACCAGGATCGGCTGAATCACGATGCCGTGTGAGGTAGCGCTGTTGAAGATGTAGTCGGCCCTGGTCCAGTCGTAGCCGCCCTTGCTGGGCTCGACCAGGAACCAAGGGATCTCCAGGCGCACGTTGGCCACGTGAAGCTGCTGGGCCAGGCTCATCTCGGTGTCGATCCGTCCGAGTGGATTGGACGTGGTGCACTGGCTTGCGGTGGGACACCACCAGCTGTCCGGGTTGGCGCCGAGATACTGCCAGGGCCGTGCTGACGGCTCGACGTTGATGCCTCCTGCCGCTGCGGTGGCAGCGGCCGCGGGCAGGACGCCCGGCCGGCCCAGAAGCACGGTTGCAATGCCCGTTGCGCATATCAATGTGGTGAGGAATGCGAAACCAACCAGCATCCCCCGGACTGATTTAGCAAAGCGCTGTTGTCGGTGTATGACCATGATCCCCACTGCTTTGATTGTGTTCTGCGACGCGGAGAGAACCGCGTCACCGTGGCGGTCGGTGTGCGTCGTCAGCCTTTCCCTCTGAACAACCTCTGCCGACCGACGGCAAAGGATAGTTCAAGGCGACAGGCTGACGTTTCCCGCCGCAGTGGTCCCCGCCGACGGTGTCACCTGGAAGGAGCTCGATTGATAACCCGCTGCCGCGACAGTCACGGTGTACGTCGTCCCACCGACGAGCCCGGCCAACGTGTAGCTGCCGGACGAGTCTGTGGTGGTCGAGGCCCCCGTGTTGAGGGTGACGGAGGCATTGGCGATGGGAGCTCCGGAGCCGGCCCTGGTCACGACTCCCGAGACCTGGGTGATCGCGCTCTGCTCAAAGTTGGCGTACTCGACGTACGCGCCCGTGGTCCGAAGGCCGGCCTGACCAGCCCCGTTGACGATCTGCTGAGTGGCCGAAATCTGCCAGCCCGGCTCGGCCGCTCCGAACGCCCACACTTTGCCCTCGACCAGGTTCCCGACGACGTCCAGCTTGGCGTGGTACCAGGCATTGACTGAGATCGGCTGCGAGATCACGGCCAGCTGCGTCCAGTTGTTGTTGAGGGTCGCCCAGAGCGTCAAGTCCTGCGCTGTGGGATCGACGGTCATGAGGAGCCAGGTGGTCGAGTTCTGTACCCGCGCCAACACGCGGGCCCCGTGCTGGTAGACGGGGTCGACCAGGATCGAAGTCATGTTGAGGTCGACGGTGACCTGCTCGTTCTGGTACTGGTAGCCCATCCAGGTGTCGAGGTCGGTCTGGCTCGAGCTTTGCGTGTCGACCCACGCCTGGCCATTGCTGATGCCGGCCTGGGCGCCCGGGTAGCTGGCAAAGTCGTTGGACCACACGTTGCCGTCGGTCGAGACCCCAAACCCGTTGGACTGGTTCGGCTGGGTGAACGTGTCCATCGCCGTCTGAGCCGGGATCGCGGCCAGCTGCTGGTTGGCCGAGACGGCGCCGTTGACGGGTGCTTGGACGCCGGCGAGGTAGTTGGAGTTGTATCCGACGCCGTACGCCGTGAAGACGACAGTGAAGGTCCCGGCCGGAAGGTTGAGCGAGTACGTGCCCAGGCTGCCGGTGCTGGCCGTCGTGGTCACGGGCAGCGTCGAGATCACGACGCCCGCGATGGGCGCCCCATTGGACGCGTTGGTGATGATGCCGTTGATCGTCGAGTTGGGCACCGGGTTGCCGACGGCGACGACCGAGAAGGTGTCGAAGGAGACCGGCGTTCCGGAGCCAGCGTAGGAATACAGGCCCATCTGCCCCGCCGTGGTGATGCCGCTGCTGGTCCCCGACCAGTTCCAGGCGGCCGGCTCGGTCGTGCCGTAGGGCCACGCCTTCAGGCTGACGTTGGTGCCCTGGAGCTCGAACCGGAGCCAGTAGAAGGTATTGACCGCCGGCGTGAAGGCGACCAGTGAGACGTGCGTCCAGCTGGTTCCGATGCGGTACTCGAACTGCAGGTGACCGGCCCCGTCGTAACGGCCGAGATACATGTTCCCGTTGGACTGCGCGCGCAGGATGATCCCGGCGGTGTCGGTGCTGGACGCCACGGAGAACCTGACCACACCGTTGGCATCGGCGGTGGTCGCCGTGCCGAGCGTCTCATAGACACTGCTCGCGGTCGCGGCGACGACGCCTTCGTTGGCGGAGATGGAAAGGTTGCTCGAGCTCGGTCCCCAGGGGACGCCGCCCGAGGCTGTGCCCCAGCCACCGCTCTGATTGGCGCGCGTGAACGTGTCCTGAGCCCGCACGCCGGAGGTGACGGTGACGGCCGCAGTCGCCGAGCTCGGATTGCCCTGTGAGTCGGTGACCGTCAGGGTCGCGGTGAACGAGCCGGGGTTGAGGTAGACGTGGCTTGTGCTGGGATTGGTCTGAGGCCCGACCACCGCTGTGCCGTCGCCGAAGTTGAACGTGTATGAGGCGATGGGATAGGTGCCGGCCGCGGAGGCGCTCCCGTCGGTGATGACCGACAGCGGGGCATAGCCCGAAATCGGCGTGGCGGTGAGGCGCGCCGTCGGCGGCGCCAGAACGGCGATCGCAGCGGTGGCGATCGAGCTCGCCTGCGCAGTGTCCGTGACGGTGACGCTCAGGGTGTAGTTGCCGGCGGTCACGTAAGTGTGCGTGGCCTGGGCTCCGGCCTGGGGTCCGACGACCGCGCTTCCGTCACCGAAGTTGAACGTGTAGCTCGCGATCCCGACCGCGTCGCTCGAACCCGAGGCATCGGCGGTCACCGCGATCGGGGCCACGCCGGTGCTCGGCGATGCCGACAGCACCGCAGTCGGGGGATAGACGACCGTCACGTTCGACGTCGCACTGCTGGTTATGCCCGCCGAATCGGTCACGACCAGCGTGACCGTGTAGCCGCCGGTGGAGGTGTAGGTGTGGCCGGCGGTCGACCCCGACTGAGGCCCGACCACGGTGCCGTCTCCAAAGTTGAACGTGTACGTGGCGATTGGATTTGTGCCCGCGGTCGACGACGAGCCGTCCGCCGTCACGCTCAGCGGCACTCCCCCGGAGGGCGGCGTCACGTTGACCTGCGCGCTCGGAGGCTTCACGGCGGTGGTGACGGCGGTGGCGCTCGAGCTCACTCCGCGGCTATCGGTCGCCGTGACCTTGACGGTGTAGATGCCCGCTGTGTTGTAGGTATGGGTGGCGGTCGCACCGGCCTGGGGCCCGGCCCCGGTCCCATCTCCGAAATCAAACGTGTAGCTGGCGATCGGGTCGCTGCCGGCGGTCGAACCCGACGCATCGGCGGTCACCGAGAATGGAATCGCCCCCAGGCCGGGAGAGACCATTAGCGCCGCGGACGGCGGTGTCACGGCAGTGACCAGGCTCGAGGCGCTTGAGGTTGACCCCGTGATGTCGGCGATGGTGACTGTGAGCGTGTAGTTGCCCGCCGCGGCGTACGTGTGCACCGCCGTCGCTCCCGCCTGCGGGCCCAGTACCGAGCCGTCGCCGAAATCGAATGTATAGCTCGCAATGCCGATGGGATCTGTCGAGGCCGAGGCGTCGGCCGTCACCGGCAGCGGGGCAGGACCGAAGACCGGAGACACGCTCAGCTCGGCCACCGGCGCTCCGACCGTCAGCGGTTCGGTCGCCGCCGACCAGTATCCGCCGCTGTCGGTGACCGTCACCCTAACGATGTACGTCCCACCGACCGAGTAGGTGTGGTTCGCGATCGCTCCGGCCTGCGGGCCGAGTACCGTGCCGTCCCCGAAATCGAATGAGTAACCGGTGATAGGGTTGGTGCCGGCCACCGAGGCGGAGGCGTCTGCGGTCAACGGTAAGGGAGCCGCCCCGGATTGGCTGGACAAAGCCAGGGCGGCGACCGGCGGAGCCGCAGCTGTCACGGATGCGGAGGCGTTCGCCGATGCGCCCGAGCTGTCGGTCACGGTGACGCTGACCGTGAACGTCCCGGCGCCGGTGTACGTGTGGGTGCTGGTGGCGCTCGGCTGCGGTCCGACGGTGGTGCCGTCACCGTAGTTGAAGGTGTAGCTGGAGATCGGGCTCGAGCCCGCCACCGAAGCGGAGGCGTTGGCCGTCACGGACAAGGGGGTCGTTCCGCTCGAAGGGGTGACGGTCAGCTTGGCGGTCGGTGGCGCGGTGGCCGTCACCGTTTGGGTTGCCGTCGCCGACACGCCTATGCCGTCGCTCACGGTCACGACGACCGTGTAAATGCCCCCGGCGGCGTACACGTGTGACGCGGTTGCTGCCGCCTGAGGTCCGACCACGGTTCCGTCACCGAAGTCAAACTTGAAGCTGGCGATCGGATTGGTCCCCGGTGTCGACGCCGACGCATCCGCGGTCACCGAAAGGGGCGCGGGCCCTGATGCCGGCGTCACGGTGAGGTCAGCGCTCGGAGGCGACGCGACGAGAACGACCGAATTGGCGGAAGAAGAGGCGCCCGCCGAGTCCGCGACCGTCAGCACGACTGTGTAAGTGCCGACGCTGCTGTACGTGTGAGCGGCGGTTGCGCCTGCCTGCGGGCCGACCACCGTCCCGTCGCCAAAGTTGAACGTGTAAGTGGTCACACCGATCGGGTCGGTCGACCCGGATCCGTCGGCAGTCACGGCCAAAGGGGCTCCACCCGTCGAAGGTGTGACCACCAACGCTGCAGACGGCGCGCCGACCGTAACTCCCTGGATGCCTGCCGCCGACGCTCCGGCGGCGTCGGTCACAACCACGCGGACGGTGAAATTGCCCCCGGTGCTGTAGGTGTGTGTTGCCTGCGCGCCGCTCTGGGGGCCCACGGTCGTGCCATCGCCGAAATTGAACGTGTAGCTCGCAATACCGATGGGGTCAGTTGACCCCGAGGCGTCGGCTTTCACCGCCATGGGTGCCGGCCCCGAGCCGGGTGTGAGCGTCAACGCGGCCACCGGGGCACCCACCAGGACGGTCTTGGTGGCCGTAGCAGATGCTCCGGTCGCGTCGTTGATCGTGACCACGGCCGAGTAGCTGCCGCCCACGCCGTAGGTGTGGCTGGCGCTCGATCCCGCCTGTGGTCCGACCGCTGGGCTTCCGTCCCCGAAGTTAAAGGTGTAGCTCGAGATCCCGACGGGATCACTCGAGGCAGACGCGTCGGCGGTCGCCGAGAGGGGAGAGGCGCCGGCATTCGGGCTGACGCTCAACGATGCGGTGGGAGCGCCAACCGCAACCGCGGATTTCGCCGTAGCCGTGTAACCTGCCGTGTCGGTCACCGTGAGCTTGATGGTGTAATTGCCGCCGGTCAGGTACGAGTGGCTTGCGGTCGGCGTTGACTGCGGTCCCGACGAGGTGCCATCGCCGAAATCAAATGTGTAGCTCGCGATGGGATTCGACCCAGGGGTCGAGGCGGACGCGTCGACGTTGACGGCAAGGGGCGCTGCGCCCGAGGCGGGGGAAACCGTCAACGAGGCGACCGGGGGCGCCGAAGCAGTGACAGAAGCATTCGCGACTGCTGACGCGCCGGCGCTGTCCAGAACGCTGACCGTCACCGCGTACGTGCCCGCGATGGAGTAAGTGTGTGAGGCCGTCGCCCCGGCCTGCGGGCCGACCGCGGCGCTGCCGTCGCCGAAGTTGAACGTGTAGCTCGAGATCCCGATGGGATCGGTCGACGCCGACGCGTTGGCGGTCACAGCCAGGGGCGTGGTGCCGGCACCGGGGGTCACGGCCAGCGCCGCCACAGGGGCCCCGACCTTGACGGTTGCGGTGGTTGTCGCAGTGGCGCCTGTGCTGTCACCGACTGTCACCTGGGCCGTGAAGGTACCGCCGGTCGCGTACGTGTGCGTTGCGGTGGCAGCGCTCTGTGGCCCCACGACCGAGCCGTCACCAAACGCGAAGGTGTAGCTCGTGATGCCGAGTGGATCCGTCGATGCGGATGCGTCCGCGGTCACCGCAAGAGGCGCGGCACCAAAGGCCGGGGTCATGGTCAGCGCGGCCTTTGGCGTCCCTGCGGTCGGCGCTTTGAAGACCGCGACCACCGCGCCGTAATAGCTGCTGGTCGCCGACTTCATGGCCATCGACTGGCCGGCGGTCGAGCTCGAGAGCGAATCTTCGAGTCCGTTGGCGAAGCTCCACGGAGCGTCGGCTTGCGATCGCAGGGTGAATCCCGTCCCCGCCGACAGTATCGTGCTCGACGATGAGGGGGCGGGATTTCCCCCGACTCCGATCACCAGCTCTCCCGCGCCACCGATCGTGGTGGTCGGACCTGCGGCCGGGCTACCGGTGCCCGACTTGGAGGCGAACTGGTCCAGCGCGGCCGTGCTTGTCTGGACCCCGCTGTACTCGGCCAGGGTGAAGGCGGACTGGGAACCGCTGAAGGTCACGGTGTCTGTGCCCGCCGCGGAGTTGGCGTGGAAGTAAAGCTCCACGTGGCCGTTTCCGTATTTGACAGAGGTCACCTTGGTCCATGACCCGTTGAGGCTGTCGGACACTCCGGTGATGGGGTCGGTACCGCCATCGTTGGTGGTGATCCCCGCCACCAGCAGGTCACCGTCCGCCACGGGGTTGGTGAAGCCGAACTTCATCTTGGTCGTCGAGGCCGACGCCTGCACGAAGGTCGGTGTCGACGGCGAAGCCGCTCTGGCGGGAATCGGGAGAACGATCGCCAAAGTCGAGATGACCATGGCGACGGCTCCAGCCAGGCTGGCCCCTCGACTGACGATGGAGGGTTGAGCGCCGCTCATCCGGTTCGGGTCCATAACCTCGCTATCGGTGCAGAAGGGTTGCGAATTGGGCAGGAAAGACATGCGCGTGCCACGACCCGCTCAGCGTGGCGCAAGACCACGAGCGTTTCTATGGGCAATCCCATGGTGTTTTGGGACATTCGGGCGCGTCTCCACCAAACGCCTCCGTGTTTTGGCTCACGGTCCCGGGCGTGCTGCCCTAAAGCCCCATCCGGGCAGCCCAAAGCACGGCCTCGGTGCGGCCGTGCAGCTCGAGTTTCCGGTAGATCCTCGCGAGGTGGTTCCTCACGGTCTTGTTGCTGATCCCGCGGCTGGAAGCAATCGATGGCACCGATTGAGCGCGCCCGATCATGCTGAGGATCTCGAGCTCAGTCGGCGAAAGCTGGCTTTTGGGCGGTTGCACGGTGCGCGGCTGTGTCAGTCGGTCGAGAAGCAAGTCCATCAGGCCGGCCCCGATCGCCCGGTGACCGGAAAGGACCGCTTGAACGCCGCCCAAGAACTCTTGCAGGCCAGCGTCTTTGGTGAACAGACCGGCCGCGGATGTGGCCAACGCGCCCGCCAGCTCGCTGCCGTCGTCCTCGTCTCCGAGCAGGATCACCGGGGGGGTTGAACCGTCGGCAACCAGCGTGCGCACGAACTCGACTCCGGCCAGCGGCTCGGCGCGGAGTTCGCAGAAGACCAGGTCGACGCCGCCCGCGCGCACCCGGTCCAGGCCGTCATCAGACCTTGAGAAGGTGGTGACCGCGGCCGCCAGCGGCGGAGCCGTCAACAGGCTACCCAGGGCCGCCTGGAAGAGGGGTTGTCGATCGATGACCAGCGCATGGACCTGCACGGGCAGGTTGACCAAGCTCGAACGCGAGTTCGACGCAGCCGGGACCACAACCATGTCGGGAACTGTATGGCCGGTCCTCGCGGATCGTAATGGGATCGTAGTACTAGACCCGAGACAGCCCCCATTTCAAACCGGGACTCGGCTCTTGGACGGAAGCCTCAGTCGACAAAGTCCCATGCGCGCTTGGGACATGCTGCGAAACTCCAAGCCCATTGGGCCACAAGCCGGCTGGGATTGCGTTCCGGTGGCCTGCCCAGAGCGGGATTTCCAAGCATCGAGCTCAAGAGCAAGCTCCGTTCCGGCAGGTTTCGGACCGAGCGTCCCTCGAACGGATGCTCGGAAATTCAGCCTTCTGAACTTGTTTCCCTGTCCACCGGGGTGTCTGGGCAGTCGGTTCCTTTCCGCGCCGGGCCGCTCGCGCCCGTCCGGGCCACCGTGACTAGGACATTGATCCTGCTGGTCAAATCCGAACCGGCGTGTAAGGCTTGTGGCGTGAAAGCAATCGAAAAGCCATCTCCGCAGCCGATCAAACGCGGGTCGAAGGGAGTTGACCGGCTGTTCTATCGCATCTTCTTGCCGCTCGGCGTGCTGACCAACGTCGCCCTGGCCGTCATCATCCTGGCCGGCTTGAGGCCAGACGGCTGGACCGGCTGGCTCCAGGTTGGGACAGGAGCCTTCTGCTGCCTCGTCGCCGGATGGCTGGCCGCTGCCGCCTGGTCGAAGTCTTACTGGAACCGAACCATGACGCGCCAGGTGACCATGTGGCAGCAGATCGCCGACACGTTCTTCAAGTGGCTCGAGGACGCTCCGCTGACGCCGGAGGCTGTGCGAGGTCTGAAGAGTTCGCTCGACAAGGTTGTGCCGGCTTCAGATCGCCAATAGGTTCTTGCAGCCGCTAGGGCCTGGGATCGACTCCATCAGCGGCTCGAACTGAGTATCTCGTGACAGCTGCTGGCCAGCCCGCCATCGCCTGCCAGGGGTCGGGCTAACCTTTTGCGAGGGATGCGCAAACCCTTGATCCGCCTGGGCATAGTCGACGACCACCCGACCTTTAGGGTTGGCCTCAGGCGGCTGCTCGAGCAGGAAGACGGACTGCGCGTCGCGTGGGATTGCGGCACCTTGGCCGACATGACCAGCGCTTTGGTCTCCGACCCGGTTGAGGCGGTGCTCTTGGACTTGAACCTCGGGCCGAACCAGGACAGCCTGGCTGCCACGCGCGCCCTGGTCGCAAAGAAATTGGCGATCGTCATCGTCATCTCGTCATCGTTGGACGACGAGGCCGTCCTGGCTGCGCAACACGCCGGCGCCGTGGGCTACCTGCCCAAGGACCTCGCTGTGGCCGACTTGGTGGGTGCGATCAAGCGCCTGGCCATGAACCGGAGCGGCGTGGTTGAGTTTGTCGACCTGGTGGGAGGCAAACGAAGCGCAGCGGATTCGCGGCACGGTCTCACTCGAAGGGAGCGAGAGGTCCTGACCGAACTTAGGCGTGGCCGGACCAACCGGGAGATCGCGGCTCGGCTCGGCGTTTCCGTGACCACGATCAACAAGCACGTCCAACAGGTCTTGAGAAAGTTGAACGTCCACAACCGCGCCCAGGCCGTGGCCCGGCTGCAGCGTGAATCCGAATCGGGATTTTCCAAGCCTTCCGGGACACCTGCGGTCAAAGCGGCGACGCGCCCTGCGAAATTCTCGAGCAGGGGTGGGTCAAATCGGCAATAAATGGTCATTTCTGACCATTGACCAGTCACTTGTAAGTCATTAGTCTCATAACCGGGCATCCGAGGGGAGCGGTTGCGGTGCCCAGTCGGCCGATTCGCTTATTTATTCATCGGTTTTTGGTCCGCGATCTTGAGGGAGGGAGTTTCAAAGGTTGGCCTCGCCACGCCTTGCCAACGGTCACGCACGTGTGCGAACCGGTCATGAAGCTATTGAGGCCGACGTCCGCAAACTGGTGGCCCGCGAGCTTCACGACCGCGTGGCTCAGACGTTGACCGGCATGCTCGTCGACCTCGAGAACTTCAAGTCTGAGCAGGTCGGCTGGGACGACGTTTTGCGAGAGATGGATACGATCCAGGATTCCACGCGTCAGGTGCTTCAGAACCTGCGCCAGCTGCTCCACGATCTTCGCGGCGAGGAAGCGGCGGTTGATCACTTCGTCGACGACGTGGGAACGTTGCTGACCCGCTTCGAGCAAAAGACGAAGATCACGGCCACGCTCGACATCCTGCCGGGCTGGCCCGATGCGCTGACCCGTCCGGCGTCGGTCAACCTGTACCGCATCATCGAAGAGGCGCTCGCCAACGTACGCATGCACAGCGGCGCCGCCGAGGTGACCATCGCCCTGCAGCCTTCCGCGGAGGACGAGCTGACCGTCACCGTGGTCGATAACGGTCGTGGAGTCGACACCGACGAGGCGCGGCCGACGGGTCTCGGCACTGTCGGCATGAAAGAGCGAGCCTTGTTTCTCGGCGGTCACCTATGGATCGAAAGCAGGAACGGACTCGGCACTACGGTGCGGGCCACCTTCCCCAAAGAGCTGGTCACGCCACCGGGGCTCCAGACGCTGTCAACAACCCAACCCGGAAATCACCGGGTATCAAAGGAGCTTTCCGCATGAGCGTTGCAACCAAAGCCGCCCGCGTCCTGATCGCCGATGACCAGGGCCTCTTCCGGGCCGGCCTCGCACGGCTTCTGGACGAGGACCCCAGGGTCGAGGTGGTCGGCCAGGCGATCGACGGCCTCGACGCGGTGAAACAGGCGGCCAAGCTCAAGCCCGACATCATGCTGATGGATCTGAAAATGCCTGGGATCGATGGGATCGAGGCGACCCGACAGGTCATTGAGGCGAACCCGGACATCAAAGTCGTCGTCCTGACCACGTTCGAGACCGACAGCCAGGTGATCCAGGCGCTGAAAGCAGGCGCGCGCGGTTACGTTCTGAAGGATTCGACTGCCGACGCGATCGTGAGCAGCATCGTGGCCGTGATGTCCGGCGAGCGCGTCATGGCCGGCGCCGTGGCCAATCGAGTCTTGGAAATGCTGACCGGGACCAGCACCCCCAAGGAGTTTTACGACGGCTTGACCAATCGAGAGATTGAGATCCTCAAGCTCCTGGCCAGCGGCATGGCCAACAAGCAGATTGCCTACCGACTGAAGATCAGCGAGAAGACGGTTCGGAACCATGTCAGCAACACGTACGAGAAGCTTGGTATCTACGACCGCTCTCAGGCGGTCTTGTATGCCGTGAAGAAAGGACTGGTCGAGGTCTGACGGAGCGGCCCCAGCGCCCAACCGCATCCTCTTTTCCAATGACTGCCAAAACCAGACATGTCGTGGTGACCGGCGCCGCCGGGTTCATCGGCTCGCACCTGTGCGAGCGGTTGCTCGCGTCAGGCGACCGCGTAGTCGGTATCGATTGCTTCACCGACTACTACGACCGAGACCGCAAGGAGCAAAACCTCAAAGAGTCGATGGCTGACCCCAATTTCGACTTCGAGGAGCTAGACCTCGTCGAAGACAATCTCAGCCCTGTGTTGCGCGGAGCCCGTGTCGTTTACCATCTCGCCGGCCAGCCTGGCGTCCGCCCCAGCTGGGGGGCTCAGTTCGATCGGTATATGCGCGACAACCTCCTGGCGACCCAGCGTCTTCTCGAGTGCCTGAAGGGGACCGACCTCGATCGCCTGGTATTCGCCGGGAGCTCATCGGTGTACGGGGATGCAGAGATGTTTCCCACCAAGGAGTCGGCTTTGCCGCGGCCGCTTTCGCCATATGGCGTGACCAAGCTGGCGGCCGAGCACTTGACGCTCCTCTACTTGAAGAATTTCGGACTACCAGCCGTCGTCGCTCGATTCTTCACCGTGTACGGTCCGCGGCAGCGCCCTGACATGGCCTTCTCGCTGTTCATGCAGGCCATCGCGGAGGGCCGGGCGATCCAGGTGTTCGGCGACGGCGAGCAGACGCGCGAGTTCACCTACGTCTCGGATGTGGTTGACGGCGTGGTCAAAGCCGCTTCCGCCGACGTCGTGGGCCAGGTTTTCAACCTGGGGGGTGGGAGTCGCGTCACGGTCAACCGGGTGCTTACGACCCTGGAAGACATCAGCCAGATCAAAGTGCTGAGAGAGACGCTGGCGGCCGCGCCGGGCGATCCGCGCCACACGGGCGCCTCGATCAATCTAGCCCGGGAGCGCCTCGGTTGGGAGCCCCGCGTCTCGTTGCGCGAGGGCCTCACCAAGCAATGGCAATGGTTCCAGCAGCAACAGCTTCAGCCGCAAGTCCAGGTGGCCGGCCTCACCGTTTAAGAGGTCGCGAGAACCTTGCGGCCCCATCACTAGCGCAAGCAGGCAGCCAGGTTGAGGCTAATCAGCTTCCCGATGTGATTCGGCAGCGCGGGCTACCCGGCGCGCGGAGACGTATCGAGTGGCACTTGGCCGACAATTGACGCCATGCCCGGCCTTATCGATCAGCGCGCTCCAGGGCCTGACTTCGGGCGCGTCGCACCTGACCACTCGGCGACTTTGCTGGGCATCATGTCCATCCTCCACAGCGAGCCGGTCGCCCCGGCGTTCGGCCGCCTCCTCAAGAAGAGCCTCGAGCCAGACGACTACGTCCACCTGGCTCACTTGTTCGAGGAGATCAGCGTGCTGGCCCTGCATCACCTGATCCCCGAAGCGCTGTTGTTCGATGCGTTCGCGTTCGACCTTTACTGGGACGAGCTGCGCGAAGACGTCGGGTCGCTGAGGATGCAGACGGGCAACGACAAGCTCTGCGAGAACTTCGAGATCGCCGCGGAACGTGCCCGCGACTACCGGCGCGACAGGCCGCCCAAGATGCGCTGGCACCACAAGCCGGAGGGCGATGAACCGCCCGGACCGCGCGGCGGTCCAGGTCGGGGCCCGTCTGACCCGCACCACGAGCCTGACGGGTCCGAGCCGAGCCGCCCGGCCGAGGAGAGGGCAGAGGCCAGGCAGCGGTCCTAAGCGGCATCTGCGAGCGCCTGGGCCGGATGGCCTGGAGAAGGACTGGCTACCGACCCTGGTCGGGCGCTGGAGCGCTCCCCACCATGTGACCCGTGCGCAGCACAAACAAGCTCGGGTTGGTCGGGTGCCTCGCCGTCATGGGGCTCACCGCCGCTTGTGGCAGCACCCCGGGGACCGAGCCGACGTCACCAAACCCGACGCTCAGCCCCGCTACGCTCAGCTGCACCTCCAGTGGGGCCGCCTCCTCGAACTGGATTGCACCCGATATGAGAACGATGATGACCCCACCGATCGTCTCCGCCACCGTCTCGGGCGACACGCTTACCCTCACCTTCGACCAGGGCACGCCGGCCTTTGCGGTGACCCCCCAGTCGACGGCCCATTTCACCGAGACCAGCGGGCGGGGCGGGCCGGTCGACCTGGCCGGATCGGCGGGCGTCTTGATCATCTTGAGCGGGTTCCGCGGCGACATGCAGAACTACACAGGCTCGATGGACTTCACGCCCGGGAGCGCGATGCTCGCCGAGGTGCGCGAGATCGGCGACTACGAGGGCGTGATCGGTTGGGCCGCCGGACTGAACGCGCCCGCGTGCGCGAATGTGACCGCCGGCAGCTCGACCCTGACCTTCAAGTTCGTTCCGAACGCGCCGTAGAGGTCGACCGGACCTACTTCCCGCGTCCGTCTCGATCGACGCTGGGACGGTAGACTGTCCCGAGGCATACCGCGACCGGCGGAGAATTTGCAACGTACCCCAACCGTCCGGCTCACCGTTGAACCAAGATCACGATGCTTCCCGAAACGATGCCCAAACACCCGAGTCGTAAGCGCGGCTTGAAGTATTGACCACTCGACCCGTCGCGCTCAAGCGCACCGGAGTCACCGCAGCCTCATCGCGGCGCAAGCGCAGGCGTCCCGTTCTGATCGCTCTGGCGATCCTGTTCGTCCTCGTCGTGGGCAGCGGGGCGGCGAGCGCGCTCGTCTACACATCGGTTAAGACGCAGGCCAACCAATTGGAGGCTCAACTGGCCCTCCACCTGGAGGCCGGACAGAACGAGCTAGAGGCAGCCAAGGCCAGCCTCAAGGCCGCCAACTCAACTCACGACGAAGCTCTTATTGCCGCGACCAGCGTCCACTTCACAACCGCCAAGCTCCAGTTCAAGGTTGCCCGGCAGATGGCCGACAGCAACCAGCTGCTGGCGCAACTGGAAGGTCTACCGCAGGTGGGCGGGATGGCCAGGTCGCGACACGTGGCAGTCGACGGCATTTCGGACATGGGCATCGCGATCTCAGACGCAGGCCTGGAGTTGACCAAGCTCGACGGGCAGCTCATCAAGCCTCCGAGTGCTGGTGGCCAACAGGGCAAGAGCCTCCTCGCCGTGCTTAATCAGACAAGCCAGAGCCTGGTACTCGTTCGTGCCGACCTCGACCTGGCGCAGAAGGCCGCCGCAAAAGTGGATGTGGGCGTCCTTCCCGCAGGGCAGCAAGCCTCATTCGCGAAAGCGAAGGGCACGATCACGTCGGCGCTTCAGGCTGCCGACG